>Ga0187855_10003192_pt1 | contig 12126 bp, 10 predicted proteins | sample June2016WEW_8_10_2_FD_132969 | JGI IMG/M metagenome (GOLD analysis project Ga0187855, IMG submission 132969) | Peatland microbial communities from SPRUCE experiment site at the Marcell Experimental Forest, Minnesota, USA - June2016WEW_8_10 | ecosystem: Environmental > Terrestrial > Soil >...
CGCCGGCGTGCTTGCCGTCGCGTCGGCCTTCATCCATCCGTTTGGACTGAAGACCAATTCGGCCCGGCCGTTGCTCTCCGGCGCCGATGTCGATCCCGCCGTGGTGCGCATCCTGGAAAAGTCTTGTCAGAATTGCCACTCTGAGCGAACCGAATGGCCCTGGTATAGTTATGTTGCCCCGATGTCCTGGCTGATCGAGAAGGATGTGCACGAGGCCCGCAGCCATCTGAACTTATCCCGCTGGGGCGAGTATGACGCCCAGAAGCAACATGACCTCCTGGTTGAGCTCGCCGCCGTCGTGCGAAGCCGCAGAATGCCGCTCTCCCGATATACTCTCTTGCACCCCGGAGCCAGACCATCTCCGGACGAATTCGAGCGGATTTATCAATGGACGCGTGCCGAACGGCGGCGTCTAACATCGTTGGCCTCGGCTCACAGTGCCGCTCCCGCAGATGCAGGCGTTGCCCGGTAATGTGCGAGGCGCTGCGGTGTAACATATAATGACGAATGATTTTGCAGCCGGGGCCTGGACGGTTTCCAATGGCGGATCTGCCGCGGAACTCGCAGGCTACGCGTTGCGAGGGGCCGGCCTGATGGAAGCCGCGCCGAAAGCGGCCCTCTTCGAAAAAACGATGCTTCCGCATTTGGACGCGGCGTATAACCTGGCGCGTTGGATCGCGCGGAACGAGCACGATGCGGAGGACATCGTCCAGGAGGCTTACTTGCGCGCCTTTCGGTTTTTCGACGGTTTTGGAGGCGGAGACGGACGGTCCTGGCTCCTGGCGGTGGTCCGCAATACCGCACTGACCTGGCTCCGCCGCGAGAAGACCGCACCTCAGGTGTCTTTCGATGAAGAGATGCACGGTCCCGGCTCCGAGGCCGCGACTGTCGAGGCTAAGTTGGTGGAGGGCGCCAGGTTCGCGGCGTTACGGAATTGTCTGGACTTACTTCCCGTTGAGCTCCGTGAGGTCGTGGTGATGCGGGAGTTGGAGGAGTCGCGCGCGCGCCAAAGCCTGCAGGATTGTGTGGCGGTGCGGATGAAGGAGGATTCCAAATGACCTGCGTGCCGGCAAAGAGGCTGCTGGATTCGTATCTGGACGATGAACTGGATGCGGCCCAAACAGCCCATGTCGCGGAGCATCTGGCGAGTTGCAGTTCTTGCGCGGGAGTGCATGCGCAATTTCTGGAACTGCGCACCGGCATCCGGGCCCATGCTCTTTATTACCGTACGCCCGCTGGCCTGCGCGAGCGCATTCAGGTTTCCGTGCGCCAGGCGGATCGACAAGCCACCCGGCGAGCCGCCCCATTTTGGCGCTGGATGGCGATCGCGGCCGCCATCCTGCTGGCGGTTTCGGCCGCATGGAATATCGCCCTGCTCCGCTCACGAGCTTCCAGCGCGGATCTGATCGCGCAGGACGTTCTATCGAGCCACGTGCGATCGCTTATGGGAGCACACCTTTTGGACGTGCCTTCGTCCGACCAGCACACGGTAAAGCCGTGGTTCAATGGCAAGCTGGACTTTTCGCCGGACGTCAGAGACTTCGTGGCTCAAGGCTTCCCCTTAATTGGCGGGCGGATCGATTACGTGGGCGGCCGTCCGGTGGCGGCCCTCGTGTACCAGCGGCGTAAACACATTATTAATGTGTTCACGTGGCCCTCGGATGCGACGGACGGCGACGCCGTGCTTGACCGCAACGGCTATCACGTTGTCCATTGGAACACAAGCGGGATGAGTTGGTGGGCCGTATCGGATTTGAATGGTGGCGAGCTGCGGCAGTTTGAGGACTTATACCGGCAGTGACCGCCGTATGCCTGACACAGTACCGTCTGAGGCACCGTAAACTCCTGTGGCAAACGCTCCAGCCATGTAACATTCATGCTTAAGAGTGCTTGCTCGATCAAGGCCACGGTACAGGTTTTTGTGGACGAGCACTCCAACGTGCATCCCCCACTTCACACCGGCCTATTCTTCCTGGCTAAATCAGGTTGAGATTCGGACGGATCGGGCGTGAGGGCAAAGCACCCGGCGTGTACACCAACGTTCAGCGACGATTTACCGAGTGTTCACAATTTAGTGGAATAAATATACGGGTTTCTAAGTCGACTCAGGCAGAGAACACGACTTACGAGCTTACTTTCTCCGAGGAGTCTTTTCCTCAGTCGTGGCCCTAGCGATGAAAATGTTCCCGAGTAATTCTTGCGGACCGGGGTTCTCGCGTTTGCTCGGCCTCTCTTCACTTTTTTAACAACTCTTTTGCAATTTTCTGGGAATATCACTCCTCTCACCAGAGTCTGCATCAGTGGAACGGGCCGAAATCTCCGTTCTTAGGAGCCCCGCCGAAGACACGGCGGGCACCAAAGCTAACAACTGACATCCACTGTGAGGCACTTATGAAAGGGAGAAAAATGATCAAAACAAGCAACGAACTGTACTACGGAAAGTGTAGGACCGCCGTCAGCAAAGGGTTGGCGGTAGCGGCAGTAACGGTGGCGATTGTGGCCGGTCCCCGGTGCGCAGCCCAAGAGACGGTATTGCATACTTTTGTCGACAAAAGCGACGGTTACGGTCCTGGTGGAGGCCTGACGTTCAACGCAAAGGGAGATCTTTTTGGCACGGCCAGCTTCGGCCGTGAAACGGCCTCCGCCGACGGCACGGTCTTCGAATTGACGCCGAACGCGAGTGGCGGCTTCACCTTCCAGACAATCCACGGTTTTTCGCAGGCAACTGGCGACGGTGGTAACCCGGGTTCCGCCGTAGTGTTCGATCCAGAGGGCAACCTTTATGGGACCACCCCGAACGGCGGCGCCGGATGCGGCATTGTTTATGAACTGTCTCCTCCCGCCACTCTCGGCGGAGAGTGGACGGAGACCATCCTGCACGAGTTCAGCAGGCAACCTGCAGCGCACGATGGATGTAACCCTAGTGGCCGTTTAATCTTTGACGAAGCGGGAGATCTCTTCGGCGGCACCTACAACGGTGGTGGCGGCTTGAACAACCTGTTCTGCTCCAACGGTTGCGGCACGACTTATAAGTTGCACCCGGCGAACGGGAAGTGGACGGAGACAATTATCCATCGTTTCACCGGGGAGGGTGCCCCAGATGGCGAGAATCCTGCGGGCGGGCTGGCGTTCGACAAGGCTGGTAACCTGTGGGGCGCGACGGCGTTTGGCGGCGCTGGCAACTCGTCGACCTGCGGCGACCCAGACGGCGGCGTGGGGATGTGCGGTAGCGTGTTCGAACTGACGCCGAACACCGACGGAACTTGGACGGAGAGCACGTTGTATAGCTTCGTGGACGCGAGCACCGGCTGGAATCCGTTTTCCGGCGTGATCCTTGACCAAGCGGGTGACTTGGTTGGCACGACCGAGAATGGCGGAGGTGCCTTGCAGGGCGTGGTGTTCGCGGTAACCCCCGGAGCTGACGGGCAAGTCACGGAGAGGCTCATCCACGAATTTTCCGGCGAAACGGATGGAACTTTTCCGGAGTCCGGCCTGACTGCGGATGCCGCGGGGGATCTCTACGGCGTAGTCACGGGCGGTGGCGGCGCCGCCTTCGTGTGCAAGGAGAACTCGGGTGGAGGCTGTGGCATTGTCTACAAGCTGACGCCCGGTTCCGACGGTACCTGGACGGAAACGATTTTGTATACCTTCCTGGGCGGGACCGACGGAGCCCTTCCTTCAGACGACCGGCTAGCCCTCGGCGCCAACGGCGAGATCTTTGGCTCGGCAGGGGCAGCCGGCGACTTCGACCGCGAGAAAACCGGTTGTTCAGCCTTCAGCAACGTCCCTGGCGGATGCGGCGTTGTATTCGCGGTGCAGCGGTAACAGCGGGCGGCGCGTAGGGGTCGGAAAGTAGCGCGGAGTCTCCTTCAGTTGGAGCCTCCGCGTCTTTGTTTTGGGGGTCACCCGCATCCTCGGCTCACATCTCACCCACGATGTCGCCTTTACGGACTGCGCTCACCCCGTGCCTTCGCGCGCAGGTTCTCGATCGGGTCCTCCCAGCTTTGCAGGCTGATGGCGAGTATGGCAAACGGGGTGGTCTTGTCGCTACGATTCAGGTTATCGGAAGTGAGGCGGCCCAGCTCACCCCGAGATAGTCCGTCCGCGCCGCCTGGGCCCACACCTCTTCGACCGTCTTCCGCCATGTCAGGTAGAGGACTATGCCTTGTTTAGGGAATCGCCAGAGAACGTTGAACTCAACTATTCAAGAACGAGATGCGGTAGGAGCCGCAACTGCGAAACTGGTCAGGCCAATATATCGAAGATGCGATGGGCCGCCACAGCTTGAGTCGCGGTTGAGTTGCCCAGCTCGCCCGGAGCTTGCTGACGTCCCGTCGCGGACGTCGTGAACTGTGTTTGACGCGTTTGGAGGTGCTCGGTCGGCTAGCCGACCTGTCAACTTCTTGGCCACGCCTCCCCTAACGCCGAGTCACGCGGCGGCGGTCCAGTGAAATGGGCGAGTTGGCCTTACGGTACTTGCCGACACGGCGATTAACGGGACTTTGGGGGTCGGACAGCCTCTACTGGCGGAACGAGCGCCCTTCGCCGCATAACAGGCTGGGGCGCCCTCTGTCCGCTACGATCTGCCGCACGCACTTCGAGCCGGAACCGCAAAACGAGCGATTACCGCCCGTCCCACGGCGCAAATCATTACGAGCCCGCTGCCATAGAAACCGAAACGGCTATAGCCGGTTCGGTGCTCGCGCGCAGAGCCTTGTTCTCGACGCTCTTGGTCACGCCAAATGAAAATGATTCGCCGAGTAAGCCGGAATCAAACGCCCGAATGACATACGTTCCGCCAATGTTGGCGACGTCCAGATAGTTGCGCGTGGATTCCGGCGCCGGCGTGGCAATCGCGAGAAAGGTTGCGTTTACCCCTTCGCCGCTGAGATGGATGACCGAAACGCCCGAGGTATCATACACCTTCGCGCTCATCGAGATGGTATACCGGCCAGGCTGCAAAAGCGTGTTCCCCCAATATGTGGCCTCGGGTAGCTCAAAAGTACCGTTCAGGCCCGATTGGGCATTAGCTATAACAGTGGTTAGGCCGAGCGCTAAACCGGTGAGCGCCAAGCCTATCGTCAAGTGTTTCCGTACGTTCATAGTTATTCTCATATCACGAGGCTAGCGCTGGGCGATGTGACGTGTGGTGAGCAAAACGTAATCGTTTTGTGAATTAGTTAGGGTACCTGCGGCCAGTTATGGCGGGGATAAGGCCACGGCGCCTTTGCGGGGCAATGCGACAGGGAACTGGGGCTTCCGCAGGTTCCAGATCCTCGAGCTCGATCCGGCATCCTGCTCTCTACCCACCGCCAGTTGTGATCCTCTCCCACAACACGTCGTCTGCGCTCACCAAATGTGGTGGGTGCCGCGCTTCTCTTCGTTCGTTCGCCTATGGGGGACGTGGACTTGTGATCCGCACCTGAGGTGTTTGAAAGTCATGCCAAATTCTCAGAACTGGTTGAGCCGCGTAGCCCTGTGATGGAGTCGACGTGCCTATGGGCCTCGCGCGATCTTCAATCCGCAAGATGATGTTGTGATTGGCATGCAGACTGCTTACGTTAGCCGAGTCGTTTTTAGCGAACAGATAAGACCGATGAACTACCGAAAGAGACAGGAGAAGGCGGAAATGACAAACACTGAGCTGAACAAATACAAGAGCGTGCTAGAGGCTAAGCAGGCAGAGCTGGTACGCTTGTTACGCAATCGCGACGGCATCGCCATCGAAAAGTGTTCCGACGCTCTCGATGAAGTGCAGCACGCCACCGAGCGCGAGCTGGCGGTCCGCACTTTAGACCGCGATTCCAATCTGTTGCGGAACGTGCGCGGCGCGCTACGCCTCATCGCGGAGGGGAACTTCGGCGTGTGTGTCCAATGTGAAGAGGACATCAGCTCCAAGCGTCTGGCGGCAGTGCCGTGGACGGCCCTCTGCATCCGGTGCCAGGAAATCGCCGATCGCAGCCAGGGCGGCAGGGCCGACTACCTCGATGCGTTGCTGGGCAACGCCGCCTAATCCGGAACACGGGCTGAACGCTCGCTGAAGGTCGTCCAGGTTGTCCTCTTCGCAGAGACTCGCTGCCGGATGGGATTCTCTTTTGGGGGAGAATGCCAACTCCCTTGTCGCCAATCGGCACACTTACGAGCACCGCCGGCAATACGTGCGGGGACTGAACCCATCGAAGGCAACGCATTGCTAGGCTCGGTTCAAGGGCGGCACACCGAATCGGACCGGAGTCCGGCGCGGCAGACCAATTTACAGAACGATCACATCCTGCGCACATCTTCGACCAGACGGCGGCCATCTTCTAAGTGGATCGGCACTTCACGATCGGTAACAACGTGGGGACGAATTCCAGGAGAATATTTATGTTTGAGATGTTAAAGACGACAAGAAATGGGCGGCAGATGCTGCGGACCGCCTCGAAGACATTAGGGTCCGCGAGCGTTGTTGCTGCCCTAATCGGCTTCGCAGGTGGGCTGGGTGTCGCCCAGACCGCGGGCACTCTGGACACAACCTTCGGTACGGGTGGAATCGTTGCGACTAGCCCGACCCTAATCGGCGGCAATCCTAATGCGCCCGGCGGCGGTATAACCAGCACCTTGACCGCCATCGAACAATCCAACGGCGACCTCGCGGTGGTGGCCGGCATTAACACCACGGCGTTTCCGAACTTGGAGGTTTTTGCTCTGGTACGGTACACGTCGGACGGGACGCTGATCGGGACCACGACCGCGTCATTCTTCACCGACGGCATCAGTAGCCCGATTGCGGTCGCGGTCGAGTCCAACGGCGACATCGTGGTCGTGGGGACGGCATCGGCTAGCATTGATTCTGCTTTAGAGCTCGCTATAGCGCGGTTCAAGCCCAATGGCCAATTAGACACTACCTTTGGCAACGGCGGCCTGGTGGCGACCACGCCCAGCGGACCCTTTCCCACACCGTCGGCAGTCATAGTACAGCCCAACGGCCAGATACTGGTGGGCGGGTTTGTGGACGGTTCGGGCGTACACCAGGGGGGCCACACGGTGCTGGTACGGTACAACTCCAACGGTAGTCTGGACACGACGTTTGGCACGGGTGGAATTGTGGAAGTGCAGGATGGCATAGCTTCGCCCGCCGCGCTGGCGCAGCTCTCCAACGGTTCCTACCTGGCCGTGAGCGGCGGGACATCAGTGGAGTTCAGCTCCACGGGAGTGCTGCAATCCACGGTGACGCCGGGGACGTTGGTGGCTGCCACCCGATCGGGGTCGGGTTGCTGCGGCCCGGTCCTTTTCCAGCCGAATGGCGACTTTGTTGCGGCCGGGGAAGTAGGTGTCGGCAACAGCCACATAAGGTCTGACGCCCGAGTATCTCGTTTCAGCGAAACAGGGGTCCAGGATCCTTCCTTCAGTTCCACGCCCTTCACGTTCGGCGGCAACACGGAAAACGAGACGCAGGCGATCGCTCTGCAATCGGACGGGCAAATCGTGGTTGGCGGAATCACTAATGGTCACGGCACGCCAGTTACGGGCGGCTTGGCGCGGCTCGATGCCAACGGCGATCTGGACACCACGTTTGCCAACGGCGGCGGGTTGATGAGCAGCCAGATCGTTACCGGCCTGCTGATACAGAGCGACGGAAAGATTGTCGCCATCGGCGGAAGCGCTGGGAATCTGGTGTTGGAGCGGTATTTGGCGAATTAGCCCTGTTGTTTTGGGCCGCTGGCGCCACAGACAAGATAGGCCGCGGAGGAGGCTGATCTCCACCGCGGCCAGCATTCCTTTAAGCATGTTATCGGCCACCGCCGGGGTTGACTGATGAAGCGGTGGCGCTTGCGCCAGGGCCGCAACCTTGGAGGCTCCTGGTGCTGGTCGCGATCGATCTGAACTTATTCCTGGGTTCAACGATCGGATCTCGCGTGTCTTGGTTTGGGCTAATTCTTTCTTCCACCGCGACGTGCTTGCGTGATTACACGCGAGCGTGAAGGTTGCCCAGATGCGGGGATGCCCTTCGCGCAGCGCGTCTGATACATTGGCGATTATGTTACCCATCTCAGCCCAGATGACAAGCATCAAGCACCGATTCATACAGGTGAACGGAATCAAGATGCACATTGCCGAGCAAGGAGAGGGTCCGTTAGTCGTACTGGCGCACGGTTGGCCGGAACTCTGGTATAGCTGGCGGCACGCCCTGCCCGCCTTGGCCGCTGCGGTTACCACGCCGTGGCCCCGGATATGCGCGGCTACGGTCAAATCGACGCTCCGCCCACTATCGAGGATTACACGCAACTTCAGTTGGTTGGCGATGTGGTTAGGCTGGTACATACGCTCGGCTATGAAAAGGCGGTGATCGCCGGCCACGACTTGGGTGCGATGGTTGCTCACAATACCGCCATTTTGGGGCCCGACCCGTTCCGGGCGGTGATCCTGTTGAGCGTTCCGTACGGAGCGCGCACGGAAGGCGCGGTCAAGCCGACAGAAGCAATGCGCAGGCGCATACCAGCGGGACAACAGTTCTATCAAACCTATTTCCAGATGCCCGGAATGGCCGAGAAGGAGCTCGACGCCGATCCGAAGCGCACGCTGCGTATGTTCCTGTACTCGCTTTCCGGCTCAATTCCGAAGCAGCACAAGTGGCGCTACGTGTTCGGCGAAAACGAAAAGGCGCTGGACGGCTGCGTGGATCCGAAACAGCTTAAGGCATGGCTGGAGCCGGAAGATCTGGATTACTATGCTGAGGAATACTTGCGGACCGGGTTTCGAGGCGGGTTGAACTGGTATCGCGGGCAGGACATTTTCTGGCAGGAGACGCCGTTTCTGATCGGGCGCAAGCTGCTGCAGCCGGCGTTGTATGTCGGAGGAACGGACGACGCCGTGGTGGAGTTCGCAAGGCCTTACGTTGACAACCTGGAAAAGAGCGTTCCGAATCTCTGGAAAAAGGTCTTGTTGCCGGGCGTTGGACATTGGACCGAGCAGGAAGCGCCGACTGAGGTGAATCGGCTGATGGTGGACTTCCTGGTTAGCGCGGACGGAGACGCAGCGAATTGAAGATTGCACCTGGAGGCGTATTTTGGCTGATAGCTCCGCGCCTCCATCCGGGATTGCCGTTCTTCCGGTTCAAGGATGACGTGTCTGGCTTGTCACCATGTTCAGGCCGGCTTCTCTATCCTCGAAGACCGGCGTTCGGGTATTGTTCGCCAAGAAGGTCGAAGACGGTCCGCACCCCGGCCTGGGTCGGCCACCTTTTTGCGGAGCGAAGAGAGCTTCTCTCCGCCCCGCAGTGGTTTTGTGGCCGAGTCGGCCAGGTTTGTTTGGAGCTTGCGATTTGACTCGGATCGTTGGACCGAATGACGAATCGCCATCCGGTTAGTTGACGTTGAACGACTGCGTACTTGTAGCCGTGCCGCCCAAATTTGTAACTGTGATAGGTCCCGTGGCGGCGCTGGCAGGAACTATTGCGCTGACAAACTGGGTGTTGAGCACTTGGAACGAAGCGCCGACTCCGTTGAAACTGACTGCCGTAGTGCCAATGAAGTTCTGGCCATTAATCAGCACCGTCGAGCCTACACTGCCACTGGTCGAGTTAAGCAGAATAATAGCAGGCGCCGGCGCGGGCAGGCCCGCATGCAGAGTCCAGACTGTGCCGTCGGCGAACTCGTTGCTCCCGCCGGAGATTGTGCCGCCATGTGTCGTCGTGCCCACGAACGTGCCGTCCGCAGCCTGGATTACGCCAACCTCAGGCGAGTTACCGTTGGCGCCGTCGAAAGCAAAGGTCTGAAGCACCGCTCCATTCTGCGGGTTGATCGAGATGACGCTGCCCATCGGAGCGGTCGAGTCCGTAAAGTTGGTGTCCCACAGGTTGCCGTCCGAAGCCAGGAAGAGCGAAGGAATGGTGGTCATTCCTGCGAGCGACGTGAATGGCGCAAAGGCCACGAAGCCGGTGCCTTCGGTGCTGACTTCAAAAAAGTCGATCAGGCCCGCTGGAATGTTTTCGAAGGCTCCATAGAGATTGCCGTTGGCGCCTTGTGTCAGTCCACTAATGCCGGTATCATGATTTGGCGACTTGAACTGAACCGTGAATTCACCCGCCGGCGTGAATTGGAAGATATCCTCATTGAAGCCACCGACAACACGAGGAAGTCCATCCGAGACACCATAGAAGTTGCCGTTGGTCGCCTGAATCATCCCCGATGGTTGAAGACCATCGTCAGCGGCGGTCAGCCTATGGAGAACGGTAAAAGCACCGGTCGTTGGCTCGAAGCGGAAGATCGTGCCGCAGCCCGAGCTTGGGCACGGGCTAACCGATGATCCGCCATCCTGTGTGGTCCCGTAAAGGTTGCCGTCCTGTCCCAGCAAGAGGCCACTGGGAATACTGCCGTCGGCGCAGTTCGCGGATGAACAGAAGTTATGGAGAACCTTGAAACCGGTGCCCGTTTTGCTAATCCGGAAGAGCACGCCGTCATTTTGCTTGCCGCCGTTAAAGGTTGTGCCGTAGAGAAATCCATCGTTGGCCTCCACAAAGCCATTCGCGGGGTTGTTGCCGTTCAGGAACCCGTTAGTGCTCTGGGTGAAGGTAAAGAGCCTGGTGAACTTTCCGGCAGGGGTTAGTTTGAAGAGTGTGCCGCCCTGGGGATCGGAAACGCCCTCCTCGCTAACTTGCGCCGCGCCGTAAAAGTTTCCGTCCGAGGCTTGAATGATGAGATTGGGCCGCCCTCCTTGCGGACAGGTTTCGACACTCCCACTAATACAGGTGAAAGCAAATAGCTGATCGATGGTTCCCGAGCCCTGTGCGTGTGCGGTTACTGCCAGCGACAAGCCGAGAACGAAGGTCATAACCGATCTAGCGCAATTGCTAGTAAATAGAGATTTTCTCGAGTTCATTACATTGTCCTTTTCTTTCTAGGTTTTGGTGCTCCGCTGACCTATACGACTAGAGGCGACGTTTTATTCCCGTTTTGATCGAATAGCTTCCTAGAGCCGACAGGGCCGGGTGCAAACGTTTCGATTAGGCCCCACTACTCCAATGTTCAGCTCGACATAGTCGTCCACGGTGACTGAACGGTAATCACGCCCGAGTACCTCTGCCGGCCCCCCCGCTGTCCAGGGTCAGTTTGACCCAGCACCCGCCGCAGTCGTGCTGTGAATCGCCAGCGTCGCGGTAAAGAAGTTGCTGCTGGGATTGGCGGCTTGGCTTCCTACGATCCACACGTTCTGCCCGGTTGTCACTCCGCCGTAAAGAGTGTCAAGCAGGATGCCGCCCGGCTCGGGACTCGGGCTGGGAGCCAAGGTCCAACTCGTGCCATCCCAATGCAGCAACAGCGTCTTTTTGCTAATGTCGCTGTTGACCGAAGCATTCCCGAACGCCCAGATATCCGTGGGCGATACGGCTGTGATCCCCAACAGAAGGTTCGATTCCTGCCCCGCGCCGGGGCTGGGCACCACCGACCACTCGGTGCCATCGTAGTGCTCAATCAGGGTGCTTTTGGGACCGTTCAAAACCTCAGCTATGGTGCCGACTGCCCAAACGTTGTTTGGCGCCAGCGCCACAACCCCGGTGAACGCGGCGGAGATGGGGGAGGCGAAAGGCACGCTTGGCACGCTCTGCCAACTCGCACCGTCGAAGTGGGCCACAAAGGGGGTGGCTTTGGCGCTCGAGAGGCCTGAGAAACCCACAGCCCAGACATCGTCGGTGGCATCGGCGGAAGCTGCCCCCGACGCAAAGGTTCCACCTAGGGGGACGACAGTGGGAGTCCAGGCTGTTCCGTCCCAGTGTTCGAACAGATTGCCATTTTCCGTGCCGCCGACAGCCCAGATATCGGTCCTGGAAATGGCCGTTATGGACGACAGTTCAGCTATTACGTTCGGGTTGTTGAAGGGAGGGCTCGGAAACACGCTCCACTGTGTGCCATCCCAATGCTCAATCACCAACTCTTGTTCCGGACCGGAACCCAGAATTGTTGTGCCAGCAAAACTGCCGACAGCCCAGGCGTCCGTGGGAGAAATGTCCGCCACGCCGTCCAGTTGGTTGGCAAATCCCCCGTTCATGTGGGGCGCCGAAAATTCAGTCCACGTGGCGCCGTCGAAATGGATGACCGTCTGGCCCACGGCCCAGACGTCGCTCGGTGAAGACGCGGAGACGGCGAATAG
>Ga0187855_10003194_pt1 | contig 12122 bp, 12 predicted proteins | sample June2016WEW_8_10_2_FD_132969 | JGI IMG/M metagenome (GOLD analysis project Ga0187855, IMG submission 132969) | Peatland microbial communities from SPRUCE experiment site at the Marcell Experimental Forest, Minnesota, USA - June2016WEW_8_10 | ecosystem: Environmental > Terrestrial > Soil >...
CTGATCGTTTCGCTGATGGGCGTGGCCGGGCTGTACCTGTTGCAGCAGGCGGAATTCCTGTTTGCCGTGCAGATCGTGCTGTACATCGGCGGCATCATGGTGTTGTTTCTCTTCGTGATTATGCTGGTGAATCTGGACCAGGCTGCCATGCAGAAACAGTTCAACGGGCAGTGGTTGATCGCGCTGGCCTGCGTGGCGCTGGTGGGCGCGCAGGTGTTTTACTTTTTCTCGAAGGGCGCCGGCGCGTTCCGGATCGCCACGCCCGGCGTTACCACGCTCATCGGACCTGGCAACACCGAGATGCTGGCCGATGTACTGTTCAGCGAATATCTGCTGCCGTTCGAGATCGCTTCAATCCTGTTGCTGGTCGCGGTGGTGGGCTCGGTGGTGATGGCTAAAAAAAGGATCTGAACGTGTACCCGATTACCACAGCGCATTACATCGCTTTGAGCGCCGCTCTCCTGTTGATCGGGACCATCGGCGTGCTGACCCGGCGGAACATCGTGATTATTTTGATGTCCATCGAGCTGATCCTGAACGCGGTGAATATCAATCTGGTGGCGTTCTCGCAGGCGCTGCACAATTTGAACGGGCAGGTGTTTGCGATATTCGTGATCACCGACGCGGTGGCGGAGGCTGCGGTGGGGCTGGGCATTTTGATCGCGCTGTTCCGGAATAAAGAGACGGTGCTCGCCGATGAGGTGGATTTATTGAAATGGTGACATCGTGGCGCAAGCTTGCGCGTGCGGGGGAGAACTTCAATGACGGTTGGCAGGCGAAAGCGCCTGCCCCACATGCCTGCAAAGCCGCGCGCAGCGAAGTGGGACAGGCGCTTTCGCCTGTCAACCCGCCAGTACGACTTTTTGAAGCCAGTAGAGCCAGAGGCATGGAGGACGCCGCGTGAATTTTCTCGACCTCATCTGGCTGATCCCGCTGATCCCGCTGGGCGGCGCGGTGCTCATGCTGCTGTTCGGGAAGATGCTCGATCCGCAGCCGCCATCCACTGTTGCTGTGGCTCCGGGAGTAGGGCCTACGCATGACGACCACCACGCGCACGATCATCATCACGGCTCGCCGCTGAAAGTGCTGGTCAGCCTGCTATGCCCCGGCACGGTGCTGATCTCGTTCCTGCTTTCGGCCGGCGCGGTCATGCAGTTGTCACAGACGGCGGAACGGTCGCACCAGATCATCCAGTTCACCTGGCTGGCCGGCCTGCCGTTTCATATGATGGATGGCCGACTAGCCACTTTCAGTGCGGACTGGGGATTTCTTCTCGACCCGCTGAGCGCCGTGATGATCCTGGTTGTGACCGGCATCGGCTTCCTGATCCACGTCTATTCCGTCGGCTACATGGCGCACGACAACGGCTACTACCGTTTCTTCGGCTACCTCAATCTGTTCATCTTTTTCATGCTGATGCTGGTGCTGGCCAACAACTACACGCTGCTGTTCGTGGGCTGGGAAGGTGTGGGGCTGTGCAGCTACTTGCTGATCGGGTTCTATTTTCATAAGAAGTCCGCCGCCGACGCGGGCAAGAAGGCGTTCATCATGAACCGCGTGGGAGATGCCGGATTCATTCTCGGCATGCTGCTGATGTTCAGCCTGCTGGGGACGGTGCGCTTTGTGGACGTGAACCACGCACTGCGGAGCGGCCAATTCCATGCGGAGACCGCCGGCTTCGGCGTGCTGAGCGCCATCGCGATTCTGTTCTTTATCGGCGCGACCGGCAAGTCCGCGCAGATTCCGCTATACACATGGCTGCCGGACGCCATGGAAGGCCCCACTCCGGTTTCCGCCCTGATCCATGCCGCGACCATGGTGACCGCAGGCGTCTACATGGTGGCGCGCTCCGCGGCGCTGTATCAGTTGACGCCCAACACTTCGACCGTGGTAGCGGCGGTGGGCGCGTTCACAGCCATCCTGGCGGCCATGATCGCGTTGGTGCAAAACGATATCAAGCGCGTGCTGGCCTACTCCACGGTGAGCCAGCTCGGCTATATGTTTCTGGCGCTGGGCGTGGGCGCGTATTGGGTTGCCATCTTTCATTTATTCACGCACGCGTTCTTCAAGGCTCTGCTCTTCTTGTGTTCCGGCTCGGTGATTCACGCGATGGGCGGAGAGCAGGATATGCGGCGCATGGGCGCGCTGAAGGACAAGATCCCGATCACGCACTGGACCATGTGGGTGGGCTCGGTGGCCATCGCGGGAATCCCCGGCTTTGCGGGCTTCTTCTCCAAAGACGAGATCCTATGGCAAGCGTACAGTTCGGCTTCCGGGTCGAAGGTGCTGTGGATCGTGGGGCTGGTGACGGCCGGCCTGACCGCATTCTACATGTGGCGGCTGATGAACATGACCTTCTACGGCAAGTCGCGTGTGGCGCCGGAAGTCGCTGCCCACATACACGAGTCGCCGGCCACCATGACCGTTCCTCTGGTGGCGCTGGCGGTGGGCGGCGTGGCCGCAGGCTGGGTGGGCGTTCCCAAATTGTGGAACCTCCCGGAGAGCTTCCAGTCGTTCGAGCACTGGCTGGAGCCGGCCTTCGCCTCGGCGGCCATCGAAGCAGCCAAGCAGGGCGCGCACGATGCATCTACCGAATGGATCCTGATGGCCCTTTCCGTGGCCGTGGCGATTGTCGGCATCGTGGTGGCGCGCTACTTCTATCACCACAAACCGACGGTCCCGGATTCGCTTGAAAAATCCTTGAAGCCGCTGCACAGCCTGTTCTACAACAAGTGTTACGTGGATGAGATCTACGATTTCCTGTTCGTCAACGGCCTGGGCAAGGGCGGCGGTAGCGCCTGCGCGGCGTTCGACCGCAATGTGGTGGATGGCGCTGTGAATGGCGCGGGCTGGCTGACGCGCTTCTCCTCGCGCGTCACGATGTGGTGGGATACCTGGATCGTGGATGGCGCGGTGCGCTTCGGCTCCTTCTCGGTGAAGTTGCTCTCGTACCCGGTGTGCATCCTGCAGACCGGCCGCGTGCAAGCCTACGCGCTGTTCGTGGTGGTGGGGGTGCTGGTCTTTTTCGGATATTACCTGGCGGGTAAATGATGAACGACCACTTGCTAAGTCTGGTGCTGTTCACGCCGCTGGCCGGCCTGGTCGTGCTGCTGTTCATTCCGTCAAGCCAGAAGAGCGCGATCAAGGTCTGGGCGAACCTGGTGGCCTTCGCCGGGTTCCTGATTTCGCTGCCGCTGGTTTCGCGCTTCGATAAAGGCGTATCGGGCTTTCAGTTCGTCGAGCGCGCCAACTGGGTGCCCAGTCTCGGCGCGCAGTACCTCATAGGCATTGACGGCATCAGTCTGCTGCTGATCATGCTGACGACGGTGATCGGTTTCATCGCGATTCTCTCATCGTGGAACGCCGTCCAGGACCGGCTCAAAGAATACTACTGCATGTTTCTGCTGCTGCAAACGGGCATGCTGGGCGTGTTCATGGCGCTGGATTTTTTCCTGTTCTATGTGTTCTGGGAACTGGTGCTGGTGCCCATGTACTTCATCATCGGCGTGTGGGGCGGTCCCAGAAAACTGTACGCGGCCATCAAATTCTTCCTTTACACGCTGGCCGGCTCGGTGCTGATGCTGCTGGGCATCCTGACGCTTTACTTCCAGTACGCCGCGCAGTTTGGCACCCACACCTTTGAGATCGCCGAGTTGATGAAGCTGAATCTGCCGCTCGGTTTGCAGCAGTGGGTCTTCTGGGCGTTCTTCCTGGGCTTCGCCATCAAGGTGCCGATGTTCCCGTTCCACACCTGGCTGCCCGACGCGCACGTGGAGGCGCCCACCGCCGGCTCGGTCATCCTGGCGAGCGTCCTGCTGAAGATGGGGACTTACGGATTCATACGCTTCTCGCTGCCGCTGCTGCCAAAAGCTTCGATGGATCAGACTATCGTGCAGGTGCTGGCGGTGCTTTCGATCATTGGAATCATCTATGGCGCGCTGGTCAGCCTGATGCAGAAGGACTGGAAGAAGCTGGTGGCCTATTCTTCGGTGAGTCACCTGGGCTTCTGCACGCTGGGCATCTTTGCGCTGAATCCGAATGGCCTGGCCGGAAGCGTGATCCAGCAGATCAATCACGGCATCTCGACGGGCATGCTCTTCTTGATCATCGGCGTGGTTTATGAACGGCGGCATACGCGCGAGATCGCAGAATATGGGGGCTTGGCTCACGTGATGCCGAAGTACGCCGTGGTTTTCGCGATTGCCATGCTAAGCTCCGCGGGCTTGCCGCTCCTGAACGGATTTGTGGGTGAATTTACGATCCTGCAAGGCGCGTTTGAGGCCAGTCATGTGTGGGCGGCCTTCGCGGTGACCGGCGTAGTTTTCGGCGCGGCGTATTTGCTGTGGCTCTATCAGCGGACTATGCTCGGCCAGGTCACTAACGGAAAGAACCTGCTGTTGCCCGATTTGAGCGTGCGTGAGATGGCGATCTTTCTGCCGCTGATCGCTTGGGCCATTTGGATCGGCGTTTATCCCAAGCCTTATTTCGAGTTGTTGGAGAAGCCCGTGCAGCAGATCGTGGAGCGCGTGCGGCCGGGATATTATGGGGGCGGAGCGGTGGGGCAGGCGCTTCCGCCTGCCAATCCCCAAGCAGGTGGGCAATGAGTCAGTTCTACACATCCACGGATCATTTCGTTCTCGTTCCAGCCATCATGCTGGCTTTGTTCGGGTGCGCCATCCTGCTTTTCGATTTTCTGGTGTTTCCGGATCCGCGGCAGCGCAAATACCTGCTGTTCTTCGTCATTCTCGGGGAAGGATTCACCGGATACGGCTTGTGGAAGCAGCAGGCGAATCTTATGGAGAACGGCGTCAACCAGTTGGTGGCGTTTCAAGGCGCGCTCACCATGGATGGTTTCGCCATCTTCTTCAATTGGATCTTCGTTGCCGCCACAATCATCGTCGCGATTGTTTCGTACAAGTATCTGGAGATTGAAGGCGAGCACCACGGCGAATACTACGGGCTGCTTATGTTCGCGCAATGCGGCATGTTCTTCCTGGCCGCCGGAACCGACTTAGTTACTCTCTTCATTGGCCTGGAATTGATGGCGCTCTGCTTCTATGTGATGGTGGGCTTTCTGCGCACAGAAAAGCGCTCCAACGAAGCCGCGATGAAGTATCTGCTGCTCGGGGCATTTTCCAGCGGCTTCCTGGCCTACGGTTTCTCGGTGATGTACGGCATCTCCGGATCGACCAAGCTGGCGGATATCGCCGTGGCCATCGCGGCGCGCCCGCCCATGGATCCGATGGTCCTGCTGGCGTTGGCCACTACGTCGGTCGGGTTGCTCTTCAAGATCTCCGCCGTGCCGTTTCACATGTGGGCGCCAGACGCCTACGAGGGCGCGCCGACCACGGTCACGGCTTATCTTTCGGTGGCCTCGAAAGCGGCATCCATCGCCTTCCTGATACGCATCTTCCTGGGGCCGCTGGCGTCAGCGCGCGATGCCTGGGAGCCGATCTTGAGCTTCGTCGCCGTCGCCACCATGACGGTCGGCAACCTGGCCGCCATCAATCAGAACAATATCAAGCGGCTACTGGCATACAGTTCCATCTCGCACGCCGGCTACATGCTGCTGGGCCTGATTGCGGGTAATGCCACCGGCATTAAAGGTATCGCTGTCTACGTCATGGTCTACACGTTCATGAATCTCGGGGCCTTCCTGGTGGTCATAGCCTTGCGCCGCAAAGGCATCATCGGCGAGGATCTGGACGATATGGCGGGCCTGATGCAGAAGAGCCCCGGCTACGCGCTGTTAATGCTGGTTTTCCTGTTGTCGCTCGCCGGCATCCCGCCGACTGCCGGCTTCCTCGGAAAGTATTACATCTTCCTTTCGCTGATCGAAACCAAACATTACGTGCTGGCAGTCATTGCCACGCTCTATGTGGCCGTGGCGATCTATTATTACTTCCGCATCGTGCGCGCTATCTTCGTGCGGGACCTCACCGAGAAAGCGCCGCTCTCCACCAGCTTCGGATTACGCGTGGCGCTGGGCGTGAGCGGCATTCTTACTCTGGCGATCGGCATCTATCCGGAGCCTTTCCTGCGGCTGGCGCAGACTTCGCTGTTGCGTTAGGGACTTATGGACGCGATCATCCACCATCCTTTATTCATACCGAGCGTCGTAACCCTGGTGATCATCGCGGCGTTCCCGCTGGTGGCCGGGTACATCGTGCTGATCGAGCGCAAGGTGCTGGCGGATTTTCAGGTACGGCTGGGGCCTATGCGCGTCGGCCCGCACGGGTTGTTGCAGCCCATCGCGGACGCCTTGAAGCTGCTCATTAAGGAAGACATCATTCCTACAGACGCGGACCAGTCTATCTTCTGGCTCGCGCCCGTGATTTCCACGTTCACCGGCCTGACTGCCTTTGCCGTAATTCCCTTCAGCAAGTATCTGTATGTGGCGGATGTCAACGTAGGCCTGCTGGTGATTTCGGCTATGTCCGCCGTTGGTATTCTGGGAATCATTCTGGGCGGTTGGGCCTCTAACAGTCACTATCCGCTGCTGGGCGCGCTGCGCAGCGCGGCACAGCTTGTGAGCTACGAAGTGGCACTGTCTTTCGCGCTGCTTTCCGGCGTGATGGTGGCCGGCACTCTTAGCATGCAGGGTATCATTCGAGCACAGCAGGCGCGCGGCATCTGGTTCGTCTTTGACAACTACGGCTTCATGATCGTGCCGTTTGTGGTCTACATCATCGCGGCTACGGCAGAGACCAATCGCGCGCCGTTCGATCTGCCCGAAGCGGAGTCCGAGTTAGTGGCTGGCTTTCACACCGAGTACAGCGGCTTCCGGTGGGCGCTGTACTTTTTGGCGGAGTACGCCAATATCTTCGTGATCTCCTCGGTGGCGGTGACGCTATTCTGGGGCGGATGGCTGCGGCCGTTTCCCAGCGTCTCCTGGCTCGCGGCGCTCGACTACTTAGTGCCGTTCCTGGTGTTCGTAGGCTCCGGCCTGAGCAGCCTGATCCTGGTCCGCCGCCTGAAGGACCCGCTGCAACAGAAGGTGCTGGTCGGCGCGGCGGTTTTGCTGGTTCTGATCGGCGGGATCTTCATGGTTCCGGCGTTCAACGCCAACGCTATCGGCGTCTTCTGGTTCCTGTTCAAAGTCTCCGTGATCGTCTACATGATGATCTGGTTCCGCGGCACCTTCCCGCGCTTCCGTTACGACCAACTCATGAACATCGGGTGGAAAGTGATGATCCCGGTGGGCATGGCGGCGATTGTGATTAATGCGTTGTTGGGCATGACGCACGGGGCTTGATCTAATTTACGGGGCCCTGACCGTCGGGAAGCGATCCTCACCATCTCAGGCCGAGAAGTCGCCGGTGGCTCGCCAGTCGTCGCCGGTTGTGTCCACCTTGCAGCCGATCTTGGCTAAGCGGTTGGCGATGTCGTTTCTCTTCGAGGCCTCATTGGTCAGTTTCGGAATGTGCTTGCCGAGAATATCGGTGAATCCCCGAACTTCACCGACCTGGACCAAGAGGGTTTTGTCCGGGTGCCGTCCTAAGGCCAAGCCCGCTTCGAAGATGACGTTGGGGCGTGGCTGCCCTTTCAACTTGCCTTCGGTTCGTTTCTCGTTTTTGCCGCAAAACTCGTCCTTGAGCTTTGCCTCGTCATCAGGTGAGAACATTACAACGACGGCCTGCACCCTCGCCATCGCCGCATCGATCACGTCCAGGGTCCATGGGTTCGCACCTTTCGCCATGAGGAGCGCCTGGCTCCACTCCCTCGGGTTGAGCCCAAGCGCGCGGAGAAAATCGAACGTCGATTTTCGCAGCGACTCGTTGCGTCCATGTACGACGAACACTGTATTGTCCTTCGCCTTCGGCATCTTCAGCGGCTTTTTGCCCTTCGCGGCGCGCCCGACGGCCGATGGAGGCCCGCCGGCGCTCACCATCGGCGTGGCGCGCCCCGTTTCCGTATTTAGGGCGCCCCGAAGCTGGTTCCTCTCCTCGGGTGACGAGTACTTGTGGATGTTGATCCCCTCGTCAGCCGCCAGCTTCAATGCCGCGATGTGCCTATCGAGAAGAGTCCGGTTGTGGACGTGCTGAATGCGGGAGTAGACCTGGGCATTGGTTACGCCGAGCTTACTCGCCAACCGGTCCAGCAGAGCCTGATTAATCTTCGGCATGCATTACTTCTTCGGCTTCTTCTTGCCCAAATTCTTTCGACCGTGGTGCGCGGCCACATTTACATGGTTCTCGGTCATCCCTAGCATCGCAGCAACCTCCCCCACTTCGAACCCGATTGATCGAAGCAAAGTGACCTGCTCAGTCTTCTGTTCGATGTCTTTAACCAGTAGCATGCCAAGAAGCCTGGCGATCTTCTCCTCAGCGGGTACTGGCTCGCGAGGCTGGTTAGCGGCCCTTCGCTTTGCGGGTGGCATTCTTCTTCGCTCCCTTCTTCTTCTTCTTTGCTTGACTCATCAACTCTGTTATCGAGGCGGAGGTAGTGCCGAGCATTGCGGCCACGTCCTTTCTCTCAAGGCCGAGCCCCTCCAGAAACCGAGCCCTCTCCGCTATCGTTTTGCTGCCCATGTCCGCGTTGTGCATGCACAGGTAAGAGAGGGCTCTGCCGATTACGGGGAGCCAAACTTCATACGTGGTGTCTAGATCCGCCACAATGCCTCGCTTTCGATTGAGGGCTGCTTGCCAAGGCCCTGCTGCGCCCGAGGGTCCTCCGCGCCGGCACCCTGCTGGTCGTTTCAAACAATAAGTAGCAGAAGTGTTCCATCGTGGCAAGGGGCGGCCCCGATCTTCTGCCCACCAGCGAGCACAGGCATAAAGCCTAATTGGCTACTCGCCGAGCATTCGGCTATTATTAGGCTACTATATTATCAAGAGACTGGACATGTTGACGCTCGACCCCGACAGACTGGCGGACCTAGCGATCCCGATCGGAACCGGCTGGCTTCTGGGTGCGTGTATGGAAGCGCGCGGAAAGCAGGACCTCTGGATCAAACAAAAACCTGAAGTCCTGGAGGTATTGCGAGAACAGGCGATCGTCCAAAGCGCCGAATCGTCGAATCGTATCGAGGGTGTGACCGTCGCGGCAAATCGCTTGCGGACCCTTGTGATCGGAGGGGCCAGGCCGCGTGACCGCTCGGAGGAGGAACTGGCAGGGTATCGCGTGGCGCTGGAGTGGATCTTCTCGCGAAAGAACCGGGTTGCAATCACTCCCGATGTGATCCGTCGCTTGCACGCGCTTGCCCAGGGCGGATCTTCGGGAGACGCCGGCGAATGGAAGAGGCGTGATAACGAGATCGTCGAAATTCTGCCGAACGGCGAGCGGAGTATCCGCTTCGTCCCGGTCTCCGCCAAGGAGACGCCCAGGACTGTGGAGACATTGTGCCGCAATTATCGCGCCGCCTGCGATGAGGAGCGCGTTCCTCCGCTGCCGATCGTGGCGACCTTCGTCTTCGACCTCCGTTGTATCCACCCCTTCCGTGACGGCAACGGCCGCGTTTCGCGGCTTGCGACTTCACTGTTGCTTCAATCGCAAGGCTTCCAGGTCGCTCGGTACATCAGCCTGGAGAGGCTGGTTGAAGAGACCAAAGAGGAATACTATCGCGTTCTCAAGTTGTGTTCGCAGGGTTGGCACGAAGGCCGAAACGAAATCGTTCCTTGGTGGAACTACTTCTTGGGCATTTTGCGAAGCGCCTACAAAGAGTTCGAGCGGCAAGTCGAATCGGTAGAGGCGCGGCCTGCCAAGAGCGATCTAGTGCGGCAGACGGTGCTTGCTCAGGCGGAGTGGTTCACATTGGCCGACATGGCGGCGCAGTTGCCGGCAGCCAGTCCGCAATTAATCAAGAAAGTGCTGGCGGAGATGAAGCAGTCCGGGCGAGTCCGTCTAGCCGGGCGGGGACGCGGCGCACGTTGGGAGGTTATCCGGTGACGCATTGCCGCTCGGGAGACGTTGTCACGTAAGCCGCCGCCGTAAGCTTCCCGCCGCCGAGCTATCTGTGCAGATTTCGCGACCGCAGATATTGGACGAGTTCCGCCGGATGGTCGGTCTGAATGCCGGCGGCGCCGCGGTCGACGGCATCCTGCCACGCCGGCGCTTTGTCCGCGAGCCCCAGGCGGTCGACATATATCTCCACTTTCGCCTGCTTAGCCGTGGCGATGACATCGTCCTAGAAATCGCCCGCGTCGAAGGCGACCACCTGGAGCTTCAGTTCCGGGAGCAGCTTGCCCAGCTTGTCGGCGCTGCCAGCTTCCGGCATGACCTTCAGAGAGGGGCGCAATGCATGTACGTTCTTCAGGAATTCCGTGCCTCCATAAATCACAACGGCATCTTGCATGCCTGTCTTTTCGATAGCCGCCACCAGATCGGCCGGAGCGACCTCTTTGCAGTCCACATAGACGCCGATCTTGCCGCGCGCCAGATTCAGAGCCTCCTCGAAGGTTGGGACTTTCGTGCCTGCGAATTCCGGAGCGAACTTGACGCCGGCATCAAGGGCGCGAATCTGGTCCAGGGTCATCGTCCGCACCAGCCCCGTTCCGTTGGTGGTGCGGTCGACCTTGCCATCGTGCATCAGCACCAGTTGCCCGTCCGCCGTGGTGCGCACATCCAGTTCGAAGAAATCCGCCCCGGCATCGATGGCTGCCTGGAAAGCGGGAAGAGTGTTTTCGGGATGCGCGAGGTGCTCGCCCCGATGCGCGATGACTGCGATCTGGATAGCTACAACAAACGGCAGAAACATGCGTGATCCGGCCTCAGCGCCAAGCGGACTAGCTCATCACAGCCTCAAAGTCGAACACGTAGCTCCAGGTTAGCTCACCGCCCATACCCAGTCCACACCGTGGAGGCGATTAAGTCGCCAGCCCGTAGATGGGAATGGCGGCGCCGGTGATCTCCGCGCCCGCGTCGGAGACCAGGAAAGCGGCGAGGCTGGCGACGTGCTCGGTCTGCACCCATTTGGACGGATCCGCGCCGGGGCTAGCCTTGCGATTGGCTTCCGTATTCATGGTGCCGGGCAGGATCGCGTTTACGCTGATGGCGGCGTCTTTGTTTTCGAGAGCCGCCGTGCGGATCAGCGCCACCAGAGCTGCCTTCGACGTATTGTAGGCGCTCAGATTCGCGGCAGGCTCGACGGCCTGGCGGCTGGCAATCGCCACGATGCGGCCGCGCCCGGCTGCCCGCATGTGGGGAATCACTGCTCGTAACACGTTGAACGCCGCCCGGAGGTTCAGGTTCATCATTTGGTCCCACGTTTCGTCGTCCGTTTCGGGGATGGGCTGTCCGCCGGCGAATCCGCCCATCACATGCACCAGCGCGTCGATCTTCTGAAAACGGCGGATGGTGGACGCGACGAGCTGGCGCGCGGACTCGGCAACCGTGAGATCCGCCGGTATGGCGGCAAAGCGGGGACTCGCGAAGTCGGAATCCCGGATGCTCTTCGACGATCCAACCACCATCGCGCCGGCGGCCAGAAATGCCTGTGTGACGGACGTGCCGAGGCCTCCCTTGGCGCCTGTAATCAGGACTACTTGATTGCTGAAGTCGTGCATGCGTTTTCTCCTTGCGGTCAGACAGCCGAGCCTAGGGGCTCAGCGCGGGTCAGGGGACCCGCCCTACTTTCTGACCAAAACCGTCACTGTATCACGCCCAACCGCTTCCTGAGCAACGGAACTAATATAGGAACATGCCACCAGAACAGAGTCTTCCCAAGCACCAACCCTCCCGCCGGGATCTCCTGCGCGGAGCAATGGCTGGCACGGCCGCCCTCATGACCCAGAGCGCATCCGCGGCCCCGCCTGCCGAGCACGGCTCCGTCATCGGCATGGCGTTTGAGCCGCATGAGAAGCTCCGTATGGGGCTGATCGGCTGTGGCGAGCGGGGATCCAGCATGCTCGAGGAGTTTCTCGCCGTGGAGGGCGTCCAAGTCACGGCCGTGTGCGACGTGGTTAAGGACGCCGCGCTGAAGGCCCAGGCCGCGGTCGAGCGTGCCGGGCAGAGACCGCCCGCGGTGTATGCCAACGGCGATCACGATTACGAAAACCTGCTAAAGCGCGACGACGTCGACTTCGCCTATATGGCCACACCTTGGGACTGGCACGTCCCCATGGCCGTCGCCGCCATGACCAGCGGGAAGCATGCCTTCGTGGAAGTGCCGGCCGCCACCACCA
>Ga0187855_10003195_pt1 | contig 12115 bp, 2 predicted proteins | sample June2016WEW_8_10_2_FD_132969 | JGI IMG/M metagenome (GOLD analysis project Ga0187855, IMG submission 132969) | Peatland microbial communities from SPRUCE experiment site at the Marcell Experimental Forest, Minnesota, USA - June2016WEW_8_10 | ecosystem: Environmental > Terrestrial > Soil >...
CGCCCTGACCGGTGCGCGGGTTCTCCAGAATCACCGAGTGGCTGGTGTCCACATCCGGCCCGAAGAACGTCAGGACGGCGTTGCTGCCGGGCATGAAGACGCTGCGGTATTCGCCCGCTTCCCAGATATCGGTGAGCAAGCGCAGATGAAACTGATATTCGAGGCGTCCCGCCACCGGCAATTCCACCTGATAAAGTTCCTGGGCCTGGTATCCGGCCGCCTCAATTCGCAAACGATATAGACCGGGAGAGAGCAGCGGCAAGACGAAATAGCCGTGCGTTCCACTGTGCGCCAGAATCTCGGGACCGCCGAGACGGCTCTCGCAGCGGATGGCGGCCCCATCGACCGGCTGCGCGGAGCGCGCATCGAGGATGCGCCCGGAGATCAAGCCTTGTGTCGTCTGCGCGAGCCCGGCGACGCACATTGCCGCCATGCACACAACTGCTTTTGCTATCCCGTGCATCGCGATCTTGTGCTCACCCGGCACTGTAGGTCTCGTTAGTATAGCACTCGTGGATTGAGGCAGTGCCCGGATCTCCGTGCCCGGATGCGGCGGATCTGGCCCCTTTCTTGCCTGCGTGAGCCGCTCGGGATGGAACGGCTATGGCGACTTATTTAGGGGGCGGCGGACGGCGGTAGGCGACGTGTTACGACGACTTCTTCGATTTGCATAACATTGTGTTGCATGGTGATGCGTCGGGAAGGCTTGGGCGACACTCGACAGACTTGGAAAAGCGTCGAAAGTGTCGAAAGTGTCGAATTGTGTCGGACCGTGAATGACTGGACCTCGACGGAATTCTCTTCAAGAAGTGTCGAATGTGTCGAAAAGTGTCGGATTTTGTTTGGCCTGTGATCCATACAGTCCATACCCGATTTCATGATAGAGCTTGCAGGCTTAGGAGCGGCCGCATGAAGGGGGATGGTGGGGACGTAAGCGGCTTAGTTGCTGTGGGATGCAGTTGCGGAATATTCAGGCGAAAGTTGTGATCGTGCTGGGGCAAGGTTTGTTTTACGAAACTTCCGTATAGCGATGGACAATAATCTGGTTGATTGGGTTTGTGATCCGCGATTCGACGCGGCCGGCGAGGCTGCGCCTATAAACGGGGTCTCCGCCGGCCGGGAGCTAAGGACGTCGGGTCTTTTGATTTTTCGGTTTTTCGTTTTGTGCATCGTACCCAACGCTGGTATAATGCTCGCCACGGTCGCCACGCTGCGCGACGTCGCGACACGGGGAAGCTCCCTGGTTGGCCTTCTTTCCGTAGGAATTGCGCTTTCGAGTTTGGGAGGTCTATCCAGTGGAACTGTACACTCCTTCGACGGTGGTCTCGCTCTTCCGGCGACGCGCATGCCGCGCCACTGCCAAAGGTTTGTCGCTGGCGCTGCTGTTGCTGAGCGTCTCCGCGGCTTCGTCGGCGCAGTATGCCGTCTTTAGCACGTTCGATGTTCCGGGGGCGGGCACGGGCTCCGGACAGGGCACCTACGCGGTTACCATCAACGATGCGGACGCCATCGTAGGATGGTATTCTGACGCGAGTAATGTGAATCACGGCTTCGTGCGCGCTGCCAATGGGGCCATCAGCACTTTCGATGCTCCGGGCGCAGGAGGAGGCGCAAATCAGGGCACTTTCCCCTATGACGTCAACACGGCGGGAACCATTGACGGCTATTACATTGACGCGAGCAAAGTGTATCACGGCTTCGTGCGGGCCGCCAACGGCACGATAACCACGTTCGATGCTCCGGGCGCCGGCACGAGCGCCGGCCAGGGCACCTCCGTCCAGCAACTTACCATCAACGATGCGGGGGCTATCGCGGGCTATTACATCGACGCGAGCAATGTGGAGCACAGCTACGTGCGTGCTGCCAGTGGGACGATAACCACGTTCGATGTTCCAGGCGCCGGCACGAGCGCCGGCCAGGGCACCTCCGCCGCGTGCATCAACGATGCGGGGGTCATCGCGGGCGCTTACACTGACGCGAGCAATGTGTTTCACGGCTTCGTGCGCGCTGCCAATGGGACGATAACCACGTTCGATGCTCCTGGTGCAGGCACTGGCGCCGGTCAAGGCACCGACGGCAATTCCATTAACGATGCGGGTACGATCGCGGTCTTTTACAGCGACGCGAGCAATGTGTTTCACAGCCTCGTGCGCGCTGCCAATGGGACGATGACCACGTTCGATCCTGATCCTCCTGGCACGACGAATGCCTTCGGGGTGGAGATCAACGCGGCGGGGGTTATCGCGGGTGTATACGGTGACGCGAGCAATGTGTCTCACGGCTTCGTGCGGGCTGCCAGTGGGGCGATATCCACATTCAATGTTACTGGCGCAGGCACTGGCGCCAACCAGGGCACCACCTCCAATTCCATCAATGACGAGGGAACTGTCGCTGGATTTTACGTTGACGCGGGCAATGTGGCGCACGGCTTCCTCACGCTGACCACCCTGGTGCCCACGCCAGCTTCAATCACCTTCAGCTACCAGTCGGGCGGCAGCCAGCCTCTCGCGCAGGTCCTCAGCATTGCCAGTTCCGGCGCCGCAGTGTCTTTCACGGCGACGGCCAGCACTACCAGCGGCGGCAACTGGCTGTCGGTGAGCCCGGCCAGCGGGAGCACTCCTGGCAGCCTGTCTGTTTCGGTGGACACCGCAGGGCTGTCTCCCAATACGTATAGCGGTTCGATCATCATTACTAGCGCGGGGGCCGCCAACAGCCCTGTGAATGTACCGGTCACGCTGGTTGTCTCTGCGTCGTCGGCGCAGTACGTCATCTTTACCACGTTCAATGCTCCGGGCGCGGGTACGGGCCAAGGGCAGGGCACTTTCGCCATTTCCCTCAATGATTCGGAGGGCATCTCGGGCAACTACGTTGACGCGAGTGATGTGGGCCACGGCTTCACGAGTGCCGCCAATGGCGCCATCACCACGTTCGATGTTCCGGGTGCAGGCACGGGCTCCGGTCAGGGATCCTACGCCGGTAACATCAACCTTGCGGGGACCATTGCGGGACAGTACCTGGACGTGAACAATGTGTATCACGGCTACGTGCGCGCCGCCAGTGGCGTCATCACCACCTTCGACGCTCCGGGCGCAGGAACCGGCGCCTACCAAGGCACTCAAGTCACCGGGATCGACGGCCTCAACGACGCGGGCGCCGTCGCGGGACTGTACCAAGACGCGAGTACTGTGTATCACGGCTACGTGCGCGCTGCGAATGGCGCCATCACCTCGTTCGATGTTGCGGGCGCAGGCACAGGCGCCTATCAGGGCACCTATACCTCATCCATCAACGATGCGGGCGCCATCACCGGACCGTACCAAGACGCGAGTAATGTGTATCACGGCTACGTGCGCGCTGCAAATGGCGCCATCACCACGTTCGATGTTGCGGGCGCAGGCACAGGCGCCTATCAAGGCACCGCGGGTTATGCCATCAACGATGCGGGTACCATCGCAGGCCAGTACACTGACGCGAGCAATGCGTATCACGGCTTCGTGCGCGCTGACAGTGGCGTCATCACCACCTTCGACGCTCCGGGCGCAGGCACCGGCGTCTACCAGGGCACCGAAACCGAAGACATCAACGCGGCAGGGGTCATCACGGGGTCTTACATTGATGCCAGCAACGTGTATCATGGCTTCGTGCGCGCTGCCAGTGGGACCATAACCACGTTCAATGTTCCGGGTGCAGGAACGGGCCCCGGCCTGGGCACGTTCGCCAATGCTATCAACGACGGGGGAGCTATCGCGGGATATTACGTTGACGCGGGTAATGTGGCTCACGCCTTCCTCACGTTGCCCAACCTGGTCTCCACACCGGCGTCGCTCACCTTCAACTACCAGCCGGGCGGCGCACAGCTTGTCTCGCAGGCGTTGGGCATCTCCACTCCCAGCGGCTCCTATCTTCCCTTTACGGCCGTGCCTAGCAGCGGCGGCAACTGGCTCTCGGTGAGCCCGGGCAGCGCAACCACCAGCGCCAGTCTGATAGTCTCCGTAAATGCGGCCGGCCTGGCTCCGGGTGTCTACAGCGGCGTAATTAACTTATTCAGCACGGGCGCGGCCAACAGCCCGTTGATTGTGCCGGTTACTCTCAATGTATTGGAGCCGCCGCCTACTATCACCAGCATTTCTCCAACGTCGGCCGCAGCGGGCGGAGCGCCCTTTACGCTGACCGTCAGCGGGTCTAACTTCATCCAGTGCGCGGCGGCGCCGTGCCTGGGAATCAACTGGCAACCGGCTACCGGCGGCTCGAGTTTTATCTTCGGACAGGCCAATGCAAGTGGCACGCAGTTGACTGTAGCTATTTCCGCCACGCTGCTCGGAGCTATTGGGACGGCCAATGTCAGTGTCCGGGCCGCCGGAGGTACGTCCAATTCGCTTCCATTCACTGTCACGAATCCGGCGGCCACGATCACCGGTATTTCTCCAGCTTCGGCCACCGCCGGCGGAGCGGCATTCACGCTGACGGTCAATGGGTTTGGCTTCATACAGTGCGCGGCGGCGGCGTGCTTGGGGGTTAACTGGCAATCGGCGGGCGATGCTGCGACGTTCATCTCCGGGCAGGCCAATGCCACTGGCACGCAGTTTACAGCTACCATTCCGGCTGCGCTGATTGGCGCGGCGGGCACAGCCACGCTCACGGTCCAGGCGGCCGGGGGCACGTCCAGTGCGGTTTCATTTATTATTGCCAGCGCTGCTACTACTGGCAGTCAAACTGGCGCGGGACACCTTCTGTTCCCCAACGTGGGTCTCAATGCGCTGCAAGAGTTCGATGCCGCCAGCAAGATGGTTGTAAATACGATTCCTTTGCCTGCGCCGTTCACTTACTCCGGGTCCTCAGTCATCGAGACGGTGCTGATTCGCCAGAGCGACGGAGGAATCCTGACAAACGCCTACACGAATGGGAATAGTGCGGTGGTGGCACTGTCGAGTTCGGGGCAGTTTGTGGGGGCGGAGCAGGTATCCGGCGGGGCGGTGCAGGAGCTGGGCTTCGATCCGCTGGACACCACGCAAGGTACCGTGCTGGCGGGGAGTCTGTCTGGTTCGGATGTAATCGCAGTTGACCCCTATAGCGGCACGCAAAGCACGCGGATCAATCAGAAGGGCGCCAGTTATACGGGCTTGGCGATCGACTCGGTAGGCCGTGTTTACGCCGGTAACTCCGCAAACGGCCAGATCTTCCGCTACCTTGCCAACGGCACGCAGGGCGGCGTGTTTGCCGACGTGCAGCAAGCGACGGGCAGCGGCGAAATCGACACACTGGCCATCGATTCCGGCGGTAACGTCTATGCGGCGCAGGGAAGCAGCAACCGGATCGCGGTTTTCAACAGCACGGGCACGTTTCTGAACTTCCTTACGGATCCCGGTTTCAATGGGAACACCTCGGTGTACTTCAATCCGAACGACGGGTTACTCTACGCGGGGAACCAGGCCGACGATGCGCTGACCATATTGACTACCGCGGGCACGCCGGTAGCGGTGGTTCACATGGGCGGGAAGACGGTGGGAGTGCCGGACGTGGTGCCGGGCGCGCCGGTTGCGATCCAGGCGGCGTTGGAAACTACTCTGACGGGACTGACATTCCTGACGCCGCAAGGGGGCAGTGCGCCGCCGCCCCAAAGTTTCGCCGTGGTGAATAACTCATCGGCGGCATTTTCGTTTACCACCAGCGTATCGACAACATCGGGCGGGTCGTGGCTCACGGTGTCGGGTGGCAGCGGGTCGGTGGGCGCGGGCCAGGTGGGCGCGCCGATTATGGTGAGTGTGAATCCGTCCGGCTTGGCGCAGGGCGACTACTACGGCACGATCGAAATCGACGCTGCGGGGGTGGCGAACTCGCCGCAGTTCGTTACGGTGGTGTTGAATATATTGCCGGCCACGGCGAATCCGGGTGCTTCGGTGACGCCCACGGGAATGATCTTCACGGCGGTGGTGAATGGGGCTAATCCCGCGGTGCAGTCCGTGGCGGTGAGTGACGTGCTCAGCCGTTCGACTTCCTTTACGGCCACGAGCGCCGCGACGACCAGCCCGAGTCGTTTCACGGTTACGCCATCGTCGGGAACGGTCCAGCCGGGTCAGACGGTGAATGTACAGGTACAGCCGAATGTGGCCAATCTGCCGGCCGGCGTATATAGGGGCACGCTGACGCTGCAGTTTCCGCAGGACAATGTGACGCGGCAGATTGCGCTGTTGCTGGTGGTGTCGACGAGTGCGACGGAGGTCGCGCAGGGGAAATACGCGCCCAGGGATGCCACGGTACCGTGTCAGCCGACGGAGCTTCTGATGGTGTTCGCGACGTTAGGCGATGGATTCACCACGTTTACAGCCTGGCCGGCGACACTGGAAGCCTTGGTGGTGGATGACTGCGGGGTACCGATGGCGAACCCTAACGGGAGCGTGACGGTGACTTTTTCGGACGATGAAACACCGGTCCATCTGAAAATCGCATCGCCCGCTGGAACGTGGTTGAATTCCTGGTCGCCACCCAGCACCACCTCGGTGATCCTGACAGCCACAGCGGTGGACGGTGCGCTGACAGGCAGCGTTACGATTGGTGGGACGGTGCAGTCCAATGCGGATGTTCCAGTCCTGAATGCGGGGGGAATCGTGAGCGCGGCCAGTTATTCGCCGATCGCCATTCCGTCACCCGGCGAGATCGTATCCATCTTCGGGTCGAACCTGGCAGACGGGACAGAGTCTGCCACGCAGTTACCGTTGCCGACTCAGATGCAGAATGCATTCGTGCTGCTGGGCAGCCAGATGATGCCGCTGCTATATGTCAGTCCGACACAGATCAATGCGGTAGTGCCGTACGGACTGACTGGAGGCACGGCGCAGCAGGCTGTGGCGCGGCGTGGCAGCCGCTTGTCGCTGCCGCAGCGGATCCCGGTGGCTGCGGCGGACCCGGCGTTCTTCACCACAAATGCGTCAGGCCAGGGGCAGGGACATATTTATGTGGAGCCGGGGAACAGTCTGGCAGGCTCATCGACGCCCGCCACTGCCGGCGACGTACTTACGATGTACTGTACGGGGCTCGGGGCTGTGACGCAGCCGGTGACGGCGGGAAGCGCGGCGCCGTCGCAACCACTGGCCTACACGGCCGGCACGGTTTCGGTGACGATCGGCGGGCAGCCGGCTACGGTACAGTTTGCAGGTCTGGCGCCGGGATTTGCGGGGTTGTACCAGATCAACGCGAAGATGCCGAGCGGGGTTCCCACTGGAGAACAGATTCCGGTGGTGATCACGGTGTTCGGAATCAATAGCCCGCCCGTGACGATTGCGGTGAAGTGACCGGGCTCAGCCGTCCCGTGTGAAACAACGCAGCCTGGCGACCAAAAGAATTATCTTCCATTAGCCGCGAATTTGGGCTATCATTCCACGTAACCCAAGACGGGTAGCGGAGTGGCCGCTGCGGTGCCGGGGCTTGCGCAGGATTTGAGGTGGGTCTGGTGAAATTGTACTCTTGTTCGACGGCTGGCGCGCTTCTGCGACGGATCCCATGGCGCGTTGCGCTCCCAGGTGTCTGGTTGGCAGTACTGCTGATGGGCATTAGCGGTGCGGCGTCCGCACAGACGCCTGTCATCACGAGCCTTTCTCCACCTTCGGTCACCGCCGGCGGACCGGCATTTACGCTGACCGTCAACGGGACCAGCCTCTTCCAGTGCTTTGCGGCGCCCTGCCTGGCAGTTAACTGGCAGCCGGCGAGCGGCGGCCCGACCGTCATCTCCGCGGTGGGCAACGGCAACGGCACGCAGTTGACAGCGACCATCCCCGCGTCTCTGATCGCCGTTGCCGGAAGCGTAACTGTCACGGTGCAGGCGGAGTATGGCACGTCCAATTCGCTTCCATTCACCATCAATAATCCGGGGCCTACCCTTACGAACATTTCCCCTGCTTCGGCCACCGCCGGCGGCCCGGCTTTCACTCTGACGGTCGAAGGGACAAATTTCATCCAGTGCGCGGCGGCGCCCTGCCTGGGAGTAAACTGGCGGCCGGCAAGCGGCGTCCCGACCTTTATCTCCGCGCAGGCCAATGCCGGCGGCACGCAGTTGATGGTGGCCATCACGGCGGCGCTGATCGCTAATGCCGGAACCGTACAGGTCAGCGTGCAGGCGGCAGGAGGCACTTCCAATCCGCTTTCGTTCACCATCAACAATGGGGCACCTACCATCACGAGCCTGTCTCCAGCTTCGGCAGCGGTCGGCGGACCGGCATTTACGCTGACGGTCAAAGGGACGAACTTCGTCCAATGCGCGGCGTCGTCATGCCTGGGGATTACGTGGCAGCCGGCGAACGGTAGCTCGACTGTTATCTCGGGACAGGCGAATGCGGGCGGCACGCAGTTGACGGCGGCGATCCCGGCGGCGCTGATCGCCACTGCCGGAACCGCGCATGTCAGCGTGCAGGCGGCCGGCGGCACGTCCAATTCGCTTCCATTCATCGTCAGTGCTTCAGGACCTACGATCACTAGCCTTTCTCCCTCTTCCACCGCAGTCGGCGGACCGGCGTTTACACTGACAGTCAACGGGGCTAACTTAATACAGTGCTCGAACACGGCGTGTCTGGGAGTGAATTGGCAACCGGCGGCGGGCGGCGCGACCTTTATCTCCGGGCAGGCGACTGCGACCGGCACGCAGTTGTATGCCAACATCCCCGCAGCCCTGATCCTCGCTCCAGGAACAGCCAGTGTCAGCGTGCAGGCGGCCGGAGGCACCTCCAATTCGGTTCCATTCACCATCAATAGTCCGGCGCCTACCATCATCAGCCTGTATCCGGCTTCGGCGGCCGCCGGGGGACCGGCATTCACCTTGACCGTCAGTGGGTTTGGCTTCATACAGTGCGCGGCGGCGCCGTGTCTGGCAGTTAACTGGCAACCGGCGAGCGGCGCTTCGGCCTTTATCTTCGCACAGGCCAACGCCAACGGCACGCAATTGACGGCTTCCATCCCGGCCGAATTGATCGCGTCGGCGGGTACAGCCAACCTCACCGTTCAGGCGATCAGTGGCACGTCAAATACGGCGCCGTTCATTATTGGTGGCGGCGCCACTGGCGGCACTCAGATCGGTGCGGGCCACCTTGTCTTCCCGAATGTGGGTCTCAATGCGCTGCAAGAGTTCGATCCAGTGATGAGAGCGGTGGTGAATACGATTTCCTTGCCGGCGCCGTTTACTTACTCCGGGTCTCCGGTTATCGAGACGGTGCGGATTCGCCAAAGCGATAGGGGAATCCTGACCAACGCCTACCTGAATGGGAACAGTGCGGTAGTGGCGCTCTCCAGCTCCGGGCAGTTCGTGGCGGCGGAGCAGGTATCCGGCGGATTGCTGCAGGAGTTGGCCTTCGATCCGCTGGACGGCACGCAAAGTACGGTGCTGGCGGGGAATCCGTCGAGTCCGAACGTGATCGCCGTCGACCCTTACGGCAGCAGTCAGAGCACGCGGATCAGTCAGCAGGGCGCCAGCTACACGGGATTAACGACTGATGCAGTGGGCCGTATTTACGCGGGCAACTCGGCCACCGGCCAGATCTTCCGCTACCTTACCGATGGGACGCAGGGCAGCCTGTTTGCCGATGTGATGAAAGCTACGGGCAGCGCCGAAATCGACGCACTGGCCATCGATTCCGACGGTAACGTCTACACGGCGCAGGGCAGCAGCAACCGGATTGCGGTTTTCAATAGCACGGGTACCTTTCTGAACTTCCTGACGGATCCTGGCTTCAATCAGAATGCCTATGTGTATTTCAACCCGAATGACGGCTTACTCTACGCGGGTAACCAGGCCGACGATGCGCTGACTATACTGACTACCGCGGGTACGGCGGTGGCGGTGATTCACTTGGGTGGGAAGGCGGTGGGCGTACCCGACCTGGTGCCGGGTCTGCCGGTTGCGATTCAGGCAGGGATGGAAACGACCCTGACAGGACTCACTTTCCAGACGCCGCAGGGAGGTAGCGCGCCTCCTCCCCAGAGTTTCGCGCTGCTGAATAATACATCGGCGACGTTGTCGTTCACCACCAGCGTCTCGACCACATCGGGCGGCTCCTGGCTTACGGTGTCCGGTGGCAGCGGTTCGGTGGGCGCGGGCCAGCTTGGAGCCCCGATTATGGTGAGTGTGAATCCGTCCGGCCTGGCGTCGAGCGCCTACTACGGTCTTATCGAAATCGATGCGGCGGGGGTGTCTAACACGCCGCAGTTCGTCGTGGTGGTGTTGGATATACTCTCGGCCACAGCCAATCCGGGAGCGCCGGTGACGCCCACGGGAATGATCTTCACGGCGGTGGTGAATGGCGCGAATCCCGCGGCGCAGTCCGTGGCAATCGGCGACGTGCTCAGCCGAACGACGACCTTTACCGCTACGGGCACTGCGACAACGAGCCCGAGTTGGTTCACAGTTACGCCCTCGGGAGGAGTCGCCCAGCCGGGTCAGACGATGAATATACAGGTGCAGGCGAATGTGGCCAATCTGGCGCCCGGCGTTTACAGCGGCACGCTGACGCTGCAGTTTCCAGAGGATAATGTGACGCGGCAGATTGCTCTGCTGCTGGTGGTGGCGTCGAATTCGACTGAGGTTGCGCAGGGGAAATACGCGCCCAGGCAGGCCGTCATTCCGTGCCAGCCGACGCAGCTTCTGATGGTGTTCACGCAGTTAGGCGCCGGGTTCAGCCAATACGCAGCCTGGCCCGCGACACTGGAGACCTTTGTGGTGGATGACTGCGGAGTGCCGATGGCGAGCGGGAGCGTGACCATGAGTTTCTCGGACGGAGAAGCCGCCCTGCCGCTGATCTCGCAAAACGATGGCACATGGTCGCAGACCTGGTCGCCGTCCGGAGCCTCGAGTTCTGTAACCCTGACAGCCAATGCGGTGGAGGGTGCGTTGAAAGGGAGCGTGCAGATAGGCGGGACGGTGCAGTCCAATCCGGGTGTTCCGATTCTGAATGCGAACGGGACGGTGAGCGCGGCCAGCTATTCGCCAATCGCCATTCCCTCGCCCGGCGAGCTGGTATCCATCTTCGGGTCGAACCTGGCGGATGGAGTAGAGGCAGCTACTCAGCTACCGCTGCCGACTCAGATGCAGAGTGCATTCATCCTGCTAGGCAGCCAGACCATGCCGCTGCTATATGTCAGCCCGACTCAGATCAACGCAGTGGTGCCTTATGGCTCGGCGGGGGGCACGGCGCAGCAGGCCGTGGCGCGGCATGGCAGCAGTTTGTCGGTGCCGCAGCGGGTCCCCTTGGCTGCGGCGGATCCCGCGTTCTTCACCACGAATGCCTCGGGCCAAGGGCAGGGGCACATTTACGTGATACCGCCGCCCAAGTATGATACGCAGATTCTGGCAGGCTCGTCGACGCCCGCCACGGCCGGCGACGTACTTACGATGTACTGCACGGGGCTGGGGACGGTGAACCAGCCGGTGACGGCGGGAAGCGCGGCGCCGTCGAATCCGCTTGCTTACACGATAAGCACGGTTACAGTGAGCATTGGCGGGCAGCCGGCCAAGGTGAGTTTCGCGGGCCTGGCGCCGGGGTTTGCAGGGCTGTACCAGATCAACGCGACGGTGCCGAGCGGGGTACCCACAGGAGACCAGATCCCGGTAGTGATCATGGTGGATGGCATCTCCAGCCCGGTCGTGACGATTGCGGTGCAGTGACATTAATCGGGAATTTGCGCTATCATTCGACCTAATCCAATTGAGGACGTTCCAGACAATAGCCATGAGCCGCGCAATCGTCCCCGCCATTATCGTCGCGACAGTAGTGGCGGCGGCCCAGGTCAGTCCGCCTCCGAAAGAGCGTCCTGTGGCGCTCGTTCTGAAGAGCAGCGGGGCTGAACTGCGGCGCGCCAACTCCGCGCTGCCTCTCACCGCCAAACCGGGCGATGTCCTGTTCGCCGGGGATGCGCTGTTGAGCGGCCGCGAGGCGTCTGCGACATTTCTCTATTGTCCGGACAGCGCGTCGGAGGTGCTCGGTCCTGGCGCCGAGGTGATTTTCGATCCCCAACAGCTTCGTATCAAATCGGGTGAGATCGCCAGCAAGACTTCTGTATCTATTTGCCTCTTACCAGAACTGGAGCGATCTCCGATTGCCGGCGATCAGTTTTATACTAGCGCGACGACCCGCGA
>Ga0187855_10003199_pt1 | contig 12104 bp, 8 predicted proteins | sample June2016WEW_8_10_2_FD_132969 | JGI IMG/M metagenome (GOLD analysis project Ga0187855, IMG submission 132969) | Peatland microbial communities from SPRUCE experiment site at the Marcell Experimental Forest, Minnesota, USA - June2016WEW_8_10 | ecosystem: Environmental > Terrestrial > Soil >...
GCAGGTAGCGGCATTAATTTCCAATGATTGGTAGACAGAATAATTACAAGAGGAAACCGTTGGGGTTGTAAGCCGTAGGTTCACCCTAAATAATTCAACCATTAATTAGAAGTTTTTCATATCGCCAGTTAGATAAATAAAGCTATAACTTTAGTACTGTTTTTACCTTAAACTATCAGGTTAATAACTTCCAAATTACATTGACTTTCTGTGGACTCAGGATAGAGCCGATTAAAATACAAATATAAGCATGAAATAAATCATAGCTCCAAGAAAATACACTTGCCATCTGCCTTTAGCATTCTTTCCGTCCTGGTCGAAACCCACGGTACCCCCAAAAGGCATCAGAATGAGCAAAAACTCAGGGTGAGTCTGTTTTGCCCGTTATAGGCCGTATCGTCATCTTCAAGACAATCGCTTAAAATCACAAAGGGCCAATATTTACCCGTCACGATTGGCGGAACGGAAGAGTATCAACAAAACTTGCAGTAATGGCAAAACACGTTCAGCCTTCAAACCTGGCGATTGATTGTAATGGCCATGGACTAAAAATATTGTAGAAAACTAAGCCAGCAATTAAGGTTTATACCTTTGAAGACATTGAACAAACTTGACACATTATGTCAATAACAGCAAAGTCACAAACCATGGATTGGCTGCAGGTCAATCCGATGGTTTTAATGATCGTATTGAAATCAAATGCGAAATCCCGCTAGAGACAGAAATATTTGTTAATGTGATCCCGAATTTAATACTACCGCCGTTAACTAAACGTCTTCGGCGCCATTATCCGTCAAAATTATAACTTCTGCTGATTCAATAACGAGTTATCTTCATTGTTTTCTAAGTCTTGATGTTGCACTACCTCATAGTTCACAACTGTGGCGGAAATGAAGCAAGAACACAACTTGTTGCCTGAAGTGGGGATGTTACTGCGGGCATTCTGAATGCTGGTCGAAGGATTTGAATAAGAAAGCAAAGTGGATTTAACCTCAATGCTGGAAACCCATCTCGGCATATCTGCACCAACGAAACTTTTTCCTAGGATCAGGCGTAAAGGATATCCGCGATCCCAAGTTAAAGTTTGTCCATTTATCTGGTATGCCAAAAAGACGCTGCTATCCAAAACGGTAGCAAGCGGTAATTGAGTATAATATCCATCTAAACCGGTGATAACTACTTCAGTGGCTTCAGGGGACACACCTGCAGTGTCGAGTAATGTTGATAACGGCACCCCAGTCCACTGGTCGGTTTCATCCTCTTCACCAGGGCAAATAATCCTGGCTGTTTGAGTCGTGGAGGGATATGCTATGATTTGTGCGTAAGATAAAGATAAGTTGCTATTAACCATTCCATCTATGTTAAGAGTATAACTGTTTATATCAACATCATAAAATGGCGTGTTTGTCGTTGTGGCCGGCGTTGTCACGATGGAGGGTACTGAGGGAGTTGGTGTTGTAGCCGCTGGGGTCGATGCTACTGCAGAGGGTGGCTCCGTGGTTGTGGTATTGGCCGGAACACTCGGTTGTGTTGGTGTGGAATTTATTATAGTCGTTGATTTACTCAGCTTAGGGGTTCAGTTGTTGTGTTTGGTACGATAATAGGCAAATTGCCCGATTTAGCTTGTTTGTTGAGAACCGCCCTACCTTCTAATTGCGTACAAGCAGAAACTAACCACATAACGCAGGAGATGGCGATAACACCCGCTACGACAAAGAGTTTTTTGTACTTGAACATTTTTACTACCTCTTGGCGTCTATAATACGGAAAATTGCATTACATTTTATGTAATGTTGGTCACTCTGTGATGTTAATCACTATCCCTTGATAGGCTGAAGGCGGAAGGATTAATATTATGCAAAATAAGATATATTTCAGTAATCCTTAATGGAATCCCATGTGGTCTGGGTATGGAAGACTTTTTCACAGGTGTTATCACTGTTCCAAGCCGTTACTCTTAACACTTGGTTGATAATACAAATAATTATTACGCCCCATCTTCTTGACCTCATACATCGCCATATCCGCATGTTTAATTAATGCACCGAGAGTTTCACCATCCTCAGGATATATTGCAATCCCAAGACTCGCACTAATCCGGCGTTCAGCGCTCTGTAAAATAAATGTTTTCTCTATAGCCAAAACAATTCTTTGAGCAACTTCATCTATTGTTTCTTTCGTGCTAACATCGGAGATTAATACAGCAAATTCATCGCCGCCCATACGGCAAACGGTATCAGTCTTGCGTAATGTGTTCACAAGTCTTGCGCTCATTTCTTTTAGCAATTCATCGCCAGCATCATGACCAAAATCGTCATTGATATTCTTGAAATGGTCCAAATCGATCATTATCAAAGCCATTTTCTTGTCGTTGCGCTTGCTTTCCGCCGTTGCCATAGTAAAGCGATCATGGAATAATGTGCGGCTGGGTAAACCGGTAAGAGAATCATGGTAAGCCAAATTTTTAATTGTCTCTTCTGTTCTCTTTCGCTCAATCGCATAACGTAAGGAACGCACTAACAAATCGCTATCTATTTGTCCCTTGATTAGGTAATCCTGTGCCCCCTCTCGTACTGCTTTGAGGGCGTCTTCTTCATCTCCAAAACCCGACAAGACTATTATGGGGATCTCCGGGACCTGAAGTTTTAATTTAAGAAATGTCTCAACACCTGCGCTATCAGGTAAATTCAAATCCAATAATATGGCATCAATTTGATCTTCGGTGGTACTTTTAATTCCTATTGAGAGACTTTCGGCAAAGACGATATTAAATGAAAATTTGATTTTCTTCTCCAACATTCGTTTCGTTAATAATTGATCATCAGGATTATCCTCGATTAGGAGCAAATTAATGTGTTGACCCGTTTTTTCAATATCCATTTGTTGACTCGCTATTCGCCAAAATGCTTTTTCCCATCACGCATCAAATATATTTTACTGTTTGAATGATAACGAAGTAATAAATAAATAAGAGAATATGTGACGAATATGTTACAAAATACTACCGGCTTTGGTTTATAGAAAAGCATAAATGGGTCATAGTGATCATTTCCCCCCGATTCCGTGAAACTTTCAGGTGAGTATCCAGGGGTAATTTAATGATATGGACTCATTGTCGGTTTAATGTAATCCCAATTTAAAAATACTATCTTCAATAAAATTCAGCCGAAAACATAATTTCTATTGACTGCACGAAGTGTTATCTTCATAACCAAGCCATTGTAGCACGCCGGTGGCTGCGATTTGATCTACCATGTATTTTAGTCTGGATACGTCGTCTTTGGTAAACAGGTGCCAACCATTTCAATCGCGGTACTTGCCGCCGGTGAATTTTCCTTGTTGAACCCATCTTAGGAAAGTGGGACGGCTGATCTCCTCTAGCTTACAGGCTTCGCTGGTGCCGAAAAAGTTCTTATCTTTAAGTGTCAAAGATATTTCAAACCGCCCCTTCTATTGTAATTATGCAAGAAGATAATAGACTATAACTTAATCTATTCAGGCAATAAATGGTTAAATGGTTTCGGCGGAAATGGGAGTTTGTATTTGCTATTATATCGTCCAACAAAAAAGAAAATGGCCCGGGAGGTTTACCGCGGACCATTTTCTTTGAAGAGCGAACGATGCGGTGCGCATCGTTTCACAAAGATGGTAACAGAAAACGGGCCAGCGGGTCAATACGCGTTGCAATGTTGTTCTTCCCGCCGTGGGTCGCCGTGATTGTGATAACCAGATGATTTCCAAAAACCCGGAATATCTTCCGCTGCAAATTCATTGTCTGAAACCCATAATGACTGAATCGATTCCGTGGCTGAGTTGTTCTTAATAATGTGGCAAACGGTCAGGCCATTAATCTTTGGCATCATCATATCCCTCAGAATTACACTTGGGTTTTGAATGTTGGCTATTTCTATCGCCCGTTTCCCGGCTTCAACTTCAACTATATCGAAGTTCTTGATTAATATTGTGCGCTACCGGGGTCTAACATTGGATTTATCATCAACATCGAGTACTTTCTTTTTAATAATTAGCTGTTCCATTTCTTCTAGTAATCCATTTATTTTCAAGGTGTTATCGGCATATTTATGACATCTGTCATGTCTTTCCAAGAAGTTGGATAAGGGGTGTCGGTATTTAGGAAAGCATTAGCGACAACCGGGTCGAACTGGGTTCCCATGCATCGCTTGATTTCTTCCCTTGCCGAAGTAATAGATGTTGCCGGACGGTAAGGACGGTCGGAGGTCATAGCATCAAAAGCATCAGCTATCGCCAATATTCTGGCCCCCAGTGGGATATTTTCTCCGGCTATTTCCTGATGAAGTCCTGTGCCATCGTAGTGGTCATGATGATGCTCGACCATTTCAACTACTTTTTCGTTAACCACGTGCTTCACGATACCCGCACCGACATGAGCGTGAATCATAATATGTTCGTATTCCGCAGGAGTAAGCTTGCCGGGCTTGTTTTGTACGAAATGATCGACTGCAATCTTACCGACGTCATGCAGCAGACTCCCCCAGCGCAGGTTTTCGAGTTCTTCCCCAGATAAATTAAGTTCTCGCCCAATCGCTAATGCAACTTCAGTTACCCGGCGCGAATGCCCAGCGGTGTACTTATCCTTAGCTTCAAGTGCAAACACCAGAGCTTCAATGGAACCGAGAAATAACCTTCTGATTTCTCCCGTCTGCTGGTCGACCTTTTGCTGTAGTTGCTCCTGATATTCTTTGATTTGTCGTTCCAGCATTCTTTTCTCAAGCGTTTTTTCTACATTAAGAGAGACCTCATCCAAATTAAAGGGTTTGGTAATATAGTCATCGGCGCCCAGTCGCATGCATTGAATTGCCAGATTGGCTTCTGCGACAGCTGTCGCCATAATCACTGCGGTATCGGGATAAATTGCTTTTAATTTCGGCAATAAATCCATTCCTGACATCCCCTGCATTTTCATATCAAGCATTATTAGATCTGCATGATAAGTCTCCATTTTATCCAATGCCTCAACGGCGCTGCCAGCCTCTTCACAGTGATAACCTTGTTTTGACAGCTTCAGGGTTAGTAGCCGTCTAATCGTTGCCTCATCATCAACTATTAGTATCTTAAGTTCAATATTCGTCATTTTTGTTTCCATCAGAACACTTTGGCATTTAACGTTATTCTAATCTACGATCCACCCTTGACACTATAGCTCGTTTGTAAGAGGTAACTCCACCACGAAAGTCGCTCCCCGCCCTATTTCACTCGTTGCGTATATTAATCCGCCGTGTTCTGTCACTATTCCATGACAGATGCTGAGTCCTAGTCCAGTTCCCTTGCCTACCTCTTTGGTCGTAAAGAACGGATCAAATATGTGCTTCAGGTTTTCCTTGGTGATTCCCTGACCGTCATCCGCGAAAGTTGTCCTGATAAACCCATCGATCCTCTCGGTAGTGACAACCAATTTTCCCCGATGGTGGGCTTCTAACATCGCAAATTCAGCATTAACCATGATATTGAGAAAGACCTGCTGCATCTGGAAATGGTCAATCATGATTTCCGGGAGATTCGGCGCAAGATGGTTTTCAATCTCAATATTGTTTACTTTCTGTTCATAAGCACGCAGCCTCAGCACATCTTCGATTACTGCATTAACCTGACTGAGCTGTTTGACCGGCGGATGCTTTCTGGCAAAAGTAAGAAGGTTTTTGACGATTGCCGCAGCACGCTGCGCTTCACTGTTAACGATGCCCAGATCTACTTTTATATTGGCCGGGACATCACTATCCATCAGCAGTTGCGAGAACCCGATAACACTGGTTAAAGGGTTATTGAGTTCGTGTGCAATTCCTGAAGACAACTCGCCGATCGATGCCAGACGGTCTGTCAGGATGAGCTGTTCCTCCATCCGTTTCTGCTGAGTCACATCTCTGGCAACGATAACTGAGCCTGTAATTTCTCCTATCTCGTTAAACATGGGAGAGACCGATTCTTGGAAATGAACTCCAACAATGGAATTGAATGTTTCCAATTCGGATGATTTACCGGAGACAATTGTTCGCAAATGAGGGCAATTGACCGGGGGTTCTTTGGCGCCATGCATTACTTCATGGCAGAACTTTCCGATAAGTTCCTTAGGTGTTGTTTTGAGCAAATTGGCTACTGCCATGTTTACCCGTAAGATCCGGTTGTCTTTGTCGTGAATCATAATAAGGTCAGAGATAGAATCAAATGTAGTCCTCCATTCCCGAGATGCCTGCTCAATTCTTTCCTGTGCCCGTTTCTGTGCGGTGATATCGCGAGCTATAGTGGATGCCCCTACGACTTTACCCCTGGTATCATAAATCGGGGATATGGAAAGAGAAACTGAGATTAAGGTCCCATTTTTTCTGCGACGTACGGTCTCATAATGTGTTATATGGTTGCCAAGTATTATTTGATTTAGAAATCCTGTTACTTCATCACGATGCCCATCAGGAACCAAAATAAATATTGGTTTACCGATGACCTCTGCTTCTGTAAAACCATATACCATTTCTGCACCTTTATTCCAGCTTGTGATTGTCCCCTCCAAATCTTTGCCGATAATAGCATCATCGGAGGATTCGACAATCGATGAAAGATGACTATTTTTTTCCGCCGTTTGCTTTTGCTCGGTAATGTCTCGGGAAATGCCCATAAAATAAACAAAATTACCATTGTTATCGATCACTCTGGTGCCGCGGGTAAGAACCCAGCGCCACTCACCTGACGCATGACGGATTCGGTATTCGGTATCGGTAGAGTTTTTGTAGCCTGGTAAGAAGCTGAGGCGTGTTTCTTCCGTGATTAAATGCCTGTCCTCGGGATGAACTAGTGAAAGGAACTGCCGGCCAATGAGCTCGGTGGGATTGTAACCGAGTATGTTAGTCACCGAGGGTGATACATATGCATACTGTTCATTAGCATCAATTGTGAAAATCATATCACGGCTGTTCTCTACTAGCAGCCGATATTTCTCTTCGCTTTCCTGCAAAGCTGCTTCCGTTTTTTTCCTTCTCGTAATATCATTGTAGAGAGTTTGGAATTGCTGCTTGCCATCCCAGAATGTTACTTTCATGGAAACATCTAAATGGCGAATAGTACTGTCTTTGCGTATTACATCAATTTCCACATGGTCTGGCATCAGGTCACCGCGCATAAATTGTTCGTGACGCAGAACATAACTCGCATAAGATTCAGGTGTGTAGCGTTTCCACGGAGGACTTGTTCTAACTTCCTCGATATTTTCGTAACCATAAATATCCAACATTGATTGATTGATATAGGATGTGCGATCTTCCTTATCGGAGATACGTATACCAATTGAAGAATTATCCAAGGAGTTACGGAAGTTCATCTCCGAGATTTTCAGAGCTTGTTCGGCGTTTTTACGTTCGGTAATATCGTTGTAGATAAATTGATGCTGCGGTTTGCCATCCCAGAGCACATTTTTGCTAAAAAGCTGTAAATGCCTTATCTCACCATCTTGACGGATGATATCAATTTCCAATTGGTCGGGGAGTGATTCACCGCGTAAAAATTGCTCATGCCGCCGGACAAAACCAGCATTTGATTCAGGGGTATAATGTTCCTGAGGGGGGCTTCTCCTTAATTCTTCGATATTTTTGTACCCAAACATATCCAACAAGGCTTGATTAGCATAAAACGTATAGTCGCCTTCACCGATAATTCGGATACCCATTAATGAACTATCCATAGAATTGCGGAAATTCTGTTCAGAGCGCTGTAATTTTGTCTCTATTTGTTTACGGCTGGAAACATCACGAACAAACCCGATCACCACTATTTTGCTGTTTTGTTTAAGAGGAGCAGTGTTTATTTCCACCCAAATGTGACTTTTGTCTTTTCTGATCAATTCAAATTCGTCGGGTCCCGTGTTTTTACCGATCGCATTAAGGGCTAACAACTTACCGGCCTTTCCCAAGTACTTTGCGGGGAGCAGATTCAATTTGAGAAAATTGTTGCCGATTAACTCGCCTTTTTTATATCCCAAGAGTTCTTCAGCTTTTTTATTACCATACAAAAAATCCCCTTTTAAATCACTGAGGTAAATACCATCCGGGGCGTTTTCTAAATAGGTTCTTAAGTTTTGTTCACTCTCTTTTAATACCTTCTCGGCTTTTTTACTCTCCGTCATATCACGGATTATCACCATTGTTGCAGATTTGCCTTTATAAATAATAGGCCGTATTTTTGTTTCCACGGGCACTTTTTGCCCGTCTTTAGTAATAATTTCCAGTTCATAAGTGTCGAGTACCGGCTCACCGGCCAACTTTCTGCGTCTTCTTTCCTGTAGAAGTTCTTTAGATTCCACAGATATTAATTCATCGAAAGTCTTACCTATGATTTCTTCTTCGAAATGGCCAGAAATCTCATATATCCTTCGATTACCAAATTCTATTACTGAGCCGTTGAGAATAATAATTCCATCGCTGCTCTGCTCAACGAGGGTGGAATACTTCTTTTCTGATGCTTTCAGCGCTTCTTCTGTTCGTTTGCGCTCTGTGATATCTCGAATCACAGCCATATCAGCGAGTTTTCCCTCGTACTCAATGGCTTTGGCACATATTTCAACAGGACAACAAATACCCTCTTTGTTAAGTATTTCGATTTCATATCTTCCCGGGCATTTTTCTCCCCTTATTCTCTTTAAATAGTTGTCCGCCACAAATTTTCGATATTCGGGGGCTATGAAGTCAACAAATGCCCGGCCGATCGATTCCGCCGGCGGAGTGCCTGTGATATCGGTCATTTTTGAATTTGCGAAGCTTATACGTCCGTCCTGAATGATAACTACACCATCGTTTCCTTCTTCTACGAGAGTCGAATACTTTTTCTCGGATTGCCGCAGTTGCCCTTCTGCCAGTCTACGTTTGGTGATATCTCGGGCCACCGCTATAATTTCGGTTGGCTGTCCGTCAGCCACCCGGGTCAGGGTATAATTGACCTCAGCCAAGACAATAGAACCATCCTTATGCGTTAACTCGAGTTCTAATGTTGTTGAGTTTGGCCGTTCAATTTGTTCTTCATCAACAAGAGTCCTTGCTTGTGTTAAGGTTTTCATCGCAACGTTAAAAGATGCGGGGGTAAAGATATCCTCCAAGGTCTTGTTCAGTGCCTCTGCAACGGTGTAACCCAACAAATGAGTGATAGAAGGGCTGATGTAGTTGATATGACCAGGAGAATCGATATTGACTTTCCAAATCACGTCGGTCATATTTTCAGCGAGCAAACGATACTGTTGTTCGCTTTCCAAAATCTTGAATTCTCCGTCAAGGGGACAGTCGGTATGAAACGATTCCAATTCGCAAATACGTTTTTTTAACCTTCGTAATTCAGATATGGTTTCTTCATTTGCCTGATCACTTCTGAGCATTTTTGTCCTCGGAATAAGCATATTCAACTTTAATTTTTCTTACTTCTGCTCGGATCTTAATCAAATCTTCCTCTCTGAACATCATCCAGCCTCTTCGGTCTTTATGGTACTTCTCGAGGATACCGGCTTTAAGCCATCGGAATAGAGTCGCTCGACTAATACCGGTCTTTTTACAAGCTTCAGCAGTCCTGTAATATTTTTGTCCATCTATTTTTATTACCAAGAGTGCAATCTCCTTTTTAATAAAAATTAATTGATCAGTCTTGATACTATTAAATCATTGAAAGTGCGGCATTCATATCGCCATTTTGGACAATCGGCTAAAACTTTAGTACTAGACGGTCGCAGTCGGCGTTTCACCGATTGGCGGAATAGAAAAAGTGATTCTGCACCTGCAGCTATCGACATGATCAATAATGGAATTAACAGCAGCAACGCCAAATGAAGGTAGTTCAACTTCGGCGACCTTATCTTTCACGATAAAGTAAAGCCAAATTTTGCCTATCTTTGTGGCTGGTTTTCAGGTGTTATTACCTGGTCTGTTTTGGGTGGCCATGCATTAACAATAATTATCGTTGATAATACTCGAAGCATTTTCGAGGCATGAACTGGCAATGGTTGAAAAGACGAAACCAAATTAACTGGGAAAGGTAAATTGCCCATGGCAGAACCATATTGGTCTGGATTCACTCGGGAAGCACAATGGAAAAGAAATGGGAGTCTTTAGCCGTTATTTATTCATGTTGATCGTAATTACAAGCCGAGTTTCAACATGGATTTTTTAAGGGTTTCGGCTTTCTTCCAAATTTCGGCTTTCTCTTCTTCCACGACTTGATGAAGTACGCTTCTATATTCTTCCACAACTTGCTTTATCGCTTTCTTATGCTCTTCAATTAATATTTTAGCCGCGTTTTGAATTTCAAGGTCGTAAATTTTTCTAACCTCATCATTAAGTTGTTTTCTAATCTCTTCGCGATATTCATCTTTGACCTGAATACCATTGTCCTTTATAACATTTTCCGGAGTAGTCCCTACTTTAGATTCCAATTAAAGCCTCCTTAAAATGAATAATAGTTCCAATTATTATTTTCTGATCCACTTTGCATAATTCTACTGCTTAGTGCGCTAAATAGCAATGGATTCTATTGGCTCCTAATTAGTATTACTACCGACTTTCAGGGAAAGAAGTAAGTTACAAGGTAAGGTTTTGTGAATATGAACGGGTAATTCACAATTAATGCTGGCAAAATATTGAAATTAAGGATTCCTGCGTAATCCAATAATAATAGTGGTAAGTAATGCGAGAATAAAAAGACCGATGCCAAAGGGAATAATAATCGGGAGGTAGCTCTTTTTAACAGGTGTTTGGGTTGTGGCAGTCTGAGCCGGTACAACTGTAAATTTACCCTCTAACCCATTAATGTCAATTGTGTGTGCCCCAATTTCTGCATTACTTACCGTAAAGTTAATAGTGTCTTGTGTTTGCGCCGCTAAATTTACTATCTTACTATCTGCCGCTAAATTATCAATTTTTAATTCAACGGTACAAACTCCCGGAACTGAGCCGGAGTTTTGGACTATCACAGTGACACTTATTTGTTGACCAGATTTAACCTCAGCAGGCGATACCGTTAAATTTTTGACATTGAAAATCGCGGACGGTGGCGTGGCGGTAGTCGTAGTCGTAGTTGTAGTGGAAGTTATTGGCGTACTTGTAGTCGTTGCGGTTGCCACCGTGGTTGTCGTTGTCGTTATGATTGGAATCACCGCGGTTGTGGTTGCAACTGTAGCCGTTGTGGTTGTGGCGGGTGCAGCAGTGACCGGCTTAACCCCGTAAGTAATGGCATAAACAGTAAGGTGGGAGATCTGTGCAGAGATGGTATTAGTGGTAGTATCAACTGTTGATGGTACAATGACCCAAGCGTTCTTGGTGGTATCATAATAACATATTTGCAGACTGCTGGGATCCATACCGGCTGGCAGGTTGTAATAAGTGAATTTTAGGGTCACTGCCGGACTAAATGTGATGCCATTTGGCGTAATATCGTAGGCCTGGTCGATCATCCCTGCACCAGCCGCGAATGCGGGTGGGGTCGCGTCATGGATAAAGCTGATTTGAGTAATCGGTGCTCCAGCTGCAGTAAGAGCAGTTGTTCCGGTGGGGATATTCATAACTGCGTTAGTATCGTCGCTCCAGGCATTGATATTCTGATTAAAAACGCCGTGTGAATCCACATAAGGGGTCACAATAGTGACACCCGCTGTGCCGGTTGACCCACCTCCCCCACCACCAATACCACCTCCACCTCCTCCACCACCACCGGATGCAGCAGTCGTTTTGAAGGTATACTCGGCAGAAACAGTCACAAAATTATTCCCGCTGATTGTGGCAGTAGACCTTACACGGTAATAATAGGTAGTGTTTGCTGTCAGTGTGGTTAAATTCTGATTATGATTTAAGACTGTTGAGTTGTTAACAGGGGTTGAATAGGCGTAATCCTTTGAACTCCCGTGCGAGGCGGTATCATAAAATACCTGGGAGTCGGCCGGGTTATTTGTTGTCCATGTAATAGTGGCGGTAGCAGAAGTAATACTGCCTGCGGTAACTGCCGATATATTTAACGCGGCCAATGTCGTAAAAGTTCCTTCATTGGAAACAGATTGCACCGCGGAACCGCTGACCGTCGCGGTAGATACCACACGGAAGTAATAGGTA
>Ga0187855_10003201_pt1 | contig 12093 bp, 15 predicted proteins | sample June2016WEW_8_10_2_FD_132969 | JGI IMG/M metagenome (GOLD analysis project Ga0187855, IMG submission 132969) | Peatland microbial communities from SPRUCE experiment site at the Marcell Experimental Forest, Minnesota, USA - June2016WEW_8_10 | ecosystem: Environmental > Terrestrial > Soil >...
CCTTCGATGCCGCCCTGCGTGTCCTTAACCTCCCAGACGCTTTATGACCACCCTAGCGCGCCTCTCCCTGTGGCACTCGATAGCTCACTTATCCTCCGAAACAGGTGTTCGGTTTGTAGGCGAACAAAAGAAGAACATGGTGGACTCAGGCTAGTAAGCTCGCGCAACCCGTTGCGCGGGGAACCAACATAACCACGGTCTGGGTGCCCCCGATGGATGAAGGTCGAAAGCGCGTGCTCGGAACTTATGTCCGCGATTCTTGCCGCACAGAAGCTGGCGGCACTATGACGGCGGGAAGAGGGTTCCCGCGACCATCAGCGCTATTGACGATGCGATCCGGTGGGCTGAGGAAATTTTGCGACGGATCGATGAGCGGTGGTCTCTCAACCAGCGGACTTAAGCACTGCATGGTTTGCCCAAGGGCGGAATCCATTTCGCCTTTGCGGTTCATTGGGCCGAGCGGATCATCGGGTTGAGGAGGCAACCTTCATCTTACGTTTAGACCTTCTCTGCGCTTCTGCATCTGCCGGTACCGATCAATCGACCAGCGATTTCTCTCGCAATACGTCAGCAAGATGAAGAACAAAAGGACGTAAATCAGTTGTCCTCCGGCGACCTCCCAATTTTGCGCCAAGCAAGCCCCGATCTGTAACGTGAGCATCAGAAGGCTGCCTGCGATCAGTGCGACTGACGTCCACAATCCAAGCATCATCAGCAGACCCACAGTTCCCTCGCACCACGGAAGAACAACCGCGACGAAATGCACTAGGAATCCCGGCAAGGGAGTATTGTGCATCTGGCTTTCGACGTGGGCGGCAAATGCGGCATGGTCTCCAATCAAACGAGAGAAGCCGTGCAGAAAGAGGTTCGCACCAAGGGTCACACGCAGTAGCAAATAGGCGATTTCATTCTTGGTCACGTAAAGGCTCCTCTTTATCTCCACTCGACTGCTCGAATTCCGTAATCAAGCTCGGCCCAGCCGTCGTGGCGCATGCCAGTGCCCTGCATGAACCCGCGAGCCCAGTCGTTGGCGTGCGCCATGCCAGCGGCTCGTGTTTGGGCGAAGGTCTTCACGGGTTTTGCGGGATGGTCTTCGGCAAAGGTCTACGATACTACCCCTCGTTGCCCGTCGCCTTTTCAGACTGGCGGGCAGCCCCAAGGCAGGAGCCGGAGTTGCGGCTGACACTAGAAAACGTTCATACTCCGACCATGACACTCAAAAATGCGGCATTGCTGGCGCTGATCGGAACGATTCTGATGACGGCTCTTTTAGTGTGGACCTTCGTCTTCAACTTCCTCAATGTCTTGCGGGGTTTGGTTCCTGCGGCAATGCTGTTCTCATCACTCCTCTATGCATTTGGCTGCTTCAGTGTGGCTGTGTTTTTTTATGTGTTCCACCGGGCGCAGTCGTTGTGATTGCTGCTTACTCCTCGCTCCTCAGACTCGCCAGCAACCCCGAATACCGCCGTTACGGTCGGTCATTGCGAACTGCGATGCCCGGCGCCTTCTTCTGCCCGATCAGGACGACCAGCTTCTTGCCCCGCGTGATCCCCACCGCTGGGAACGCCGAAGCCCCTGCGGCTTGTGGATCGTGATCGAGCATCGGAATGCGCGTCCCACCAGCTAGGACGGTCGTCCACGAACGATCATGCAGCAGATCAAATTAGGGCACAATTACAGATTTGCGCTCGCTTGCGAAAAAGGATGGGCAGCTATCCACTTCAGTCTTCAATCCGTGGACAACTGCCCTTTCCTTTTACAAGTTCTCGATTGGGGTCTCTTGATTGAGATACAGGCAACGGCTGGTATCGGTTAGTGTTTGCCGCCAACTGCGTGACCGCGTCCATCCCGCTGTTCGTTTCCTTTGAAGTGGGCAACCTTATCGAGACGCTTTCCCGGCTCGGGTTTGTCGCCACGGTTTGGCCTTGGGCCGTTATAGCCATGCTCAGGATGGAAACGGTTATTTACGTGGCCTCGGAAGTTGTCAGCGCCATGAAACCATGGGCCAACGCCAATGAAGACGCCACCGGTAAACCATTCCGGGCCGTAGTAGCCGTAGGGGGCGCAGTCGTACGGAGCAACGTCGTAGTAACCGTAGGGACATTCAGGCGCAACTCCAATGTTGACGGCAACCTGAGCCTCTGTTTTGGGAGTAGTTGCCATGAAGCAGATCGCAGCAACAATAGCTAACGCAAAGAACTTAAAACTATTCATAGATTATCCTCTCCATCATCGGGGCGGCCATCTACTTACCCCTGCGTTACTGTAACGACTCAGATCATCTTGATCTGAGCAATATCGAACACATACGTGCGAGGTTGTGGTCATCATGCCGGGTAATGCCGGGTAGTTCTGGGCTTCGAGGTTCAAGGATTCCAAGCAGTAGCGACAGCCACAGGGCATGAGTTCACCCGTCGCCCCGCCGCAGCATTTCTTGTATTTCTTCCCCGACCGACAGGGGCACGGATCATTCCGCCCGACCTTGGCGGCATTTCGCTGAGAGGCCGAAAATCCCAGAGAATCACCGCCCCCCTCTTAGCAGCAACATCCTCCAATCAAGGAAAATATGCCCACTACAGGCGAAGCTCTTCACTCCCCTCTGTTTTTGGCGGGCATGATCATCTGCGTTGCATTCAAAAAGTGGTGGTGCGGCAGATGTCCGAAGGCTAGCGTCGTGAAGAGAACCGCCAGTCCGCTCAAGCTGTTCAAAATCCGCATACCGACTACCTCACTTTTGGCTTAATTATCGCTTGGTTTTGGGATGCAAACTCTCTCAAACCGTCGTCTCCTCCCGGTGCCCCTTCGTTTTAACCCGAAGCACGCAGAACCCGCTGTCCTCGTTATGGAAGGTGACGCGCTCGATCACGCTCGGAGATTTCCTCGGTCGCAGGTCGGCGCTCGGGAATTGCGGCGGTCGTGAGTGGGTGGCATGGGTGATTTGTAAGGAAGAAGGCGATTTCACGGGATTTGGGCGCCCGGACAGGGTTCGGGTCGGCCCGGGCGTCTCACATGCCAAGGCGGGCTTTGTTTTCCCGCTTGCTGAAAAAAGCCTGACCGAAGGATTTTGAGGGGCGCAAACGTCTCAGCCGCCTGTGCTGAGCCAACCTGGGCAACAGCAGGGTGTGAACTCATGCAAGCCTGCCTTCGAAAAGGCACGTCAGAAAGGATATTTCGCTCTAGTATTCAATGTGTGGAATTTTGCGGTGTGAGTGCTCGAACCACAGCGAGAGCAGTTCCCATACGCCGCAGAAAATTGGTCCATGCTGTCTCGGATGATCTCCCAGATGCCGTTAAGCAAGCCTCCCACAATCAGAAATGCAAAGTATCCAAGGACCATGTACGCAAGAACAATGAGCACGCTTCGCTCCGGATTGTGACCTTCGACGGCACCGAGTTCATAAACCCACAGACACCATCTTCCGGTCCCCATAATGACAATCCTAAGGGCAAAGCAGCAGGAGGGCAAAGCCCTCATGGGTGTGAGCTTTGGTAATCAGCTCGGCATTCGGGGACTGTGGCGTAGCGCCCATTCCATTTGGGTTTAGCCGCTACGTGGCATCCTTCGCCACGCCTTGGCACTCGACGTGACCGCATCCGGAACAGATGAACCACTCTTCGTCGTGCAGGAAGGAAAATCAAGTTTAGCTCACAGTTTCAACCATCGCCGCTTTTGAACACTCGGCAAATCTTTTTTGAAGCAAACTCGATAGCGGGTAGCCTAGTTTGGCGAATATCTGGCGGGGGCGGGAAAACGCGAGAATGTCGTACCAGACCCGTATCATCGCCTCGATGCCATTCAACCGTGAACCGCTCTTCTCCGCTCTCTGCATGTTGCGCCAAGGTGCCGTAGGCGAAGCCAAATCGCTTCACGGTGTTGTCTTCATCCACGACATAGGCGATGCGACAGGCGTTCAGCGAATAGAACCTGAAGTGGTGTACGGAAACTGCTACGTCGGTGCCGACCTGTATCGGCTAGGCCCATAGAGGTTTACCCACGGAATGCCAAACATTCGCCATGCATGAATCGCTTTTGTTGGCCGCTGCCATATATCCTCACCTTTGCCAAGCTGGACGCGATTGTGGTCTAGGTTGCAACCCGCTGGGAGGGCAGTAGCCGACGCTCCAACCTCCGGGTACGAGAAACCTGAGTCTTTCTGCCTCGAGATGAAGCGCCGAATCTCATCCTCGGATGGTGCTGTCAGGCTGAACACGTCACCTTTTTCCCCTCAACTATTCGACCGCAGCCACATGCGCCAGACGAATAGCCCGAGGCAGCTTGCGGCAAGCACAAAAAACAGAAGGGTCAGGAGGGCGTGTCCCGTGACAAACGCCGTCCCCTTCGGCCAGTCCTCGTGCGAAAAATAAAGTGCGTCCACAAGAATCCGCGCAGTCCAGTAAACTCCGATGAAGCAGGCAAGTCCCAAGGCAGCACGGTCACCTCGGAGCAGTTCCGCGTGCAACACCAAGGTCAGTGTGCCAAAAGCAATGATCGTCAACACCGTAAATCCACTCTGTACCCACAGCAGTTTCCGGTTAAAGGGCATCAACTGCCGCAAGTCTCGTTTCCACCCTAGCCGGTATGGCACTTGAAAGCTTGCGAACAGGATCACAAAATGCGCAGCGCCAACCAGCCATAGGTCGATGTCGAAGAATCGCTCTGTGAGTGAGTTTGTCATAGGGCGTGGATCGCCTGCATGAAAGGAAGTATCACACGCAGCACAAACCATGGGTGAAAGAGCCAAAAGACCGGTGCCGCAAGGAACACCATCATGAAACACCAGCCGCGCACTCCCTGCCCAAGACCAAGTTGCCTGCCGAATCGCGAATGCTCGATAGCCATTGCCGTGCCTTGCAGCAAAAAGTAGAGTGTGGGGAGACCGTAGCCTCCGCGAGCGGGCATCGAGATCACCAAATCGTGGAGCAGCCCAGAAGCCACGAATACCAAGAACCCAGCCGCGTCCGCGCCCAGCCTTCGATACAACGGTCGAAAAATCAACTCGTGAGAAAGCTGACGGAAACCGAGGTTCCATCGTTCCCCCCAAAACTCTCCGAGGGACGTGGAACGGAGCGGCGCAGACATGATGGGCCGTGCATTGACGCCAAAGCTTCCCCACAGCAGGCTAACGATTTGGAAAGTGCCGAAGTGCAGCAGCAGGATCAGACCCAGCATTCCTACCCATCCGCGCAGAAGGGGTTCTCCCTGCGGAACCGACCGTGCCCCCACCCAGAGCAGAATCACCCCAAGCGCCGTTTCGAAAATCGCCCACAGCCAAGTCGTGGGCGGTGGCGTCGGTACGCGCCGATTCGCATCCAAGAAAGCTTCTGCATCCATTCCCGGCCAAGCCAGAAGATAGCCCGCCGAGCGCCATGACGAATGTGCAATTCGAAATCGTACCCTCCACCATGTTAGCCACTTCAGGCTGATGAAGATGGCGAACGCCAGAATCCACATGAACACCCATGGCGGCAGAGCATTGCAACAAGCTACTGCGCTCAAGGGAAGCACGCAGATCGGAAGCCAACCAATCCAAGAGGAGCTTTGCACAACCTCGGGCGATTCGACCTCTTTGGTTTCGCTCAGTGGCAATGAGGTCACTCTCCTCCGCGCATACGTACTTCGTAGACGGTCGGAAGCTCGTCTGCGTTGCTGCGAACAAAACTGCGCACCAGTTCAGTTCGGGAAAAATGCCCGAGGCTTAGGAGGCGGATGCATTCATCCGTAGCGCAACTCTCCCATGAGGTACGCCGCCCCCATGGGAAACAGCTCGCCTCGATGACCCGCACCGGAAGCCCTTCTTCAAACCCGGCTGCGATCTGTTCTCGCAGCCACCGCAAATAATCCAACTTCTGCGATATGGCAACCTTGGGGTCTTCACGGATCACGACGCCGGGGAAATTGGGGATGTCAGCCCTCAGAGTATGAATATGCCCGTGTCCTTCGACCAGAATCTCAATGTCGAGTTCCATCAGCCGTTCTAGACTGAGGAGCCACTTCCGACTGTCCACGTCGGGATTGGGGGTTGCAAAGTAGCTCCCCATGAAGGCATCGCCTGCCAACAGCACCTTCTCCTTGGGGTCATAGAGCGCGATGTGGTCGTCGCAATGTCCGGGAGTAGGGATCACCTGTAAGAGACCAGAGTCGGAGTCCACGGTCTCGCCCAACCGATGGTAGGGTTGCTTTAAGTTTGGAGGCTGCCCGATTATGGTGGCACGTACCCACGGAAGCTTCGTGAAAGGTGTCAGGAACCGGGCGGTCATCTCCGAAACGTAGACGGGAGCACCAGTAACTTCAGACAGCCAATTTAAGTTGCCGATGTGCTCTTCGTGGGCATGGGTGGCCACCACTTTTGTGATCTTCAGTTTCACCTGCCGAAGGTGACGGGCAAGCGAGCGCCGCATCTTCGGGGAACCGGGGTCGATTGCGATCCCGTCGTAAATGATCGCCGTGAACAGTTCGCCGAACAGAAGCGGGACGGTGTTGGGCAGCATCCCATTCAGAAAGAGAACCGTGAGCTTGCCGTTCAGCAAGTCAACGCGGTTGTGGTACGTCCGGGCGAAAATAGTTGTTCTTTGCATCGCAGCTTTGATGCCCGCCCACAGGACCAGAGGCAACCGAATGAAGAAGCCCATCGTGTAGCACGACCAGAATGCGCCTAAACGGGCTTGCTGTCGTACCGCTTCTGGTTTTACAACCCGGCACGCTCCACCGCGACACTTGCTGAGAGAATATCTATTCTTGGCGACGAACCCGTAGAGCAGTCGTCCTGCGTTGCGGAAGGGGAACCGCTGTCCCAGAACACCGATCAGCCAAGTAGATGGGAACAAACGCGCCAGACATGCGACGGCATCCCAGCCGACATGGATTTCACCTTCGGGAGTTAGGACGTGCAACTGCCGCAGGCATTCATCCAACCTGAGCCGGGAATCCACTGCGGGCAAAACCTCTGCGCTGACGGGCAGGCCTACCGTCTTGTTTTCGTGATCAAGCGCTTTCAGCCACGACACGCAAGCCTGACAAATCTCACACTGCCCGTCGTAGAGCACTCGGTACGCTGCCTCTGCGCTCTGCTTTGCATTATGTCTTGGTGCCGCGTATTTGACCGGGCGTTCACGCATGGCGAAAAATGTTAGATCGGATAGTAAGGAAGGTCAATTAAAACGCTTAGCGAAGAAACGACTATTGCAGCTTCGCGTACTCGGCCTTGGCTTCCTTCAAAAATGGGGATGTCGGGATCGGCGTCTTTCCAAAGGGTGAGGAAATCTTTGTAGGCGGCGAGCGCCCGGACGCGGGCAGCATCGGCATCGGCTGCCTGCGAAGTTCCCGACTCCAAGGCGTTGGCACGAGCCACTCCCAAATGCGCCAAAGCGCGCTAGCCCGCCCCGGCTCGGCGAGATTGGTGTAGTCGACACCCAGTGCCCTGTAGCCCATGGCAAAATTCGGATCATGCTCGATGGCACGTTGATCGTGCGGCAGGGCTGCGGCGGAGCCTTCCTCTCGTTGTCGGCCTTTCTGCCGAGGCTGTACGCGTTCAGAGCTTCGAGCGAAGACGTGGTGGCCTGTTTGAGCGGACATCAAACTTCTGCACCGTCGCCAGCGATTCGCCCAGTTCGCCCCGCAGCTTGGTTGCCGCCTCGCCAAGCGCGTCCAGCACCTTCTCCTTGGACGCCGCCGTCACCTGCTCCTCAGCCAGCGTGTCTCCGCTCTGGCAATTTACCACCTTCAACCCCAGCACAAACTCATTGCCCAGACTGCCAATCGATGCAGCAAGGTAAGCCTTGCTACTCGCCCGCAGGAAAAGCTCACGGGCTACCACGGGCGTGAGTTTGGTGTCAGCCGGGCCGGTCATCGGTTGCAAGATTTCGGCGACATCGCTGTCGGAGAGCAGATTCAGGAAAGGCGATTGGTTTAGAGCAACGCTGAGTGCCTGCTCGAGCGTGTCATCGAACACCGCATCGCCCGTGCTGTTGGCGAAATCGGCGAGCACGATGGTGTCTTTCTCGGTCAGGCGATGTGCGGTCCGGCGTGAGCAGAAATAGAACGCTCCTCCGATTGCAGCAGCGACAGGTATTACGGCGGCCGGAACCAAAATTTTCCATGGTTCCTGCCCTCTACGGGAACTTCGGCGACCTTCACGCTTGATGACGAGGATGGAGCAGCCGCAGGCGAGCGGGATGGAATGAAGGCGAGTCAAATGCGGGAACGATCCCTAAGAGTTCTTGGGCTCATTGTTCGATGCACCGAAGGACCCGGCCCCACCCCACATCGAGTCGAAGCATTTATGCCTCAGCCGAACGCGTTGCGCTCAAGGAATCGTAGCGATTGCCCAATAGCTGGTTCTCGATAGAATAGTTGTTCCAGATCGAGGTTCTTTCAATCTCACTTGAATTTGATGGAGCCCAGCGTGAGGTTGTTGCGGCGCGAAGCTTAGGACGTAGCGGCTGTGCAAGTGGTTATTAAAATCAACGAGGCGACCCTCAAATCCCTTTCGGGTTGCGAACAATTCATACTCGCCTCCGGTCATCCCCGCAATCGCCTTGGTGATGTTTTTCTTCATCGCGTTTCTTGCCATGAGAAGCGTTCCGATAATATCGGGAGGCGCGCCCCAGTACGCCTCATCCCTGTTAGCGCCTCGCTCAGTGTCCAGAACCTGCGAGAGAGAGGGCGAGAACGCTAGTGCATACACCACGGTGTTGCTGTTCCCGATGGCGGCCACCACATCGTCAGTTTTGGTGACATGACTCCCATGATCTCGATTTTCGCTTATCAGGAGCAGCACCCGCTGGCGCTCGGCTGGCTCCTTTTCAAGCAATCGAACCGAAAAGTCTACGGCATCGCGGATTGCCGCTCCGCCGTCACCCGGTTGTAGCTTCTTGAGGTCTTCGTAAATGGGGGTCTCATCATCGCTGAAATCTTCGACCAAATTAACGTGACTATCAAACTCGACTAAGGCCACTCGTGATCGGAGTTGATCAAAAACAGGCGTTAGCATTGGGCCGATGCCACGCATTCTGGAATATTCCCGCCACGCTCTCCGCCCTGTCTGAACAGCCACTACAACCGAGGCTGGCTGGGATTCTGCAGACTCGTCCAAATGGACAGCCTGTTCCACCCCATCATCGTTGATAGTGAAATCGCTCTGCGTTAAGCCGTACACGACATGGCCTTCCGCATCTTTTACCAGCGTCGGAACCAGCACCACATTCGACTGAACGCGCAGATTAGGATCATGCTGGGCGACCGCACCGCTCACGAGCAACAGCACTAGCAGGCAAATTCTGGCGAACATTGGGGAAGATGATACCGCAGCATAGACTGTTGAGGCTGCCCCCGTTGTTCTTGCAAAGTCGCGATAACGCTCGTTGAGGGGTGTTGCGCTAACGCCTGTTTCGCGCTGCGTTTCTTTTTCTTTAAGACTCTCCACCGGAACTTTCGTGCCGAATATCTTCCTTTCCCCAAGTTCCGTGGCAGGAAATTCCAGGTGTGCGCGCTCGATCATCCAAAGCCCCTCGTCAGCCGTAAGTCAGACTTGGATACCAGTCTGAGCCCCGACCTTCAGGCGTGAAATCCAGCAGGTTCCACAGAGGCCAAATCATGTCGACGTGGCGCTGGTTCTGTCCCGGCTCAGACGGGATCAAGAGAAGCTCGGAATGGAAAAAGTGGTGAATCTTTCCACTGCGGCGAACAAAGACATTCAGCGACGGCTGCTGGCCTCCATCAGAATTTTCGCCGTAGTAGTTGCGGTTGTAATTGTTGCCGGCGGAAGAGAGAAGACGCAGGCGGTTCCATCCACGCTCGCGCGCGAAGGTGCGGAGTCTCTCCAGCGGAGACTTTGCCACGACCGCCAGACTCATGCGTTGAGCGGCATGCACTGCCGTGGCGTTAAGAGCGTCGATGATCGAACTGCACATCGGACACGCCGCTTTCATCTTCGGCCCAAACATGAAGCTGTAAATGACAAGAGTATCTTTGCCGGGTTGAAACAGTTCGGAGAGCGGCACCTGCCGGGCTCCGTGCGCGTCGTTGAGATCGGCCGAGCCTTCTTCAAAGACATAGTCTTCTGGTATCTGGCCACCGAGAGGAAGCTGGCGACGTAGAGCTGCAACTTCTTCAACGCGCCGTCTCAGGTCGATCTCCGCCTGCAGCAACTGGTTGCGAGCGCGGCGGTAGGAATCAGTTTCACCGGGGAATCGAAAAGAGTGAGAGACCATGTATTCCTCCAAGTCGCATGCGTGTCGCTGGACTAGAACGGAATTCGATCTCGACGATTGTGCCAGCTTTCGTGGGAGATTGGAAATATTGGAAATGGAGTGTTACACACTTTGACCGGGTTGTGAGTGTAACTGTTAACAACAGTTACTTCCGGTTCGCCTGTCGCTCGGGATGAAATGGCATCGCCTGGATTCCATCACCAAAGATTCCATCACCAAAGACTGGCCGCCGACCGACGCGTTGTTATCACCTTCATTTCCCTCATTGCCTTCACAACCGATCCTCCCATATTCAAGGTCCCGGCAATTTGCTTCACATGCCTACGACTCGGTGAGATCGAGTCGTCAGTGCTCATCTGTGAGATCAGCCGTGCCGTCCGACCACTTAGCGACCGGAATCAGGAATACGGTCAGTCGGTCCGAAGTGTCGTCAGATGCCAGAATCGGGGAGCCTGGCAGATTTGCGCACAAGTCGCCAAGGCTCTAGCGCGTCGTGGCCAAGGCCGGCGAGCGGTTTTCGGCTGGGACAAACTGCCGTACTTCATGTCCTGTGTAGATTTGCCGCGGACGCGCGATCTTCTGCTCGGGATCGGTGAGCAGCTCCTGCCATTGGGCCAGCCAGCCTGCGGTGCGCGGGATGGCAAACAGAACGGTAAACATTTCCGGTTTGAAGCCCATTGCCTGATAGATGATTCCCGAGTAAAAGTCTACGTTGGGATACAGTTTGCGCGTAATGAAATACTCATCCTCAAGAGCGATTCGCTCCAGCTCCAGCGCAATGTCAAGTTTGGGATTTCCGCCCGTGACTGCGAATACTTTCTCCGCCGTCCACTTGATGATCTTGGCGCGGGGATCGTAGTTCTTATAGACGCGATGGCCAAAGCCCATCAGCTTGCACTGCCCTGCTTTAACCTTCTTGATGTAGGCAGGGATATTCGTTTTAGAGCCGATTACGTCGAGCATCACCAGAACGGCTTCATTGGCTCCGCCGTGCAGAGGTCCGGCTAAGGCAGCAGCCGCAGCCGCGGTAGACAGGTAGGGATCGGACTCGGAGCTGCCTACGGCCCGCATGGCGTTGGTGCTGCAGTTCTGCTCGTGGTCGGCATGCAGAATGAAGAGAATGTCCAACGCGCGGGCTAACACGGTGTTGGCCATGTACTTCGGTTCCACCATCCTCCACAGCATATTCATGAAATTTTCCGGATAGCTGAGATCGTTGTCCGGGTAAACGTAAGGAAAGTCGAGGCTGTGACGATACGACATGGCGGCGATGGACGGCATCTTGCCAATCAGCCGTTTGATCTGCAGCAGCCGGTTGGCCGGATCGTGAACCTTTCTGGATTCGGGATAGAGGGTGGACAACGCTGCCACCGTGCTCACCAGCATGGCCATCGGATGGGCGTCGTGGTGAAAGCCCTCCATGAATTTCTTCGTCTCTTCGTGCAACATCGTGTGATAGGTGATCTCTTGGACCCAGTTGTTCAGATCTACTGGAGCGGGCAGGTCGCCGAACAACAGCAGGTAGGCAACTTCTAGGAAGGTGCAGTGTTCGGCCAGCACTTCGATGGGGTAGCCGCGGTAGCGAAGAATACCGCGGTCGCCGTCAATGAAGGTGATGGTGCTGCGGCAGGATGCGGTATTCATGAACGCGGGATCGTAGGTCATGAGCCCAAAGTCGTCAGGGCCGGTTTTGATCTTCCGCAAATCCATGGCCCTGATCGTGCCGTTCTCAATCGGTAGGTTGTAACTTGTGGCGGTGCGATTATCAGTGATGGTGAGAGTATTCGATGCCATGGTGAATTCTCCTTTTTCTTCTGCCCCTTGGGTCAACGCTGGAGAGCTGGGCAAAAGCAAGAATCTGCTGGGGAAATGTTAAGCCTCGAA
>Ga0187855_10003202_pt1 | contig 12093 bp, 9 predicted proteins | sample June2016WEW_8_10_2_FD_132969 | JGI IMG/M metagenome (GOLD analysis project Ga0187855, IMG submission 132969) | Peatland microbial communities from SPRUCE experiment site at the Marcell Experimental Forest, Minnesota, USA - June2016WEW_8_10 | ecosystem: Environmental > Terrestrial > Soil >...
CAATCGACCGACCCCACGACTTCGCCCGGACTCGCGAACGATCTCTCGCGGCTGTTGAGGTGCGGCACAGAAAAGAACACCGAGACGTCCGAATTACGAAGCTGAACAAGGAGGTTGGACCATTGGAGAAATATCTATTGATCGCGGTTGGAGGTTCGCTTGGTTCGATCGCCCGGTACTGGGTCGGTTCCACGATCTCTGGCCGCTTCGGCACGAAGTTCCCTATGGAACGTTTGTTATCAACCTGACGGCATGCGTCATCATTGGATTTGCGCTCACGTACCTTGGTAGGCGCGCAGACATGAATCCAGCGTGGCGTTTCTTGATCCCGGTCGGCTTTGTGGGCGCCTACAGCACCTTCTCCACCTATGAGTGGGAGACGCTCTCGAATCTTCGCTCCGGCGCCTTCCTTCTCGCGGCGCTTTACGCAGTCGGAAGCCTGCTCCTGGGCCTTATCGCGGTATGGGGTGGTTCGGTTCTTGCAGAGGTATTGGGGTGAGAACTCATCGACAGCTCGTCGTTTATCAGTCGATCCTGCAGGTTCTGCACGAACCTGGCTGTCCATTCTGCAAATTTCTGAAGGAATTTCAGGCGGATCGTCTCCAGAATCGCACCGAGGTGGAGACTCATCGCCTATGCAGTTTCCACGCATGGGGCTTAGCTGCCGTCCAGGATGCTCCGGCGGCGGCACAAGCCTTTATCGGAATTCTGAACGAGTCTGAGTTGAATACAAATGGAGCTCAGGAATGCGATGTCTGCAAAGAAGTGGTGGCGGAAGAGGAACTGCGCGTCAGGGAATTGGTGACATGCCTCCATAGGCCCGATATCGTCAACTGGCTGCGAACGGAGGCGACTCTGTGCATGCCGCACGCGACGAAGCTCCGGCGCCAGTTGCCGCCCGTCCTCGCTTCGAGACTGGACGCAATGGTGCAGAATTATCGGCAACAACTGAAGGAAGAACTGGATCAATTGCGCAATGAGCCGAGCCAGGATCGAGCTGGGTGGGGTGCCCTTGGACGGGTCGCCGAGTTTCTGGTTTCGCAACGCGGATTACGAGCATAGCGGAGGGTAAATGCTGAAAGCGGGAAAAGCACTTAAGGTTTCAATCTATCTCAGCGAGGGGTCGAGGCATCACGGAATCCCGGTGTCTTCGAGCATTCTTGACTTCCTTTTCTATAAAGGTGTTTCCGGAGCCACGGTTGTCAAAGGCATCGCCGGCTTCGGAGTCGATCATCGCATGCATTCGGCGAGCATCGTCGAGATATCGGATCACTTACCGCTCAAGATCGAGTTTATTGAGACACCGGAAAAGGTCAACGAGATACTGGGCAAACTTGAAGAACTCGCCGGCACTGGGATGGTCGAAATTCAAGAAACCACTGTTGTGAAGCCCGCGCAGGTTTCGAAGCCGAAGAAGGCGACGCCGCCCGAACATCTAAAGATGGAGGGCAAGGCGAAGATGATGCGTATCTATATCGGCGAGTCCGATCTCTGGAGGGACAAACCTCTTTACAAGGCTCTTGTCGAGGCCATGCGGGCCAACGATATTGCCGGTGTCACAGTTTACCGCGGAATTCTCGGATATGGCGCACACCGTCGCATGCACAAGGACAAGGCCCTTCACCTGTCGCACGATTGCTCCATCATGCTCTCGGCTGTTGATACCGAAGACAAACTCCGATCCTTTCTGGCCCTTGTCGATCAGATGGTAGAGGAGGGTCTGGTCGTTTTTTCAGATGTGGACATCATCAAGTACTCCTACCGCGCTCTTGACGTCGATCAGCCGGAGCCGCAGTCGGGAAGCGCTTCTGAATGAGCGGAGGCTCGACGATGAGAGACCAATTTCAAGCACGAATGTTACGCATTCACTTCGGCGAGGGCGACAAATGGCAAGGCAAGCCCTTGTATGAATCAATCGTGTCCAAATGCATGGAACTGGGAATGGCGGGCGCGACCGTGTATCGAGGAATCGAAGGGTACGGGGCCAGCACCAGAATCCACCATGGCAGTCATTGGACGTTTTCAAAAGACGCACCGATCATGCTGACCATCATCGACAAGGAGGAACAAATCGAGAAGCTGATTCCGCATCTGGACACGATGGTAGAAGAGGGTCTCATTGCGATGTCCCGCGTGGAGGTAATCCGCTATTCGCGCAATCCCGCCAAAGTGCAGGAGACACCCTCAGGAAGAACATAATGACGTCCGACCTATCGACAATGCAGGAATACGGCAGCCTTCAGACTGAGACATCGGCTAGCGTGGACGGCGCCGCCCGTCTGTTGCGACTTGCCGAACTGGCTCAGGACCTTGGGGCTGAGCCTGTCGCCGAAGAAGCACGTGAACTAGCTGCGAGGGTTGCTGAGGGGCGTTTCTATGTAGCTTGTGTCGGCCAGTTCAAGCGAGGCAAATCCACCCTCCTCAATGCATTGGTCGGCCACGAAGTTGTTCCAACTGGATTTATTCCGGTCACGGCAGTGCCTACCGTGATTCGATTCGGCGACAAACTTCACGCACGTGTGCGCATGCGAGACGCGTCCTGGCGGGACGTTGCCATGCCGGACTTGAAGGAGTACGTGACCGAAGAACTAAACCCCGAAAACAAAAAGGCCGTGGACGGCGCGGAGGTATTCGTGCCCAGTTCCTTGTTGGCCTCCGGTATGTGCTTTGTGGACACGCCGGGTTTGGGGTCGGTCTTCACGGGCAATACGGCAACCACGCAGGCGTTCATTCCTCACATTGACGCAGCATTGGTTGTGGTCGGAGCCGATCCGCCGATTGCGGGCGAGGAGCTGGCGCTGGTGGAAGCGGTCGGCAAGCAAGTTCAGGACTTGATCTTGGTGATCAACAAGGCTGACCGCACCAGCGATCCGGAACGTGCAGCAGCGGCTAAGTTCACTCGCGAGATTTTGGAAAAGCGGCTCCAACGTCCGATGGGCGAGGTTCTTGAGGTGAGTGCCGCCGAGCGGATGGAGAACCGCGGTCCGTTGCGGGATTGGAAGAAACTTATGGCGAGCTTCCAACGTCTCGTCGAAGACTCAGGCGGAAACCTCGTGCGCGCCGCTTGCGATCGCGGCATCCAGCGCCTAAGTGAACAACTGCTGGCAATTATCAGTGAGGACCGTGACGCGCTTCAGCGGCCGATCGAAGAATCAGAACGACGCATCGCATTGATGAAGGAAACCATCAACGTGGCGGAGCGCTCCATGCGCGAGCTCAGTTTCCTGTTTATGGCAGAGCAGCATCGGATTTCGGACCTCTTCGGTGACAGGCACAAGCAGTTCTTCAGTTCCTCATGGACCGAATCGGTAGCGGAATTCAATGATGATCTACAGTCCATACCCCTCGGCTTTGGCCCACACTATCGGCGCCGAGTGATGCACCTCGCCCAGGAGATCTCGCGCCGCAAGGTCATGCCTTGGCTAAAGCCTGAGCAGGAAGAGGGCGAGCGCCAATACCGGGCCGTGGCGCTTCGATTTGTGGAAATGGGAAACAAATTTCTGAAAGAGCTGGCCGGTGCGGGCCTTAATGAACTGACGCGAATGCCCCACGCACTCGATCCGGAGAAGGGCCTTCGCGTGGGTTCGAGCTTCATTTTCGAGAAATTCATCGGGACTGCGGAGCCTCCCTCGCCGCTGCGCTGGCTCGCAGACGTCTTTTTGCCGTTTGTGGGTGCACGCAAAGTAATCACGAACGAGGCCCGAGAATTTCTGCGGCATCTCTTGGAAGTGAACAGCTCACGCGTTCAAAACGATGTTCTCAATCGCATTCAGGAGAGTCGGGATCGCCTCGAGGTCGAGATCCGCAAGCTGCTTCATGAAGTCAGCCGCATTGCAGAACAGGCACTTGACTGGGCGCGGAAAGTCAAAGAAGAAGGGACGCCCGCCGTACACTTGGCAGTTGAACGGCTCGATCGCTTAGAAAGTGACGTTGTGGCGCTCGTCTAATGCGCTCCAACTGAGGCTCCACCATGGCTGGGTTGGCGGTTAACGGCCCCATCGATGCTCAGCAATATATCGCCGTCGTCGAGCGCACCGAGGAATTGGTGCGGTTGCAGGCCCAGACGCAGCGACGGAAGTCCATGCTGATTTTTGGACCGGAAGCGGTCGGCAAGACACGCCTACTGCGGAGCTTTGTCCAAACGCAACCACTCGTCCTTTTTGCTGCGCAGGTGAGATCTCCGCGCGAATTATTGCTGGCACTCATTGAAGAGCTTCGGCGGGTTAGAAAAGCAGAAATCTGTCTTCCATCGGATTGCACGTCTCTGGGCACTCTGTCTCTAAAGGGGATTGTGCAACGGTCGCTCGAACAATATCCGTTCCTTCTCGCTCTCGATCATCTTGTAGGCCCGTCACGCGTCGTGACCGACCTGATTAAAGATCTCAACTACTTCGATCGGACACCAATCGTCTTCGTGGCGCGCACGCCACATATGGAGGACATCGGCACATTACAGCCCATGTGCGCAGGGAAGAAAGAGCGGTTGGAATTGAAGGAATTTCCGCCGCCTATTGCTCTTGAATTTGCGCGGAGAGAGGCCAGCCGAACGGGACTATGGGCTTCAAACCTCGATCATGTTCTGCACCAGTTCGTCGAGTGGACCAACGGGAATCCCGGCAGCATTGTTCACATGTTGAAGATGGCGCAGTCGCCCGACTACTACTCCGGCGATCAGATCAAGGCGCATGTTCTGTATCTCGATTACCGGATGGGGCGACACGACTAAACGATGACCCGCGCAGGTAGGGGTACTCAGGTAGAGTGACGCCATTGCCCGATGGAGGACGGTAATTCAAGTAAAACATTGATTCTAAAGTACTTGGCGGAGAGAGTGGGATTCGAACCCACGTTAGAGTTTCCCCTAAACACGCTTTCCAAGCGTGCGCCTTCAACCACTCGGCCATCTCTCCGGGGGAGTTACCAACATTGAATCTACCATACCGATCTCGTCGACCCTGGCCTCGCGGACGGCTCCCTCCACCTGGAATAAGCAGCCGGCCGCAGCGCGATGAAATCGTTTACTTTTCGCGGTTCTCTGGTTTATAGTTGCGCGTTGCCCGCCTCACTGCCGAATTCCAATGTCTGCAATTAAGCAGTCTATGAAAACCGAAAAGAGGAGCCCTATGCCTGGTATTTCTCGTCGTGACTTGCTCAGTTCCGGCTTAGCTCTATCCGCGTCTACTCTCGTCGCGCGATCTGCCTGGGCTCGAACTGCCGAGTTGATAGCCGACGTTCCAGACGCCGCATCCGTCAAGGCTTTATCCGCGGTCGCACCGCGCGAGCATCTGCTCTTCGATTTCGGATGGAAGTTTACGTTTGGACACGGAACGGATCCCGCTCGCGATTTGGGGTTCGGCTTCGGGCAAGGAGACTTCGCGAAGACGGGCGACTTTGAATTCTCCAAGGCTAAATTTGACGACTCAAAGTGGCGCACGTTGAATCTTCCCCACGACTGGGCCGTCGAGCTGCCCTTTGTTCACGACGACGAACAGATGTCTCATGGGTACAAACCGCTGGGTCGGCGCTATCCCGACACAAGCGTCGGCTGGTATCGCCGCGAATTCGAGGTACCTGCGACGGATCAGGGTCGGCGGGTTTCGGTCGAATTCGATGGGGCGTTTCGCGATGTGCTCGTCTTCGTCAACGGCTGTTTTGTGGGCCGCAACAACAATGGTTATGCACCATTCGAGTTCGACATCTCAGACTTCCTCGAACTCGGCACAAAGAATTCCATCGTGGCGCGCGTTGACGCCAGCTTCGGTGACGGGTGGTTTTATGAAGGCGCCGGCATCTACCGCCATGTATGGCTCACTAAAACTGATGCGCTGCACCTCGGCAAATGGGACAGCACCGTCCGCTCCTCCCAGAATGGCTCAACTGCGACTCTCACACTAAGCACGACTGTTCTGAACGAAGGCAAAGAAACCGAAAGCGCTCAAGTGAGCTGGAAAATTCTCGATGCCTCCGGAAAGACGGTAGCCACGGCGGAGGCGCCAGCGCAGTCCATCTCTGTCGATGGCCTCGTTGCTTTCACTGTGTCGGCAACGTTGGACAACCCGGCGCTCTGGTCCGTCGATGAACCCAATCTTTACTCCGCCATCGTGACCGTCACGTCGGGTGCCACGGCGCGTGACGCAGAGCGCATAAACTTCGGGATTCGCACCGCAGTGTTCGACCCTGAAAAGGGTTTCTTCCTCAACGGCAAATCGATGAAGATCCAAGGTACCTGCAACCACCAGGATCATGCGGGCGTCGGCGCCGCATTGCCAGACCGGCTGCAGGCATATCGGATCGGCGTGCTCAAGGCTATGGGATGTAACTCTGTTCGCACTTCGCACAACATGCCAACCCCGGAGTGGGTTGAAGCATGCGACCGCCTCGGCATGACGATGATGTGCGAGACACGGCAGATGAGTTCGAATCCGGAAGGCCTGGCACAACTCGAAAACATGGTAAAGCGCTATCGGAACTCGCCTTCCATCATCATCTGGTCGATTGGCAACGAGGAGTTTACGCTACAGAACGAGGAGGCCGAGGAGGGCGCCAAGATCGCCACAGCTATGGTACGCAGATGTCATGAACTCGATCCCACACGCGTTGTTTCGGCCGCGGTAAATGGGAACAACCAGAAAGGTGTTTCGCTGCCGCTCGACATCATCGGCTTCAACTACAACCTGAAGATGCCCGACGAATATCACAAGCAAAACCCCAAACGAGCTTTGTTTGGATCCGAGACTTCGAGCGCGATCTCGACCCGGGGCACATATTCAACAGACCCGTTGCGTAACACAGTCAATGCGTACGATGGTGTCGTTCCTTGGGGTGAAACAGCCGAAGAGTGGTGGACGTTCTACGGCACACGGGAATGGGAAGCGGGTGGGTACGCCTGGACGGGCTTCGACTATCGTGGCGAGCCCACGCCGTATGGTTGGCCCTCAATCAACTCGCAGTTCGGCATCGTCGACATGTGCGGATTTCCCAAGGACACCTTCTACTACTACAAAGCCTGGTGGGGTAAGGAACCCGCGCTTCACCTGTTCCCTCACTGGAATTTCGAGGGTAGGGAAGGCGAGGAGATATCGGTCTGGGTCTATTCGAATCTCGATGAGGTTGAGCTGTTTCTCAACGGCAACAGCCTGGGAAATCAGAAAGTCCCTCATCTTGGTCACGTGCAGTGGAAGGTTAAGTTCGAAAAGGGAGCAATCGAGGCTCGCGGATCGAAGGATGGAAAAGTCGTACTCACCGACAAACGGGAAACCACCGGGCCAACGGTAGCGATCCGCTTGACGGCCGACCGCACCGAGATAAGCGCCAATGGTGAAGATCTGGCCATCCTGAAGGTCGAAGCCCTCGATAACCAAGGACGCCCGGTGCCGACCGCGAACAATCTAATCAGCTTCAGAATGTCAGGAGAAGGCGCGCTCATTGGCGTTGGCAACGGCGACCCCAACTGCCAGGAGAGCGACAAGGACCCTAAGCGTTCGCTGTTCAACGGGCTTGCTCAGGTCATTCTGCAATCGACAAAACGGCCAGGCGAGATCCGAATTGAGGCGGCGAAAGAAGGATGGGATGGCCCCGAGTTGACTCCGGCCAAGCTTTCAATTACCACAAAGGCCACGGATCTGCGGCCTGCAGTTCCGGTAACTCATCGGCGTGAGTAGCACGGAAGAAACGAAGGGGCGATCGAGGTTATCATTGCCGGCATGAGCAAAAAGATTCGTTGGGGAGTTCTAAGCACCGCTTCGATTGGCGTACGTAAAGTCCTTCCCGCCATGCAGAAAGGCGAGTATTCTTCGGTCGCTGCGATCGCATCGCGAAGCCTTGCGAAAGCAAAGGAGACTGCGGCCAAACTCGGCATTCCAACGGCCTACGGTTCGTACGAGGAATTGATTGCCGATCCGCGTGTGGATGCTATTTACAATCCACTCCCTAATCAGTTCCATGTTCCGTGGACGATCAAGGCGGCTGAGGCCGGTAAGCATGTTCTTTGCGAAAAGCCAATCAGTCTCACGGTCGCAGAAGCTGAATCGCTGTTGAGGGTTCGCGAGCGTACCAGTGTCAAGATTGGGGAAGCTTTCATGATCCGGAGTCACCCTCAGTGGCTCCGCACCAAGGCGTTGATTGACGCAGGTCGAATCGGTCAATTGCGCTGCATCATGGGCTGCTTCAGCTACTTCAACATCGATCCGGCCAATATTCGCAACCGGATGGAATCGGGCGGTGGCGCGCTCTACGACATCGGCTGCTATTGCATCCAGGCATCGCGTTATGCATTTGGCGCGGAGCCGGTTCGAGTCGTCGGGTGCATCGATCGAGACCCCACAATGCACACGGACCGCCTGACTTCAGCGATTCTCGAGTTTCAGAACGGCCAGGCGATTTTCACCTGCAGCACGCAGCTTGTTCCGTACCAACGGGTTCAGTTTCTCGGAACTAAGGGACGCATCGAAATCGAAATCCCATTCAATGCGCCTAACGATCGGCCTACCCGGATCTTCATCGACGGCGGCGATCTATTCGGAGCGGATCGGGTCACGGAGGAATTCCCAATCTGCGATCAATACACGCTGCAAGGCGATCAGTTTTCGAAAGCAATCATCGAAGACACCGACGTACCAGTCCCTCTCGAAGAAGCAATTCGAAACATGAAGGTCATCGAAGCGATTTTTCGCTCCGCGGATTCAGGACTCTGGGAAACCGTCGCCTGACGCCGAGCGCATACCGCAACACTAGCGATCGTCCCAAAGAAAGCTCCGAAAAACCCCGATCACAGCGGTTCTAGAGTTGCTGTATCCCGACCCCACCACGGCTAAGTGGCTTTTTCCTCAAGAAAAAGCCACCTCATACGATTTCAGAAAGGACACGTGAACTCGGGAATCGCTCTAGTGCTGTATCGTGTAATCCGCGTTGGGAACCTTTGCGCCCACTTGTGCGGGAGTCGGCAGTTGGCTTCGATCCCATCCTCCGCCGAGCGCCTGAACCAGCTGTACCGCTGAAAGCATCTCTTCTACCTCAAGTGAATTCAGTGTGACCTGGCTGCCAAGCAGGTTGGTTTGAGCGGTGACCACGTCCACATATGGATCAACGCCTGTGTTATAGCGCTGTGTCTCAAGATCAAGAAACTCCTGCGAAGACTTCACCGCTTCCTGCTGACGAAGGATTTGCTGCGAATAAACTCGGGTGCCCGCCATGGCATCTTCAACCTGCTGGAACGCCGTGAGGACGGTCTGGCGGTAGGTTGCAAGATCCGCGTTGTAGATCGCTTCGTATTGGTGCAGTTGCGCGCGATAGAGGCCGCCATCGAAAATGGTTTGCGCAGCCGAGGGGCCGATCGACCAGAAGCGGCTCGGCCAATCGAACAGATGTTTCAGTGTCGAGCTTTCGAATCCTCCTCCCGCAGAGATCGTCACCTGTGGAAAGAATGCACCATAGCCGATTCCGATCGTTGAATTTGCCGCAGCCAGTGTGCGCTCGGCGGCAGCAACGTCCGGCCTGCGCTCGGCGAGTTGCGATGGCACGCCAGTCGGAATCGCCGGCGGAACATAGAGCATCGGTTTTACCGGGACGGAGAAATCACTGGCGACTTTGCCCAATAACATTGCGATAGCATGCTCGTATTGAGCTCGCGAAAGCCCCACATTCACCGCGGAAGCTTGCGCAGAGTTGAGCGTCGCTTTCGCTTCGACGACGGAGATATAATCTCCGGTACCCGCGTCAAATGCGCCTTGTGCCGAGTCAAGAGCTTTCTGATCTGCCGCCACTGTGTCGTTCAGGATTTTCTGCAGCATGTCCTGCCCGCGAATCTCAAAGTAGTACTGAGCCAGGCTAGCCTGTTCCGTAAGCTTCTCGAGTTCCAGATCGGCTGCACTGGCTTGCGAGCTATATTGAGCCTCGTGCACCTCATTGCGAATCTTTCCCCACAAATCAGGCGTCCACGAAACCTCAAGCGGCGCGGACCAAAGCGTAGAGGCTTGGCCGGTATTGGCCTGCGTCGAGTTTCGAAGATTCGAAGACGAGCGTGAGCGGCTCCAGGCGGGATTGGCCGTGACGGTCGGCCAATACTGCGCACGCGCCTCAGCGATCAGCGCACGCGCTTCCATGAAGTTCTCAAACGACACTTTGATGTTCTGGTTGTTGATGTTGAGCTGATTCTCCAGATCGTTTAATTCCGGCTCGTTGAAAATCTCCCACCAATTGCCGCGGATCATCGCATCTTGTGGACGCGCAACCTTCCAGCCTTCTGCATCCTGGAAATTGATAGGCGACTCCTTGTAATTTGGGGCGCTGACCGCGGGCGGAGCAGGGGCATGGTACGGCGGCCCTACTCGGCAACCGGCCATCAGACCCATCAAGAGCAAGCCGCCGGCGACTGCGGCATAAGGTGCGGTCGTTCTTAGCGTGGATCGGTTCATACTCTCTCTCGCATTACGTCGTGGCCCTTGCGACCTCAGGATTCCGCACTCCATTCGATCTGCCTAGCGCGCGAAGTCGCAACTTGTCCATGGCCAGATAAACAACAGGCGTGGTATACAGCGTCAACAACTGGCTCAGCAGCAATCCGCCCACAATCGTGATGCCCAATGGTCTGCGCAGCTCTGATCCAGTGCCGGTACCGAAGGCCAACGGTAATGCCCCGCAGATTGCGGCCATCGTCGTCATCATAATGGGCCGGAAGCGGAGCATGCAGGCCTCGAAGATTGCATCGTGGGTATTCTTTCCTTCCTGGCGTTCCGCCATAAGGGCGAAGTCGATCATCATAATCGCGTTCTTTTTGACGATACCGATCAGCAGAATGATGCCGATGATGGAAATGACGTTTAGATCGATCTGGAAAAGCATGAGAGCCAGCATGGCACCCACGCTCGCCGAGGGCAGAGTGGAGATGATGGTGAGCGGGTGGATCAAGCTCTCGTAAAGAATGCCGAGAACAATGTAAACGGCCAGCAACGCCGTAATGACAAGATATTTCTCGGTAGCCAGCGACTGCTGATATGCCTCGGCGGTTCCCGCAAAGAATCCATGAATCGTCGAAGGCATGCCGAGGTTGGCTTCCATGCGCGAAACTTCAAGCGTTGCGTCGCTGAGCGACATTCCATTGGCCATGTTGAATGAGACCGTGACGGATGGAAACAATCCTGTGTGATTCACCTGCAGGGGGGTCGTCCCTGTATGAGGGTTCGCCACCGTCAGGAGAGGCGACACAGTTTCGAGCCCCGCCTTGCTAGAACTGGACGACGAAGCTGGCGGCTTGAAATAGATGTTGCTTAGCTGCGACGGGTCCTGCCAATACTTCGGCGCCACCTCCATCACAACGTAGTACTGGTTCAGCTGCGTGTAAATCACCGACACTTCCGATTGCCCGAAAGCGCTGTAGAGCGACTGGTCAAGCGATTGCGCGGTCTGGCCGAGCCGGGCCGCCGCAACGCGGTCATAGTTGAGCAGTTCCTGCAAACCGCCATTCTGCTGGTCAGTGTTGACATCCAGCAGCCCCGGTAGCTTTTTCATGTTGGCCAACAGAATCGGTCCCCAGTGAAACAAATCGGCAACATTGTCGGCTTGAATGGTGTACTGGTATAGCGCCGCGCTGCCGCGTCCCCCAATGCGAAGATCCTGTACTGGCTGCATGAACGCAGAAGCGATTGGGAGCCGATTGATCTTTGGACGCAAACGATTGATGACGTCCATCGCCGAAGCCTTGCGTTCATTGCCGAGAGGCTTCAAAGCAACATAGATGAATCCGCCATTGCTGGCTCCGTTTCCTCCCGTGTAGGCATTTACGTGAGCGACCGCAGGATCCGCCTTGATGATGCCAACCAGGGTCTGCACCGAGAAATTCATGAAAGGGAAAGAGGCATCCTGCGGACCCTGTACCATGCCGATTGCTGAGCCCGTGTCCTGCTGCGGGAAAAAGCCTTTCGGAATTCGAACGATGACGACGACATTGAGCGCCACGGTGAGTGCGAGCACGATGAGCGTCAGCCCCGGATTGTCCAGCACCCACGCAAGCGAGTGCCGATACATCGTAACCATCCCGCTAAAGAATCTCTCGCTGGTGCGATAGAACCAGTTGTGCTCTTCGCCTTCCCGGTGCGC
>Ga0187855_10003204_pt1 | contig 12091 bp, 11 predicted proteins | sample June2016WEW_8_10_2_FD_132969 | JGI IMG/M metagenome (GOLD analysis project Ga0187855, IMG submission 132969) | Peatland microbial communities from SPRUCE experiment site at the Marcell Experimental Forest, Minnesota, USA - June2016WEW_8_10 | ecosystem: Environmental > Terrestrial > Soil >...
CAGCATCGACCACGCTGCCGAACTCCACGATGGCACCATCGCCGATCAGCTTCACGATGCGGCCGTTGTGGGCGGCGACGGCTGGGTTGAAGATGGTCTCTCGGTGCCGCTTCAGAGCAGCCAATGTGCCCGCCTCGTCGGCCCCCATCTGGCGTGAGTAGCCAACGACGTCAGCAGCGAGAATGGCAGCAAGCCGCCGTTCGACACGTGCCTCGGTCATAAATATCGCCCGTCCTATTACGATTTCGGTTTCAGTTTACGGCCGTGAGTGAAATGTGTCTATCAAGGGGAAGATGTCACCTATGGAATGGTCCAGATGTGCTCCTGCGCCACCGGATAACCGAATAGCAACATCGCCGGGCTTCTTGGCGACATGGCCATTCATCTCCGTCACAGCTCTTCTCAGTCACGCGTTTCGAGAAATCGATTGCCGGCAGATCACTATTGCCGATCCACCCCTCGATCGCATGCGGGCAAAGTTGCGAGCGATCAAAGAGGGGATGTGGCTGGCCTTCACTGCGTGTTTTTTGCAGTATCAGCTTGCAGCTTGACCTCTCCCTGCGCGATGCTTCCTTCAAGACGTGCAATGTTCTGCAGCAGGCGCTCGGTGGAAAGACGGAGAAAGTAGTAGCCGAACTCCGGGTTCTGGAAATAGATTTCGAGCAGTCGGTCATAGGTTATAGTCAGCACGGCGCCATTCTCGATACATTCGATCGTCTGCGTCCTTCTGTTGTTGGGCGTTAGAAAACCCAGTTCGCCCATAATACGCCCGGGCGGAAGTTCGACGCCGATTTCTTTAACCAGAAATTTTCCGGTGACCGTGAGGTACATCTCATTGGCCGGCTGCCCTTTGCGAAACAGCACGTCGCCGCGGCGATAGTTACGCCTGTTCATAAACGGCTTCAGCCAATCCATTGACAGATCACCCTGCGCAGCGACGCGGGCTTTTTTGACGAGGTTACGCAGCTGAATGAGGCGCATACCGTTGATGGGCAGTAATAGCAAATACATCAAAAAGGTCGAGATCGCTCCGGCCAGCGCCCCATAGGCCATAAAGAACAAGGCGCTGACGATGACCAAAATGCGCAATGGCACCATTGTTCGCATCAGCAGCGTTGCAGCATAGAAACCCGCGCCGACCAGGGCGCACACGCTTGCAATATTGATATGTGCCACCGTGATGTCGATGAACCGCTGGAATATCTCGTGGAACGTCACGTTGCTGGGATCAAGACCCATTTGAATGAGCAGTTTTTCGACCGTAAGATTCTGCGCCACGCGTTCGAGTGCGCGATGCAATATGGCAGCCAGATCTGGAGAGTCCTTAGTCAATTTCCCCTCCGGCAAATAAGTCGCCCTTGGCGAGAGATATGGCTATTGGCGCCGCGATTGCACGATATTCTAGCACCTCCGACGGGTGTGGTAACACGACATCCGGCTTTGCGGACCTTCGACACCTAGCACCTTCAGAAAAAGGGATGGTTCGCGGGTATCCACCGCAGGTACGTGGATCGACGGATGGGCCGGCGGGGGGAATTCGTGTGATTGCCTCATAGTAGTACCCTATATTGGATTGGACACCCCCTAGCCGGGGAGCGTCGAAGCGACCCGAGATGAAGCATATTCGATCCGTGGTCGATTGGCTTGCGGGCGGGGCGCTATCTGGCGCCGGCTCCGAAGACGTATTGGCGGAATTGTGTCAGCGCATGGTCAAGTGCGGCGTACCACTATGGCGGGTTGCTGTGTTTGTCACGACACTGCATCCAGACGTCATGGGTCGCAGATTTTTGTGGCAAGCCGAATCGGGGGTGACGACGTCGGAAGCGTTGTTCGAAATTACGGAAACTGACGATTTTCGGACTAGCCCGTTCAGCACCGTGTACGCGACCCGCCAGCTGCTGCGGCGACGTCTCGCCGACAGCGATCCTAGCGATTTTGCGGTTCTGCGCGATCTCCGCGCTAAAGGCGCGACGGACTACGCGGCGTTCCCACTTTTGTTTACCGATGGCACGATCCACGTCGCCACGTGGACGACAAAGCAACCGGGCGGCTTCACACTCAAACAGTTTGCTGATCTCGAATCGATCATCGCACCCCTGACACGGGTTGCAGAAATTCGCGCGCTGCGGCGAACCGCAGGAAACCTAATTGACACCTACGTCGGACACCAGACCGGAGAGCGGATTCTCGCGGGCAAAATCCGGCGCGGTTATGTTGAGGTGATCCGCGCCGCGGTTTGGCTTTCGGACATGCGCGGATTTACCAAGCTTTCCGAGCAGGCGCCGCCACAGGCCGTGATCGACGTTCTTAATCGCTATTTCGGCTGCCAGGTTCCCGCGATCCTCGATCACGGCGGTGAGGTGCTCAAGTTCATGGGCGATGGATTGTTGGCGATTTTCCCCATTGCCGGCGACAACGATGCCGCCACTGTTTGTCGTCGCACGCTTTCCTGCGCGCTTGAAGTGCGGACCCGCATCGCCGAATTGCCGCGCAAGACCGAGAATGAAGCGGCGATACGCTTTGGCCTTGCGCTTCACGTCGGAGAGGTGATGTACGGCAATATCGGCGGCGGTAACCGCCTCGATTTTACTTGCATTGGGCCGGCGGTCAACCTGGCGGCGCGTCTGGAAAAGATCGCTGCCACGCTCGGCGAAACAATCGTTGCGTCCGCAGACTTTGCCAGCCATTGCCCGCGTAAATTCACGCGTCGGGGCAAGTTTTCCGTGGCGGGTTTCGTCGCGCCGCAAACAGTGTTCGGATTGGCCCGAGCAACGAAGCGTGCGACGGCGCCGGTGGCACCAGCTAAGAGCAGAAATTAAACAAGAGTGAGGCGCCGAGGACCCCGGCGCCTCATCGGAGATTTCGCTACTCCGAAACTAAATAAGCCAGGACCAGTCTAGCTCTCAACCGGGGCAGGAGACACCACTGCACATCATTGTCCAGCTTGCCAACTCTTTCCCGGTGCCCGCCGCAGCCTCCAACGCTTCATCGGAAACTTCGCAGGTGAGGACCTCTTCTTCAATTTGGTCGAATTCATTCATGGCATTGATTCCTTCGTTCGCCAGCGGCGCCGGCACTCAGCAGGCAGGAGAAAATTTGGCTAAACTCCCACCCAGCGTTACATTAGATCATCCCCTGCCGACGTTGTAAAGTCTGACCAATATGGCCTCACGCATCACCCGCACCCAGTGCTGTTACTGCGACAGGTGGTTAATTTCGCGGAGCAACGGCTCAGGTGCGCCCATCACTTTGGAGCAGCAGAATCGGCGCCGCGTAGCCCGTTGCGACGGCCCAGTCCCTCCATGATGCCTGCTTGATACCCAGCACTCGCGATGCCGGAGAGATCCGCCTGATTCCTGCCGACAATCTCCCGTCATCCTGCCCGACAATGCCCCGTCACAGACGCCGGTCGCCCCGACGCGGCCAACCCGGATCCCTTCGGCTTGGGCTCTCGCGCGGACGGGAGATGACATAAGGCTCCCCGGCAATAGAATGAGCATGGCTCGGCAACAGATCGAGAAACCCGATCGGAGAGACATCGGATGGACGCATTTTACGAGCGCTTGATCGTTCGTGCCGCAACAATCGACGAACTCCTGTCCGATGATTTCGAACCCTTGCCGGGCCAGAAGAGCGATGCCGATTTGGCCGCGCGACGCCTTGCCGCATGGTGCCGGTCGTGTGCCAGCGGCGACTGGTCGCTGTTCGGGCGGCGGCTGGATCGGGACGGATTAACGTTCGGTCAGGTGCTGACGAAATTCGCCACGGTTCGCCGTAAGGCGTCTGCTTCCCCGCCTACGTGGATCGACGATGCCATCTGGATCGAGGCGGCGTTACAAAGCCCAACCCAAAACACCAAACCAATTGCGGCGCTTGACCAGACCGAGCCTCGTGCGTTCGAACACGTGTTCACGCCGGTGGTCGAACAAGCCGAAGCGCGGCTTTGGTCGGATATCAACGCACGCGCTTTCGACAACCTGAACGAAACCGCGCGGGCCTGTCTGCGCCTTTCGCTTCTCAAGGAGTTATCTAGCCTTTGCGCTCCCGCCATCTACGAGCGCTTCGACAGAGCACGAAAGGCCGGTGCAACGCCGCCCAATGCGCCGTATCCGCAGCAAGACATTAGCACATCGCGCTACCATGAATTCGTCGCCGAAATGAAGGCCGGCGGTTTCCGGCATCTGTTCGAAGACAAGCCGGTCCTCTTGCGGTTGATTGCTACCATCACCCGGCAATGGATCGATACCTCGCGCGAATTTGTGCTACGACTCAATGCCGATCTGGCAGCTATCCGGCGAGACATTCTCCATTCCAGCGCCCACAGCCTGGTTACCAAGGTCGAAGGCGATCTGTCCGATCCGCACAACAACGGCCATTCGGTCCAGATCGTCAACTTCGAAGACGGCTCGCGAGTCGTGTACAAGCCAAAGGATTTGCGGCTCGATGTTGCATGGCACAACGTAGTCGAGCGATTGAACCGGGCCGCACCGCCGTTCGAACTGAAGGCGGTGCACGCGATCGCGCGAGACGGCTACGGTTGGACCGAATTCATCGACCATACAGGGTGCACCGATCAGGAGGACTGCACGCGGTTCTTCCAGCGTGCCGGTGCTTGGCTCGCGCTTTTTCACTGCTTCGCCGCCACGGACATGCATCGCGAGAACATGATTGCGGCCGGGGATAACCCGGTGCCGATCGATCTGGAAATGATACTTCAGGCAACTGCCGAAGAGCACAAAGTCCAAGATGCCGAGGGACAGGCCTTTAACGCCGCCATGGACGCTGTCGCCGGCTCGGTCATGACGGTTGGCTTGCTACCCGCCTATGGGCGGTCTCCCAACAACAGTATCGTTGCGATCGGCGGAATGACCCCGGACACGAATTCCAAAACCAGACTTAAGTGGAGCAACATAAACTCCGACGCGATGCGGCCCGCGAAATCGAAGGAAGTCGACAAAACCAATCCGAACCTGCCGCATGTGAGTGGTCGTTACGCCAAGTTCGGCGATCATATCGAGAATTTCATCTCGGGCTTCTCGGATTACGCCAAATTCCTGCGGAATCAGAACGTAGGCGCAAAGCCGGACAAATTGTTGGACGGCTTTGCCGACGCTCCGGTCCGCAAGGTCATTCGCGCCACTCAATTCTACTACATGCTGCTCCAACGCCTAAAAAATCATCGGACCATGGACGACGGCGTGGTCTGGTCCGCACAAGCAGACTTCATCGCTAGGTTGGTGGATTGGGAGAAAGATGCCGAGCCGGTTTGGCCGTTGCTACGGTCCGAACGGTCCGCTCTCTTGGCGTTGAACGTGCCACATTTCGTGTCGCCCAGCGACGGCAACAAGATACGCGATGCGACTGGTGTTTCGATCCGGACCGAGGCAAGCTCGGGATTGGATCGCGCTCGAGCTCGGGTTCAGAACTTCGATGAGCAGGATATAGCTTGGCAGATCGAGATCATCCGGCAGAATACCAGCTCGATCTCAAGATCCGCCGGATCACCGGCGATAGGAGTGGAGCGGAACGAACCCTTATGCTCGAACACGCATGTCTCCCCGACAAAGGAGATTTTCCTCGCCGAGGCAGACAAGATCGCCGGTGAGCTGTCGCGTCACGCATTTCGCCGGGGACCGAGCGCCGCTTGGATTGGTCTCGATTGGCTGGGCGACTTTGAGGTTTCTCAGCTGGTATGCCTGGGTCCCGAGCTATACAACGGCGTTTCCGGCATTGCGGTTTTTCTTGCTGCGCATGCAGCAGTGACCGAATACAAGCCTTCAGGCGAACTTGCACTGGCTGGAATCGCGCATCTTCGCAAGAACCTTAGAGGGCAGAACGCTGCGCGCATGGCCCGATCCGTCGGTGTCGGCGGTGCCATCGGACTAGGCTCGATTGTCTATGCCCTGACGGTGATGTCGAAGTTCCTCCATGACGATGATTTGCTCGCGGACGCACGTGTGGCGGCGGAACTATTCACCGACGACCTTATTGCGGCAGACACACAGCTGGACGTCATCGGCGGCTGTGCCGGTGCGATACTTGGCCTGCTTCGTCTTCATCGCGACACGCAATCTCCCAATGTACTTAACCGTGCAACGAAGTGCGGCGAACACCTGATGGGTCAGCGCCGGCTCGGAGCGGTGGGCCGTCGAACGTGGGTCGGTCAAGGCTTTGGCCCGCGGGGGCTTACCGGCATGTCGCACGGCGCGGCGGGTTTTGCCTATGCGCTTGCTTCGTTGTCGGTGGTGACCGGGCGCGAAGATTTCGCACGAGCCGCGTCGGAATGTATTGCATTTGAAAACTCCACGTACGACGCCGGACGCAAAAACTGGCCTGATTTGCGCGGGGGAGGGGAACCGTCTTGGTTATGCCAATGGTGTCACGGAGCGCCCGGTATCGGTCTGGCGCGGATTGGAACAATCAAACGAGGCAGAATGGATGCCAACCTCCTATCAATCGACATTCGGAACGCGGTCGACGGCGTAGAGCAAGAGCGAGGCTGGTGGGGCGCCGTGGACACCCTCTGCTGCGGGACGCTTGGCAGCATCGAATTCTTCTGCGAGGCCGCCAATGCCCTCGAGTGCAGCAATCTTCGTGAACTTGCATCGCAGCGGTTGCTGGCGATTCTACAAACCGCCGCATCAACGGGCGATTACCGCTGGAACAGTGGAAAAGGCCAGTTCAATTTGGGTCTGTTTCGCGGCCTTGCCGGTGTCGGCTATACTTTATTGCGGCGTATCGATGGTTCTCTTCCCGACGTCTTAATCTGGGAATAGCCACGTCTACGCGGAATTCGGATTCTACTGCGGCTTCACTTCTGCGCACCATGCTGTCAGGACAGCCTTGAACATATCAAAAGACTGGACTCCCACCTGACAGTTCGTCGACGGATCGAGCGCCACGTGAATGACGTCACCCGCGGCCGCGGGGTGCTGCTTGCCGTTGATATTGATGTTGATACTCTCGTTCGTGGGAGAACCGACTAATCCAATGGTCAAGCGACCGCCGGCAACGATCATCGCCTGATTGGGATCGATGTTGTACGTGTTCTCCGCAGGCCGGATTGCCTCCAATGTAGCCTGAACGGTCATAAACTGGGATTGCAGCGCGACCAATCTTCCATTTTGACCGTATAATTCCAGCTCCCGCTTCTGGATTTCACTCTGGAGTTGCTGGATGGTTGCATCGCGCTCTAGGACGTCGTGAGCAGCCACCATCCGGCCGTACACGTGGCCGCCAATTGCGACTGCCAGAATGAGGATCGCCGCAACGAACGCCAATCGGAGCCTGCCGCCTCGCGTCATCAAGGCCTCATACAGTCGAGGGCTTATCCAGACCTCGACCGTGCGATCTGATGCAGGTCTTTCGCTCACTTTGCGATTCCTTGCCAATTTCTTAGTCTAGCACCGTCGCAGCCGCCGCGCGCCCATCTCGATGATCGCCCATTTGTAGACTGGAAGGCAATTCGAAAAAACAAGTGAGTCACGTCGTTCTCGGAGTAGGGCATTCGGCCTTCTCCAAGGCACTTTTCGGCCCGGAGCGTCTTCTGAATCGGATCAATTAGTCGAACAAGGGCACAATCGCGGTTGTGTCGGACCGCCTTCTGACTATTGTCTCGGTTGTTCTCCTGTCCCAGAAGCCGGCGCCGATCCAGTTGGGCGCAAGACGCCAGAGATTTGGGAAAGGATAGATTCGATATCAAACGGACCGCGCGCGCTCCACGAGCTCGGCGGTTTATCCGCGATCGTGGCAGCGGCGGCAGACAAATCCGCGGTCGCCGCTTGGTGTAATTCCGGCGGCACACTGTTACTCGATGACCCAGCTGCCGGCTTGGTATCTGTGGATCCGGCGCCAGTAGGCGTAGGGCCAGGACCCGGCGATGAAGCACCCGGCGGGGCTTTATCGGCCGCGCCACGCGAAGCTCCGGACGGCGGTGTTGTGTCGCTTGCGCCAGATTGCGGCGTCGTGCCTGACGCCGCCGGAGTATCAACGTTGCCGAGAATGATCGGCAGGCCATCCTTGCCGGTGCCGATGATCACGATTTTCGCATTGTGCGATTGCGCGAGTGCAAGGGTGGCTTCAATGCCACGCCAACGCAAGTACGAGTCCGAAATCCCTTGGCTGACCGTCTGCTGGAAGGCGGCTATACCATTCGCCTCGATCTGTTTGCGTTTTGATTCTTGGGCTTCGCGCTCGACACGGAATTTATACTCCTGAATCTCATAGAATTGCTCTGTCTGCCGATTAATGGCGCTGACGATTGCTGGCGGCAATTCGATGCTGAGCACAAGTGTGTCGAGAATTTGGATCGAGCCTTGCAGGAAGTTATTATAATGTTTGGGATCTGGTTGTTCCATGGCCTCCGGTTGCACCAATTCGTTAAGATTGACGCCCAGGCTCTTTCGAGCATTAGCTCGAACTTGTTCTTGAATCGCCTCGCGTGACCTATACACCTCTTGGGCGGTGTACTCAGAGATGATTTGGCGCGCTTGGCTACCGATTTCAGGACTCACGACTGTTGCGAAATAATCCGGACCGATAAATTTGTGAAGCACGGCGACGGAATTATGCAGCAGTTGAAACCGCACATTTATCTGAACGGTCACGCTTACTCCATCTTTGGAAATAGCGTTGTATGTTTGAGTCGCGGATTGCAGCCGCAGCTCATAAAGGAACAGCCTGTTCCATGGCGCCATAAGGTGAAGACCTTCCTCCTTCAGTTCCCGGGGATCTAGGACGGTGCCTCGGCCAACAAAACAAAAGCAGTACAGGTCAAACCCGAGCAATCGGTACCAAAGGACACCCACCTGTCCACTCGGAACCGTAATCACCACATAGGGCCAAAGCACGACGATTAGAAACAGCGTCGTCAACAAAGTGACGAACAGGCCCGGCAGATGGCGCCAGAGAAAACGCCGCCATCCGCGCCTCTTCGGCGGAGGCGGCTTTTCGTCAAGTGACTCTGGATCCTTTATCATCAGCCGTTCTCCATCGAACGCTATTGTCAGCGGTCCTGTATCGAACGCTGCTCGACAATACGGCCTTCGTCCATGCGAATCCTGCGCCCCGGCAATTTTAACTCGTCAAGATAACGGTCATCGTGCGTGATCACCACGACAGTGGCGCCGCTGCGCATCATTTCCGGCAGCAGCTCGTCATAGAATTTGCGCCGAAAATCGGGGTCCTGTTCGGCGGTCCATTCGTCCAGCAAGAGGATCGGACGTTTCTCAAGCAAACTTACGATGAGTGCAAGGCGCCGGCGTTGGCCACCGGAAAGATCGAGCGTACGGAACTCGCCGCGTGAAAGGCCGGTCTTGTCTTCCAAGCGGAACTGCGTGAGCAGGCGATCGATCTCGGCCGGATCCGCTTCGGGCATCCCGTAAAGGCGGTGGAACAGATGATAGTCGAAGAAAATTGCCGACATGAGAGAGCGATATGCGTCTCGCGTATGATCGTTGATCCGCATCCCGTCAAGCGTGATTTCACCGGAATCGGGGGGATAGAGGCCGGCCAACACCCTCAAGAACGTCGATTTGCCTGAACCGTTGCCACCGGTAATGAAGACGAGCTCGCCGGATCGCAAAGTGAAGTCGATCGGCCCGATCTTGAAGGCGGCCTCGGAAAATCTGTCAACGTAACTAAACACAATGTTGCGCATCTCGATCTTATCAAAACGCTTTACTACCCTGGTTTCGCCTGCCTCGATCGAAGCCGTTGCATGCAGATCGGAATCCAACTGCTCCAACCGGTTCGCCGCGGCATTCGCGTTCGACAAGATCGGTATTGATTGCACCAAACCCAACGATGCCCCGACAACGAACAATAGCGCCGTCGTGGTCTGCGTGATGGACGAGCCTGTCAGTGATTCACTGAACAGGGGAGCCACGAATACGACAGTGCCGAGCAAGATATAGACGTAGCTCTGCGTCGACACGATCTGCCTAAAGGTGTCGACCTGGGCGCCTATTTTGATGTTGGCCGCGGTTCTTGATACGTCGACGGCATCGTCAAACAAATCGGTGCTTCGTGCGCTGTTCAACCTCACTTCCTTGAAGCCATCCAGGAAGTCACCTAGCCGATCGAACAACCGGCGCTCCTGCTCTGCCGCCTTCGCTCTTTCCGCGACCAAGCGGCGACCCCTGAAGTGGAAAAGTGCTCCCGCCGCGACGAGGATCACGGCGCTCAGGGCGAATGCCACAAACGACAAGTACGCCACGTATAGTGCTACAAAAAAGACGACGACGACACCCTGCATTGAATAACACAACGTATTGCTGGCCTGCGTCAGCACCGCGGCATCGCCGGTGATTGCAGTAAAGATCCTCGAACGCCCGATCCGTTCAACTTCCAAAAGCTCCGAGAGCCTTACGTCGTCCATTAGGCGCACCCGGAGTCTGTGGATGATAGCCTCAATCTCGGCGGTGACCGTGATGGTCACGTAGGTCTGAGTCTGGATAAAGAGAATCAGCGAAATCACGAATAGTGTAGCCGCCCACAAACTGGGCCGGTGGCTCGCGTCGACGGCTTGTGCGCCCGCATTGATGGCAGCCAGGATCGCAGCGCTGCTAATGCCGCCGATGCCGGACATGAACACCAGCTTCCGCAGTGAGCCGCGCATTTCGCGGCGAACGAGCTGCAAGAAGGACATGACTGGGATGTCGTCCGTCTACATTTCCACAAGGCGCGGCCGCCATTCCAACAAGGGAACCGCTTGCTCACTCTGATGAGAAAGCTGGCCTAGTTTCGCGGCTGCCATTCGACGCGCCGTGAGGGTCCGGTGAAGAACTGTACAAGCAACATCAGCAGCGGGGTGGAGGCAAGCGCGGGGACAAACGTCCCGAGAAAACCCACCCGTCGGTTGGCACCGCGAAATCCCGTTGGGACGCACAAGATGATGTTGACGATTGCTTCGAGCACGGTCTCGTCGGTCAACTGCTGTCGCGCTTGGGCGGGCCGCTCCCCGATTGGTTGGCATAAGCCGCGGCGCGTCAAAGGCCGGTTGCCGCTCCGGTGGTCGTACTTGCAGTACGGCCGGAGGAGCTGGATGGAGACTCGGTGCTTCGCGCGTCTGCGTCGGAATGCGTGGATCGAGAGTCCCACATCTCCTTATGGGCCTTGACGAAATCACGGTAGTCCGGAGGATTGAAATCAAGCAGTGTCCCACCCGATGCAAAGTGCTGAATGAAAGCCTTGCCGATAGCGTAGGTGGCGCCGGCCGAGAGCACCGGCATCACAAAGGCGCCGACGATCGTTCCGAAAACAGGTACCATCTTGAGCACACTGGCGGCGCCGATGCCGCTGGTCGCCGGGATCGTCGATCCCACTAAGGCGGCTATCAGTGCTTTGCCTCTGTTTTCGGAGAACGGCAAGTCGTAGATTTGCGAAATACGACGCAGCATCTGGACCTGGAGTCCGCCGACAGCAACGGCGTCAATAAGGGGTATCGGAATTAGTCCCGCAACGCCGGACCAGATGGCGAAACGATCGACCAACTTCGACGCCAATTCGTCGCGAGGCTCGGCCGTCGTGTCGGCGGGCTCCGCCGCAGTCGTATCTGTTGCCGCAATAGCTTCGCTTTGCGCAGGACTCACCGACGCAGTCGGTTTCTGTGCCATACTAAATCCTTTCTCGCCATCCCCTGGGCTGGGCCCCCATCGATCGGGACGTTACGAACCCTTTCGCCGGCGCCAACCACGTGAGCAATAAAAGCCTATCATGGCGGGTAACCCATGCCAAGCGCCGGCAACAACTGTCTCGATGCGGCCATGTGGGGCTTGCCTCCGGAGATCGTTTTGACTAATCGCTTGAGCGGTCTGCAAGCGCCGGATTGGTACGAGAAGCTTGAACGTCAGCGCGGCGAACTCGCTCGCGAGATCGCCGAGCTTTCGGGGTCTGCGCTGGTGTGCAAGGTCGTCGAACTGACAAGTCTGGGAGAGGCAAAGTGCACGCAAGCATTGCTCCTCAAGGGTTAGCAGGCTGCTGAAGAACTCACCATCGGCGAGCCTTGAAGGTTGAATCGTCACCGTTATGGAAGCGGATTTCTCCGGTGAGCGATCCATCCTTTTGAAGTTCGGCCCAACCATCGCCTGAC
>Ga0187855_10003209_pt1 | contig 12086 bp, 11 predicted proteins | sample June2016WEW_8_10_2_FD_132969 | JGI IMG/M metagenome (GOLD analysis project Ga0187855, IMG submission 132969) | Peatland microbial communities from SPRUCE experiment site at the Marcell Experimental Forest, Minnesota, USA - June2016WEW_8_10 | ecosystem: Environmental > Terrestrial > Soil >...
CTGCTCGGTCCGAATGGCGCCGGAAAAACCACCGCGATTTCCCTATGGCTGGGACTGCGTCAGCCCGACGCCGGGTCGGTGCGCCTCTTCGGCCAATCGCCGTTGCTGGTGGAGACGCGCCGCCAGGTGGGCGTGATGATGCAGGAAGTGGCCCTGGCGCCCGAGCTGCGCGTCCGCGAGCACATCGATCTGGTGGCCAGCTATTACCCTGCCCCGCTGGCGGTTGACGCGGTCCTGAAGATGACCCACACCGAGTCGCTGGCAAATCGTCCGTATGAAAAACTTTCGGCGGGGCAGAAGCGCCAGGCGCAGTTCGCCATTGCCATTTGCGGGCGTCCGAAGCTGTTGTTCCTGGACGAGCCTACAGTGGGACTTGACGTGCAGGCCCGGCAGATGCTGTGGGACGTGCTGCTGCAACTGGTCTACGAGGGAGCTTCCATTGTGCTCACGACTCACTATCTGGAGGAAGCGGAAGCTCTGGCGGATCGCGTCGCAGTACTGGCCAAAGGCCGTGTGATTGCGTCCGGTACGGTGAGCGAGATACGCGCCCTGGTGGTCCGCAAGCGCATCAGTTGCGCCACCACCCTGACCTCCGAAGAGGTGGGAAGCTGGCCGGGCGTGGACAGCGTGAGCCGCGATCAGCGCCAGTTGCACATCACCGCGAGCAATGCGGAAACGGTCGTACGGCGATTGCTCGCGACCGATGAAGATTTGCAGGAACTGGAAGTCCGCCGTGCGGGGCTCGCCGAAGCGTTCACCGAACTCACACAGGAGGCCGCATCATGACTACCCGCCGGCTGTTGCATGCTTACTTGACGGAAGCCAGGTACGAGTCCCTGCGCATGCTGCGCGCGCCCTCGTTCGCCGTACCGTTTCTGCTGATCCCGGTAATGGTGTACCTGTTCATGGGGGTGCTGATCTTCGGCTCTGCCCTTCAGCACGACCCCAAGGCGGCGATGGGCGTGTTCGCGGGCCTCACCGTGTTCGGCATGATGGGGCCGGGAATGTTCGGATTCGGCTGCACGGTGGCGATCGAGCGCGACCAGGGCTTATTGAAACTCAAGCGCGCGCTGCCGCAGCCGCCGGCTGCCTATCTGCTCTCCAAAATGGTCATGGCCATGGTGTTCAACGCCCTGATCATGATTACCATGATCGCCGCGGCGCTGCTCGTGGCGCATCTGCATTTGGGGATCGCGCAGATCGCCAGATTCGCCTTCATCAATATCGTGGGAGCGTTGCCGTTTTGCGCCATCGGGCTTTTCATCGGCGTGCTGGTCACCGGCTCGAGTTCGCCCGGTTTCGTGAATCTCATTTACTTGCCCATGATGTGGCTCTCGGGCCTGTTCATCCCATTGCCCAAGTCTCTCGCGGCCGCTGCGCCTGTCTGGCCTGCTTACCATCTGCTGCAGCTTTCGCTCGGCGCCATCGGGATGCCCGCCGCCGGCGGAGCCCTGATGCATGCCGGAGTGCTCGCCGGTATGACGTTGCTGTTCTCCGCGCTGGCGGTCCGGAGGCTGGCGCGCGCGGGATGAGAGTCGGAACAAGGCCTTCGCGACGATCCACGTCGCTTAATTTTTATTTGTTAATTATAGTTTACTTTTTGGATGAATCTATAGTAAAGTAGCTGGAGTGGGTTTCCTGCGAAGCCATTCCGCCCTCCTTGCCCTCGCCGCCAGCGCCCTCCTGCTGGTCCCGCGCGCGGCCGGACAAGGAGAAACCACCAGCGCCATCGTCGGTCAAGTTGCCGATCAGACCGGCGCGGCAGTGGCGGGGGCGACAGTCACCGTTACCGGCGTGGGCACGGGCCTGAAGCGAACTGCCCAGACCGACGATTCCGGCCGCTTCCATTTCCCGCAACTGAAGCCGGGCGTCTACGACGTAGAAGCCACATCCCCGGGATTCGAGCCGAAGCGAAAGCCGTCCATCGCGGCGGGCCTTGGACAAACCGCCGTTATCGATTTCGCGCTCACCGTCGCCGCCGCCCGCGAGGACATCCTGGTTGCCGGGGAAGCGCCGCTCGTCAACACCGATAATCCGAACACCGCCACGACTCTGACCTCAAAAGCCATCGAGAACCTGCCGAATCCCGGCTCCGATCTCACCTACCCGGCGCAGTTCGCCCCTGGCGCCCTGATCAATACGGCGGGCAGCTCGAACGACTTTGTCGGCGCGCAGAACGGCTACGGCAACGTGCAGTTCAACGGTCTACCGGGGCTTTCGAATGCCTACATCGTGGATGGATTGGAAACCAACGACCCGCTCACCAATCTGAACAGCGGGCTGGCCACCAACCTGGTGCTGGGGCTGAACTCCATCGCGGAGGTGACGGTCAACACCACATCCTACGCGGTAGATCAGGGACGCTACGGAGCCGCCCAAATCACGTACATCACCAAGTCGGGCGCGAATTCATTCCATGGCAATCTGTACGAATTGTGGAACGGCTCGAAGCTGGACGCCGCCGACTTCTTCACCAACGCGACGCCCGGCAATCACAAGCCGCGTTCGACGGTCAATCATTTCGGCGGCAGCCTGGGCGGGCCGATCGTGCGCAACAAGCTCTTCTTCTTTGCCGATTTCGAGCAACTGCGAATCGCGTTGCCGATCGTGACCCCGGTCACGGTGCCCAGTCCGGCTTTCGCTAACTACGTTTTGCAGCAATTGCCGCGCGGCGGCGTGGATAGCGTATCGGGCGCCGTCTACCCGGCGCAACCGCAACTGGTTCCCTTCTATCGCAACTTGTTCTCGTTATATAGCGGTTCCGGCGGAACTCCGCTTCCCGTGTTGGGGTGTCCTCTCGATTCGAATGGAGGCTTGGTGGGCGGAGCCCCTCCCAACGGCAACGGCTGCGCGCTGCGCCGCAGCGTGTCGCAATCGAGCGGCGACCACGAGCAGGTAATCACGGCGCGCATCGACTACGACTTCAGCGCGGCGAACACCACGTGGTATCGTTTCCAGTCCGATACAGGATTGCAAGCCGCCTACACCGACCCGATCAATCCGCTGTTCAACGCCATCTCCTCGCAGCCGCTCTATTCCTTCGCGGCCGGCTACACGCATATCTTCAATCAGCGATTGGTGAACTATTTCAATCCGGCGTTCTCGTGGTACGAGAGCCTGTTCGGGCCCGCCAACCTGGCGACCACGCTGGCCGCTTTCCCGATTGTGCTCGCAGGCAACGGTCCGAACGCGCCCTTCACGACTCTCGGTGGGCTGGACTACAACTGGGTACAGGGCCGGCGCGCGACGCGTTTTCACGTCAACGACAGTCTCTCGTGGATCGCCGGGCCGCATGAGCTCAAGTTCGGTCTCAGCGCGCGGCGCCTGCGCATCAACGACTTCGATTTCAGCACCTACGATACGCCTCTGGTGACGTACACCACGCTGCCCCAGTTCATCTACGGGGTTGCGTCCACCGCGACGAAGGACTTCCCCGTAGCGGCGTCTGAACCGTTCAATTACCTGAACGCGGATCTTTATGCGCAGGACTCCATCAAGCTGACCGCGAAGCTGAACTGGACGCTGGGCATTCGCCTGGCGCACAATTCCAATCCGGAGAACCCGCACGGGCTGATCGCGCGCCTGCCTGGATCGTTCGACGCGCTGCCGCACGACGTGAACCAACCGTTGAACGCGGTGATCGAAACCGGCTTGACGCACCTGTTCGACGCGACTTCCTGGGCTTTGTGGCAGCCGCGCACGGCGCTCGCATGGCAGTTCGCGCCGGGCTCGGTGCTGCGCGCGGGTTTTGGAGTGTTCTCCGATATTCTGCCCGGAAGCGTGGCCGATCTGCTGGGCGCGAATCCGCCCTACGTCAACAGTTTCCAGGGCGGTTTGCTCGGTTCGGCCGGCGGTCTGGGGATCGCTCCCGGCGTGCCGGGCAGCGCCATCGATGCCACTGTGGCCGCCAACCAGGCGTTCCTGAGCGGGTTCCAGGCAGGCGCGCTGTCGTGCGCCTCCGCGAACGCGAATCCGGCGCATTGCCTGCCGCCTGTCGCTTTGCAGGCCGTGCCGGATGGCAGGCTCCGCGCTCCCTACTTCCTGCAATGGAGCATGGGCATCGAGCACCAATTCGGCAACTCCGCGAGCCTGCGCGTGCAGTATGTGGGAACGCGCGCCATCGACCTGCCCTACCAGACGGAAGTGAATGGCTACCAGAGCGTGTGCGCGGGATGCTTCGCGCCGTTCCCATATGGCCAACCGGTGGACCCGCGCTTTGCCGCGGTGAGTCAGCTCTCGACCGGCGCGAACAGCCACTACAACGGGTTGCAAACGACCTGGGAGAAACGCCTGGCGCACGGTCTCGAGGTGCACGCCAACTACACCTGGAGCCACTGCCTGGATACCGTTTCGAATGGCGGTTTTCTCTCGTTCTCCTCCACCGGCATTCTGTCGCCGCTGCCGGGCGAGCTTTGGCGGCAATACGGCAACTGCGACTACGATGTGCGCCACAACTTCAATGCGACGTATGTTTATGCCCTACCCTTCAAAACGCATTCGCGGCTGGCCGCGCTGGTCGAAGGATGGCAGATCTCCGGAACTTTTTTCGTGCACAGCGGCCTTCCGTTTACGGTCCTGAGCGCGCCTTATACGGCCAATGGCCACGGTATCGTGCAAGGCAGCGGGCCGCAATTCGCCACCGTGGTTCCAGGCGTGCCGCTCTATGCGAACGGCCCGATATCCGGCGTCACCCAGCCGGGCACCATCCAGTGGCTCAACCCAAATGCGTTTGTCTCCGCGGTCGACCCCAGCACTGGCGCCTGCTACGGCGGCGACAGCCCGGCGCACTGCCAGTTCGGGGACCTGGGGCGCAACAGCTTGCGCGGTCCCGATTTTATATGGAGCGATCTCTACCTCACCAAGCACTTCCAGGTGAACGACAAGCTTACGCTGCGCCTGGACGGCCAATTCTTCAACGTGCTCAACCATCCGAATTTCGCCCTGCCTTCGGTGATTGCAGGCATTCCCGGCCAGCCGGCGACCCAGACCGGATTTGGAGCGATCACGTCTACCACATCGCCCCCGACCGGGCTGCTTGGTGTGGGCTTGGGCGGCGACAACTCGCCCCGCATGATCGCGGTTCAAGCGCGATTTGAATTCTGAGGAGCGGCGCGCGGCGTGTTTGCACAGCCGCAGGCGGAGCCGCCAAATCAAATCCAAGTCGTCGTTTGATCGAGGCTCATTTCTTATTGTTTTGTTGCACCGAATTCTAATGGTGGGGAGCCTCCTTTTTCATTGGCAACGGCCGCGCGAGGCTCCCCCCATCCGGGGGCGGCCCCTTCCCACGCAAGCGGGCATTGCAGGCGGGCGCGGGACGGTAGGCTGCCTTACTTGGGTTGCGCTTCCACTAAAATTAAGTTCTCTTTGGTTATCTTATGTATTGAACTTGGAATTTATTAGGGTTATTATTATCCAGTTGACGGTTAATTATCCATTTGGCCAGAGGAGGTTGATAGTTCCCATGGTTAACGAATCCATAGCCGGTCAGAATGCTCTGGAGTTGGCGACGTTCGGCGAAGTCCTCTACGCATTCAGCTCCCTGCGATCCACATCCGGACGCAGGCGGGGGTCGCGCGGCGACACCGAGATGCTCCCGTGGAGCAACATAGGGCCGGACGCCGCGGCCGATTACGAAGTGCCCCCGATTCCGAGGAGGGCGCTTGCGCCTGTTCCCGAGCGTGTGGACCCACCAGCTCCCAGGCGGTTGGTCAAACCCCGGCGAGCCTCTGGCCGGTGCACCTGCGGCCAATGCCGCACCTGCATGGAGAATGCCCGTTGGGAGCGCATCTTCCAGGAAAAGTTTGCCAACTCGGATTACTACAACCACGAGATCCGAATTCATTACGCCTCCCCTCTGAGCAGCATTTAGTGGGTGTCCCAGGTGGGGCAGGCGCTTTGGTCCGCCTCCCATCGCAGGTGGGGCAGGCGCTTTCGCCTGCCAACCGATCTCTTCACGAAGGGCAGGTCCGCGGCCGCGATCTGCGCCCGGTTGCTGGCAAGCCCATGGCCGCTCAGACGGACTGGCCGGCCCGATATTCTCCCCTGCGGCTCGCCACCCCGGTTACTCGGGCGCAGGCTGCGAGACATCGATCTGCCGCACCATGGCATCCATCTTCTCGTTCAACTCGTTCAGCAAAGCCTGCTCGGCTTGGAGCGAGCTGGCGAACTCGCTTTCACGCCCCGCTAACTGCTGATCCGGACCATTGGCAGCGGCATTTTTCAAATTGGCCCGCGTAGTTTCCAGTTGCTTACGCTGTTCCGCATCCACCGCGCCCGAAAGCTGCTGATCGATTTGGGCAATTGCTTCCGTGACCTTCGTGCGCCGGGCAGCCTTCTCCGCAATCTGTTTGCGAACGCTATCGAGCTGCTGCGAGATCCGGGCCACCCTTTGGTCTTGCAACTGCGCACGCTGCATCATCAACTGCATCTTCGGACCCACCAAGATCGATTTCTCCAGCGTCAGCCGCAATTGATGGACCTCGGTGAGCAGCGCCTGCATCGTGGCGCCATCCGGGTTTGGGTTTTGAGCGTGCACCGGAGCGGCTAAGGTAAGGGCTGCCATCAGGGCGACGGCCCCAAATCTGAATTGCTGTTTCATCGCGGTTTGTCCCTTTCGTCGATGGAGAGAGTGTAGCGCTTGGACGCCGCGCCAGTGCCGATCGCGCCGTTGAGTGCACCAGTGTGGTGCGCTTGTTATCATTGGGGTATGAAAAGCCGCTCAAAAACTCGTACTCGCGCGGCATCGTCCATCCGCCAGAGCGTCACCATTCCGGCACAGCTCGCGGTTGAAGTGGAGCGGGTTGCCCGCAAAAGGCATCTGACGATGAGCCGGGCGCTCGTGGTCCTGGCGCAGCGCGGAGTGGAGGCTGAAGCGGCAGCACGGGCTCGTCTCAATGCGACCTATCGCCGGTTCTTGTCCGAGGCCGATCCCGAGCGCAAAGGCGAAGCGGGGAAGGATCTGATCCGGGCAATCTTCGGGAAGGACGCCATTGCCGAAGATTCGATTCTCTAGTCTTCCGCGGCCGGTCTGGGAGCACATTCTTGCGCGCGTAGAGGAGCGTCAGATCTCTCTGCAAGATCTTCGCCGAATGCAGGATTGGGTGAATGCCGGCCCATGGGCGCCGGCGGGTGACTGGTACAAGAACTTCGGCTCATTCATAATTTGCGGTTCCGGCGAGTTTCCAAAGACTGTGCTGGGAAAGGGGATGGCGCCCTTTGGGACCAGGATCGATTAGCGTGGAAAAAAGCCGTCTGCCCGGCCCGGAGCGCGGCACGGCCGCAATGTACTGTTCGCACGTTTCGCGGCCAAGCGGCGAAACCCGAAGCCGTCTGCGGGGCACAGACGCGGACATTGTGTATACGTTGGTTGTATACTGAAAATCGTGGCGGCAGCGGACCCGTTGGAAGGTTGCAGCGGATTTGACTGGGACGAAGCCAATACCGGCAAGAACTGGGACCGGCACCGGGTGACGCCCGAGGAGGCCGAAGACGCGTTCTTTCAAGAGCCTCTTGTCGTGCGTAGCGATGTGCGGCATTCCAAGGGCGAGAAGCGCTATTACGCGCTTGGGAAGACGAGTACTGAACGGCTGCTGTTCATCGCGTTTGCCGTTCGGCGGAACCGGATTCGAGTGATATCGGTCCGTGACATGAACCGGAACGAAACGGCGATCTATGCCAAGCATGAAAGAGAGACTTCCTGATTTCAAAAACGAGGACGAGGAAAGACGATTCTGGGCTACTGCGGATTCGACGAAGTACGTGAACTGGCAGTCTGGAAAGCGAAGGAAGCTCGTTCATCTCAAACCGTCTCTGCGGACGATATCTCTGCGCCTCCCGGTTTCGATGATCGAGGATCTCAAGGTGCTGGCGAATCGGCGTGACGTACCTTACCAGTCGCTGCTGAAGGTCTTCCTGGCGGAGCGGCTGGCCCAGGAGCGCCAGTCGCAATCGCACTGAGCTCGCTTCCCAAGAAAGCCGAACCCATCAAGCCACCGTGCCACGGAAGCAGTCTTGGTGAAGTCGTCATAGAACTCGCCACGCTGCGCAGAGATTGTGCCGCTGCCGGCAGGCGCTGCGCTTCAGTGGGGTGGCGACTTCGTGGACCGCTACTGCCTGCATGTTGACGATCTCGATCCGGCTGTTACCCATAAGGGCGCAATAAATGCCGCCGGATCGCCTACTCAGGCGAAGACACCCCATCCGCATTCGATCCCGCAGTAGAATCGTATCAATGGAACGTCCCGATCCCTCCGTTGCCGAAACCGTGGCCGTGGAGCGCCTGGCCGTATCCGTGCCCTCCAGTTCCTCCATCTCGCACATCTCCTCGTCGTCGGCAGCCGACGAGGGCCGCTTTGTCCCCGGAACGCTGTTGGGCGGCCGTTATCGCATCATCGGTCTGTTGGGGCGCGGCGGCATGGGAGAAGTCTACCGCGCCACCGACCTGGCGCTCGGCCAATCCGTGGCGCTGAAGTTCTTGCCGGAAGAGGCGGCCCACAATCAACGTCTGCTCGAGCGATTTCACGGCGAAGTGCGCATCGCCCGGCAGGTCTCGCATCCCAATGTCTGCCGCGTCTACGATATCGGCGAAGCCGACGGCATGCCATTCATCTCCATGGAGTACGTGGATGGCGAAGATCTGGCATCACTGCTGCTGCGCATCGGGCGTCTGCCCGCCGATAAGGCCGTCGAAACAGCGCGCAAGCTTTGTGCCGGGTTGGCGGCCGCCCACGACCGCGGCATCATTCATCGCGACCTGAAGCCGCAAAACATCATGATGAACAAGCGCGGCGACGTGGTCATCATGGACTTCGGCCTGGCCGCCATCGCGGATCAACTCTCCGGCGCCGAGGTCCGCAACGGCACGCCTGCCTATATGGCGCCCGAGCAACTCAGAGGCGCGGAGGTCACGGCCAAGAGCGACATTTATGCGCTCGGGCTGGTGCTCTACGAGCTCTTCACGGGCAAGCGGCCTTACGATGCCCACACGGTCCAGGACATGCTCCGCAAGCAGGAATCCGCGCAACTGACGAGCATGACTTCCATCGCCGCCGATATCGATCCGGGGGTGGAGAAGGCGATCCGCCGATGCCTCGAGCCGGATCCGGCCCGGCGTCCGGCGAATGTTCTGTCGATCGCGGCGGCGTTGCCGGGCGGCGATCCCCTGGCGGCCGCCCTGGCCGCGGGTGAGACGCCTTCGCCGGAGATGGTGGCTTCCGCAGGCAAGCTGGAAGGTCTGGCGCGCAAGTACTCGATTCCTTGTCTGGCTCTGATCGCCATCTGCCTGTTTGCCTCGGTCGCGCTCCGCCAGCGCTACTGCGCCGCGATGCATACGGCCCTCGACAATCCGCCGGAAGTGCTGGCGCACCAGGCCCGCGAAATCGCCGCATCGTTCGGATATACGAAGAAACCCGCCGATTCCGCGTTATCGCTGGAGAACCGCAACGAACTGCTCGACGATCTCAAGCGCCTTCCCGAGCCACGAAAATGGGACGATTGGCTGGCCGCGGAAGCGCCCATCATGGCGATCTATCGCGAAAGCCCGTCGGCATTGTTCGCCGACCCTTATGGTGACGTGACCACCGGGAATCCGCCGCCCACCGAAGCGGGAATGGTGCACGTGGAACTCGACGGGGCTGGACGTCTGCGCGAGTTTTCCGCGGTGCCGTTCGCCGACGGCGCCGATCTCGTGCCGCCGGTGTCGCCCGAAGCCGTCTTCCGCTCAGCGGGACTCGACATGTCGAAATTTGCCGAGGCGCCTGCCAGCTTCATCCCAGGAGCGGCCTCCGACCAGGTCCGCTCGTGGAAGGGTCCGCATCCCAAGATCCCGACCGCGGAACTCACCGTCGGCTTGGCACTGTGGAAAGGGCGCGTCACCCACGCACGGATTCAGTTCCACTGGCCGCATCCGGGCGGCGCGGCGCCATCGGCGCAGTCCCTGGCATCCAAGCTTCTGGGGAGCGTAGTGCTGTCATTGGCGATGGTGGGATTGCTGTCCGCGATCTTGCTGGCCCGCCGCAACTGGAAGCTGGGGCGGATCGACCAAAAGGGTGCCTTGCGCCTCGGCGTGGCCCGATCCCTGCTCGGCTTGGTGATCTGGCTCGGCACCGTGCACGCTATTCCCGACGGCTCGATGGTCTTTATGTTCTTTTCGAGTTGCGCGAAATGGCTGATGTGGGGGGCGACGGTCTGGCTGCTCTACCTTGCCCTGGAACCATCGGTACGGGCGCGCTGGCCGCACTCCATCGTGAGTTGGAACCGGCTCTTGGCCGGCCGCTGGTTGGATGCCCAGGTGGGCTCGCACATCCTCATTGGCGCGGCGGTGGGCGCCGCGATTTGGGTGGCGGCCGAGTGGATCGACGATTCCAGGACCGATGCCCTGGGCGGCCTCGCCGCACTTTCCGACTCGTTAGGGACACGCCAATGGATCGCCTCGCATGCCGACGCGCTAGCCGGGGCGTTGTTCTTCGGCCTGATCGTATTCTTTTTGATCTGCGGTCTGCGAAGCCTGGTAAAAAACGATATCCTGGCGGCCATTGTCGCCGCGTTGTTGTTTACCTTCAGTAACGGCGGAATATTCGATTCCCCGGACTGGCCGGTAAAGTTCGCCATCTACGCCGGCATCTTCGCCGTTTTGATCTTTGTGCTGCTGCGGTTTGGCATGGTCGCCACGATGGCCACCATATTCTTCCTCAATACCTTTAACAAGATTACGCTCGGCTCCGATTGGAAAACCTGGTATGCCCCGTCGGGACTGGCCACGCTACTGTTCCTGCTAGGCATCGCCATTTTTGCGTTCTGGCGTTCTCTAGGTTCCCGCGAGCTGTTCAGCGAGGACGTGGGTGGGGCAGGCGCTTCCGCCTGCCAACCAATCTAGTGTGGTAAGGCAGGCGCTTTCGCGGGGCAGACGCTTTCGCCTGCCAGCAGCGTATGGGCAATGTGGATGATATCGCCGGTGATTTGATAGACGACGATATACGGAAGCGGCGACTGCACGAGTTCGCGCCTTCCCGCTTTCTTGCCAGGACTCTCGCGGTGTGGAAACTTCAACAGCCCGGACGGAGCATTGTAGATTTCACGCACGACGCCGGCGGCACGCCCCGGCGCGTTCTCGAATAAATAGTTCGTGATGTGCTCCAGGTCGTTGGCCGCCTCTTCCGTCCAGCGGGGTTCCATTTACCGCGACTTTTCATCCAGCAGTTTCTCAATCCGCGCACCAACCTCTTCGTGCGTCAGCCCTTTCCCTTCTTCTATCTGGGTCACGCCTTTTTCAACTTGGCGGATAAACCACTCGTCGTAGTCCCCCAGGCGCTCTATGGCCTCACGTGCAAGCGCTTCCGTTTCACGGCCCTGCTGTGTGGCAAGGTGAGCGAGTCTGGCTTCGAGGTCTGAAGTGAGGTGTACTTCCATGCCCCAAGCCTAAGGGTGTAGGTGGCTCGTGTCAAGCGCTCGGGTAGTGAGTGTCCTGACCTGATTTGAATTTAACGTTGCTGAGAACCCTGAACAGGAAAGGCTATAAAATGCACACGTCAGTAAAATCGACGAAATCTCTTGACAACACTTCAAGTGTTTTGGCATCGTTGAATAGAGGATTGCGGAAGGTGGCGGATCGCATCGAGATCGACATCGGAGACGGAAAAAAAGCAGTCTGTAATTCCGTCAAAACGGCTGCGAAGCTCATTCGCGAGCTTGGTAAGAATCCCGTTCCCCCGGAGCTGGAAGAGTGGTCGCTAGATGACTTTGAACAGTTCACGGGCAAACTCCAGTATGGGCCGAAACGGATCGTAGCATTCTTGCTGGAGCGTGATTCGGCGACCGATACGGAGCTACGCGAAAGTCTCAGCTTCCAAAACAACAGAGCACTAGCCGGTACGCTGTCTGGCGTAACCAAGGTAGCCTCCAGCTTGGGGCTGCGTTCGGATCAAGTGTATACCCAAGCGACAAAGTATGAAAAGGGAAAGCCTGTTAGGAAATACAAGATTAGTCCCGCTTTCAAAAATGCGGCGCAACGTAGCGACTGGCCGAGTGAGGATGATTTGAAACCGGGCGAAGAATATTAGCAGGAATAATAAAGGGCTAAATCAGTTCGA
>Ga0187855_10003210_pt1 | contig 12081 bp, 16 predicted proteins | sample June2016WEW_8_10_2_FD_132969 | JGI IMG/M metagenome (GOLD analysis project Ga0187855, IMG submission 132969) | Peatland microbial communities from SPRUCE experiment site at the Marcell Experimental Forest, Minnesota, USA - June2016WEW_8_10 | ecosystem: Environmental > Terrestrial > Soil >...
ATGAAGGTGTAAACTCATTATACGCGAACATTCCGAAAATGGCCAAGAAGAGCGAAACTATGACCAGAATGTTTGATGCAATGATCATTATCGCTTGGCACTGACAGGAGGTGCTGCAGGCGTTCCATCCAGGTTTACCGCCTTGATGTGAAGCCATGACTTGCCGGAACGTACCATGGCCTCCATCATGCGCTCACAATCGCCATCGGCGATCACCCAGTCCGGTTTTCCAGCGCCGGGATAGATGGCGGCTATCCCCTCAACCGCATCCCTCAGCTTGGTGATCAGTTCGGGCTTGCTGGTGCCGCTCAGCGTTGCCTCGTACCAGCTTTTCCGGTCATCGTCCCAAGGCTCGCCGTCCTTCCTCACGTTGTAGCGGAATCGGTAGGTGAGGTGCCATTTTTCCGGTTCCCTGTCATACTGCCAGAGGCAGAAAAGCATGTCGCCGCCGTTTGGCATGGGCGGGCTCGGGTTCACCGAAACATGGGCCATTCCATAGTAGAAACGGCCCTTTTCCAGTATGATGCCTGCGCTCTCGGCTTTTTCTCGCGGGGTCATTCGGTGAAATTGAACCTACGGCGAGCCGTTTCAACGACCTCCTTGGACAGGACGCCAACCCTCCGAACCTCGGCGGCGACCTCCTTGCCAAGCAGTTCGTCCAAGGCACCGCTGTCGGCCATGAGGAGGATCTGTTCGGTAAGCTGGGTGTGGGCGCAGATGCGCGTGCCATCCGGATTCGCCTTCTTGCGCTGGGTCCATCCTGGGCAGTTGCAGGTGAGCGAGCCGTCCGGATAGACCAGCGTCTCATATTTCTTGCCGGGCGTGCTCCGCGAGACATAGGTGAAGGTCTTGGCAAGCTTGTTGCCACGGTGGTCAACACCTCCGTAGGTGACTGTGGGTTTAACGGCGGGTATCATGTTGAAAGAAGTTTCTGGTTGAAATAATCGATCTCCCATTGCAGCGCCGCCTTGTAGTCGGGATCGCTGTGCAGCAGTTCGCCCGTGTCGGCATCCGTGACATCGTACAGGTCCGTCGCGGGGTTGTGCTCGACATGGGAAACCCGATGGGTGGTGCGCTGGCCGAGGTCAGCGAGGGACAGGGGACCGCCCGCCAGTGCGGTGATCACCCCGTCCTCGATGGAATAGACGGCAGTCGTCATGCTCCAGCCCTCTGGCTCTGGGCGTGCTCGGCGGTCTTGAAGAACTCGGGCTTGCGCTTGTTGCTGACGGTGCCGCCGCCGAGGGCGTCGGTGAATTCCTTGCTCGCAGCCTCGCAGGCCGTGCCGGTGAAACCAGTGGTTTCGACGGTAACCTGCCCGTCCTCGATGGTGAAGACAATCGTCTTTTGTGGTTTTCCGAATGTTTGCATTGTAAGGTTAGTTGGGGAGTTTGACTTCCAGCTTGATGACACCATTGACGGTTTTCTGCTGGAACTGCCAGCCCTTCATGCGGGCCTTGGACTTGAGCACCTCGACGGAATACTGGTCCATCAGGGTTTCGAAATAGTGCTTGCCGTCCTCGTGGGTGTAAAGCCCGTTGGGCTGCTGCTTGCACAGCTTGGAGGCGATGGCCTGCCCCTCAGTGCCGTAGGCGTCGAAGGCAGGGCTGAAGCCGTTCTTGCCACCGGATTTGACCGACTCGGCAACGCCTGAGCCAATGTCGCTGTTGGCGGGCGTGTCGGCCTTGAGGAGCCCGACTTCCCAAGACGTGCCGGGAACCTTGATGGCGTGCTCGCAGTGGTTCTCTCCCGTGCCGTACTGGGTGGACCAAGACTTGAAGGTTTTCTGGCCCTCCACGAAAGTGACGCCCAGCGTCTCACAGGCTTTCTTGAGGGCGGGAAGGTCGGTGATGACCACCGCGCAGATTTCGACGTGACTCATATGTATCTGATATTAAGGGTTGGAACCGAAATGTAAACAAAAAAAACAGGAAATCTTAGTTGGGGACCTTGACGGTTAACTTGGTTACGCCATTGACAACGGCGGTCTGGAACTGCCAGCCCTTCATGCGGGCCTTGGACTTCAGCACCTCCAGAGAGTAGGCGTCGGCCAGCTTTTCCAGCCCAACCGAAAGGCCTCGGGGGAATTCGCGGGAAACAGGAACTTGCTTGCAGAGAGCCTTCTGCAGGGGCAATCCCTGCGATCCGTAGAAGTCGTAGAGCGGCATGTAGCTGCCGGGTTTGTTTTTCATGGCCCACAGGCCAACCTCCCACGAGGTGCCTGGAACCTGAATCACATGGTCGCACTGGCCAAGGTTGGAGGCGGTGACACCGGCCTCCTTCATCTCGTCAGAGATGGGATAGTCGCCAGCGTGGGAGCCCCACCAACTCCAGTGCTTCTTGCCCTCGACGAAGGTGAGGCCCATGGCCTCGCAGGCGGCTTTCACCGCCGCGATGTCCTTGAACGCCACCTTGCAGCATTCGACGTGGCTCATGGTTACTTGTCCCCCTCATTATCACGGAAGCGGCGGGTGGCACGCTCGGGCGGCAGCGGGGCATTCTCCACCGCTGACGCATCGTAGTGATAGACACCCTTCTTGCTGGCCGAGATGAACTTGTCGCTCGCCATGGTCCGCAGTTGCTTGATCTGGTCCGCAGCCGAGAGGCTGACGGGCACGATGAAGTCTGCAGCCTCGGCAAGGGAAATGTCAGCCCGAAAGGCAACGTCGCAGCAGGCCTTGATCTCGGCCCCTGTCCAGCCCTCGTCCGGTGGCCTCTCGTCCGTCAACTCGACATGGCTGCCGGGTTTTTCGGAGTACTTCTTGAGCCAGATGGGCCAGATGGCCTTGCGCTCCGCATCCGTGGGCAGATCGACGTAGAACGTGCCAAGCGTGAACCGCCTGCGCAGTTCGGGCGGCAGTGCGCCGATCTTGTTGCAGGTGGCGATGAAGAGCCCCTTCTTCTGGCTGACCGCCTTGAAGGTGGCCATGGCATGGCGGATCTTCGCCTGCGACTCGCCGACGAGGGAGCCGGTCATGGCACCCGTGTCGATGGTGAGCACCTCGGCCCCAGCCACCGCGCCAGCGCCCTTTGCAATGGCGCTCTTGCCGGTACCCGGAGGCCCGATGAGGATGAGGCCGGGAATCTCGTTGTCCTGCATCTCGGTGAGGAACACCTTCAACTGGTCCTGCGCCACACCGGACAGATCGCCGCCCGTGGAGGCGCTGGAGAACATTTTCTCGATCTCATCGATGAAGCCGATGCAGCGGACGGGGTTGTTGCCGCTCTTCAGGATCTTGGTGAGGAACAGCTTGATGTTGTCCAGACCGCCGATGTCGTCGAACGACTCGGAGCCGCGAAAAACGCTCAGGCCGGGAGTCTGCTCAACCATCTTGCGCTTGCGGTCCCACAGTTCGTCCATGTGGATGACCGCCGTGCCGCCAGCCGCATCAGGGTAGGTGCTCAGGGCAAGAACCTGCTCGGCGGCAAAGGCGCTGATGCCGAGAAGAACGTCCACCACCTTGGCCCTGTCAACGCCTGAGGCATCGACCTTCGCGTCCCTGACGAGGTTGTCCACGATGGTGCCAACCTCGGCAATCGTGGGCAACGGCTCGGTGACGACAACGACATCATGTGCCAGTTCGGCGGGAAGCCGCATCTCGGGGCAGAGCATGATGAGCGTGGCAGCCGTGGGCTTCAGCGCATCGCGCAGATTCCACAGCGCCTGAAGCACCGTCTCATTCTTGGTGTACAGGTGCCCGTTCAGGAAAAAGATGATCGCACTGTCGATGACTTTCGGGGCGCGGGGATTGCGGGCAAGCTGAGCCGTCTCGTATTCCGCGTACTTCCGCAGGAGATTGAGGCAGAAACCAGGTTCGACCGTCGCCTCCTGACCGGCACCCTCATTAACCTCCTTGTTCGAAAGAATGGAGGTGACGGCATTCTGGCCTTTCGTATTGACACCGACAAGACCCTTGCAGATATCCCAGCGCATCAGGGCGACACTGGCCGCATTGCCGTTGAGCGCCTTGGTGGTCTGAACCATTGTCTGCGCGGGATCGCTCGTCTCAAACGCAACCAGCGGCACACCGGCACGCCTCACGGAGAGGATGGGGTGACGGGTTACGGGAGCGGTAGCGGGGGTGGTTGATTTCATGAGTTTGATTATGGCGTTTCTGACTGAAAAGTAAAGAAAATAATCCTGTTATTCGAAGGTGAACCGACGAGTCGGGGTAAAGACAAGAGGCTCTAGAATGGCGTCAACCTTGGCAAACTGGGCCACGGTGGATTCCAGCAGCTTGGCATCGGCCTTCTCCTGCTCGGCCAGTTGCCTCTCCAGTTCAGCGACCTTGGCAATGCTGCGCTGGTACTGGACGCTATCGCCAGCCTGTTGCGCTAAGGTGGCCTTCTTCTGGTTCTGCTTGATCAGGCCGGTGATCCGGTTCCACTCAGGGCTGTGAGGGCGAAGATCATCCACGCCGGACAGGCCAGAGATGATTTTCTTCGCTTGATCGACCACCGCCTCCAGTTCCGCATCCTCCATGAGGTTGCGGGCGCTGAAAGTCTCGAAAAACTCGGTGAACTTGGTGAAGGTGGACTCGCAGAAAACCTTCCGCTTGCCGTCCGCATCCGGCGTGAGCCGGTCGATGGCATGGGCCACCAGATCCTTGAAACCCTCGCGGAGGGCCAGCTTGATCTCCTCCTGAGCCTCCAGAAAGCTGTCCTTCAGCTTCTGCACCTCGCGCTCACGGATCTCATCGGGGAGTTCATCGGGCACGCTCAACTGCATCCACGACCACTTCAGGTCAAAGGACTTTCTCAGATCCTCGACAGAGGGATAGTCGGCCTCGTTGTACAGGTCGCCCAGTCCGCCCTCGGCGGCTGGTTTCTTCGCGGCCTGCTTGTACTGCTCGTAGGTTTCGAGGAAAGCGGGCACAACCTCCTCATGCAACACCCGGCGAGCCTCGGTAAGCGTCTGCTCGAAAATCTCCACCTGGTCGTTCTTGACGAAGTAGATGCCCTTGCCCTTGCAGATGGCAGTGGACGACATGGACCGGTCCTTGCACCAGACGTACACCTTGTTCATGTGCTCGTGAACGGCATCCAGTTCGGGCGACTCGATCAGCTTCTTGGTGACGTTCACCCGATTGCCCACTGATTCATTTGTGGCGGCTGAGCCGTCCGTGGCGTGGCCTGAAACGGTCACCTTGCTACGGTCAGCCTTGCGGTAGTTGCCCCACGCACAGCGCGTGAGGCCGAAGAGGGTGGCGTTCCTGAGAACGGCAACGCCTGTGGGTTTGGCGGTCATGTTTGAGCCTTTCTTTCCTTCGCCCTTCTCTCTGCCTCGAAATCCTCGGCAGTGGGTTCCTCCTCAACCACCACGGGATGCGACCGTTCGGGGGTCACCATTGGCATGCGATGAATGGTGATGCGAACAGCCAGAACCAACAGAGCTACCGCCATCAAAAACGGGATCAGGAAGAATAGACTGCTCATTTCGTCTCGGAAGGTTGGCTAGGTAAAAAATGCAGGTATTTGGCAACGACGCAATCGGTGGCGGTGAACTTGCCCGTCCAGAGGAGGGACCACGCTATCTGCAGCCTTCTCCTGAGGGAGGAAGCCGTGATGGTGATTGTGTTGGATTCAGAGATTATCTTGGTTGGTTTCATTGGAAATTGTGCGCGTGATTAGCAGCACGCGCCACTGGCTACGCTGCCTCCTCGACGCTGAACTCCTGCGGGTTGGCCTTGATCTGCGCCAGCTTGCCGCGAAGGATGACAGAGGCGGTGTTCTTGCGTTGGCTCTCAACCCTCACGCGCTGCCACCTTGCCCGAGTCTGTTCCTCCAGATGCTTGCGGATGCCTTCCTCGCCACCGTTCTCAGTGAACATGCCCTTTACGGCATCGGGAGCGGATTCGAGCACCTTGGTGATCCCGCTGAGCATTTCCGTAAGGTCCTCCTCAGTGGGAACACGATTGTTGCCCCACTCTTGGAGTGCGGCATCGAGGTTGTCCAGATCAGCCTCTGAAAGGTTGATCTGGAAGTGTGTCTGTTTTGTTGGGTTCATTGAAAGGGGTGGCGCGTTCTGTCCCAGACTCCGACGCGCCAGCAGAGTTTACGTTGAAAGTCAGGCCGATGCCTTGACGGTGACGGTGTTCGGGATGACGGCCAGAAGAGCCTTGTTGTCCTCGGGTCCGAGCGTCCAGCGGGCATCGTGGAAGGTGGGCTTGACACGGGCCTTCTGCTCCTCGGTGTAGAGGGGCGTGCTGGGGGCAAGCTTCCCTGAGGCAACCAGCTTGGCAGCTACGCCGTCGAGAGCCTTGCGGACCTCGGCATAGACGTTCTCCAGAAAGTTGCCGTTCGAGTCGTAGAACGCATCGAGGTTCAGTTTCGCGGCGATGATGTACTGGGCGAAATCGCTCTCGGAAACCGGAGCCTCATTGTCGTTCTTGCGCCGCTCATTGATCTCGACAAACGCCTGACTGAGGGCGGCGACATCCACGTCGCTGTACTTGCTGGTGAAGGAAACGACAGCCCGAGAGGGCGGATCATTTTCGTCCTGCAGCTTGACGGAACTCACGGGATTGCCGGGGTTCTCGCAGTTGATGTCGATGAGGCCGTCAACACCCGTGTCCTTGATCTGGAGAGCGAGGGCTTCCATACGGGCCTTGCGCTCCTCAACCTCGCCTTTCAGGCGGAAATACTCCGTGATGGCCGTGCCTTCAAAGGGGAGCAAGTTCTTGACGCCGCTCTTCTTGGCGGGGGCGGCTTCCGCAACATTGAGTTTCAGTGGTTTTAGCATATGATTGGGTTTTGTCTTACTTCACCACAGAGTATGGGGAGGTTAGGCAAAATGTAAACAAAAAACCATGTATCCATATTTAACCTTTCAAAATCAACAAGTTAAGTAATTCTTTACCATGCCAGAAAATACCAAAAATGTTGCTGTGGAGAAGCTAAACGAGGCTTTGGACAAAGCTGCCGCCGATGTTGTGAGTGCCCTGCCTGTCGATCCCGAATGCAAGACAGTCATCAAAAACCGCATCGCCGATGCTTTCTGTCCTGTGTTCGTGGAACTGGGACTGATCAGTGGCGTGCAGGAGGACGTTCTATCCTGACATGCCAGACCCTGTGCCGCCGCCTCTTTTCAGCCTCTGTTACACCACTGCGCGATCACAGGCCGTGGAGTCCACGGTGAAGGTGTGGTGGGAGCGGGCGGCAAATCCTGAGAAAGTCGAATTCATCGTCTGCTATGACTCGGGTGACACGGCCACAGAAAAAGCCATTTCCGCTATTTTGATTTCAACACAGCACGGTGCCCTGACAGTTGCCCAGAACCCAGGCCCAAAAAACTGTGTGTCCGGTTGGAACACGGCGGCCCACCATGCCCGTGGTGACATCCTCATCGCCGTGGCCGATGATTTCAATCCCCCGAAAAACTGGGACAAGGCTCTTATCGAGATAAATCCGTGGGGCTGGTGGACGGATGAACGGGTGGTATGGGTGCGGGATGGCTACAGTCCGGATCTGCTCACGCTCTCCATCCTCACCAAGAAACGGTACAACAAGTTCGGGTACATTTTCTATCCCGGCTACCAAAGCCTGTTCTGCGACACCGAATTCACCTACGTCGCCTCACAGGACAGGGTGATCATCGATGGCCGCAACCTGCTCTTTGAGCACATGCACCCCGATTGTGGCAAGCGTCCGCGGGATGACGTAGATTTAACCCATGCCAGTTCGGAAAGATGGAAGTTCGGGGAAACCCTTTTCAATTACCGCAAGACACTGGGATTTCCCTTGGATGACGGACCCAAGGCCGCAGAATACTCCTCCAAACCTGTGCGCTACGCCGTGGTTGTTCAAGCAATCCGCGATGATCTGTGTCTGATGGAGGTATGCCAGCGCCTGCTGGAGGAGGGCATCCGTCTCCGACAGTCAACGGAATTGGGGGACAGGATAGACAGGCTCATCTTCTTCGTCCCAGACATGCAATGGGATGGGGCTCCCGCCGATATTGCCGGAGGCAGGCAGGTGGCGCTGATAGCCAAGCAGCTCGAACAGTGGTTGGACTACAAGTATCCTGGCGCAGGAATCCTGGTGGAGTTCCTCCCATTTCATGTGAAGGCAGTGGCCGACATCACAAAAGAACGCATCCAGATTGAGACTGATTGCCGAAACTGGTACCAGCGCTACTGTCAGAGCAAAGGGTACGAGCACTGCATCATCATGGACTCGGATGAATTCTGGAAGCGCGGTCTACTGGCCAGAATGAATGACATGGTGAGGGAGCGGTGGCCTGCGACTATTTTCACCGGCATGATACCCGTGGCTGGCCTGCCCGCATATCCCATCGAAGGTGCGCGGGACAAGGCCACCATCTACGCCAGAACGGACGCCACTTTCCAGATGTGCCGGGGTGCCTACGGGTATCGCCATGAACTCTACGGGTTCGACATCTTCCATTTCAGCGCCGTGCGGCGCACCCTGAAGGAAATCGCGGACAAGCATCTCGGCAGCGGTCACGCTGACGACAAGGACTACGCCATGGCCGACTGGGTGAAGGACACCCTGATGGCAGGGCGGATCGTGCCGGGGGCACGCGATGTCCACATGTTCCGCAAGGCCGGTGCCCCCAATGTCTGGCCGCGGGTGCGCAACTGGAAGCAGGAAGAGCTTGATGAACTGCCCCCGTCCCTGATACAGTACTTGGGTAGATATGCCTAAGAAACCCAACACAGCGATGGTACTGGAGGGCATTCAGCTCTTCAAGAAACACCATGACGGTGTCGGCCCCACCTGCATCGTTGCCGAGCCGGATGCGGTGGTGGCGGTGACGAGCATTGAGGGAAAACTTGGTCTTGGCGGGCTGCCGATCAGGGTGATGACCCACATACCGGTGAAGAGTTTGAAAGCACCGGGGAAGGGCTCGGCTTTGGCCCTGTTTCTCACGGATCTGCCCGGCGGTCGCCTGGGAGCGGCGGTCACTGAGTTCAATTGACAGTTATTTGGGGGATTGCGGCGGTCTCATGTTGGACTGGTTATTTCATTGCCCCCGCTCCGGAAAACCGCGTAATGCCGGAGCACATTTTCTCAATCACTAACAGACCAGCGTGAACCTTAGCGTGACAATTGCGGCACAGACATACGCATTTTCCTATCTCTTTCTTTAGAGACTCCAACGACATGTATCTTTGAGCATTACTGATGTCAAAATTCTTGGATTTGGGGTCCATATGGTGAGCATCAAGACAAAATGAACACATTTCTCCACAAACCTTACAACCACCAGAGCGAAACTCAGCTATGATTTCTCGCATGCGTACACGGCGGATATCCCGATTTCTTTTGATCCTCTCATGGTATGCCTTTGCAAACTCGGGATCAGACAACAGTTTTCTTTTCAAACTGTCCTGACAACGTTTTCTAAGTTGTTCTTTGTACCCCGGCTCAAGCTTGCGCTTTCTCATGTACATCCTCATGTACACAGCACGCTTACGCCTAGACTCCGGTCTCTTGGCGTATTCTCTCATGTACGCATTCCGATTCCTCTTAGTTTCCATGATTTAACTAAGAGAACCGCATAGTTAACTGGGCTCACATTTTATGGCCGATTGGATATGCACCTATGATGCCTGCCGCAAGAAGGCGGTGTATCAGTGGTGGGACGATGATGAAACGCGTTTCTACACCTGCCGAGAGCACAGCCTAGAGGTGTGCAAGGAATACAGCAGAATAGGCCAGCTTCCCGAAGATCAGTGGCACCTGAAGCCATTGCTCACCCACCAGCTTGAGACAACTGCCTCAAGGGGCATGGGCCGTCGTTAGGAACTCTGTCACCTTGTCCCAGTCCACTGCTCCAGATGCGTCCTTGAAGCCGTCCACCTTCACCTGATCGTAGTAATTCCTGCCCAGTTCGGTATCACCGGTCAGCGGCAGGATGCGGCACCATCCGCTGTCATAGTCCGGCCCCAGCACCGCATCGAGCACCTCCGGCAGATTGTTGATCACCTCATCCACGATGGCGTGCACGGCGGGCAGTTCCGTGATGCGGGCGTCAATCACAAGGCTGTCATGCACCGTGCTGACAAGGCTGCTTTCCAATTCCTGGTCGAACATCGCCTGATCAATGACAGCCATGGCGAGGAGCATCATGTCCGAGGCGGTGGACTGGATGAGATGGTTGAAACCGGCACGCAGCGCCTTGTTCACAAGTTGCTGGTCCTCTGATTCCACCTCTGGCAGAGGCCTCACGCGCCCAAAGATACTCACAGCGCAGCCGTGCTCCATGATGAAATTCTTGTACGTGCTGATGTATCTGCGGAGCACCGGATAGGTGTCGAACAGGGCATCCACGATATCCTCGCACTCATCCTGATCAAGGTACACCTGCTCCTCAGCGAGCGTGGTCTGCAGGCCGAAGCCGCCGCCACCGTACGAGGTGAGAAAGTTGGTGGTCTTTGCGATCGAGCGCTTCTTCTCCAATTCCTTCGCCTCCGCCTCCCTGCCATTTTTCTGCAGCCACGCAAAATGGTCCTTGTGCAGATGCTCGTAGGGTATCTTGAAAACCTTGCTGGCGGTGAGCGAGTGCAGGTCAATGTCCCGCTGGTAGGCGTCAACCATCAGCGGGTCGCCGCAGGCCGAGGCAAGCAGGCGGAGTTCGATCTGCGACAGGTCGCCCTGATAGATGCAGCCCTCCGCGCCATACCTGGAACTGTACATGCGCTTCACAATCACCTTCTGGGCGGAAGGCAACTGGGCCAGATTTGGCCGCGAGCACCCCAGCCTGCCCGATCTCGTGCCGCACTGGTTGAAGCTTGCATGCACCCTCCCATCGGCCTGCAGGTACGGCGGCTCCTTCCGGTCGTGCTTGTCCACCCCCTCGGTGGTGAGGTTGCGCATGCTGCGCACGAAGGCAGTGTACGCCTTGTAGAGTTTCCTGTACTCCATCAGCGGCACAACCTCCTTCCCATCCTTGCCAATGATGGCCAGCTTGTCCTTGTGCTCGGCGGCTAGGAAATTGATCGTGTACTTGTCCACCGCCGCATACTCCAGACGTTCTGCAGCGGGCACATTCTCTATCTCCCCGTATTTCTTGATGCCGCCCTTGGTGAGTCGCTTCACCGGAAGATCCATGATGTTGAAAACAATCTGCTTCAACTGGTCGCGGCTCTCCAAATCAAGCTGCCACGGCTTGCCATTCTTCCCCTTGACGGTGTTCTCCTGCTCCTCGCACCACTCCGCCACATGGGGGTCCATGTCGCGAAGCAACGCCCGAGCCTCCTTGATCATCTTGGGGAAAATGTCCTCCTGGTGGGCCAGTTCATCCTGATCAACGTGCATCCCACGCCCCATGAGACGAGTGAGCATGCGATTGGCTGGCAGCATTATCTTGTCGTAGACAAACCTGCGCGGGGGAGGGGTGAAGGTGCGGAAATACCCGAGGTATGCGGGGTCGGCCAGCGGGAACGGGTAGATTTTCGCCACGTCCAGCTTTTCCCTGATGTTGTCACCGCTTACATGGCACACCTCCACGTCACCCATGATGTAGGTGATGTACGCCTTCTTCACCTTGTCGCTCAGAAGCAGGGCTCGCGAATAATGGCCGCCCTTTTCCTGCGCCGGGTCCAGATAGTCGGCGTAATCACTGTGATCCTTTATGAGCGTGAATTCCTCCTCGTACCCAGCCATCTCGGGGCACCAGCGATAGGCCACCAATTCCAAGCCCAGACTTTCCTTGGTCTGGTGCAGCGTGTAGATGAGGTGGCGCGTGTCGAACGCCATGGAGTTTGTTAACCTTCTCAGATCAGCGCCTAACAATGTGGCGTAGGCAAAAAGGATATCGAAGGTCAGGTTGTGCCCCTGGAGACGCACCCGATAGAAAGTTTCCAGCACCACCTCGGTTATCCTGTTCAGAAACGGCTTGAGGGGGCTTTCTGGGTAGTTCCACGGAAATCCAAAGCATACAGGCCCGCTGGGATCGTCATAGCGGAACATCATCGTCACGATAGCCGCGTCGGCTGACCACGGAAGAAGGCCCGTAGTTTCCGAGTCATAGGTGACAAGCGCCCCATCCGGAATAATGCGCAGGGATGCAATCACCTGTTCCGGATTTTCGTAAAACCTAAAATAGGGGCGGTCGTA
>Ga0187855_10003211_pt1 | contig 12081 bp, 12 predicted proteins | sample June2016WEW_8_10_2_FD_132969 | JGI IMG/M metagenome (GOLD analysis project Ga0187855, IMG submission 132969) | Peatland microbial communities from SPRUCE experiment site at the Marcell Experimental Forest, Minnesota, USA - June2016WEW_8_10 | ecosystem: Environmental > Terrestrial > Soil >...
CATATTTACACTTCTGATTACTGATTACCGACGCCAGATACCTGGCGCGCGCAGCTACGCTGCGCTTGCCGAAGGCATCGCCAGCACGGCGTATAGCGCCTCGGCGTCCTGCGAAGCGCGCAGCTTGTGGGCGACGGCGGAATCGCGAAGCAGCCGCGCCACCCGCGCCAACGCCTTCAAGTGATCGGCACCGGCGCCCTCCGGCGCAAGCAAGAGAAAAATGAGATCGACCGGCTGGCCGTCGAGCGCCTCGAAATCGACCGGCCGGTCGAGCCGCGCGAACAATCCGAACAACCGGGTGAGATTGGGCATCTTGCCGTGGGGAATGGCAATGCCATTGCCGACCGCGGTCGAGCCGAGCTTCTCCCGCTGCATCAGGATTTCGAAGATCGCCCGCTCGTTCAGACCGGTGAGCACCGCCGCGCGCGCGGCAAGCTCTTGCAGGACCTGCTTCTTGTTGTTGACCTTAAGCGCCGGGAGGATCGCGTTCGGGGCGACGAGATCGGTGAGCGGCATGAGTGGAGACCTGGGGAGCGAGGCCGCAGCCTACGCTGGCTTGCTATTTGAGCACTATCTTTGCCGAAAGCCGGTACCTGCGTTTCGGGATCATGCTCAAGGGCGGCGGACCATAAGGAGCGTGGGCAACCGCGTCAATGGGCATCCGGCGGAACAATCGCGGCCGGATCGATCCAGCCGAAATGTCCGTCGGCGCGGCGATAGACGACATTGATGCCGCCATGTGCAGCGTGGCGGAAGACGAGCACGGGAGCGCCGGTCATATCGAGTTCCATCACCGCATCGCTGACCGATAATTGCTTCAACCGCGTAGTGGATTCGGCGATGATGACGGGCGTAAAGCCGTCCAGCTCGGCGTCGCTCTCGTGTTCCGGGGCGGCGATGACATAGCTGGCCGCATCGACCGCGTCTCGACCATCGAGACGTTCGGGGTGGTGGTCCTTGAGCCGGCGATGATAGCGGCGCAGCCGCTTCTCCACCCGCAGCGCGGCCTGGTCGGCGCTGGCATAAGCGTCGGCCGCGTGGCCTTCGGCATGCAGCGTGACCTTCGAGTCGAGATGGATGGCGCATTCGGTGCGAAAGCCGAAGCCCTCCCGCGCGACGGTCACGTGCCCGGAATAGCCCCCGTCGAAATACTTATCCACGGCTTGGGCGATCCGCGCGTTGACGCGCCCTCGCAGCGCATCGCCGACATCGAGATTTTTTCCGGAAACGCGAAATGGCATGGCTGCCTCCTAAGAGCACGATCGGGAAAAATGGGTACGGAATTTCGGACAAGATCATGCTCACGCAAAAAGCTCCTTCAGCCGCTCATCCGAGCTAGGTACTGGCAAGCGTGGAGTCAACGCGGCGCGGTGCCCGGCACCGTCCCGCCGCCGATACGATCAGGTGACCGCGGCGGCCTGCTTCTCCCGCCGTCGCTGCACCGAGGATGGAATGCGCATGGCCTCGCGATATTTCGCCACCGTCCGCCGCGCGATGTCGATGCCTGCCTCGCGCAGCTTGTCGACGATGGTATCGTCGGACAGCACGTCGCCGGCGCTCTCGGCATCGATCAGCTGCCTAATGCGGTGGCGCACCGCTTCGGCGGAATGCGCCTCCCCGCCGTGGGCGGCGGCGATCGCCGAAGTGAAAAAATATTTGAGCTCGAAGATGCCGCGGTTGGTTGCCATGTACTTGTTGGCGGTCACCCGGGAAACCGTCGACTCGTGCATGCCGATGGCCTCGGCGACGGTCTTGAGGTTGAGCGGACGCAAGTGCTCGACGCCATGGGCGAAGAAGCCGTCTTGCTGGCGCACGATTTCGTTGGCGACCTTGAGGATGGTGCGTGCACGCTGGTCGAGCGCGCGCACCAGCCAAGTGGCACTTTGCAGGCATTCGGCCAGGTAGGATTTGTCGCCGTCCTGCCGCGCCGTGGCCGATACTTCGGCGTAATAGTTTTGATTCACCAGAACCTTCGGCAAGGTGTCGGAATTGAGCTCGACAATCCAGCCGCCGTCGGGACCGGGCCGCACGAAAACATCCGGCACGAGCGACTGCACGATCGCCGACCCGAAGGCGAGACCGGGCTTTGGATTGAGGTGCCGGATTTCGGCGATCATGTCGGCGAGGTCGTCGTCGCCGACGCCGCAGATTTTTTTCAGAGCGGCGAAATCGCGCTTCGCCAGAAGATCGAGACGGCTGATCAAGGCCTGCATCGCCGGATCGAAGCGGTCGAGTTCCTTGAGCTGAAGCGCCAGGCATTCGGCCAGATCGCGCGCGCAGACGCCGGGCGGATCCAGGCTCTGCAGAATGCCGAGCACGGCCTCGACTTCCTTGACGCTGGTGCCGAGCTTCTCGGCCGCCGCAGTCAAATCGCCGCTGAGATATCCGGCCTCGTCGACGAGATCGATCAAATATTGCCCGATCATCCGCCGCACCGGGTCCGCAACGGCGAGCGTGAGCTGTTCGCGCAACCAGTCCGCCAGCGTGGTTTCGGCGGAAATAAAGGCTTCGAGATTGTAGTCGCCGTCGTTGCGGCCACCGGGGCCGACGCCCGCCCATTCCGAGTATCCCGCCGGGCCTTCGGCCGCGCGGGGGCGAATCGGCTCGGCGTCATCGGGGAAGACATCTTCAAGGCGGGTATCGAGCCGGTCTTCGATCGTGTCGCCGGTCGGCTCACTCTCGCCGGCATTCCATGTCTCACCGTCCGTAGATGGGCTGTCCGCAGTTTGGGCGGTCTCGGGCTCGCCCGTCGCCTCGTCGTCCGCGCTGCGGTCGAGCAAGGGATTGCGCTCGAGTTCCCCTTCCACATAAGCGACCAGATCGAGATTGGAGAGCTGCAGCAGCTTGATCGCCTGCAACAGCTGCGGCGTCATCACCAGGGCTTGGCTCTGGCGGATTTGAAGTCTTTGGGTGAGTGCCATTGACGGTCGGCCGAACTGGTCCGTTTCTTGCTTGTAGCTGTTCTACAGCAAGTCGACCGGGGTGTCGTCAACCGAATTCGAACAGGCTTAAAGGTGGAATTCCTCGCCGAGGTAGAGGCGGCGCACGTCAGGGTTGTTGACGATGTCGGCGGCACGGCCCTCCATCAGCACTTCCCCGGAATAAATGATGTAGGCGCGATCGGTCAGGCCGAGGGTTTCGCGCACATTGTGGTCGGTGATCAGCACACCGATGCCGCGATTGGTGAGATGACGCACCAGCGCCTGGATGTCGCCGACGGCGATCGGGTCGATGCCGGCGAAAGGCTCGTCGAGCAGCATGTAATTCGGCCGTGTCGCCAGCGAGCGGGCGATTTCGACGCGTCGGCGTTCTCCGCCGGACAGCGCGATCGCCGGCGTTTTACGCAATCGCGCGATGTTGAACTCTTCAAGCAGCCCGTTGAGGTCGCGCTCGCGCCGTTTGGCGTCCGGCTCGACCACTTCGAGCACGGCGCGGATGTTCTCCTCGACGCTCAGCCCGCGGAAAATGGAGGCTTCCTGCGGCAAGTAGCCGATGCCCAGGCGGGCGCGCTGGTACATCGGCAGCGGCGTCACGTTGTAGCCGTCGAGTTCGATGCGTCCTTTATCGGCCTTGATGAGTCCCGTGATCATGTAGAAGACCGTCGTCTTGCCGGCGCCGTTGGGGCCGAGAAGACCCACAGCCTCACCTTTGCGCACGTAAAGACTGACACCCTTGACGACCTGACGCCCAACGAAGCTCTTCTCCACGCTGTGGACGGAAAGCACGTCCTTGCGGCCGGACGGCGCGGCGCCGTTGCCGCCGGCTCGGCGGCGCGGCCGGACCGGCGGCTGGGAAACGTCTTCCGCCAGCGGTTCGGGCTGCGGTCCGTTTTCTGGTTGCGGTCCGCGCTGCGGCCGCGGCGAACGCTTGCTGCGTGTTTTTCCCGCCGCCGCGGGCAGGCTCGCGATATCGACATAGGTGCCGTTGATCGCACCGCCGATGCTGGCGAGGTCGATAGCCTCATCTCCGGGGGCAACCGGGCGGCGCGACACCGGACTACGGCGCCGGCGGAAGTATGAGAAAATATCCAACACTCGGTCTCGGAATCTTCGGCTCGATGCGGGGACGGTCCCGCTTTGGGGAGGACTTTAACCGATTTCCCATGACGATGCTGCCGGCCCCTTAGTTCGATCGGCTCGGCCCGATGGACAGGACGTTCGAGGACCCGCCATCTGTATCCTTTTTCGGCAGAATGAGCGCGCGGACGCGATTCTGAGTGCTTGCGCCGGACTCGAAGTGGGCGTCTCCGGTCACGGTGTCGACGACGACACTGTCGCCGTGGAGGACGTTCTTGCCTTGGCTGACAACGACGTTTCCGGTCAGCGTCATCGTCTTCTTTTTCGGGTCGTAGACGCCAAGATCGCCGGTCGCAATTTGATCCTTGGTGGTGACGGTGACGCCGCCGCGGGCTTCTATCCGGCGGATGTCCTGGGCGCCCTGAGGAGCAAACGGCCCCTTCTGAGCGCGCGCCCCCGCGGTCGTGCCATCCCCTGACTGAGCTGCGGGCGCGACGGGCCGAGCCGCTCCGGGACCATGCTCCGCGCCGTAGAAGACGACGAGCGTTTGGCATTTGATCGTCGTGTCGCCCTGGACCACCACCACGTCGCCGGAGAAGGTCGCCATCTTGCTCTTGTCGCGCACTTCGAGCGTCGCGGATTCAATCTGGATCGGCTGGTCCTGGTTCTGGTCTTGAACGATGCTCTGGCTGGGGGACGTTGCAGCGGCGTGCGGACCTTGCGCTGCGGCGGAGCCCGGCGCAGCCAATGCCATAACCACGGCCCAGAGCGTAAGCCGCCGCGTCATCGATCGCTTGCCTGTGTGGAATCCTGGTCCGGGTGCATCGTCACCGCGACTCCGCCGCCGAAGCGGATCACGTCGCCACTGTCGGAGACTTCCATGCGCTTGGCGTTGACGATGCCGTTGGTGAGCTTCACCCAGACCGGCTTCTCCGAGACCACATGGCCCTTGTGCACGTCGACCATGGCCTCGCTCAGGCGCATCTCGTAGCCGGTCGAAGAGACGAGATAAACATTATCGATGAGGGTCAACAAATCGGCTTTCATGTCATAGATTCCCGAGTTCGACGTGATGTCGACCCTGCTGTTGTCCTCCATCTCGATTTTGGCCTGAATCTGCTCAAGCTCCATCACGTCGGGCTTGGTGATTTCCTGCGCCGCGGCCTTCGCGGTAAACTCATAGGGACGGGAAGCGGCAGTGAAGCCAGCGAGGCGCGGCTGCTCCATGGTGATCTTGGTGCCTTTGATGACCAGCTTGCCAAGCTCTCCCGGCAGCCGAAGGCCGCCGGTCGGCATATAATTGGCCACCACGACCACGAGCAGCGCCGCCGCAATGCCGACGGGCACGCTGACGCGAAGCCAACGCACGTACCGGCTGTGCCGCGTCGCGGCGCGATAGGTCTGTTCGGCATCGCCGCGAGCCGTCGCCGAAAACCCGGCTGTTCTTGCGGTGTCGACAGGATAGACGGTGGCCAGTGGCTTTCCCCTCGAACCGTGCCCCGACGCAGGCTGCGGGCCGCTTATCTCGGTCCGGCTTGCGGATTGTCGCCTGCGAATGTGGCTTGGACTGGGCGGGGCGGCTCCCGGAAAGCACACATTCGGCGTTCCGATTCCCAAGCGATACTAGCAAATTTATGATTCTAGGGGTGTTTTTTGATTGGAATTGCCGTCGGTTCTAGGAATGGGCGAAAATATCCTCGGCGGCAAAGCCCGCGAGGTCGAGCCGAACCCGGTGCGGCAGGAAACGAAAACACGCCGCGGCCAACTCGTCGCGGCCCTCCCGCACCAGCATGGCGTCCAGCCGCTCTTTGAGCGCGTGCAGATAGAGCACGTCGGCGGCAGCGTAGGCAATCTGCGCGTCGGTGAGTTCCGCCGCGCCCCAATCCGATAATTGCTGCTGTTTCGACAGGTCGTGCCCCAGAACCTCGCGCACCAGGTCCTTGAGGCCGTGCTTGTCGGTGTAGGTGCGCGCGAGCCGCGAGGCGATCTTGGTGCAGTAGACCGGTTCCGGCATCACGCCAAAGGCATTGCAAAGCATGGCAAGGTCGAACCGCGCAAAGTGAAAAATCTTGAGCAGTCCGGGGTCGGCCAAGAGCCGCTTGAGATTGGGCGCGGAATTGGACGCATCTTGGGCGTGCGCTGGGATCTGCACCACGTCCGCAGAGCCGTCGCCGGGCGAAAGCTGAACCAGGCATAGCCGGTCGCGGCCGAGAGTAAGCCCCATGGTTTCGGTGTCGATGGCGACCGCGCCGGTGTAGCGCGAAAGGTCCGGCAGATCGCCGCGATGCAGGCGGATGGTCATGCGGTCATGCGCTACGGTAGGGCCTCGGTGTGGCGCCTCGGAGAGATTTCGGATCGTTGGCGCAAGTCCTTGAATCAAGTCCCTGAATATCGCAACCGAAATGGCGCGTCAAAACGGCTCCGCCAAGCGCGCCGTCGGGACTGTCGCTACGGCAAGGGCCTGCCGAAGTGACAGCGAGGCGACGGTTCGGCTAACATCCCGGCAGTCTTGGGAAAAAGGGCGAGGGAGGAAGACGATCAGCGCGCAGCCCGCATCCGCGTTCGCAACGTTGCCGTTGCCGCCACCCCCGCGCCGGCAGATCCTGTCTGCGTTCTGGCGCGGGCGCTCGGTCCGCGTTCAGCTCCTGCTGGTGTTTGCGCTGATCGATCTTATCGCCGTGTTCGTCGCCGGCGGTGTCGCGATCTTGCGGGCCCGCACGCAGACGCGCGTCGAAATGGCTGCCTCGATGCGATTGGCGGAACTCCTCGTCGGCGACGCCGTCAATCTCGTGCAGCAGCAGCTTCCGGCCGAGCAATTCCTGGCGGCCTTGCCGGCGCAGTTGCGGTCGATGCGCCATGTGCGGATCGCGGTGAAGGATTTTGCGGGCGCTGCTATTGCCGCCGCACCGCTGCCGGCAAGGACCGACGGTCGACGCGCGGACGAGCGCGCGCCGGCGCCGGCTTGGTTCGCAGCCTTGATCGACCCGCCGATCGAGACGCTCGACGTGCCGGTGGTCGTCGGCGGCCGCCGCGTCGGTGAGGTCGAAATCATCGGCGAGCCCGCCGACGAGATCGCCGAGATCTGGGACAACGCGGTCGCGATGGGGATCGTAGCCGTCGCGCTCAATATCGCCATGATCGGCTTGCTTTATTTTCTGTTCGGCCGTGTGCTCGATCCGCTCGCTGTGCTCGCCGCCGGCCTCGCCGACCTCGAGCACCAGACCTATAACGTGCGCCTGCCGCAGCCGCATGCCCGCGAGTTGGCCGCCATCGCCGATCACTTCAATGCGCTCGCTCTTGCGCTCGAGACGGTGCGCGCGGAAAACCTTCGGCTCAATCGCCGGCTGATCACGGCGCAAGACGACGAGCGCCGGCGCACCGCGCTCGAACTGCATGATGAGGTCGGTCCTTGTCTGTTCGGGCTGAAAGCCAATGCATCGTCCATTGCCAGCGCAACCGACGACCTGCCCCAGCAAGCCAGGCAAACCGTCTCCGCGCGCTTGCGCGACATCCTGGCCATCATCGAGCATTTGCAGACGATCAATCGCAGCATGCTCGACCGCCTGCGGCCGATGGCGCTCGGCCACATCCCGCTCGAAGAGATGCTGGGCCAGCTCCTGCGCGAGCGCGCCCGCCAACATCCGCAGATTTCGTTCTCGTTCACGGCTGGCAAACTTCAGCGCAGCTATGGCGATTCGATCGACCTCACCGTCTATCGCTGCATTCAGGAAAGCCTGACCAATACTATCCGCCATGCGCAGGCGAAGCACGTCGGCGTCGATCTCCGCCATGCCGACGGCGAGCCCCGGATCGTACTGACGGTGCACGACGACGGCTGCGGAATGAATCCCGGCAAGCCGGCGGGCTTCGGCATTCGCGGCATGCAGGAACGCGTCGAAGGCTTGGGCGGCCGTTATAGTGTCGAAAGCGAAGCTGGCCGCGGCACCTGCGTGCATATCAGCATTCCGGTGGTCGAGCCGCGGAACACCGCGTCGGACGGCGGCGGCAGCGGTGCGAAGGCATGACCAGCGTCCTCATCATCGACGACCACCCGATCGTGCTGCAGGGCTGCCGGCGCATGCTGGAGGATGCGGGAGTTACAGTCGTGCTCGAGGCGCGCGATGCTGTCTCGGGGTACCGGCTCTACCGCCGGCATCGTCCCGACGTGGTGATCATCGACCTCGCCATCCAGGGCAGCGGGCTCGGCGGCCTGCCGCTGATCCGTCGCATCAGTGCGCACGATCGGCGCGTGCGCATTCTCGTCTTCAGCATGCACAGCGACCCCATTATCGTCGCACGCGCGCTTGAGGCAGGTGCCACCGGCTATGTGCTCAAGGACACCTCGTCCGAGGACTTGCTGGAGGCATTCGAAAAGGTGCGCGCCGGCAAGCCCTATTTGAGCGCCGACCTCGCCATGCAAGTCGCGTTGGTACACACGCCCGCGCGGCAGAATCCACTCGCCGAGCTGACGCCGCGGGAGTTGCAAACCCTGGCGCTCTTGGCCGAAGGCAAGCCCTATGGCCGCATCGCCGAGGAAATCAACGTCAGCTACAAGACCGTCGTCAACGTCAGCTCCCAGCTCAAGCAGAAGCTTGATGCGCGCAATCTGCCGGAGCTGATCCGCACCGCCGTGCAGTTGCTGTCGGCGACCTCCTAATCGGCGTGGCCCGCCTGAGGCGGAGCGGTTTCGGCCGCCGCCTATTGCCAAAACTTCCCGGTCCGATTTGGAACAACTTTCCTGACGCGAGCCCGCGGATGATGTCAGAGTCTCCCGGGGTGGGGGGACCTGTAGCCCATGCGAAGGGCTGTAAGCGTTGGCGGCGTAAGCGCGGCGGCGGTTCGGGCGGCATGTGGCGCCCTGCTCAGGGCAGCCTCTTGGGCCGCCGTCATGGCGCCCGGCATCGTCGCCGCACAGCAAGCTTCGAGCCCGACCACGGATTCGAGCGCGGCGACCCTTCCTGAAATCCGCGTCATCGGTACCACGCCGCTGCCGCCCCCTCGCCCGGCGGCGCGGCCGGCGGCCTCGGCCGCTACGCCCGCGGCAACCGTCGCGGCACCCGCCGAACCCGGCGCGATCGACCGCGACAAGGTCCCGTCCAACATCCAGACGCTTTCCGCCGCGGATTTTGATCCGGCGACGACACCGAGCCTGCTCGACGCCCTGGCGCGGGGACTGCCCGGCGTGGCGCTGAGCGACCAGACCGGAAATCAATTCCAGCTCGACCTCAATTACCGCGGCTTCATCGCCTCGCCGGTGATCGGCACGCCGCAGGGACTCGCCGTTTATCAGAACGGGGTGCGCATCAACGAAGTGTTCGGCGACATCGTCAATTGGGACTTCATCCCACAAAACGCCATCAGCCGGATGACGCTCGTTCCCAGCAATCCGATCTATGGGCTCAATGCGATCGGCGGCGCGCTGTCGTTCGAGATGAAGAACGGATTCACCTATCACGGCGTCGAGGGCGAAGTGAGCGGCGGTTCCTACGGGCGCATCGGTTCGTCGGTGCAGGCCGGCGGCCAGGTCGGCAACCTGTCCGGCTACATCGCTGCCGACGCCATCGACGACGCCGGTTGGCGCGATTACTCGGCGTCGTCGCTGCGGCGTGTCTACGTCGATCTCGGCGCGCGTGGCGATCAGACCGAGTTCCACGTCACCTTCACCGGCGCCGATAATAATTTCGGCGCCGCCGCCGCGACGCCGGTGCAGATGCTCGAGCAGAATTGGTCGAGCGTCTACACGCTGCCGCAAACGACGCAAAATCAACTCGCCTTCCTGACCGCAAGCGCGAGCTGGAAGCCGAGCGATACGTGGACATACCAGGCGAATGCTTATTTCCGCAATTTCAACCAGGCGCACGTCGACGGCAACGGCACGAACACGCAAAACACCGGATGCCCCGACCCGACCGTGCTGTGCTTTCCCAATCTCAATGGCACTGTGTCGAATCTCATAACCACAACGGGACAGACGGTGCCGGCCACCGGCTTGCTCGGGACGAGCGTGTTGGGCGAAATCGACCGCACCTGGACGACGACCAACAGCTTCGGCGGCACGGCGCAGGCCGCCTCCTCGGAAAAAGTGTTCGGCCATGACAACAATTTCGTGGTGGGGATGAGCATCGACCGCGGGCTGGTGCAATTCTCGACCACGAGCGAGCTGGGCACCATCAATCCCAATCAGTTTCCCTTCGTCCAGGGTTCGGGGCTCTTTATCGACCAGCCTTCCGGCGACGTAGCGCCGGTCGGACTGGGCGCCACGACGCTCTATACTGGCGTCTACACAACCGACACCTTCGATGTCACGCCGCGGCTGTCGGTGACGGCCGGCGCCCGTTTCAACTTCGCCCAGATCAACTTGATGGACCAGCTCGGTAACGACCCCCTGCTCAACGGCAGCCACGATTACAGCCATTTCAACCCCATGGTCGGCGCGACCTATAAGCTCACGCCTAATCTCACCCTCTACGGCGATTTTGCGGTGGCAAATCGGGCGCCGACGCCTTTGGAACTCGGCTGCTCCGATCCGTTGCGGCCCTGTCTGATCGACAACGCATTGGTCGGCGATCCTAATCTCAATCAGGTTGTTACCTACACCTTCGAGGCTGGCCTACGCGGACATTTCGACATCGCCAAAGGGCAGTTGAACTGGACCGTGGGCGCCTATCACGCGCTCAACACCGACGACATCATCAATGTCGCCAGTCCTATTCCCGGGCATGAATATTTTCAGAACGGCGGCGACACGCTGCGCCAGGGGATCGAAGCCAACGCTACGTATAAATGGGACCGCTGGAACGTCTATGCCAATTACACCTATGTCGACGCTACTTTCCTCAACGCCTTGACCTTGTCTTCGCCGTTCAATCCCTATGCCGACGCCAACGGTAATATCTTCGTCGTTCCCGGCGATCACCTGACTGGGATTCCGGACTTCCGCTTCAAGCTCGGCGCCGAGTATCGGATCACCGATCCGTGGAAGCTCGGCGCCGACCTCAACGTCGTCGGCAGTCAATATCTGGTCGGCGACGAATCAAATCAGAATCCGAGAATTCCGGCCTATTGGGTGGTGAACCTGCATTCGTCCTATCAAATATCGAAGAATTTCGAGGTGTTCGGTCTGGTGAAAAACCTCTTCAACCAGCATTACTACGTATATGGCACCTTTTTCGATACCACCTCGTTTCCCTACTTGAATCTGACCGACCCGCGCACATTCGTGCCCGGCATGCCGTTCGCCGCCTATATCGGAGCGCGGGCGACGTTTTAGCGTCGAGATGATTCGACGGATGCGGATGTTTTAGAGGACAAGCCGGAGAGCTCCAGGCTCAGCGTCTTAAGACGCTGCCGCGCGCCGGCGTCATAAGCCTGGGCATCCGCCCGCGCCTCGCGCTGTCCGTTGAAGAAAAGCCCGCTTCTGCCGTCCAGGGCGGCGGAGGTCGCCAGATTGAGGATGGCGTCGGCGCCCTGCTCGACACCGCTCATGGGCGTGACGCCGGATTGGCGCACCATGGTCGTGTTCATGTAGGTCGCGGGATGCAACGCATTGACCGTGACGCCGCTACCGTCGAGATCACGGGCGAGATCGATCGTAAACATGATCTGGGCAAGCTTGCTCTGGCACTAGGCGCGCGAGCCGCTGTAGCCGTGCGTCAACATCACGTCGGCAAAGTCGATCGCTTGTTGCCCGAGCGACGAGACGTTGACGATGCGCGCGGGCGTACTGGTCCTGACCAGCGGCAATAGCAGATGCGTGAGCAGAAAGCCGGAAAGATAGTTCACGGCGAAGCGCAGTTCGTAGCCGTCGGCGCTGGTCTGCCGCGTCCCTTGCGACCCGCCGCTGCCGATGCCGGCATTGTTGATGAGAAGATCGAGCCGCCTCGTGGCCTGCTGCACCGAACCGGCCAGCCGCCGTACCTCGGCAAGGGAACAAAGGGTCCGCAGCTAAAAAGTCCGCGGCGCCGCCGGCGTCTTTGATCTCGGCGACGACGCGCTCGCCGCGCCCGCGATCGCGGCCGTGCACCAGAACCCGCCAGCCTTGTTCGCCCAGCCGCTTCGCCACCAC
>Ga0187855_10003212_pt1 | contig 12075 bp, 8 predicted proteins | sample June2016WEW_8_10_2_FD_132969 | JGI IMG/M metagenome (GOLD analysis project Ga0187855, IMG submission 132969) | Peatland microbial communities from SPRUCE experiment site at the Marcell Experimental Forest, Minnesota, USA - June2016WEW_8_10 | ecosystem: Environmental > Terrestrial > Soil >...
ACGCGGGCAAGTGTTGCTTGACTGGATTCCTGCCTGGGCTCTGTTCTTCGATTCTGATTCTGATTTTGATTCCGCATTCCTGCACGATCTCACGAGTCCAAAGGGATGTCCGGTCAATTTGATACAGTTCCGCCAGGTTTTGGGAGATCATTTTTCAATTGAGCGGTTCTGAACAGTCTGCGCCGGAGCCCGGGACGTAGCATCTGCACAATGAGGCAGGATGCCTTTTGGCGCGCGGGGCGAGGATTGGACTCTCGAAGACGAACAGTGTCAGAGGATCGGCGGAGGGTATAAGGCCGTGAAATTCAGATTTTTACTGTTTCTCTGAATGGAGCCACATTGTATCTACGCCGGTCCCGAGTCCAATGTCGCGAAAACTCAGCGGAACGCTCGCGAAGAGCTCCAGGTCTCGAAAAAGCGCGAGACCTGGGGCGGTTGTTGAGACTACTTCATTTCCGATTTTGCTGCATGGGCGGCTTTGCCTTTTAGTTCGATTACAATCACATCCATCCCTTTGTCGCTGGTGTTCTCCGGCAGGTGGGTTTCGGCGACGCTATATTGCGCGTCGCCCGCCTTAACCATAAAGTCTTTCTTCTTCCCGTCCGGATAACTGAACGTCCCGTTGGCGTCGGTTAGAAACACGGCAACCGTGTCGGGATGGTGGTGCATGACCGACTTCTCGTGGGGGCCGTAGTGCACTTTCAAAATCCTTACCTGGTCGTTCTCGCTGATTACGGTGTAATGCTTGGCATCCACCTTGGCCGCATCTTGCGCCGCGAGGAATGGGACTAGACAGACAGATAACGCAACACCATACAGCGCGAGTGGCAATCGCATTTGTTTCTCCTTAGTGTTTGGGGAATGGTTGGAAATGCGACCCAACCCTACGCTGGTGTCGGCGCGGATGTCAATCGGGATTGCAGGTAGCGGGGCAGTTTGAAAAGTGAGCGATGCAAGGAGTGGGATTGCTACGGGCAAAAGCAGGTCCTTCGCTTCGCTCAGGATGACAAGCCTTCGTGATGACGACCAACCTCCACCACAAAGGGCACGAAAATACACGAAGGGTCGCGGGCGCACAACGGCGGCACGATAGCGCAACCCATCAGTCTGGCAGGTTGAAGGTCAGGGTGACATCGGTCTGGAACTGGGCGCGATGGTCGTTTTGGCGATAGGGCAGGTAGCGCCAATTGCGGACGGCGGCGGAAGCGGCAGCGGCGAGGAGCGGGTCTCCGCTACGGACGTGGATGTTGGAGACGGAGCCGTCTTCGGCCACCTGGACTTCGAGGACCACGTCGCCGGCGCGGTGGGCGGCTTTGGCTTCAGGGGGATAGCTGGGCTCGGTGCGGTTGAGGAGGCGGTCTGCGGCTTCGGCGGGTGAGATCCAGACGATGGGGGCGGAGGCGCTCTTGGTTGCGGGGAGCTTGGTGGAGGGGACTGCCGTGGTCGAGGCGGCGGGCACGATCGAATCGCCGACTTTTCTGGTGGAATCGCGACCGGCATTGAGCTGGGGTTGGTTGTTCTTTCCCGCGTCGGTGGTCGTATCCGACTTCATGCGGAAAATGACTTTGCCTTTTTCGTAGACGACTAACTCGCCGGCGGCGGGGGCGGCGGGAGTTGGCTCGGACCGCCGGGATGTTTTTTCCGACTTTGTTACCGACGAAGGGTGACTTGCCGGACGGGCTACGACGGGAGCGACCGCGACGGGTTCGGCGGGCTCGGCGGGAATTGCCGCTGCTGGAATCGGTTGCGCAACTTCCGCCTGAGGCGGCATGAGGTGCAGCCATCCGACGCGGGAGGCGATCAGGAGTCCAATGGCGATGAAGGCGAGAATGGCCAAGCTGGGGAGGACGAGGGTCCACGCGGCATAGTTGTGGCCGTGGACTGGCAGAGGGGTGAATGCGGCGAACTCGCGTGGCAGTAATTCGGGATCGACGGGTTCGGAGTCGACGGGTTCGGGATCAAGGGGCTCCAGCGCGATGGGTTCGTCGGGCCACGCGATCTCAGGAGCAACCGGTTCGGACGCAAGGAACGGGGTGGCGGGTCGGCGCTGGCTCCGTTCGAGCTCGGCTTGGACGCGGGCGCACTCGCTGGCAAAGCCTTCGAGCAGTTTTTCGTCGAGATCGGAGAAGGCGCCAGTCGAGGTGGAAGAGACTTCCAGGACTCCAACGACATGGGCGCGATTGTTCGGATCGAAGACGGGAACGATGAGGATGGAGCGAATCCCGAGGCGGCCCGGCACAGCGGGGTCGACGCGGGGATCGAACTCGGTGTCGACGGAAAGCTGCGGTTGATGGCTTTGAAGGCAGGCTCCGAACAGACCATCGCGAGTATTGATGAGGACGCCGAGCTCTGGGGCGAGGTAACCAGTGGCGGCGCAGCAGACCATTTCGCGGTTGCGGAGGAGAGCGAGAGCCGCGGCGGTGGCGTGGACGGCTTCGGCGGCGCGGACTACCAGCTCACTTAGGACTAAGTCGGCGGCTTGATCGAGTGGAAAACCGGCGAGGAGGTGCTGTTCGAGGATTCGTATCGGGTCGGGATACGAATCGTCATGGCGAATCTCGGACCTCGACATAGTTTGCGGGAACATAGTTTGTTCCGCAGCCTGCGCTGATTTTTGGGGAAAGCAGGCCTAGAGCGAGTTTCCCGCGAAATGGCGGGGAAGTCAATGGGGCGATCATGCGCCGGGAACAGACATCGATGCAACCGTTTGCGGGACAAAGCATGGGCGTCACACAACCTGGTAACAACGCTTGCGGTGATGGCAATCACGACTTATTGTGAGGATTGGATTCCCATTCCTGAGCGGCGCGGGCACGGTACCTCTTATGGAAATGCCGCTCAGGATGGCAAGACTGCTACAGTGGAAAGTGCACGCCGACGAGCCGGAGGTGCACAAAATCCGAGGAGAGAGTGCTCGCTATGCGCATCGCGGTGGTTGGCTCAGGATATGTGGGATTAGTGACGGGCGCGTGTTTTGCGGACCTGGGACACGAGGTAGTCCTGGTGGATAACGACGAGAAGAAACTGACGGCGCTGCGGGACGGCGAGGTGCCGATCCACGAAAAGTTCCTGCAAGAGTTGCTGACGCGGCATCGGGGAAAGCGCATTCAGTTTTCCGGCGACTTGCAGGCGGCGACGCGGGCGAGCGAAGCGGTATTCATCGCGGTCGGAACGCCGCCGACTGAAAGTGGAGACGCCGATCTCTCGTATGTGGAGTCGGTGGCGCGGGAAATCTCGGGCGGAGTTGAGGGATATAAGGTTGTCGTGGAGAAGAGCACGGTTCCGGTGTATACGAGCCAGTGGATTCGGACCATCATCCTGAGGAATGGGGCGGCACCGTCGCAGTTTGATGTGGCTTCGAATCCGGAATTTCTGCGGGAAGGAACGGCGGTTACGGATTTTATGTATCCCGACCGCATTGTGGTGGGGGTGGAGAACGAGCGGGCGGCGGAAGTCATGCGCCAGATCTATGGGCCGCTCACGAGCGGGTGGTACTACGGGCGGACGGAGGCGATTCCGCGGCCGGAGGCGGCGAAGACGCCGCCGCGATTGATCGTCACCAGCACGAAGAGCGCGGAGCTGATCAAGCACGCATCCAACGCGTTTCTGGCGATGAAGATTTCGTTCATCAATGCGGTCGCGTCGATCTGCGAATCGGTGGGCGCGAACGTGCAGCAGGTCTGCGACGGGGTGGGGACGGATTCGCGCATCGGGCCGCGATTTTTGAATCCAGGGATTGGGTATGGGGGGTCGTGTTTCCCCAAGGATCTGATGGCGTTTCGGGCGGTGGCGAAGGAAAACGGATACGATTTCCGGCTGCTGGAAGAAGTACACCGTATTAATGAAGAGCAGCGGCACCGTTTTTTGCGCAAGGTGCGGAGCGTGCTGTGGACTTTCCGCGGCAAGCGGTTGGCCGTGCTGGGGCTGGCGTTCAAGGGCGGGACCGACGATATCCGGGAGTCGCCGGCGCTGCTGCTGGTGCAGGAGTTGCTGCGCGAGGGATGCCATGTTTGCGCCTACGATCCGGCGGCGATGGAGCGGGCCAAGGAGGTGCTGACGGCGGTGGTCGAGTTCGCCTCGGATGCGTATGCGGCGGCGAAGGGCGCGGATGCAGTGCTGATCCTGACGGAGTGGGAGGAATTCGCAGCGCTTGACCTGGAGCGCCTGCGGGCGCTGGTGAAGTATCCGATTGTGCTGGATGGGAGAAATCTTTATGATCCGGCGGTGATGGTGGAGCACGGATTTTCGTATTACAGTGTGGGGCGTCCTGCGGCGTTGACGGAAGAAGTGCCGGCGGCGGTTTTGAAGAAAAAGGAGCGGGCCTAGGGAGACCTTGATTAAGTGTCGGCAGAAAGCATAAACCACAGGATACACGGGGGTGCACGGGGGAAACCGGAACTCCTCGGTTCAGTTTTTCGGCAAGCTGTGAAAACGTGAGTTCGGATTCGGCAACCTATGAAGACACTACGAGCGCTGGTGACCGGCGGGGTGGGCTTTCTGGGATCGCATCTGTGCGATGCGCTGCTGGGCGAAGGCTATCGAGTGGTGGCGGCGGATAACCTGCTGACAGGGCGTCTGGCGAATATTGAGCATCTGCGGAACGATTCGCGATTTGAGTTTGTGGAGAAAGACGTTTGCGAAGCCGGGGAGTGGGGCGCGTTCGATTATGTTTTTCACTTTGCGAGCCCGGCGAGTCCGGTGGACTATGCCGCGCACGGGATCGAGACGCTGCGAGTGGGATCGTATGGGACGTTTGAAGCGCTGGAGACGGCGCGGCGGTGTGGCGCGAAATGCATGATGGCATCGACCTCGGAGTGCTACGGGGATCCGCTGGTGCATCCGCAGACCGAGTCGTATTGGGGGAATGTGAATCCGATCGGGCCGCGGTCGGTGTATGACGAGGCGAAGCGATTCTCGGAGGCGGTGACCATGGCATATCACCGCTATCACCGAGTGGACACGCGGATTGTGCGCATCTTTAACACGTACGGGCCGCGGATGCAGATCAACGATGGGCGGGTGATTCCGAATTTCATGTGGCAGGCGCTGCGCGGGCAGAATCTTACGGTGTATGGCGACGGCAGCCAGACACGCAGCTTTTGCTATGTGAGCGATGAAGTGGATGGGATTCTGCGTCTGGCAAGGTCTTCGGATTTGGAGCATGAGCCGGTGAATATTGGGAATCCCACGGAGTTCACGATTCTGGAGTGTGCGCGGCAGGTGATGGCGACGACCGGATCGGCGAGCGAGATCCAGTTCGAAGCGCTGCCGCAGGACGATCCCAAGCAGCGGTGTCCAGATATTTCGAAAGCGAAACGGTTGCTGGGCTGGGAGCCGAAAGTGGAGTTGGCGAGCGGGCTCAAGCTTTCGCTGGAATATTTTCGGCGGGTAGTGGCCGAGAAAGAACGAGTCGCGTAGGGCGATTTCGTGGCGGCGCGCTCGGTCCCTGGAAAACGTGCGCCACCGGGGATGGCGACTGCACCACAGGCATTCAGCGCATCGGTTGGTCGAGCGACGAACTGGCGGAGAGCACGGCGACCAGGCGCATCACTTCTTCGCGTTCGCCGGAATCGCGCAGCACAAAGCGCACACCCATGCCAAAACCGGGGTGGGTGCTCAACACTTGACCGGTCATCCTGAATTTTGCGCCACCGGTGCGGACCAGAATCTCCACGCTTGACTCCCCTTCGAGCGGGAATGGCATCTCCACGTAGCAACCGCCCTCGCTGATATCGGACAGGCTGCAGTAGTTGGGTACGGCGGCGCCAGCGCGGTGAAGTTCCGCGCCGACTTTGCAGGCAAAACGAGGATCTCCGCGACGTTCGCCGGCACGGGTGGATTTTTTTCTGTCAAACCCGGACCGTGTCGACGTCGGCAGGGGCGTCGCAGCGGCGGCGGGCGGGTTTTCCGGCACTCCGTCGCCGAGCGTTGGAGTGTTTCGTTGCAACCAGGTCTGCATGATACGGCGCGAAGCCTGGGGCACATCGAGGAAGCGGACCCCGGTGCGCCCGCTGGAGTCCTGCCAAGCGACCTCGCCGGACACGCGGACCGGTTGCGGCTGACCGGGAAGCGCGAACTCGAAATAAATCTTGTGGTCGGCTGGAAGACGGCTGGCGGTTTGGATCAAAGTTCCGCCTTCGCTGAGGTCGCTCAAGACGGCGTTGGTTTCGGGAGCGCCGGGGCAAGCGACATTCACAGTCGAACCGACGGCTCGGCGCGGCGCGCGGCGGCGTTCGCGGCGTATGAGGCCGCGGGCGGCGCGCAAACTGACGCGAGTGCGTTCAGAAGAGAGCGGGCGATAGAGAACAAAGCTGGCGCCGAGAACGAACACGAGGCGAGCGTTGTACTCGCCATCGACCACGGCAATCAGCAAACTGTTGCGATTCCTGGCGGAGTGGCGCAGATGCGCAACGAATTGCTCGGAGCTTTCGTCGGCCCGATAGTCGAGGACGATGGCGTCGAAGAGCTGGCTGTCGAACAGTTCCATTCCGCGGGAAATCGAGGACGTATGCTCGGCCGCCATTCCCATCTCGGAGAGGATGAGGGCGAGCAGGCTGCCGGAATCCTCATCGGGGCACACTACAAGGGCGCGTTGTTCCATATTGCCTGCAGAATAGAGGACGGCCCACAGCGGAGCCAAGTTACCTATGTCACGGTGATGGCAGGGTTGACTTAAGATTGACGTTCTGGGTTTTGCCGTCCTTTGCCTGCCACTTCGCGGTTCCCTGCCGCCCTGGAAAATACTCGATGGTAACCACCATTCGTCATCTTTCGCTTTGTGCTGGCAAAGGCTAGGCTGACTGAATATCTGCGAGGGTTCGGTTGGGACGCGGCGTTTCTTCGCCGTTGCTGCGCCGGACCTGCGTGACTGGCGGGGAAAAGGAGTATCACATCCGCCGCGAGCGAGCGGTGGAACGAATCGTAAGTCCGGTGGAATTGCGTTACGAGGGGCCAATGTACGAAAGGCCCGTGTACCCCGGTACTTTGACGCACCACGAGACAGTTCCTACCATCGAGGTATTCAGACCGGTCGAACGGCAATCCGCTGCGCAACGCGGGAGATACCGCGTCGACCAAATGGTAGTTACACGATGATGGACAACCGATCTTGCTTTTGGGGCGGGGAGCCTCCACGACGGCACATGCATATGAGGAGCCGAAAGACAAATACGAGGCATGGGGCGGGCGGTTTCAGCTTGCTGGAAATGATGATCGTGCTGGCACTGATCCTCATCACGTCGGTGATTTCGGTCGTGAACCTGGTGCCGGTGATGCAATCGCAACATGTGACCAACGCGTATAACACGACGCTGTCGACGTTGCGGCAGGCACGCGACAACGCAGTGTCGCAGCGGACCGCGTACTCGGTGACGTTTTCAAACGCAGCCATACCCAACACGATCACGGTGGCACCGACGCTGACGGGATCGTCGGCATTTCAGGGCGATCAGAAAACGGCGATCTACTCCTTGCCGACGGATGTGACGTTTCAGACAAATTCCGCGATCTCGGCGAGCACGGCTCCCGACAGCAGCACGGGTTCGAACTTCGGAACCGGGGCGAACCCAATTGACTTTGGCTATACGGGAAGCGGGGGCTCGGGCGGAGCAACGACGATCTACTTCTGCCCCGACGGTTCTGCACAGACCGTGTCCAGTTGTGCCGGAGCGAACTACTGGGACGATGGCGTGGTGTACATGGCGCAAGGGACAAATTTGCTGAGTTCGCGGGCGGTGGATCTGTGGGGTGGAACGGGCCGCATTCACGGGTGGCGGCTCTATGCAAAGACGGGTGGAGGCTATCAATGGCTTCGTCAATAATCGGCAAATCCAGGATGGTGTGGTCGACCACCGGGGGCAGCGGCAATTTCCGGTCGCGGAAGCAGGCGGAGGAAGGATTTTCGCTGATTGAAGTCTTGATCTCGATGGTGATCCTGACGGTGGGAATGGTGAGTCTGCTGGGGGTGTTCGGGCTGGCGATGTCAACGACGCAAGCCTCGCAGCAGAACATGATTGCCAAGCAACTGGCGAACGAAGCGTACGAGAGCATCATCACGGCACGCAATACTTCGCAAATCAGCTGGGACGAAATCCAGAATGCGAGCGCCTGCTCCGGCAACACCGACCCCGGCACCGGAGGAATTTTCATGCCGGGGCAAACGCAGATCTACAACTCGGGAGCCGACGGAATCTACGGGACTTGCGACGACACCGGTTCGACGCCGCTGCTGGAGGTTTTGGCGGATCCGGGACCGGATGGAATCTATAACACGACAGACGATACCATCGTCCCGCTCACGAATTACCAGCGCACAATTTCGATCTACGCACTCTACGACGCGAACCACAATCAGATCTCGTCGTTGCGCGGCGTGACCATCACCATCAGTTATTCCACTCCCCAGAATTCGCAGGCGACCTACGTTCTGAACTCGTACATTTCGCAGTACCAGTAGAGGACATATGAGCGATCGCAGGAAAAAACGCGAGGGTGGATTCAGTCTGCTGGAAATGGTGGTCGCCATGGCTCTGGGGACAATTGTGCTGGGCGCGGCGGTGTCGATTTACATCCAGGGTGTGAACGCGACATGGACGGTTTCGCAACGGGCGGAGTTGCAGCAGGATTTTCGCGCCGCCTCCAACTTATTGACGAAAGACCTGAGTTTGGCCGGCGCGGGCCTGGGTCAAGGCGCATCGATCCAACTGCCGACGTCGGCGACGCTTCCGTTGTACGGTTGCGCGCAAACCACGGGAACGTGTTACATCAACAGCGGCGCTGGGGAGACGTACCCCGTGCAGGGCACCACGCCATATCTATACGGTCTGCTTCCCGGATACCAGGAAGGGCCGACGGTCAACACCATGGCAACCGATATCGTCACGGTGGTGTACACGGACCCAACCTTCGCTTTGGATTGCTACACCGCGAGTGTAACGAATTCGACAACGGTTACGTTCACGCTGCCGGGAACACTGAGTTGCACGTTGCCGACGAACATCAGTACACCGCAGGCGGTCAACGATGCGGGTGTAGGACTTACGGCGGGCGATCTGGTCTGGTTCACATTTGGCACGTCTAACGTGGTGGCGGAAGTAACCACCGCAGCCACCAGCGGAGGGGTTGTAGTCTTTGCCAGCGGCGATACGTTGAAGATGAATCAGGCATCCAGCGCCGCGCGTAGCTTAGCCAGCCAGACCACCGGGACCACGGGAACGGCCGAACGCATCTTAGTGATTACTTATTACCTCGATAGCAGCGTGACGCCAACGCGACTGATGCGGCAGGTAAGCGGACACACGCCCATGCCCGTAGCGGAAAATGTCGTGTATCTAAATTTCACCTACGATCTCTTCAATACCACCACCACCACAGCGGCGGTGGGTTGTCCCAATCCTGGCGCTATTACCCCCGCCTGCGCTAATGGCAGTTCGAGCGGGCTCTTCCCCAATCAGATCACCAAAATTAACATTATGCACATGGACATGGATAGCTCGGTGAACGGCTCGGGCTTCGCGCAAAAAGGGTATTCCAGAATGGACTTGCAAACATCGGTGAGCGCGCGAAATTTGACTTACGTCAACAACTACTCCAATTAGCGGCGGAGATGACCAAAGCGAGTGGCACGATGGGGAGCAAAGCGAAGGGGATTGAAACCATGGGAATTCAGGGCATGAAAAGAGCGAGACTGCACACGAGAGGGTTCACGCTGATTGCGTCGTTGCTGATGCTGTTGTTGTTGTCGGGGATCGCGATCGGGTTGCTGATGATGGTCAACACCGAAGGCAAGGTGGGCGGAACCGATCTGCAGAATAACATCGCGTATCACGTGGCCGAGGGCGGCATTGAGAAAATGTCCTCCGACCTGGGATCGGTGATCCAGAACGCGCAGTCGCCCTCCACCAGCGCGATCTGCAACGTGGGCAGCACAGCGAATCAGCCGTCGATGACGGGTGTCACCTGGACCCAATACCTGGTGCAACCGACTTCTGGTTGCGGAACGTCGGCCCCGTCGAATCCGACATCGGTTCCAGGAACCGTCAACGCCGGGCCGTATCAAGGTTTGTGGGCTCAGGTGATTCCGATCAGCATGCAGGTTACGGCCGCATTACCGGGCGGGCAGGAAGTGAGCATGATGCGGAGCGCGCAGATCGCGCTGATTCCAGTGTTCCAATTTGGCGTATTTTCGGAAAGCGATCTCTCATATTTCGCGGGCTCCAACCTGGACTTCGTCGGCCCCGCGCACACCAACGGAGACTTGTATCTGTTTGCCGGAACCGGCGCGAATCTGACTTTTCACTCCAAGGTGACGGCCTACGGCAATGTGGTTCGAACCCAGTTGGCCAACGGATACGGCGCAGGTACAAATTACACCGGAAATGTGTTTATTCCGAGCGCCGAGGGAGATTGCTCAACTCCGGGAACGGTTGTAACCGGTGTCTGTAGCCAGATGGCGGCCGTGGGCACGAGCTACGGCGACGGCAGCGTGACGGGAGCCGGGTCGTCCACGGCGCAGTCGTCTGCAAACTATAACGGTACCGCCTGGAACAGTTTCTCCTCGAGCACGAACAACGAGCTCATCAACGGGAACTATTGGACGGCGACCGCCACAACGCCAGCAGGTACGGGTGCCACGAAGCTTTCCATGCCATTTGTCGGAGGAGGAGCCTTGCCCAACGAAATCATACGGCGGCCCCCTTCAGGCGAGGCGTCCACGTCGGCGATCGGGCAGTCGCGGGAATACAACATGGCGCAGATTCGGGTGCTGCTGAGCGACGATCCAAACGATCTGCCGGGAGGCGCGTCGGACGCAAACAACATCCGGCTGGCGAACGTACCGGCAAACTCGGCGGGCACCGGATACAACCTGCCTTATGGAATCGCAACGTCAACGCCTGCGACTGGAACCACGATTCTGCCGGCTCTGGCATCGGGGAGCACCTACAACATGTACTTCGCCACGGCGTCGAATGCGATTCCAGCGGGCACGTGTACATCGACTTACAACGCGAGTTCCCCTAACAATCCGACGGTTGTGTGCCCGGCGGACTGGCCTTTTCCGCCCGCGCCGTGGACAAGTACGGTGAACAGCCCGAGCCCGCTCTTAGTGCCAAACGGAGCTCCTTACATCTATGGCAGCGATGCGGCGATTCCGAGCACCGCTCCGGTCGCTCCGGCGCTCTCTGCCGGCGCCAGTACGGTCGTCCCGCCGACATTCACGCCATGTCCAACGCCAACCATGAACTATTCAGGCACGAACTATGCTCCACTAGCGGCGGCTGTTTCCTCTGTGTGCCCAACCAGCCCTTATAATTCGGCAGGTCCGTATTACTACCTGACCGGGTATGCGAACGGCGGAAGCACCAGCAGTTCGGCTCTTGGGAGTAACATAACTCCCGAGACCTACTTGAGCTCAACTTGGAACTTGATCGACGGCTGGCTGCGGGTGGAATACAGTCCCGGAGCAGGCTCCGCTTTTGTCCCGGTAACCATGGAATGGCTGCAACTGGGATTTGGACGGGGCCCGTTGCCACCAACTTCGCCGGGAACCAACCCGATCAATCCGAATGCGATTCTGCTGCTGCAGGAACCGGCGGATCGCATGACCGCGATCCCAGCCACACCCCCTACAATTTGTACCTCGGGAACCTCCTGCTCGGGCGCAGTTCTGTCGAGTAGCGCAACTGCCCCGGTATGCACGGCGACGTCGGGCTCTGGAGCCTCCACGAAGTGCGCGGCGTGGTCGAGCACGCCGCCGCAACTTCTCGCGGATCCCGCGAGCCCATCGCCGACCGCGACGGCAACGATACCGGGCATGTCGTGGACTTACGGGGTGACGACTTCCACGATGAAATCAGTTTCGGGGAATGCAGCATCCACCCTGCAGTCGCAGAGCCCTACCCGCTTTAACTGGTATCCCATCAATTTCTACGATGTCCGCGAAGGCGAAGTTCGGGACAACACGGTGGCGGATAACAGTTGCTCGACCAACGGAGTCATGAACGCGGTCGAAATCGATGTGGGCAATTTGGCCAAATGGCTGGCGGGCTCGATCACCGGTACGAGCGGATCGAGCGT
>Ga0187855_10003219_pt1 | contig 12068 bp, 6 predicted proteins | sample June2016WEW_8_10_2_FD_132969 | JGI IMG/M metagenome (GOLD analysis project Ga0187855, IMG submission 132969) | Peatland microbial communities from SPRUCE experiment site at the Marcell Experimental Forest, Minnesota, USA - June2016WEW_8_10 | ecosystem: Environmental > Terrestrial > Soil >...
CTCCTCTGCATCGCCGGCTCGCTCTTCGCCCTTCCCAAATCGCGCAGCTACGGCGCTATCGTTTTTCTGCTCTTCCTTCTGGGCGTTGGCGGAGGCATCGTGGTCACCGGCGCCAACGCGCTCTCCTCGGCCGCCAGCCCCGAACACCGCGCTACCGCCCTCAACCTTGTCAATCTTTTCTTCGGCCTCGGCGGACTCGCCACGCCTTTCATCTCCGCCAACCTCTTCAAGCGCAACTGGGTGCTGCTCTGCTACACCGTGGCCACGCTCACTGTCGGCACGCTGGTCTTCCAGGCCGTCACACCTATGCCTGCACCCGCCGGTAGCGCCGGCTTCCTCCTCGCCGATGTTGGACCCCTCCTCGGCCGGCCCCTGCTGCTTCTTAGCGGACTCTTCCTGTTTCTCTACGTGGGCTGCGAAGTGGGCGTGTGGAACTGGCTGCCGCGCCACCTCATCGCGCAGGGCATTCCGGAGTCGAAGGCGCTCAATATTCTGTCGCTGGGGTTTGCGCTGGGCCTGTTGATTGGCCGCGTGGCTGTCTCGCCGATCCTGATTCATGTGCCGGCGGCTACGGTTACGCTTGCCTCGTCGGTTGCGATGGCGGTCACCACATTTCTCATGCTGCGCACCAATAAGCCTGTTGCGGCTGCGGTGCTGGTGTTTCTTGCAGGACTGGCGATGGCTCCCGTGTTTCCCACGACGCTGGCGATTGTGGGCACAGCTTTTCCGCGCATGACGGGCACGGCGATTGGATTTGCAATCACTTGTGGATGGGCTGGATTGGCGGTGAGCTCGCGCATCATCGGAGCTATTGCCGGGCCTGACCCGCAGCGGCTGAAGAAGGCGCTGCTGCTGATTCCGGGGTCGGCGGTTTTGATGATTGGATTGAACCTGGCCATGCAAGCCACGCTGAGATAGCGATGTTTCACGCTTCAAAATTGTTCCACGTGGATCAATTTCGCAGCGTGGAACAACTGAATCAGGCTAGCCACGCGAAGCTTTTGCCTGGACGCCCAGTCCAAATTGTTCCACGTGGAACAATTGTGTTGGTGGATACAGGTGTCGGTGGGCATTTGCGAAGAATTATTGTGATTCATGCCGCCGGAGGATTGCACAATTTCAGGGGCGCATAGGGGGGAGGGGGAGGGTCTCTCTTCGAGGGGAAGAACGTGGGAGAAGCCTGACTTCTCGCACATCTCACCTTGCGATTGTGAACCATCGGCGGGAAAACATTCGCAACGCCACCGCATCCTCCTCACCATGCGAAGCGATTGCCTGGACGGCCAGTCCCAAAAAAGCGACCACTTGCGGGCGGGTCCGCTGGCCCAAGCTAAGCGGATGCCCAGAAGTGGTCGAAACGCGGAAGGAGTGCGTTGGCGGGCCCGGGATGCCCATTCCGAGCCGCCAACTTATCGACAACCTTAGGCCGATGCGCCGTCGCGGTTGTCAGGCAATTGTCCCCGGCTTGTCATTTCTGTCGTCAGCCTCATCCGGATATCGATCTTGTTCCGGCTGATGGGTTTCCGGCGGCACATGCGCTGGCGGTGAAAGGCAAATATAAAAGTCGTCCCTCCGCGGCTAAAGCCGGTATCGATTCTGCTGGCTTCATGCGGGGGTTGAAACCTCCGCCTCCCTCCGCGCAGAGTTTCCCGCAGACTGGGAAGCTCGGACGATTTTGCATCGGCAATTCGGCACGACCGCACAAGCTGCGGAAACTTGGAATCCAGGACGAATCTAAAGAAATCGTCCTTCCGCGGCTAAAGCCGGTATCGATTGTTGTTGGCTTCATGCGGGGGTTGAAACCCCCGCCTCCCTCCGATATTTGTGACGAATAGCTATTTTCAAAATAGGTATCTTGCGCCTAGACTCGGTTCCATGGCTAAAGATTCCGATCGCCGCGACTTGTTTCCGGGCGCGCTCGAACTGATGATTCTGCAATCGCTTCGCTTCCGGCCGATGCATGGCTATGCGCTGGTGAAGCACATCAAGCAAGTCTCCGGTGACCTGCTGCAGGTGGAGGAAGGCTCGCTCTATCCGGCGCTGCAGCGGCTGCTGCGGGAGGGGCTGCTGGAGTCCGAAGCTGGAACCTCCGCCAAGGGCCGGCCGACGCGTATTTATCGCGTGACGGCTGCCGGGCTGCGGCATCTGGAGCAGGAAGTGTCCAGTTTCGAAAAGATGTTTGCCGGCATCACCCGCGTGCTCGCCGTAGCCAAGGCGTAGGAGAACGACCATGTCCTTTTTGAGCAAGCTGTTTCGCCGCCGGCGCTATGACGATCTTTCGGTCTCGATCCAGGAGCATATCGCCGAGCGGGCGGATGAATTGATAGCGGAGGGCAGGCCGCGCGCAGAGGCGGAGCAAGCGGCGCGACGGGAATTCGGCAACGTGGGATTGATGGAGCAGCGAAGCCGCGAAGTGTGGCAATGGCCGAGTGTAGAAAGTATCTTCGACGATATTCGTTTCGCGCTGCGTCAACTGATCAAGTCGCCGGGGTTCACGGTCACTGCGGTGGTGACGCTCGGGCTTGGAATCGCCGTGAACGCGACCATGTTCAGCATGGTGAGCGCGTTCCTGCTGCCGCATCTGCCGGGGCGCGATCCGCAGAGCATGGTGGTGGTGTCGTCTGTGGGTCCTGACAGACAGTTCCAGGCGGATGCCAATCCGGTGTCAGCGCCGAATTATTTCGCATGGCGCAAGCAGACGCGGGTTTTCTCCACGATGGCGGCGGCGGATGAGTATCGGACCGGCAGCCTGTCGGGGAAAGGGCAGCAGCCTGAGGCGATCACGTATGCCGCTGTCTCGCCGAATTACTTTTCGGTGTTTGGTGTTTCTCCGGCGCGGGGGCGGGATTTTCTGGCGGGAGAGGATCAGGCGGGGCGCGATCATGTCGTGATTCTGAGTCATGGTCTCTGGGAGCGGCGCTTCGGCTCGGATCCTTCGGTGGTGGGGAGGGTGGTGCGGCTGAACCGCGAAGACTACGTGATTGCCGGCGTGATGCCGGAGAATTTCCGGCTGCTTGCGTTCACGCCGCAGCTTTGGACGCCGTTGACGTTGACCGCCGCGGATGCGACGGCCAATGCAAGGATGAATCGTTCCCTGTATCTGTTTGCGCGACTCGCACCGGGGGTCACGCTGCAGCAGGTGCGGACGCAGATGAACCTTCTTGCGCAGCAGGCTCAGCAGGATTTTCCAACGATTGAAGGGCACTGGGGTGCGTCGGTTCGTATGCTGCCTGACTTTCTGATCTACAACTTCGGCATCAGGACCGCACTGGCTGTGATGATGACGGTGGTTGGGTTTGTTCTGTTAATCGCCTGCGCGAATGTGGCGGGACTTCTGCTGACGCGCGCGGTGGGGCGGCAGAAGGAGCTGGCGATTCGCATGTCGCTGGGGGCGACACGGGTGCGGGTAATGCGGCAGCTTCTGACGGAAGGTGTGGTCATCGCGCTTCTGGGCGGCGGCGTTGGTCTGTTTCTCGCCTACATGGGAATTCGCGTTGTGCAGGCCGGGTTGAGCTTCAATGACGCGATCGCCGATGTGAAGATCAGCCTTGATACCAATGTTTTGATCTTTGCCGCGGTAGTTTCGCTGGTTTCAGCGATTCTGTCGAGTGTGGCGCCGGCGCTGAAGGCCTCTCGCGCGGAGATCAATACGGACCTGAAGAGCGAAGGGCGCGGCGCCAGCTCGGGGCGCGAGCACAATCGGATGCGTGTGTTTCTTGTGGGCGGGGAGATTGCGTTGGCGCTCTTTCTGCTGATTGGCAGCTGCCTTTTGATTCGGGGAGTTTACCTGCTGGATCATCAAAAGCTGGGTTTCAATCACGATCATCTTTTGACGGCGCAGCTGGTGCTGGACCAGGCGCGGTACGCGGATTCTCCGAAGCAGATTCAGTTTGTGCGCGGCCTGGTTGAGCAAACGCGACAGATTCCGGGAGTGGGGCTAGCGGCTGTCGCCTCCGATCTGCCGGCATCTGGACTGAACAGCGTGGTCTTCCATATCAAGTGGCAACCGGAGGCGCGGGCCAACGAGCAGAAGACAACTGCCGATGCGGTGGTGATGCCAGAGTACTTTCAGGTTGTCGGGGTCCCCTTGCTGCATGGCCGCGGATTCACGGAGCGGGACGATTCCGCTGCGCCGCGGGTGGTGCTGGTGAACCAGGAGTTCGTCCGCAAATATTTTCAGGATCGCGATCCGCTTGGGAAGCAGATTGAGCTCGATACGCCGGGGGCTCCTGCGGTGTGGAGCGAGATTGTGGGCGTGGTCAGCGATGTGAAGGGCTACTCCGAAGACCCTCGCATTGAGCCGGAGGTGTACGAGTCTTACCTGCAGCGTCCGGTTGCCTCGATCGCTCTGATGCTGCGATCGACTGTGGAGCCAAAGAGCCTTGCAGCCTCACTGCGGCAGGTGATTGCGAAAATTGATCCGGAGCTTCCGCTGCTGCGGGTGATGAGCATGGACGATGTGATTGACGTGCAAAGGAACGGCAACCCTCTCTTCACGAAGCTGCTTGGCGCGTTTGCGGTTCTCGCTCTCATCCTTTCCGCTATCGGCATCTACGGGCTTATTGCGTACTCTGTGGGGCAGCGAACGCATGAGATCGGGATCCGGCTGGCTTTGGGCGCGAAGGCGTCGGACATTTCGCGCATGATTTTGCGTGACGGCTTGAAGGTTGCAGGCATCGGTTCGGCGATTGGCTTCGCTCTTGCGCTGCCGCTGCCCAAGCTTTTCGAATCACTTTTTCAAGGCCTCATTCTAAGTGCGCCGGGAGTCTACCCGCTCGTGGTCGTGGCGATGCTGATTGTGGCTTTCTGCGCAACGTTTGGTCCGGCGCGGCGCGCCACGCATGTTGATCCGACGTCGGCGCTGCGCAACGAGTAGACAAACTGGATTTGGTTTTCGACGATTTTCGCACGTTAACTTTTTTGGGTTGTGGAGTCATCCGATGCATTGGATCGCAGGCCTGTTCCGCCGCCGTCGCCGCTACGACGATCTTTCCGTTTCTATTCAGGAGCACATCGCGGAGCGTGCCGATGAGTTGGTGGCCGACGGTATGTCGCGTGTCGAAGCCGAGCAGATGGCAAGGCGCGAATTCGGCAATGTGGGTCTTGTGGAGCAGCGCGGCCGCGAAGTGTGGCAATGGCCCGCGTTTGAGTCGATCCTCGCCGATCTGAAATTTGTTTTTCGCCGGTTGCGGAAATCGCCGGGTTTCACGATCACGGTGCTGCTCACTCTGGCGATCGGCATTGGCGCGAATACCGTTGTGTTCAGCGTGCTGAACAGCGTGATCCTCAAGCCGCTGCCTTACCCGGAGCCTGATCAGCTCGTCTCTCTCAACCTTGATGCCCCTGGTGCCGAGGGCCTCGCGAGTTTCGAGAACGGCCTGCGCCTCTCCGCGTCGATGTACTTTACCTTCTCCGAGCACAACCGCACATTTCAATCACTCGGCGTATGGAGACCGGGGACCTCGAACGTGACTGGCTTTGCGCAGCCCGAAGAAGTCCAAGCCGTTAACATGACCGACGGCGTTCTGGAAACGCTCGGCGTCCCGCCGATGCTCGGTCGCGCGCTCTCGGCTGCCGATCAGGATCCCAAGAGCGCAAACAACATCATGCTGAGTTATGGGTACTGGCAGCGCCGTTTTGGCGGAGACCGATCCGTAATTGGCCGCAGCATCATGGTCGATGCGCGGCAGCGCACCATCATTGGCGTGATGCCGCGTGGCTTCCGCCTCGTCGATCAGGACTTCGACATCCTTACGCCCATGGGCCTCGATCCCCACAACCAGCCGCTCGCCGGCTTCGCTTTTCAAGGCATCGGCCGTCTCAAACCAGGCGTGACCATCGCACGAGCCGATGACGATGTCGCGCGCCTCATCAAGGTCTGGATGGATTCCTGGACCAACGGGCCTGGGACCAATCCGCATTGGTATGAGCAGTGGCGCATCATGCCCGCGTTTCGCCCGCTGAAGCAGGAGGTAGTCGGCGATGTGAGCAAGCTGCTCTGGGTTGTGATGGCCACCATCGGCCTCGTGATGCTCATCGCCTGCACCAACGTGGCAAATCTGCTTTTGGTACGTGCTGAATCTCGCCAGCAGGAGCTCTCTATCCGTGCGGCTCTCGGCGCCGGCCGCGCGCGCATCGCCCGCGAGCTTCTTGTGGAGAGTCTCGCGCTCGGCCTCATTGGCGGCCTCTTCGCTATCGGCGTCGCTCATGAAGGTCTGCGCCTCCTCGTAGCGATCGGCCCTACTGATCTGCCGCGCCTCACGGAAATCTCTCTCGACGCGCGGTCTCTCCTCTTTACGATGCTGCTGGCCGTCTTCTCCGGACTCTTCTTCGGCGCCATTCCCGCGCTCAAGTACGCCGGCTCTCGCATACGCTCCGTCTCGACTGGCGCGACGCGCACGACAAGCACAAACCGTGAACGCCAACGCGCGCGCAACACGCTCGTGGTTGCCCAGGTTGCAATGGCACTCGTGCTGCTGGTCAGCGCAGTGCTCATGATTCGTACCTTCTGGCGTCTCCGCAACGTCGATCCCGGTTTCTCCGACGCTCCGCATCTGCAGACCCTGCGCATCTCCGTCCCCGATTCTCTCGTCACCGACCAGGTCGCCGTCACGCACCTGCAGAACGCCATCGCCGACAAAATCGCAGCGATCCCCGGGGTCGCGTCGGTAGGCTTCGCTGAAGCCGTGCCCATGGAAGGAATCGATCCCATGTGGGACGAGATCCGCTTCGAAGGCCTCGGCGACAACCACGATCATCCGCCTCTGCGCCTCTTCAATTACGTCTCGCCGAACTACTTTCACACCATGGGCACCCGTATCGTTGCCGGCCGTGATTTCACATGGACCGACGTCTACGGCTTGCGTCCCGGCATCATCCTCTCGGAGAGTTTCGCGCGCTCCATCTGGGGATCGCCGGCAGTGGCCATCGGTAAACGTGGCAGGCAATTCTCCGGCATGCCATGGCAGGAGGTTGTCGGTGTTGTGCAGGATGTGCACCACAATGGCGTCTCCGCGGATCCGCCGGCCATCGTCTACTGGCCGTCGATGATCGCGAATCCTTACATGAAGAACACCATTCATGCGCCGCGCTCGGTGACCATTGCCATTCGCACCAGCCGCGCCGGCACTGAAAGCTTCCTCGCCGAACTCCAGCAGGCGGTCGGGCAAGTCAATGCGAGCCTGCCACTCGCTTCGGTCCGCACCATGCAGGAGATCTACTCGAAGTCTCTGGCGCGCACTTCTTTCACTCTGGTCATGCTCGCCATTGCCGGCTCGATGGCGCTGACGCTCGGGGTTCTCGGCATCTACGGCGTCATTTCCTACACCGTCGCACAGCGCACGCGCGAAATCGGGATTCGGGTTGCGCTGGGCGCGCAAAAGAGCGAGCTTAAATGGATGTTTGTGCGCTCTGCGCTGGTGTTGACGGGGTTCGGCGTAGGGCTTGGTGTCTGCGCAGCAGCGGGATTGATGCAGTTGATGAAGTCTCTGCTTTTCGGCATCAGCCCGCTCGATCCCTTGACCTACATTGCAATCCCGCTGGTGTTGATTGGCTCGGCGGCGCTGGCGAGTTATCTGCCTGCGCGACGAGCGGCCTCCATCGATCCGGTGGAAGCCTTACGCGCTGATTAGGCTGCGCAATCATTGCCGCGCGCCAAAGCGCCACGAGACGGATCCACCTATCCACGATGCCATGCGGACGCCGACGCTTTGCTCCACGGTTCCGCAATCGAAGTCGTTGGCGATGCCGTCCACGCTCGGGGCGCATGCAGGAGGCGGTCCGCCGGGGTGCCAGCCGGGGGCGAACAGTTCAGTGGTCTGGCCTGTGTAGCCGCGCGCGACCATGCCATTGGCGCCGATCTCGAAACTTCCGTGAAGGAGCGGTTTCACAACGGCCATGCGCGTTTCTCCCACCGGGATCGCTTCGAATCCTCCGAGGTCGAGCAACTTGTGCCCCACATATTCGTATTCGCCACGTGCTTCCAAACCCCATGGCATGCGGTCCAGCGTAGCGAGTGCATCGAAGATGGTGCGCGGCGCTTCGGGCGTTACCATGGCCGGCGTGGTGGGCGTTTCCATCAGGCGCGCGTCGGCCTTCGAGAACACTCCCTGCACGCTGCCAAAGCTGAACTGGCGGCGAACGCTCGCGGTGAGGAATTTCAGGCTGCCGGGTCCCAGGTCTTGCGGCAGGCCCGTGTCGGGATCGATCTTGGCCAGAGTTGCTGTCGTGGTGGTGCGGCCGAGGGTGAGGCGGATATCCGTTCCAGAGAGGGCCTTTTCCAGCACTAGTTGTTCGGAGTGTGAGCGCTCCAACGGAGACGCCAATGAGGCGTTCGCTTCAGGCGCTATGCCGATACGCGGGTCCTCGGTATAAAAGGACTGCCCAATGCTGAAGGACGCGGAAGGCAGCCAGCGCGCCGAACCGGGACTCCAGGCGACTGTGGCTTTCGGGCTGACAAAGCTGTTCCAGAGGTCGAATGACTCGGCAGGCTTGAGAACATCAGCATTCTTTATCTCGATTACTTCGGGGCGAAGGCCGGCATAGAAGCGCACATGCTTGCCTGCGTCGCCATGGAACGCAACGTAGGGAGCTACATCGCGGAGGGTCAGGTTGTTTGCGAGGACCTTGAGGAAAGGACCGTACGTTCCAGGGTCGCCGGATAAGTAGTGATCCAGGTTGTCGCGATGAATGTCGTCTTCGTTGAAGTCAAGGCCGGCCAGCGCTTCGAGCCCCGATGCCTTCAGGAGGGACCCGAATGTGTGGGTCTCTCGCAGTTCCACGCCCTCGACTGTGCGAAACTCGCTCTGTCGGATCAGTCCTTCACCAAAGTTCGAATACAGAGCCAGGTTGTAGGTGCGAAAAAAGCCGGCGAACCCGAGCACATCCTTGGTCCCAGCCTGCCACTGGTCATCGGCGGCAAAGATGGACGTGTGGGTCTGGTCCTTCTGGCGGGGATCGATGGTGTCATTCACCTGCAGGCCGAGCCCCAGCGGAACAAGATTGCCCTCGTGCGATTCGCCCCAATAGCCGATGCTCACGAGGGTGATTTGATGGTTGCCGGGATTGAGGATGCGCATCGCGTTCCATTTGTATTGCTGGCGATGCTCGAGCAAGCGCATTAGGCCATTGCCGTAATTGGCTTCGAGAGCAAGCCATTCTTTCTTTGTGCTGTCGGCGGGCGCGATTCCAACCGTCAAATCCAGATCGCGATAGTCGCCGGTGAGCGTAACGAATGGGCGCGCTTGCGGACGCAAACTATACGTTGCCGCCAGGTTCAGCGCGTGATTTCCTTCCAGCACGTTGAAGGCGCCGCCGTCGGTTTCCACGTTCCCCAGCACGGCCGCGATGTAGATATTGGGGTCGGCATATCCGTTCCCGTGCGCATTCGCGGAGAGATTGTTTGAAACCCTGTAGCCTCCGACCGCGATGTACTGGGCGATCGGTTCGCCGTGATCGCCTGCCACTCCAGGCACAAAGTATTGTGGAGCCTTGATGCCTCCCGAAGCGGTTTCAATCGGAAGGCCGGGAATCGAGACCGGAGCGCCCGGGCGGCCAGGATTTGCGTCGAGCAGTTCCTCGCGCACCATCACTCTTTCGGAAGGATCGGGGGAGTCGAGGGTCACTTCGCTTACATCGGCGGCAATGATGACTTGTTGGGACGCGGTGGCAATGCGCTCCAGGCGCAGCGTCAGATTTGTTTCGGTTGGGCTCAAATTCACGTCGCGCACGATCGGCTCAAATCCGTCCGCATCGAGGCGTACGCGAAAGTTTCCCCACGAGGGCAAAGTTACCGTGAAGCTGCCTGTGCGATCGGTGGTCGCACTAAGGAGAATACGAGCTGGCGAGACGAGTTGGACACGTGCTGCCGCGACTGGTCTTCCCGCCGGATCGAGGACGGTGCCTGAGATGCGCGGCGCGATGGGCTGGGAAGCCGCTGCGATCGCAATAGACACGATCAGCAGTGCAACGATCCTCAGGTTCGTGCGCCACATCCTTCTTAGACTTTACGAGACTGGGAGCCGGATGGGGGCACCGTTGTTCAGAGCTGCCGCAACCGGGCGCACGCGTCGTCCAGGTCTTCATCTTTCTTGGCAAAGCAGAAGCGCAGCAAATCCTCGCCACGACCCGGCCGGAAGAACGCCGATCCCGCTACCGAGGCCACTCCCGTAGCCGCCAGCAAATGCCGGGCTTTCTGCGCGGAAGTGGCTCCCGGCAAATGCGTTGCTTTCGCCAGCACGTAGTAGGCTCCGGCGGGAATGCTGGGCTCCATGCCCGCATCGCGCAGCGCTGAAAGTATCCGTTCGCGCTTCGATTGATGATCCTTCGCCAGCTGCATGTAGAACTCTGGCGGCAGTTGCTCCAGTCCGGCCGCTGCCGCATGTTGAAACGCGGATGGCGCGCAGACGTAGGTCAAGTCGTGGAAGTAGGCCATCGCCGCCATCCACTTCGCGTCGGCGGTGACGTAGCCGAGGCGCCAGCCGGTCACGCTGAACGTCTTCGAGAATCCCGACATGACAATGGTGCGCGCATGCATGCCATTGAGCGTGGCGGGGCAAATATGTTCCGCGCCGTCGTAGACGAAGTACTCGTAAATCTCGTCGGTGAAGAGGAAGAGGTCGTGATCGCGGCAAACCGCAGCGATAGCCTCGATCTCGGCACGCGAAAATACTTTGCCGCTGGGGTTGGCCGGTGTATTGAGAATGATGGCGCGGGTGCGAGGGGTTATAGCGGCGTGGAGCGCGTCGGTATCGAGTATCCAGTCAGGCTCGGCCAATGGTACCAGCACCGGCTTGACGCGCATCGATTTGAGCGTGGCCACGTGGTAGCCGTAGAACGGCTCGAATAACAGGACCTCGTCGCCGGGATTGAGCAGGGCCATGGCCGCGGCATGCAGGCCGCCCGTCGCACCGCTCGCCACCAGGACTTCGGTCTCCGGATCGTAGTCAAGCCCGTAGTCCTTTTTCTGCTTGGCGGAGATTGCATTGCGCAGGCGGGTAATGCCGTCGAGGCGGGTGTAGATATTGTGGCCGGCGTGGATGGCGGCGTGGGCTTCTGCTTCAACCGGCGCAGGGACAGGCGTGTCGCAGACGCCCTGGGCCAGGTTGATGCCGCCGATGCGGTCGCACTCCGTGGTCATGGCGCGGATTTCAGATTGCATGACGCCGGGGGCCAGCTCGCTCAAGGCAAGCCGCGACGTTTGCGGATGGGGCGCAAAGGTGCGGGACATGGGGAAATCGATCTCCAACGTCATCTTACAATGCGGGCTACGTGCGCAGGTCAAGTGCGGTCCGGCACGTAAGGACCTATAGGCGCAGCGTAGAATCCTCGTGTCATGCACGAACTCTCCATCGTCGCCAGCATTGTGGACTCCGTTACCGAATCTCTCGCTGTCTACCATGGGGCGCGGGTGATGGAAGTCCGGTTGCGCGTGGGCGCGCTGGCTGCTGTCGTCGAGGATTCGCTGCAGTTCTGCTATGGCATTGCGACCGAGGGGACGGCGCTCGAAGGTTCGAAGCTGGTGGTCAAGATTCTGCCGGTGGTGATGCACTGCGAGGCGTGCGGCGCCGATGGGGAGATCGAAAGTCTGCAGAGCTTTCGCTGTCCGCATTGCGGCGAGCCGGTGAACGAATTGCGCCAGGGACGTGAATTGGAAATTGAGTCCATCGAGATTGAGGAAACGGAAGAGGCGGTTGAGCCATGACCACGCGCATTGTGGAGCTGCGGAAGGGAATCCTGAAGAAGAACGACGAACTGGCTGCGGGACTTCGGCAGCGGTTTAGTTCGGCGGGCGTTCTGGTCTTGAACCTCGTGTCGAGCCCCGGAACAGGGAAGACAGCCTTCCTTGAGCGGACTTTGAAAACGTTGCGCGAAGGCGGAGCGCGCGTGGCTGCGCTGGTGGGCGACCTCGAAACCGACAACGATGCGCGGCGGCTGGCGGCAAGCGGGGCGCCGGTCCGGCAGATCAATACACATGGGATCTGCCACCTCGAAGCGGAGATGGTGGGAAAGCACCTCGAAGGCTGGGACCTCGCCGGCCTGGACTATCTGTTCATTGAGAATGTCGGCAA
>Ga0187855_10003222_pt1 | contig 12063 bp, 9 predicted proteins | sample June2016WEW_8_10_2_FD_132969 | JGI IMG/M metagenome (GOLD analysis project Ga0187855, IMG submission 132969) | Peatland microbial communities from SPRUCE experiment site at the Marcell Experimental Forest, Minnesota, USA - June2016WEW_8_10 | ecosystem: Environmental > Terrestrial > Soil >...
CTGGTCACGAGCCATCCCGAATTGGCGGTAAAGTCGCATAGCACCGGTCAACCCTGGCGCGAAAACGGCAAACTTGTCTGGACCGACCCTTCGAATCCCAAGGTCCAGGACTACGATATTGCGCTGGCCAAGTTCGTAGCCCAATCGGGAGTCGATGAAATACAGTTTGACTATGTCCGCTTTCCGGCGGAGGGCGACCAGAAGGATGCGGCTTTTAACTTTCAGACTGAGAGTCCCAAAGAGCAGCGGTCGGAAGTGATTGCAAACTTCCTTGATCGCGCCTATGCCCAATTGCACCCTACTGGCGTCTTATTGTCGCTCGACGTTTTCGGAGTCATGGCTTGGCAGCGTCCGGTCGATCTTGCGCACACCGGGCAGGATATCGTGGCTATGGCGAAGCACTGTGACGTGCTCTCGCCCATGATCTATCCTTCGCACTTTTTCGGCATGGACGGCATTGCGCACCCGGGCGACGCACCCGAGCATTTTATCGGTGAGTCCATGGACCGCTTCAAACTTATTACCAAGAATAGTAATGTCGTAATTCGGCCATGGCTGCAAGCCTTTGCCTGGCGCACTAAGACTTACTCACCGCAATATGTTGAAGTGCAAGTTGAGGTAGCCAAACAGAAGGGTGGAATAGGGTTTCTGTTCTGGAATGCTAATAACGACTACTCTAAGCCCTATATCGCGATGCCTGAAATGCGCGCCGACAGAAACAAGGAGCGTTACTTCCGCGGCGACGAGGTGGGCGCCAAAAATGAGACGGCCGCCGTCGCGCCTCCTAGCGCCATCAGCGCACCCGCGACTGCGGTGCCGCTCAGTGATAGCAATCATCCTCCACAGTAAGCTTACGGCTGCCATCAGCGAACATGCACTTTCTCGCTGAAAACACCGATTTGCGCGCAGTCGCCCCTCCGTGGCTTTAAGCCGACGCCGAATATGAGGCTTCTATCGCAGCGCTAAACCGTTGCACCCCCGGCAAACAACGATAACCACGGTAATAGTTACTACCTGCCTGCTCAAGCGGCAATCGCTACGATGACAATATAACTCGCTGCGTCTCAGATACATCGATGCTAAGAGCCGTAGTTACCAGCCGGCATAAGCCACCCAGTTACAGTTACCGGAAGGCCACTCACCCTACGGAATTGGGCCATGTACCACCGTTTGCCTCTGACTTACTCTCGCCTTAGCAACAACAAACTGAGTTCTTGGAGACAAGAAAAATGAAAGCCCTCCTCACGATTCTGCTACTGAGCGCGGCGATGCAGGCGCAAAGCTTCCAAGTTAACCGTTTTGCGCTCCCCGATGCACCCAGCAGCCAACAACACCATTTCTGGACGTTCGAGAACAAAGTAGACGCCAGCATTCTAGCTGGATTGATTGCCGCCGACGCCATCACGACGCAACGCGGTTTGAGCGAGGGGTTTCGCGAAGTGAATCCCATCATGCGCCCCTTTGTGACGCGCGGCGCAGCCGGAGAGGCCGCGGGGTCGGCTTTAGGTTTTGGCGCAGCCATGGGAGTCGCGTACTGTTTGCATCGCACTCACCACTACAGGGCGGAACGCATTACGATGCGGTTGATGATCGCAGGTGAATCCGCAGTCGTTGCCAATAACATCGTGCAGATTCGCTGATCGGGCGTCTCGCTTTAGCGCCCGGACGCCCAGTCCGGGCCGCGTGCTCTCGCTGATTTTGCCGGGTAAACCCCGTTCCACGTTATAATTCCAACCTGGAAGAAGTTTTCTTCGACGAGTCGGAGAAATCTCGGTTGCTTCCGCGAATCCGCATACCGAAGGAGTCTCGATGGCGATTCAGAAGACGGAAAAAATCTGGCACAATGGCGAGTTCATCGCTTGGGACGACGCTACCATCCACGTGATGTCGCACGTCGTGCACTACGGCTCTTCGGTATTTGAGGGCATTCGCTGCTACGCGCCTCCCACCGGCCCGGCGATTTTCCGCGCCACCGAACACATCCAACGGCTCGTCGACTCCGCCCGCATTTACCGCATCGACCTCTCGTTTACGCGAGACGAGATCGTGAGCGCCATGGTAGAGCTCGTAGGACGCAACGGCGTGTGGCCCTGTTACGTCCGTCCCATCGTTCTCCGCGGCTACGGCGAGGCGGGCGTCAATCCCTTCAACTCTCCGACCGAGGTCTATATTTGCAATTACCCCTGGGGAAAATATCTGGGCGCCGATGCCAGCGAGGGCGTGGACGCCTGTATTTCTTCGTGGACGCGCATCGCTCCCAACACGCTGCCCGCCATGGCCAAAGCGGGCGCGAATTATATGAACTCGCAGCTGATTAAGATGGAAGCCATTGTCAACGGCTACGCGGAAGGCATCGCGCTCGACGTGAACGGCTATGTGAGCGAAGGCTCGGGCGAGAATCTGTTCGTCGTTCGCAATGGTGTGCTGCAGACGGCTCCGCTGGGTAACTCCGTGCTGCCGGGCATTACGCGCGATTCGGTGTTACAGATTGCGCGCGACCTCGGGATCAAGATTATCGAGCAGCAGATTCCGCGGGAGTCGCTCTACATTGCCGACGAAGTTTTCTTTACCGGCACCGCCGCCGAAATCACACCCATTCGCTCGGTCGACAAAATCAACGTAGGCAAAGGCAAGCTTGGGCCGGTAACCAAATCTCTGCAAGCGGAGTTTTACGGCATCGTCCGCGGCGAGAAGCCAGATCGCTATGGCTGGCTCACTCCGGTTCCGGTTAGGGCGAAGCAGCCCGTTGCGGTCTAGCGATGGACGCTGACAGCGCATTTGCGCTTCCCATCGCCCTGCACTATAGTGAACCCGCCTGATCGCAGGCGATCTTTTTAGTTTTGCGTCAAGGTAGTTTTCCCTCAACCCCAGCCTAAAGGAGAAATGCTATGTCTGCTCCCACACCGGAATTTGTTCTGGGCTATCGCGCCATGATGCTTGATGGCGTGGGCCGAGAGCTAGAAATTACCAAGCGAGTTTTGGCGGCCATCCCCGAAAATAAACGCGACTACCGGCCCGATCCTCATGCGCGGACTGCGTGGGAACTGGCCTGGCACCTTGCCAACACCGACGTGCAGTTTCTGGACGCAATCGCGGATCTTAAGTTTGTCATGCCGCCTCCGGCACCGACGGATAAACCCAATACCGTTGCGGAACTGGTGGCTTGGTACGACAAGCATGTGAAGCGGAGCGCGGAGCGCGTCCGCGCTATGTCGGCTGATCAGTTGCTCACGCCCGTCCAGTTTTTCATGTTCAACTTCCCGGCAGCATTTTATCTGGGGTTTTTGAACAATCACAGCATTCATCATCGGGGCGAGTTGGCTACCTACCTGCGTCCGATGGGGTCGAAGGTGCCTTCGATTTATGGAGGAAGTTACGATGAGCCATTTCAGGCTGCGGCGTAAGCTGCGCGGCAGTCATTCCGATTCGCGATGAATTTTGTGCTTCGGTTCAGCCGCCCTGCGGGGCGGCTTTTTTGTCGTCGGATCTTCCATCACGTCAAGTTTTATGTCGCCAAGAACCAAAAATCACCATCGCGGCAGTGAGTCAATGGTGTCGTTACCTCCGTCATCTCGTACGCGGGCGTGGTTCGGGAGATGATAGGCAGGTAGCTGGAGTCCCGCCACGCATGACTATCGATGACTTGCTCCGTATCGCCATGGAACGCCGCGCTTCCGACTTGCATTTGAAGGTCGGGAATTATCCTCACCTGCGCATTGATGGCGATCTGGTGCCCTTGACCGACCAGGCGCGGGTGTCCGCGGAAGACATGTTGAACATGGCGTTCAGCATGATGTCGGCGCGGCAAAAACAAAAATTCAAAGAAACCACGGAAATCGATATGGCGTACGGCGTCGCCGGCCTGGGACGCTTCCGTGTGAACGTCTTTCAGCAACGCGGCAACGTAGGACTGGTGTTGCGCGTGATTCCGACGAAGATTCGCGCGCTGGACGAACTGTTTCTGCCGAAAGTGGTGGAACAGATCTGCGACATGCCGCGCGGGCTGGTGCTGGTAACCGGCGTGACCGGCTCGGGCAAATCGACGACTCTGGCCGCCATGGTAGACCGCATCAACTCGACGCGCGCCGAACATATCATCACCATTGAAGATCCAATCGAATTTCTGCATCGCGATAAGAAAGGCTACGTCAACCAGCGCGAGGTCGAGGTCGATACGCCCTCGTTTTCGGCGGCGCTGCGCGCTTCTCTGCGTCAGGATCCGGACGTGATTCTGGTGGGCGAAATGCGCGATCTGGAAACGATCGGGACGGCTCTGCATGCAGCTGAAACCGGTCACATGGTTTTCTCAACTTTGCACACTTTGGACGCGGTGGAAAGCATCAACCGCATCATTGCCATCTTCCCGCCGCCCGAACAGAAACAGATCCGGTTGCAATTGGCGGCGGTATTGCGCGCGATTGTCAGCCAGCGCCTGGTACGCCGGTCGGACGCCGAGGGCCGCGTGCCCGCGGTGGAAGTGATGGTGACTACCGCCTACATCCGGGAATGCATTCTGGTACCTGAGAAGACGCGCGCTATTCGCGACGCGATTTCCGCCGGCACCTCGCAGTACGGCATGCAGACCTTCGATCAGTCGCTCTGGGATTTATTCCAGGCCGGTCTGGTGAATTACGAGACCGCTCTGGAGAGCGCCTCGAACGCGGACGAGTTCAAGTTGCGCATGCAGGGCATTGCGTCGACTTCGGACATTTCGCGGCAGTCGATGCAGTCGGCGGGCTTTGGACGCTGAGATTGGAATTAGATCGAGTTTGTCCTGCTGAACCGTTGCCGTTTTTGAAAGATTGTTTTCTCCTTGTGACTTGGGCGCGCTTCGGCGCGCCCGTTTTTTTTGGCCGTCGGAGTGGGGTTTGCGGGCTGGCGGGGATTACTTGGAGAGGCGCTGCTATAGACATCGTGGCCGGCGGGACGCCGGCGTGAGACTCGGACGGCCACCAGCTTAGTTGGGCTTGCGGTACTTACTATCGGCTAGATAGCGAAGCATGATAGCGTCGGTGGCGCTTTGAAACTGCTGTTCGGCTTCGGGAACTTGCAGGGGCGCCTCCTGGCGCAGGGTCTGACGGAACTTCTCACCCATCTCGGAATCGCTGGTAACGACCTGCATGTAGAACCAGAGGAAATGACGCATCTGGTCAAGAGCGGATTTGAGCATCTGAATGGATTCCATCTCCGGGGCGTCGGCCAGGGCTTCCATGAGCTCGGGATCGGTGGGGGCCTGCATGGCGGCGCAGTTGAGTTCGCGCTGGATCATGCGCAGGTCGTCGGTGACCCTTAAAATGCGGAGATGAATCTCTTCCATGCTTTCCCGATTCTCGCGATCCATTAGGTCCTTTCCGTTCCCAGCAAGCGCGCATGAATCATGCTTCCTGACCAAGATCGCACCTTAGAGCTTGCGGGGAAAGGTTCCCCGTGTGCATGAGCTTCGGTAATTGAAGTTGGAGTCGAGGTTACCATAGGTTAAAAGCCGCGCTGGACGGGATGTTTCAGGCGGCGTCGGACGTTACCGCAAAAGGCTGGTGGGCACCGGGACAAGCGGATTCCAAGGACGCTGACCTGACGCGCGCCCGGTAACGACGCTTCTCTAAAAATAACAGCGGCCGCCGTGGCGTCCTTCGAGCTCACTTGCCGACATAAGCACGGTGCACCCGCATTTGCGATTGGGTTAATTCTTTCACGTCCAGTTCGCCGTCATGGTTCGCATCCAACCTGTCGAACTCCGCTTCCATGAACTTCATCCACTCCTGCTTGGAGACCTTGCCACTCTTATCGGCATCCATGAGAAGCAAGAGCTTCTTGGCCGCTTCGGTGGCTTCGGCTAGCTTCCTTTCCTGTTCAGCTTTCTCTGCCGCCGGAGTTGGAGTCGGAGCGGCGGTTGCTTTCTCAGGTTGGTTGGTCGCGGCATTCATGGGCGTAAGTGCAGCCAGGAACAGCGCGGCGACGGTCGCGAGGACGATCAGCCTAGACTTAGACATGGTTCCACCTTCGTTATGAGACAGTCTCTAGAACTTGACCATGATGTCGATGTCGATCAGATTCTCGTCTTTGCGCAGATCGGGAAACCATACGCTGCTGCCTTGTGCAGAACACGCCGACGTCGCGCCGCTGAGGTTCAAGGGCACTCCGGAGGTCTGTGCTGGGTTTCCATCCATGCAGGCATAGTACTGGGGATATCCGTTGTTGGTATAAGGCACTCCGCCTGAACCTGGCGGCGTAACTCCACCGCGTCCCGACCAATAGGGAACATTCGCATGGCGGTAATCGTATTCCCAGCGGAAAGTGAGCCACTGCTTCGGCATGTAGTCGTAGGTGATCGACGTATCCCAGGCTTTGAATGGGTTGCCGGGATTGCCGGTAAAGTAAGGCGCATTGATCGCCGCCGACGACGCGGTTTCACCATTGATGGGCGGGAGCAGAACCAGATAACGTCCGGGATTGTTGATCATGCCGCCACCGATGGTTAAACCATACGTATCCTTCTTGAACCAGGTGCGATCGTACAGCATGAAGCCAATAAAGCTCTGCTTCGGACCGCCCGCCTTATCGCCGTAACAGCTTACGCCGCCACCAAATTCGCACCCCATATCGCCGGTAAAGGAGAACGCCATCTTGTCGAGCGTTTGTCCCGGCCGGTCGAAATATTTAATCTCAATACTATCGTCGGTGTGGATGCGCCCGCGGTTTGGGATATAAAGGTCATCGTGACCCAGGCCGTAATTGTTGGAAATGATGTTGACCCATGGTCTTGGCGTCCACTTGATCTGTCCGCCCAGTCCCTTTCTTGAATTGGATGAGGCGTAGGACTGCCATCCGTTGATAATCCAGGGTTCGATCTTCAAGTGCGGGTTGGGAAAGATCTGGATGCGGATACCTTCGAAAAACCAGGGCGTATTAGAAGAAACGTACGAGGGCTGATAGGCCCAGTTATCGAAGTTGTAATAGCTGAACAGGCCGATGTAGGACATGAAGATTCCCGCGTCAATATTGATTCCGTTTAACGCGTTAATGTGATAACCGCCGTAAGCTTCGGCCAGGTAGCGATCGGCATCGGCAATATTCCATTGTCCTTTGGCGTAGCTGGGATCATTGCGGATCGTCGCCGTCGAATACATGCCGAACTGGGTCATGAAGCGGGCGCGCACGTTGTCGTAATGGAAATCGCCGCCGATGCCGAGCTGTTCCAACTGGATTTCGTTGGAGCGAAACAGTTCGCTCGATCCACCCATCGAGTTGTCCACGGGCTTGTTGAAATCATAAGTGTAGGTCACGTCGGCGCGGATTTCAGGGGTGAAAAATTTCGAGTCGAAGGCGGTGTCTTTGTTACGCGGATTGCCGTTCAGCCAGGTCCAGTCCCAGTCAGAAAACGGCGCGATCTTTTCCTTTTTCGCGGGCGTGGTGGTCGCAGAGTCACTGGACGAGTGCGCCGCCAGTGCTAGAGCCGGCGCCGTCAACGACAAGGACGCTGCTTTAGCGGGAACTACCGGTGCCAGCGCCGCGTTCATGGTTGCGTTGGGCGTCGCGGTGCGGGCCTTGAGTTCGGCCTCGAGTTGTTCAATACGCGCCTTCATCGCCTCCAGCTCTTTGGCGATGTCGGTCGAGACCTGATCGGGAGCGGGCGTGGCTTTTGCCGGAACGTCGGGCGCTGCGGGCGGTTCGTGCAAGGCCGCCACTTTCACGGAAGCGTCGGGCATCTGGGTCTGGGCATAACTACACGGACCATGGCCTACCACGAGGGTCAGGATCAGCACCGCGGGAAGAGTTGAAAGAGTCAGGGCATTAACGAATCGAGTTCTCATGATTTTCACGATCTTGTCCTTTCCGGGCCGGAGTTTCCGGTTTCTTGCTACTGAGTGACAGCCGTGCGCTCTGACAAAAATGCCAACCATACTTGCCGGCCGCTTTTTCTTGTCGGTGAAGTCACTATCACAATCGAAAAACCGTAAAGAACGGGTAAACATTTCATAAAGACCGCATAAAGTTTTCCCGAGGAGCCGGTCGCGTTATTACAGCTTGTCGAGTTCTCCCTGCTCATAGATTTGGGATGGAAACCCTCCTGTCGCTGGAGCGCGCGAGGCAATCTACTGGAGAAAAACGATATCGTCTTCGATGAAGTGATTCAAGAAAAGGTCAAATGAAGAATCGGTCCGGACCTCGACAGAGGACGGTGTTGTTCGGGATCCTCATTCCTCTAAGATGTCTTTGCGTACAGTGGCGACCTTCGATTGAGAATCAGCGCACCGACGATTTCCGCGACGATGTCTTCAACATCCCGGGATGAATCTACCTTGAGCACTTCCTGTTCTGACTCGCGTGTTCCACACGATCCGTCGGGGTGCTCCGAAACTAGAACGCCAGATGAGCGATCAAAGATGTTTGTGCAACTGTTCACAGGGGATGTCGATGTCTCCAGGCACACAACCTTGACCAGCAAGGATGTCTTAGATAGCTGTCTTTGATCTCTCTCCCTCAGCAGCGCACAGGAGACAACCACATCTCGCCATTCATAAATCCAGAAGTCAATCGCGGCTAATAGTGCGTCCCTTTCCCAAGATGAATCGGCATTGACCTGCGAATATTTACTGTTCGGCCGCTCAAGATGGGCGGGAGGATGAAGATTCTTCGCGTCGACAAATTCCCACGATAAGTCGTCCGCGAGGAGCTTCCCCACCATGTTCGTGTCTGATTCTGTGGTTCCCGTGATGACGAAGACCATCCTGCTCACCCCCCTTTTGCGGAGGCGATCAATCCCGAAGAACCTATTTATCGCCGAGCAAGAATCCTGCAACTGCCAGGCTAAGCACAATGACCACCACGCAAACAATAACGGGTACCATCCACGCGCTCATCATTATTGAGCGCCATTATTGAGCGCCGGTGTAGGTCGCGGGATTTCTCCGCCGCTTCGCCATCTTGCCACTGCGATTGAGACGAAGAATTCTGATTCACAATCAGCCTCATCTGGCGAAGCGTTTCTATCTAACAGAGGAGCGCCCCATAACGCCGCCACGTCTCGCTTTCCTACAAACTGACTTTAGTGATTCACACTGCGAGGAAATAGCGTGGGCAGAATAGGAGACTACACAGTGCAGGCGGCTAAACCTGACCGCTGACATGGATTGCGTTTCGGTGATTGGGTCGTTTTCCATGCCTGCACCCCTGGAACGACACCGGACTTTGACATCGAGCAAAAACAAAAGGTCAAAAAGCTCGCGACCAGTCACGTAGCTCACATTTATATGCACGGAAAATTGCATAAAGTCAGTGACGGCTATCACTCATCTCAGTGATAATTGGCGGCACTGCCTTGATCGCTCCACCGTAACTGCAATGGCCGTATTGAAATCAGGCAAAGACCAGCGTGCTTCTTCAGTTCCTCTTCAGCTTTCCAAATTCCGTCTCTTCGACTCTATCCATCATTTTTCTTTGACCATTGCGAACTTCTGCTCGTGACGGGCGTCACTCGTAGTCATGAGCCTCACAAAATCATAGTGTGCAATGGTTTGGAAGAAAGCAGGCAATTGCGAAGGCCCAACGATTCACGCGAAGCGGGTGACAGCTCACCATAATGAGTGACATGAGGCACTGACAAATTGGGCTGTTTAAATCATAAGTAACCAGCCTATTCGAACGAACGTTCGATATTGCGAGGTGGACTATGGAAGGCCCACTCATCGCCGCCCGTAAAACACTCACCCGGTCTGCGCGACCATCCTGCAAACTGCCATTCCATCCAGGGCAACCTCGGGGCGATGTTCGCCAACACCATCAAACTGATGCTGTCGTCCAAGAGGTCTGTGAGCGTACGGGACAAGGGATTCGGTTCACAACTCATGTTGAAGGCAAATAACTGATTGCAGGAGACGAGAACGAAGCACTAATAACTTAAGTCCGGTAGGAGGTACAACATGGCAGCTCGACTGGCCGAAGAATGGTTTGCTATATGCGGAGGTTGCGAGGTAACTATCCTCGACATCGGTGAACCGCTTCTCGACGTACTTAGACAAGTGGAAATCGTGCACATGCCGGTCCTGATGGATCACAAGCTCTATGGTCAGACTGGCGAAAATGCAGAGATGGAAATCCCCGCGGCGGATGTCGGGCTGATCTCGGGAGGAATCCGCAACGAAGAACACAGGAAACTGGCGCAGGAGATGCGTAAGAAGTGCAAGATCTTGATCTCGCTGGGATCTTGCGCTTGTTTTGGCGGCGTGCCGGCGTTGGCAAATCAGTTCAGCACCGAAGAGTTGTTGGAGAAGGTCTACCGTGACAGTGCGACCACCGAGAAAAACGGCTTGCCCCGTGAGCAGATTCCCCCGCTGACCGACAGAGTCTACGCGGTCCACGAGGTGGTGAAAGTGGATGCATATCTGCCCGGATGTCCAACCACGCCAGAGATGGTGGCCGGAGCGTTGGTTGCTCTTCTGGAAGGCAAGCCGCTGCCCGCGTTGGCGTCGAAGAGCGTCTGCGACGAGTGTCCCACGAAGCGTGAAAAGAAGGCGGTCTCTACGCTGAAGCGCCGGCTGGATGCGCCGGACTTCAAGCCCGGCGCGCCACTGAGCGAAATGCGTTGCCTCATGGAGCAGGGCATTCTGTGCCTGGGTCCGGCGACGCGTGCCGGCTGCAGCGGCAGTGACGGCAATCCACGCTGCATCCGCGCCTACATGCCATGCGAAGGTTGCTTTGGGCCGCTCTCGGACAAAGCCAACCCCATGGTGGACATGATGGGCGCGCTTTCCTCCATCGGACTTGATCCCAAGCAGATTCCGGATCGGGCCGCAACCTTCAACCGTTTTGCTGGCGCTGGCCGTCTGCGGCCGCTGCCCCGGAGGTGATCCATGGCAAAGACACTGGTCGTTCAACCTGTCACCCGCATCGAGGGCCACGCCAAGGTGACCATTCAGCTGAACGACGCGGGCAATGTGGACACCGCCCGCGTAAACGTCATTGAACTGCGCGGCTTTGAGAAATTTTGTCTCGGACGCCCGGTAGAAGACCTTCCTCGCATCACGCCGCGGATTTGCGGTGTCTGTCCGTGGTCGCATCACCTGGCCTCGGCCAAGGCTTGCGACGCGGTCTTTGGAGTCGAGCCCCCCCCGGCTGGAAAGAAGTTACGCGAGCTGTGCAACAGCATCGCCTACATGGAAGAGCATATCTTGCACTTTTACTTCCTGGCGGGAGCCGATTTCCTGCTTGGTCCCGATGCCGACTATTCCATCCGCAATGTAATAGGCGTGCTGCAGGCAGCGCCCGACATTGCCAGAAAAGTGGTGAAGGTGCGGCACATGTGCGCCCATATGCTGGAAGTCCTGGCAGGTAAGTCGATCCACCCCCAGGCCGCCGTTCCCGGTGGATTCAGCAAGCCATTGGCTCCTGCCGAGCGTGATCAGCTGCGCAAGCAGGCGGATGAGGCGCTCGATCTCGCGAAGTTCTCCATCTCTTTCGCCAAGGAGAACGTATTTCCCAAGTATCTCGAGGTGGTGAAGTCCCTGGGAGTGATCAACACAGGCTTCATCGGCACGGTCAAGGAGAATGGCGCGTTGAATCTCTACGACGGAAAGATTCGCCTGATGTCGCCGAAGGGCTCTTTTCAGGATTTTCCGCCCGCCCAATATACCGACTTCATTTCCGAGCACATTGAATCGTGGAGCTACTTGAAGTTCCCCTACGCCAAACAGTGGGGCGAAGGTTTCTCCATGGATATCGACAATCCCAAGGGGGTATATCGAGCCAACACTCTGGCGCGCATTAACGTCTGCGACTTCATCGATACGCCGCTCGCCCAGGCCGAACTCGAGGAATTTCGCACCAAGTTCGGGCGGCCCGCACAGCTCACCTTGCTCTATCACTGGGCCCGGCTGATTGAACTGCTCTACAACGCCGAGAACGCCATCCGCTTGCTGGACGATCCCGGGATCACCAGCACCGAAACCCGCGTCAAGTGCACGCCGCGGGCTGCGCGCGGCGTAGGCGTTACGGAAGCGCCGCGCGGCACCCTCATCCACGATTACACCACCGATGCCGACGGCCTGATCACCAACGTCAACCTGA
>Ga0187855_10003223_pt1 | contig 12061 bp, 10 predicted proteins | sample June2016WEW_8_10_2_FD_132969 | JGI IMG/M metagenome (GOLD analysis project Ga0187855, IMG submission 132969) | Peatland microbial communities from SPRUCE experiment site at the Marcell Experimental Forest, Minnesota, USA - June2016WEW_8_10 | ecosystem: Environmental > Terrestrial > Soil >...
AAAGCGAGCCCCAGGATCGGACCAAGCTCCAACACCACCCTGGGCCATTCCATCTCCGCTAGCAAGAAGCTCTGCGAACCAGTTTCGAGGTAGGCTGCAACGTTGCTACCCATTCCAATGCCCTTTCCTATCCAAGGGACCGTCTCGGCTGCCTCGACCCCGCCCATAATGACGCCCAATACTCGAAGCGACAAAACGTCTTTGACGTCTCCTTCGCCGGCGGATGCTTGTTGCCATCGATTCTGAAAGGTGCCTATTGATTCGTGGATCGCCGGGACCCACAAGACGGCGATAGAACCAAGACCGAAGACAACAATTATGCCGGCAAGCCTGGGGAGCTGTCCTGGAATTCTCACTATGGCGAAAGATGCCCAAATAACCACAGCAGCCGTCACGAACAGCAAGGTTCGACTACCAGAGAGGGGAAGAGCAATGATTACCGCCGCAACTGACGGCACCAGAATCCATTTTGAGTACGTCCTCGGCCGACTTAGCGCGTACAGAAGAAATGCTTCGGCTAGAGCAAAAAAGCAAGTGGTGCCGGTTGCAAAGCTGAAAGGTCCCGCAGCTCGAACGTGGTCCCCAGCGGAACGCATTTGTCCTGGAGTTCCACCGGCCCCGGCATTCAACCAAGATGACACGGGTGCACGATATTGCGCCAGCATTAATAGCGCGATCGGAACGGAGAGTATCAAAAGCCATCTACCCACCTGCTTGACGTCCTCAAACGTGAACGTTTCTGAGATTATAACTATAAGCGGCAAATGGAGGAGATAGGACCGCAATCCGTAGAGGGCAATGACGCACGAATTCGTACCAGAAGCCACCTGGATGGATGCAAGTAGGATGAGCGGAACACTGACGACCCCTAGAGCCAATAGGTGCGGTGAGTGTACTCTGCCTGATCGGAACGCCATCCAATAAATGACCAAGAGAACTGGATCGCGAACTACGAGTAAGGGCATGCTCAGCTGCGGCAAAAGCCATTTTCTCAGGACGCCTTCAAATATAAGCAGCCAGAAATACAACCATATCCAACGTTTGAGCCAAAGGAGCTCAGCGCTTCTGTGGATGATCGTGTTTGAACGCAATCCGTGCTGGAGACTCAAATGCAAAGTAGCCCCGTTACAGTTCCAGAACATGCTTGAGCGTGGCGGCGAGCACACTTCGATAACGCTCCCAACTGAAGTCACGAGCCCGGAGACGAGCGGACTGTGACATCCAATCCAGGCGTTCACGATCCCTGTTCAACATTTCCAGCTTCTCAGCAATGGCCTGCGCTGAGCGAATCGGAACAATAAAGCCGTCCTGGCCGTCTCGAATTAGCTCCGGACCACCGGTGGAGGCCGTAGTGATTACGGGCAAACCTCTCGATAGAGCCTCTCCTATTACCAAACCAAAACCTTCAGTGAGGGAAGGAAACACCAGGACATCATGTCGCGCCATCTCTTCAAGAATTCGCTCGTTCGGAGTGCTGGGAATCCAGCGATTTTGTCCAAGAATCGCATCAACGGCGGTGGAGGTGCCAACTTTTCGACCGATTATCGTGAACTCCGTAGCCCGGTTCAGTAGCTTTATCGCATCGAAAGCATAGGCGATGCCTTTTCCCTGAGTTAAGGCCCCCACGAAGAGAACACGCAGCCGCGCTCGCTTAGGTTGCCCAAGAGGCCGAATTGGGGACGTAGCCTCATGGGTTCCGTACGGGATGAGAAGCAGCTCCCGGCCAGAAGCTGGCGAGGTTTTCAGCGTGTCATTAACATGCCGGCTCGGAACGATAATGTGGTCGGCCTTGTCTAGTTCTTCGTCCCTGTCTTCAAGAAGCGCGGACGCGTAGTTGCGGCCAGGCATTGTGTCCGCGTACTCAGGTTTAAGTAGCGCCTCTTCCTGAAGCAGTTTCGCAGTGTAACGACAGTACCCGCACGGAAGTTCGTAAACACAGATTGCACCCTGGCGCTTAGCCGAGCGAAATGTCTGCAGCGCTAGTCCTGAATAGGCGTAGACAGCCTTGGGTCTATAGCGGTTAACGTATAAAGCAGTGGCTGCGTCCAGCTTTTCGCCGATCACCCGTGCTGAGAATGGGGCTATTCGCAGCCCTAGTTTGTGGAAAAGCAGTCGGCCCCCTTCCCTCACCGGGCTCAACGAGACTTGTCTACGTTCAACCTGCGGGTATGTGCGCCGATTCAATTCAGATTTAGCGGCGCGAGGGAGCAGGGAGTTTACTGGCCATGTCGCGTCCCAATAGACCGTCGTATGGAAACGACTAAGCAACTCGGCGCCATTAAGGGCAGCCAAGGCCTGGCGCACGTTCTGATTCCCGAAAGGATGTGAAAGTGAAAACATCTGTGCTCAGGTTTGATTGAGTCGAAACTGCTTATGCTCTACGCAACAGTCGTGCGAATACGGTGGCACTCATTTCGTTGAGTTTGAATAGGAAGTAGGCGATTGCGCCCAACACAGTGATTCCGATTATGGTCAACGCAGCAGTCTCAAACAACGATCTGGTGGAACTCGCAAACGCCAACCACGCGCAACCAGCCATGGCGCCTACCAGGAGTGTCCCCAACCGATAAACAGGATTGAGGTTCAGTTGGGCAGCATGTTCGAAAAAACGGCGATTCAGACGCAAGACATAGACCACCTGAATCACTTCCGTCGTTAGCCACAACGCCAGGAATCCGGAGATGCCGAACCGGTGAATCATCGGCACAGAAAGAAGAACCATAGCCACGTAACTGCCGAACCAAAAACGCGCCATTTCAGCGTGTTCGTTAGCAGAGGTCTGGAATTGGTACTTGTGCTCTTTGGTGCCCATGACTGCGGAAATTAGAGCCATGTATATGCAAATGTGGATGTCGTACAATTTGGGCGTATGGACCCATACAGTAAACAGAATCGGCGTTGCCAGGAACGTGCCTACACTAACGACCGGTACAAGTGCAAAAATCACTCGCTCCGAGAGATCGTAGAGCCGTAGTAATTTTGGCCAATCTCTTTCGCCATACAACTCTACAATTTCTGGCCCGATCGCAAAACTAATAGAATTTAGGGCCTGGCGGGACATGGAGTAGATTGTCCGGATAAGCGAAAACGCGACCACCTTTTGTGGCCCTAGGAAGCGCTGCATGACAATAACCGGCAGTTGGTACACGAGAAAATTAGAGGAGAAAAGCATCGCGAAGTAACCGCTTGGCCTTAAAATGTCCTTGATGCGTGCAAGCCGAATCTGAGAGAGGTCTGGAAATACTGGAGCTGCCTTGAAGCGCAAGTCAATAGCGACCAGAATAGTGAAGAGCAGGGCCGACCCCAGCTGCAACGCCGCAATCGCAGCAAAACTCGCACCTGTGAGAGCTAAGAAGGCCGTCCCCAGAAGACTACCGGCAGCTTGTGCATTGCTCCAGTTGGTTCCCCGATAAGAAACACCCACCGCAAGGAAACTTCCTGCGAGAAAACCGAAGATCATCTTGGTTAGAACCTGCAGGCCCAGAAGATAGACGATCAAGGACGACGTCCGCGAGCTTAGTTGCAGCTTGAGCCCTGAGCTCACTGGGAGCAGCAAAATCAAGAGGGTAAGAATGGCGGCAGCAGCGACTATGCTCAGCAACAATACGAATGCCGTCGCCTGTAAGGACTTCACTTCTTGTAAGTCGCCTCGCGTATAGTGGATACCCACATGATTGTTGGCAAAGGTCTGAAGACCAAAGTTTAAAGTACCTAGATAACTAACGGCCGCGGTCAAGGTAATCCATTCGCCAAAGGCGGTAACTCCGTAAGAGCGAAGGAACAAGGGAGGCAAGAGCAACTGAGTGGAGACAATTATGCCTTGCCCCACGAACAATGCTCCGGAGGTCTTTAAGATGCGCGGTACTTTCACGAAGCAGTTTCGTCCATGCCTGGTTCCCGATTGCGAAAAACCTCAATCAAACGGAGCCGGAAGATTCTCCATAGTGGTTCTGGTAGCTCCCATAACCCGATCCCCGGTAGTAGCCGTAATATCCCGACGGCGAATGCTTTGGATTCCAGTCGTTCAGGATCGTCCCGAGTACGCGGATACGGTCCTCTGAAAAACGCTGATACGCCGCCAGGATGGCGTCGCGGGTGGTCTGACCGGCCCGGGCTACTAACACCACGGCATCAGCAGCGCGTCCAACCAGTCGAGCGTCTGCCATTTGGAGCATGGGCGGCGTGTCGATCAGGACCATATCGAATTGGGTTTTCAACCTGGCGAATAATTCGCTTAGATTCGGCGAATGTAGTAAATTGGCTGCAGTCAGCGTGGGAGCGCCGCTGGTGAGCACGCTCAGGCCGGGTACACGCGTTTGCTGGATGGATTTTGCAATTGCTTCGTCCGACAATCCTGTGTCTTTCAGCAATTCGGCCAGACCGCGCTCGTTGCTGATGCCAAATAGATCATGCAGCCGGGGGCGGCGCAAATCGGCGTCTATCACCAGGACGTTCCCGCGAACCTCAGCCATCGCGATCGCGAGGTTGGTTGTGATGGTAGTTTTGCCGTCGGACGCATTGGCGCTCGTCAGAACCACGGTTCTCGGACGGCTGCCGTTCTCGCCGACAAACAGAATAGACGTTAGAGTCGCGCGGAAGGCCTCCGCCATGAGACTTGGCTTCCGGTTCCAGGTGACCATCTCGATGGCGCGATCAAACTTCTTATCGGCGGCCAGAAGTTCGGTGTGCTTTGGGGCGCCGCTCACCGGTTTGACGCGAACCTTTTTTCCGGCGCCCACCGACGCATTGGGAATGGTACCGAGCTCCGGCACATTGGCCCAAAGCTGAATCTCACCCGGATGACGAAGCCGACGGTCCATTCGCTCACTAACCATAATGGCCCCAAGTCCGGAGAGAAGGCCGAAAATCAGACCCAACGGAGCCAGTATCTTGTAATTCGGCCAGACTGGTTTTTGAGGCAGGGTAGCGGGATCCACAACACGAACATTGCTGGCGTGCAATGCGGATGCGATGGATGACTGCTTCAACTGTTGCAACATCGTATCGTATAACTGTCGATTGCTGTCGACATCTCGTTTCAAGATGTTGTATTGAATCGCCTTTTCGTCCTGGCCCATGACTTCGCGGGCTTGCGAGTTGTAGCTCGCTTCGAGCAGTTTCTCTTTGCGACCCGCTTCGGTGAAATCATTTTTGACACGTACCACAATCGCGGCTCGTTGTTCTTCGAATGCGGTTTGCAAAGCCACCAGCTCGGCGGCCGCCCGCTTGACCTTCCCAAAATCTGGGGTGAAGATGGCTGTGAGGTCGGCAACTTTCCGCTGGGCATCCACCACATTTGCCTGGGCTGTTCTTAAGGCGTCGTCACCGAGCACATCCGGGAGCGAGTCCGGGGGGCTGTGCTCCGCCAGCTCAAAGCGGGCCTCCTTGGCAACACGATCCGCAATCAACGACGTAAGTTGCTGCTGGAGTTGTTGCAGTTTCTCAGTTGCGATATTCGTATCCTGATTGTCTGTGAAGATCAAGCCCGATTTGCCGGCATAAGTTTGGAGCGCGGATTCCGAGTGCTGCAGCTTGGCCCGGGCGTCGTCTAACTCTTTTCCCAGCCAGCTTCCGATTGTTTCGGTCGTTTTCAAACGAGATTCAATCGCCTGCTCGATGAACTCGTTCGCCAGACTGTTGGTAAAATCCGTGGCGAGTTGGGGATTGGTGGATTTGGCCGTCAGCTCAATCACTCGCGTCCGAGGCGTGGTTTTGACTTTCAAGCTGTCCGCCAGACTTACTAGAAGCCCCTGGCGATCGGATAGCGTCGAATGCTCTGATAAGTGCAGAATGCCTCGCCAGCCAGTGGTTGCGATACGAGGATTGTGACGAATATAGACCAAGCCAGGGTCGAACCGGCTCAGCACACGGTCAAGCAGCGCATCGCTCTGTAAAAGCTGGACTTGAGTTTCCTCTTCTGACGTTTCATATGAATCGTCATTGGTAGCAACCGGGCTGGTCTGCTTTATGTTCATGAAGTCGCGATTCAGGCTGAGAACTTCCAGGGCGGTGCGAACCTTGTAAACCGGTGTTTGAGGAATGCCGACCAGAATTCCCAAAATAATTCCGCCCAGTGTGAAAAGGCAGAGCTTTCCTTTGTGGCGAAGCAGCATCCTTGCGTAGTCAATGCCGCTGCGTGTATCGGAGCCGGCGGAAGCGTCGCAAGGATAGTAAGGTCCTGCCACCTCCCCATATCGAATCAGAGGTTTGCCTTCGGCGTGTGCTGGCACGACGGCAAGATTCTGTGGAGGATGAGTTTGTCCGTTTAGGGGGTCCATGCGACTAATACCTGCCGTAGATAGCGATGCCGGTTGCTGCGTTTACGATCGCCTGAAGAGATCGGTACGTGACAGTCTTGGCTTTGCTATTTGGCACGAATAAAATGTCTCCTGGCTGCAAGGGCACGTCGGCCGCGCTCCCTTCCAAAAGTTGCTTGAGGTTGACCGCAAGCATGGTGCGGGTCTTAGTTTCGGGAACAAGCCGTATGATCTTGGCATTCTGTAAGGCAGCGGTTGATGTCAGCCCTTCCGCGAGAGCGATCACCTGCAAGGCCGACAACGTCTCGTCCTGGCTCATCGGAAAGCCGCCAGGCTTAGTTACCGATCCAACCGCGTAGACGATTTCGGCTCGCGCGACAGAGATCACGTCGCCCGGCATGATTTGAATGTTCTGCTCAGGACTCTTGGAGTGGAGGATGCCCTTGACGCTCACGGAGGCGATACTGAACTGACCGGTCGGGTCGTCATGCGCGGTAGGTAGAGGCACGCGTCCCCATTGGAGGCTGCGAGTGATGGTGACCGTGTTTCCGACGTCCGCGGTAAAGCCGCCGGCCATTGAAATGGCCTCCAGCAGCTTCTTTTGCCCCTGTACCTGATACTGGCCTGCGGTATTTACTTCACCCAGCACAGACACGGATTGGCTATGAAACTCGACGATACCGACGACAGCATCCGGCGCCTTGATTATCTTGGTGAGACGCGCAATCACTTGCTGCCCGAGACCGTCGGCGGTTAAACCGGCGGCGTGGATTCGGCCGGCGTAAGGAAATGTTACATCGCCGCTCATGTCAATTCGAAAGGACTTGTCGCTAAACTCCTCTTCTAGGTCAGTCACGAATACGGAGATTAGGTCACCCGGACCAAGAATGTAATCGGAAGAGGGTGCAGGCGCGGGAGAGCTATCGGCGGAGGGACCTGTTCGATTCCCATCCGAGCTGGCACTGGCGGGTGTGGGAGGCGTCGTTATTCGCTGCGCGGATCCAACCCAGGTAACCGCGGCGAACATAACGATTAGCAGAAACGATCGTCTCATGACAGAATCTCCTCAACCCGCTGCATTTGAGCGCGAGTCGTCATTTGGCCCCAAACGAGAAAAACTTAAGCATGCGCTTGGGTCGGGGCGAGTGGACAACAGGCGCGTCATTGATAACAGCCGCGGGATTATCGATAAACAGCGCACGGGCTCGAGCGTCGCCCCAACGGGCGCGAACATATTCGTACGCTTCCGAAAGACTGGGCGGGCGGTTTAGACAGTCGTGCGCATCGCTGGCCACAAAATGTACCAGGTCGCAGTCCATCAACGCCTCAACAGCATCCTTGGCGGCAGAGCCGAAGCGGCCGGAAAAAGACTGGCCGGTCACTTGGACGAGACACCCGTCCGCGACCCACATTTTGATCTGGTCGGTGTTCGCGTGCAAAGAGAAGTTGCGCTCCGGGTGTGTAATTATTGGGACCGTTCGGGCGTTAAGAAGAGCTTGGAGTTGCTCCCGAACAGCGGTAACGCTTAGCAAATCTGGCAGTTCCACCAGCAGGTAGCGGTTATTGTTGATCGAGTACTTGGCCGGATGAGCCAACGCGTCCTGCAAATTGTGAAAATTCAAGTGACAATCGCATCCCCGATGCAGGGTGATTAACCCGCAGCTCAGCGTAGACAATTCGTGAAAGGCTTCAGTGACGCGCGCTTCATCGAAGGCGAAGCGGGAGCTGGCATGTGGAGTGGCCACTAAATCGGTGCAACCACTCGCCGCTGCGAGCTTCACCATCTCAAAACTTTCTTCCATGGTACGGGCTCCGTCGTCCAGCCCAGGAAGAATGTGGCAATGAATATCTACCATATAGAACGCTGTTGGGATCTCGGGAGACGCTTCCAGCAGGGGAACGGCACGATCAAGGTGCTCTTAAATACAACGAGGTATTACTTGTTGCGGGGTCTCAGATGGCAACGAGATGATCGTGATCGATTTCGACGGAGATCGAACGTTGCAGCATGGCGACTGAAATCACCATGCGCAGCTGATTCTTTTTCTTAAGCAGGATGCCTTCCACGCCGTCCAACGAACCATGGGTAACCCGGACCCGTTGACCTTCGCGCAAATAAGGGCAAGGCTCACTCGGGCGACCGGATCGAAGAGCGGCGCGAACTGATTCGATTTCGTGGTCGGGAATAACTGCTGGTTCACCTCCGAAACCGACGATGGAGACCACCCCAGTGGTTATCAGGATCGGTAATCGGTTTTTGACATCAAAGCAACAAAAGACATAACCAGGGAACAGAGGATGGTCGCTTTTGATTACCCGTTCGAAACGCCGCCGATGGACTTGATAAGTGGGCACGTAGGGTTCATAGCCCTTGCCGTGGAGTCCCATCGCAGTGATTTTTTCGTGATTAGAGCGAGTGCGAATGGCATACCACGGATGTCGTTCGCATTGATCCGCAGCCTGCGGTAGAATACGGGCCTCGTTGAGCTCTTGGACTGCAAAGTGAGATTGCATTTTGCACAAACCAAGGGCGTTTGAGACACTACCGCCCTTTCGACCCCCACATTTATCGTGTCTTTACTTACGAAAACGCTCGGCTCAGAGCGTCGCGATGAGGAGGGCAAGCTACCGCCCTTTTTAAGGCTTAGGCAAGTCTCACAAAGTCGACAAAAACTTGTCGTGCTCAGGCCGGTTTAACCAACAGAGCATACGCTTGGGACGCTCCAACAGTTAGCCGGCTACTGCGGATTTACTACGCACTTAAACCGCAGATGTCGTACCTTACCATACCTATAAGGTCCCTGCAAGAGAATTATTTCAACGTTGTTACGGTTTAGTATTAGCTTTTGCGCCTGATGCCTCTCCCGCATAATTGCGATCTTCAAATCAGACTGATAGTTGGCATTCTTAAGTTGAAATAATCGTTCAGATAATGTGAGGAGGTCCGTCTGTTCCGTGGAGTACGTTATATCAAGGTTCGCGAGGTATGTGTAATGCGAGCCACAATCACAATCTAACCCAGCGCTTTCGTTCGACAATGGCCCGGAGATATGCTTGATAAATGTCGACGCTGCTTCGGAGTTCAGAATCAAAACCCATTTCGGTCTTCGGGCGACTCATTCCTTCGCGGCAGGCGCGGTGGTTCGTCCGGTTCTGGGTAGCTGCGGTGATCGTGGGCTCGCTAATGCCAGGCCCTGGAAAGGAAAAACTTGGCCTGAGGACCGCGAAGACCGCTCACGTGGAGGGACATATAACGGGTAGACATCGGCTGGTCCATATTTTTGCGTTTGGATCCAGCTGGCTTCTTGTGAGCTTATTGGCTCGCAACAACCGGGAAGCATTGGAAGCTGTCGGTGAAATAATGGCCGTGGGTTTCCTGGTGGAACTGGCACAGTGTGTCATTTACTCGAACGGCCGCGTCTTCGAATGGTGGGATATTCGCGACGATGCCATTGGAATTGCGGTGGCATTTTTAGCCGTCCAGTTGATCCGCCGGGTTCGGCGTTCATTACTGCGCTAAGTGTTGCCGTGTTTGCTCCGAAGCAGAGAGCTAGGGTCCGCGTCTGCATCCGAGGCCTGGATGACAACTTATCCTCTGCAACTCGGATGCCCCGTCTGTGATCTCGTGGAGCATTTCACGAAGCCAGGAGACCCTGTCGCGATCTTTGGGTGGGCGCCAGAATTTTACGTCTCAACGGGCACATTACCAGCGACTCGCGACATTATCCCGCCCCATATTATCGGTGTTCCAATGCAAGATTACTACCGGCACCGCTATCTAGAAGATCTTCAGCGTCACCCTCCGAAAGTCTTTGTGGATAATGGACCGCAGCAATTCCGATATCAAGATAAGGACGCGTACAGCTTAGAAGCCTTCCCGGAACTCCACAAGTATGTCAGAAGCAATTTCTTTTTGGCAGACGAAGATGGCATTGAAACCTTCCCGGAACTTCGCAAATATGTAAACGGTGACGTGCGCCTTGCCTTTGTGTCCGACCCACTCGGCGGCGCGCGCGTTTTCGCCAAGAGAGACGCAAGCCACCAAATAAAGTTGCCCATTCGTATAAAGTGCGGCAGTGGAATGGCAGTCTGGGATGAAGCTGGCAACGAATGGAAGCTTGATGCACATTTCAGTGGCGGACAACCCCGGCAGTTTCAGCGAGCGGTCACGGGAGAGCTGCCTGTCCTTTACTGGTCAGAACGCACTTGCGCAGCGAAGTGCCGGTATGCCATTCCCATTCCCAATGGCACCTATCTCGTTAGGATGTATTTTGCAGAACCGATCACTCTGAAGCAAATCAGCGGCTGTTTGATGTGGAAGTAAACCAGGATGCTCGCGCTTGGGATTTGGACCTCTTCCGTGCCGCGCACGGCCAAGCTGAGCCGTACGTTCTCGAGCGGCGCACAACAGTGTCCAACTATATGTTAGAGATCTCCCTCAACCCCACACTAGGGTCTCTGGTCGCTTGATTTGTTCCCCTTGCTCACGCGTGGGGCTACAACCCGGCTCGTGGTAGCCCCGCGCGTAAGCAAGGGGACGACCCCGTTTTTGGAATGAAATCAGCGGGTCACAGACCTAGGTGAAGCCGAAATCAGCGGGATCGAGATCCTACTGGTCCCCGAGACCCGACCCTCCAACTTCCAGTTAAAGGAGATAACCGAAACCGAAGCTGGGCCCCTCATCGTCTCGATGGAACGCGCTCAGATCTTCGTGAATTTTCGCTAAACTCCACAGCGTGATGTAGAGCGCGCCTGCTGCGTGTCCCTTGGCTAAAACGAATACTTCGTCTGGGCCCATCACCTCGTGATGCAGCACCAGCAGTGCGTCTAACGCCGAGAGATTGCCGCGGATGTGTCCAACACCGGCGTGGAAATGCATCTCCAGCAGCCGTCCGCGAGCGCTTAACCAACTCTATAGAAAGAGTGCCTACTCCCTCGGAGTGCCCAGCGCGCATTCCGCGTAAAGGCGTTAACGGATTCAGAAACACGTCTCCTTGTTATCGCTGGTGCCCCGCGAGGTGCGGGAAGGCTCGCTATGTCCTGGAAACTCGAGTACTGCGAACATCTTTTACGCACAACGTGTTCCCTTATAGCGAAATATCAATTCAGGCTCCGAGTTTCTGAATGGAAATGGTAGAACATCGGTATTGGCCGTGTCAAACGACATGCCTGCGTTGTCAAGGCAGAAGGAGAATTTCCTAATATGGACCCATCACCCCGTTCCAATCATGCTGCTTGCCCGTTTAGCCATCGCGACTTCTTGGCAAGGAAAAGGCTTAGGTGTTGGATTGCTCAAGGATGCGATGCAGCGCAACGCTTCAGGCCGCCGATATCGCTCCAAGACGACGCGGCGCGGCGCGGGCGTTCTATGAGCATCTCGGCTTTCCCGCTCCCAAGCGATCCCTATCATCTATTTCGATTGCTCAAGGATATTCGCGCTGGCCGCTAACCTTCGCCCACCTATTGCTTGAGCGATTTCAAATACGCCAGCACCGCTTCCGCATCCGGACGCGTCATTCGAAAGGGGGGCATCGGAGGATTCGGGGGGGCTCCGGTACGTGAGATCCCCGTAGTGAGCAGGCGGACGAATTCTTCATCGGTGCCCGGCGGACGGCCCGCCAGCCGCGGTTCCACCACCGCCCAATTCGGCACCGGATAGCTGGCCTGTATCTGCGTGGGGCCGCCCAGCAGCCAGCTGCTGCGCTTGCCTTCTCCATTCTGATTCCAGGGCGTGTGGCAGCGGCCGCACATCGCCACCGATTCCACAATGTACTTGCCGCGCTCAATGGAGCCCGCATCCGCGG
>Ga0187855_10003226_pt1 | contig 12053 bp, 10 predicted proteins | sample June2016WEW_8_10_2_FD_132969 | JGI IMG/M metagenome (GOLD analysis project Ga0187855, IMG submission 132969) | Peatland microbial communities from SPRUCE experiment site at the Marcell Experimental Forest, Minnesota, USA - June2016WEW_8_10 | ecosystem: Environmental > Terrestrial > Soil >...
GTCACGGCTTCCGCCCAAGCGGTGGCGCAGGCGGAGACCTCCGCTCTGGCAGCGCCCTCCACGCCGGAAGAATTGCGTCCACCGTCCGCCCCGGTGGAACCCACGGAGGACGACGCCAGGTTCGGCGACCGCCGTGGTTATCAGCGCGATAAAATCGCCAGCTCGCTAAACATCGCCAAACTCCAAGCCATGAGCATGACCGAGCTCAACGCCATGGCCAAGGAATACGCCGTGGAGAATTTTGGCACCATGCGCAAACACGAGGTCATCTTTCATATTCTCGAAAAGAATGCCCAGCGCGCCGGCGTACTGTTTTCTGAGGGCGTGATTGAAGTGCTGCCCGAGGGTTTCGGCTTTCTGCGGTCGCAGAGCTTCAATTATCTCCCCTGCCCCGAGGACATTTACGTTTCGCCCTCGCAAATCCGCCGTTTCGATTTGCAGACGGGCAACCTGATCGCCGGCCAGATCCGGCCCCCGAAGGAAAAGGAAAAATTTTTCGCGCTGCTCAAAGTCGAAGCCGTGGACGGCGAAGAGCCGGACAAAGCCAAGGACAAAACGCATTTCGACAACCTGACGCCGCTGTTCCCGAACCGGCGGTTCATCCTCGAAACCACGGCCGACGAAGTCAACACCCGGGTGCTGGACCTGGTGTGTCCGATCGGCAAGGGCACGCGCGGCCTCATCGTGGCCCCGCCGCGCACGGGCAAGACGGTGTTGATGCAGAAGATCGCCAATGCCATCCTCAAGAACAATCCCGAGTCGTACCTCTTCATCCTGCTGATTGACGAGCGGCCCGAGGAAGTCACCGACTTCCAGCGCTCCGTCAAAGCCGAGGTCGTCGCCTCCTCCAACGATCAAGACCTGGAAACCCACGTCCGCCTCTCCCGTTTCTCCATCGAGCGTTGCCGCCGCATGGTCGAATGCGGCCGCGATGTCTTTGTCCTGCTCGATTCCATCACCCGCGTCGCCCGCGCCTACAACAGCGTTCATGGCGGCAGCGGCCGCACAATGACCGGCGGCGTGGACGCGCGCGCGCTTGAAATTCCCCGCAAGATGTTCGCCTCCGCACGCAAGATTGAAAACGGCGGTTCGCTGACCATTCTGGCCACGGCCCTGATCGAGACCGGGTCGCGCATGGACGAACTTATCTTTCAGGAGTTCAAGGGCACGGGCAACATGGAGCTGGTGCTCGACCGCAAGCTTTCCGACCGGCGCCTGTTCCCGGCCATTGACATTCCCAAGAGCGGCACGCGCAAGGAGGAGAAATTATATCCGCCCAAACAAATCGAGGCCGTGCGCAAACTGCGCCGGATGATGGTGGACCTGAATCCGGTCGAAGCGATGGAAACCCTCGTGGCCGCGCTCAAGAAGCACAAGACCAACGACGAACTGCTCGCCAAGCTCGACAAGGGCTCGTAGTTTTCCGCGGTGAACCCGTCGCTCCATTCGCGTCCCCCGCTGGAGCGGATGCTGCGCATTCATCAGGCGCTTCAATCAGGCGCTTTTCCCAACGCCTCCACGCTGGCGCGCGAAATCGAAGTCGCCACCAAGACCATCCACCGCGACCTTGAATTCATGCGCGACCGGTTGAACCTGCCGCTGGAGTTTAATCCCATCCGGAATGGTTATCATTACACCGAGGAAGTCAGCGCCTTCCCCACGATGCAGATCACCGAAGGCGAACTGTTCGCACTGGTGGTTGCGGAAAAGGCGCTCCAGCAATATCGCGGCACGAGCTTCGAGAAACCGCTCCTCAGCGCCATTAAAAAGATGGAGCAGGCGCTGCCGGACACCATTTCACTCAACCTCGCTGACATGGGACAAACCATTTCCTTCCGCACGCGGGCCGAGCCGGTTTTGAATCTCAAGATATTCGACGCGCTCGCCAGGGCGGTTTCGCAACACGAACAACTGGAACTGGCTTACCGTAAACCCGGTCAGGCCCGGCCGGAAGCGCGCCTGGTGGATCCGTACCATCTGGCAAACATCAATGGAGAGTGGTTTCTGTTCGCCTACGACCACGCGCGCAAAGACATCCGAACCTTCGTGCCCGCGCGCATCCAGTCCGCGAAGCCGACCGGGAAAACGTTTGCGCGTTCGCGGAAATTCTCGCTGGAACAGCGCCTGCGCGACAGCTTTGGCGTCCATTCCGGCAAGGGCAACCACGAGGTCGTCATCCGTTTCCATAGCCGGGTGGCCGATTACATTCGTGAAAAGAAATGGCATGAATCGCAGCAATTGCGCGAGTTGAAGGACGGGGGAGTGGAATTGCGGATGAAGTTGTCGAGTCTCATCGAAATCGAGCGTTGGATCCTGAGCTGGGGCGGCGACGCAAAAGTGGTCAAACCGCGCGAACTGGCCGAAGCCGTCAAACAATCGGCAAAAACCATCTTGCAATCGACCAATTCAGAATTTACCTCTTAGCGAAATCAAATACTTGTGAAAACACGGCTCCTTCCGGTCTTTATGACTCTGGCGTTGCTGTTCGGCACCGGGCTGCCAGGCGCGGCACAAGGTTCCTTGGATATCTACACCGACGGCCTCGATAATGGATTTCAGGATTGGAGCTATGCCACTCATAATCTGTTCAACACGTCGCCCGTGCATTCCGGCAGGTATTCCATCAGCGTCAATACCGTCTACTGGAACGCCATTTCATTTCATCAAACCAATTTTGATTCGACGCCTTATAAGAGCTTCACCTTCTGGGTGAATGGCGGCGCCGGCGGCCAAAGCCTGGGGATGTATGCTTATCTGAACGACGTCTATCAGCAATATTACCAGATCCCCGGCGTGCTGACGCCGAATACCTGGCAGCAAATTGTTGTGCCATTGAGCGCACTCGGTGCCGCCGACCAGACGAACGTTTCGCGCTTCGACATCAAGCTCGCCCAGGTCGGCAGCAGCACCGCCAACGAATTTTACCTGGACGATGTCCAGCTGGTTGCCAGGGGAGTGACGGTGGATACAACCCAAACGGTGCGCCTCGCGGACGGCCGCTGGTTCGGCGCCAACACGGCCATCTGGGAGTATGGCTTTGATTCGCCGGACACCCTGTCCCTGCTGACCGAAATGGGTTGCCGGACCCTGCGGTTTCCCGGCGGTTCATTTGCGGATGAGTATCACTGGTCCTCGAATTACATTGAGGGGGCCAGTTTTGAGGCGTGGCCCACGGCGTTCACCAATTTCATGGATATCGCCACGAACCTGAAGGCCAATGTCTTTATTACCGCGAATTACGGCACCGGCACCACCAATGAAGCGGCCGACTGGGTGAATTTTGCGAACAATATCAACCAGTGCGGCTTTAAATATTGGGAGATTGGCAATGAGTGTTACGGCACCTGGGAAGCTGACAATAACACGAATGGTCCGTATCTGCCGAATGATCCCTGGACTTATGCAATGCGCTTCCAGGATTATTATAACGCCATGAAAGCTGTTGACCCGACCATCAAGGTTGGAGTCGTGGTCGTGCCTGGTGAGGACACTTATGTAAACAACCTGAGCCATTCCGCCTATAATCCCCGCACGGCGACAACTCACTATGGCTGGACCCCGGTGCTGTTGTCCACCCTGGCCAGCCTCGGGGTCACACCGGATTTTATGGTCCACCATTTCTATCCCGAATATCAGGTGGACAATGACCCGCTTTTACTGCAAGTCGCAACCAACTGGGCCGGTGACGCCGCGGATTTGCGGCAACAAATCAACGATTACTTCGGCCCCGGCGGCACGAACATTGAACTCCTTTGCACAGAGAATAATGCCGACGCAGCTCCGCAGGGCCGGCAATCCACCAGTCTGGTCAATGGGCTCTACCTCGCGGACAGCATGAGTCAAATCATGAAAACCGAGTTCAATTCCTATCTGTGGTGGATTTTTGAGAACGGCCAGGATACCAGCGGCGATTTTGATTCGTCCTTGTACGGTTGGCGAACCTATGGCGATTTCGGTCTGGTGCTGGATGCCAACACGCGCTATCCAACTTTTTACGCCATGAAGCTGATGCAGTATTTTGCCCAGCCAGGCGATACGATCCTGAACCCGGCGAGCGATGATCAATTGCTGGCTGCCTACGCGGCAAAAAAGACCAATGGTGCGCTGAGCCTGCTGGTCATCAATAAAGACCCCACCAACACCCTTACGCGCCAGATCACCCTCAATGGTTTTATGCCAGACCCCGTGGCCACGGTGCGTTCCTACGGCATGCCCCAGGACAACGCGGCGCAGAACAACGCCCCCCTGGCGGCGCAAGACATTGCAACGACCAGTTTCACCGGCGCGGCGCCCACGTTTTCTTATGCCTTCCCGCCTTATTCGCTCACCCTGTTCACCTTTACGCCTCAACCCCCATGGCTGGGAATCGTTCTCAGCACAACAAATACGGCCGTTGTTTTCTGGACGACCAACTCCGCCTTCACCCTGCAAACCAACGCGAATCTCTCAACCGCGAATTGGGGCGATTACGGGGGCTCCATCAACACCGCCAACGGTACGAATAGCGTGACGATCGCGCCCCTGGCGGGAAACCTATTCTTCCGGCTCAGCAATCCCTAAGACGTTCTATGATTGAATTGTGGAGCGGTTGCTGGTAGAATCAACTTATTGTGAACATCTGGCGTGCCGTCGTTTTGCTCTGTGGAATTCTGGCGTTTTTTCCGGCTGAACCGCTTTTCGCTCAAGGCACCGCGTTCACCTATCAAGGCCGCTTAAACGATGGAGCCGCTCCGGCCAACGGCAGCTACGACCTGACCTTCTCCCTGTTCAACACCAACCTCAACGGCACCCCGCTGGTGGGGCCGGTGACCAATTCCGCCATATCAATCAGCAATGGGCTGTTCACGGTGATGATTGATTTCGGCTCCAGTGTCTGGAATGGCCAGACGAACTGGCTGGAAATCGGGGTTCGCACCAATGGCGCGGCCGGTTTCAACACGCTGGCGCCGCGCCAACAAGTGACGCCAACGCCGTACGCCATCACGGCGGAGGGCGTGGCGGGCGTCATTTCCAGCGGCAACATCTCCGGCACCTATGGCAATCAGGTTGCCTTCAACAACGCCAACAACAATTTCACCGGTATCGGGTCGAATTTGACGACGTTGAACGCCAGCCAATTGACCTTTGGCACGGTCGCCGACGCGCGCCTCTCCAGCAACGTTGCCCTGCTCAACATGAATCAAACTTTCAGCGGCGCCAATGGCTTTACCAATTTTGGCAACAGTTTCCGGGGCAGCTTTTTTGGCAACGGCCTGGTCGGCTGGATTCCCACCAATGGCACCGCCATCCAGGCAGTAATCGACACCGGCTACCTGTTGACCAATCCGCAACTGGTGACGGTAACCCTGCCGGCTTCGCCCAACGCGGGCGACATTGTTCGGATCTCGGGGCGGGCGCGAGCGGCTGGCGGGTCGCGCAGAATGCCGGACAGTCCATCATCGGAAGTTTTTCAAGCTTTAACAAATCTCCATGGACGCCCAGCAGCGCCTCGCCACTGAACTGGCGTGCCATCGCCTCGTCTGCGGAAGGCAGCCGGTTGGTCGCGGTCGCAAGCATTACCGGTGGAGGGATTTATATTTCGATCGACTCCGGCCTTACCTGGTCGGGTCCTTTTGGCCCGATCAGCGGCGGCAATTGGTACGCCGCGGCCTCGTCCACCGACGGCAGCAAATTACCCGCGGCGGTCAATGGCGGGTACATTTACACAAACTCGGGCACGGCCTGGACGGCGGCATTTGGACCGGCAAATTGGATTGCCCTCGCTTCCTCGGCGGACGGCACCAAGCTCATTGCCGCGGCTTCCGGATTAGGTCTTTATACTTCCGGCAATTCAGGCGCCACTTGGGCCTCAGTGCTCGGAAGTGCGAATTGGATTTCAGTCGCCTCCTCCTCCGATGGCACCAAGATGGTCGCCGCAATATCGGGCGGAGGGATTTGGGGTTATTCGGGCGCGAGCTGGGTTCAGCAAACCGGCGTCCCGTCCAGTGGAACCTGGTCTTCCGTGGCTTCCTCGGCCGACGGCACCAAGCTGGTGGCCGTGGCCAACGGCGGTGGTATTTACACTTCGATCAATTCCGGTGGTTCATGGCTTCCGCAGACGGGCGGTTTGCCCGCCAGCGCCGCATGGTCGTCCGTGGCGTCTTCCGCCGACGGCAGCAAGCTGGCGGCGGGAATCAACGGTGGTGGGATCTACACTTCAAGCAATTTTGGCGTCACCTGGGCGCAACAGACCAATGCACCCGTAGAAAGCTGGAACGCCATTGCCGCGTCGGCGGATGGCACCAAGCTTGCCGCGGCGATCAACAACACGACCAGCGGCGGGATTTATGTTTCCGAGGCCTCCACGTTAAGCGCCACGACCGTCGGGACGTCCGGTTACCTCATTGGCGGTCAGGGCTCGGCGGTGGAATTGCAATCCATCGGCAACAACCAGTTCATGCCCGTCAGCTTCTCGGGAAATATTTGGGGATTTTAAAAATCCCGATTAAGGTTCCATCACTGAACCGTCCTACCGGTTTTTGAATTTCGGACATTGGCCCAGAAACCGTTGCGGATTCTGATAGATGACCTGGTCAATCGCCGCGGCCGGATGACCGCGCTTTTTCATTTCCAGCGCGGTTTTCGGCACGGCCAGCGGATCGCTCACGCCCCAATCACACGCGCTGTTCAGCCAGATCTGTTTCTGTCCATAGGTTTCAAGGATGTCCACGGCTCGCGCGGGTGAACACTTGGTTTCCGGATACAGGGTCATGCCCGCCCAGAAACCCGCATCCAGGACCAGCCCGACCGTGTGTTCTTCGACGTGGTCAATGATGACCCGTTCCGGGCGGATGCGCTTGTCGCTTTTTAGCACCTCCAGAATCAACCGCGTGCCTTTCAACTTGTCCTCCAGATGCGGCGTATGAACCAGGATAAGTTGATCGTGCTCTGCCGCCAGCTCCACGTGCATTTCGAGTACTTTCAGTTCGTTCCGCGAATTCTTGTTCAAGCCGATTTCGCCGATGCCCAGCACGTTGGGCCGGTCGAGAAATTCGGGAATCAGCGCAATGACCTCCTCGGCGAGTTTCACGTCCTCGGCTTCCTTGGGATTGATGCACAGCCAGCTGAAATGTTTAAGGCCGAACCTGGCCGCGCGCTTGGGCTCGTGTTCGGTGAGCTGGCGGAAATAATCATAAAAACCGGCGGCGGAGCTGCGATCGAATCCCGCCCAAAACGCCGGCTCACAGACCACCTCGCAACCGGCCAGGGCCATGCGCTCGTAATCGTCCGTAACGCGGCTGACCATGTGGGCATGAGGCTCGATGTAGCGCATGGAGTTGGTGTGAAGATAGCGGGCGTCGGGATTCAACCCTTTTTCCCAGCCCAGGCCCCGGATGCGCTTTTCCCTGCCGCTTTGGCAATGGGCGTGGTGGTTGGGTCGCTGAAGGCGAGGAGGACTTGTTTCACCTTTTCGTTTCGTCCGCTGCTCAGCTTGTCCAGCGCCGCACGAAAAGCGATCAGGCGGAAATCTTCCTTGCCGCCGGCACGTTCGACGCGGTCAAGGAAAGCGGCGACTTCAATCAACTTGTGCCGGGCGTCGAGAAAGTAGAGGTCGAGAACTTGCTGTTGAGTCATGTCGTTTTTATTTACCATTGATGATTTTTCGAGGCGTGGCAAACCGTAAATCATCAATCTTTGACCGTAATTGAGTTGATCCAGGCCATGATCTGTTGGGAGGCCTCGCGCGGCGCGGTGCTGAGGACATTGTGATCGGCCTTCCGGATGACTCTATAATCGCGCAAGGCCGGGCAATGGTTCCTGAGCCAGTGCCGGACCCTTGGCCACGGTACAATGGGGTCAAACCATCCACTCAAACCAAACACCGGCAGCGTGGCCTGGCGGGCGATGCGGCGCGGATCATTTTCAGCCACCAGATACAGGCGATGTTGGGCCGCGCGACGGTCCAATTCCGTGCGACGGGCGACAAATTCATCGATTGCCGACAGGGTTTGCGGTGAATGACGATAGCGGAAACGCGCCACCTTGGCGTAGCCGAAGATGATCCAGACCAGCAGTCGTGTTGAAATCCGGTCGGTGATTTTTTCCAACAGCCGGACCGCCCGTTGCAGGGGATATTTCACAAACCCACCGGCCAGAATCACGCCCTGAGCCCGGAATTTGCCGCGCGCCACCATGGCCCAGACCACCTGTGATGAGAACGATTCGCCGAGGAGCCAGCCGCCGGTAATGCCATTTTTCGCCAGGGTGCTTTCAACGGCGGCCGCATAATCGTCCAGCGACCACGTGAGCGTGCGGGGGTAGGTGAATTCAACAAAGCGCACCTGGCCGTCGATGGCGTGACGAAAGCCGCCAATGAGCGTCCAATCGCCGTGCAGGCCCGGCAGGTAAATCAGGGTGGGCAGTGCCAGTTCACCGTGGATGCGGAGTTGCGGTTCCTCGTCCATTGTTCCGGCGATTATCCACGGAAACCAGGCCGGCAGCCAGCCTGACCCGCTAGGATAATTTTCGAAAGAAATCTTTGGCGGTCTGGCAGGTGGCGGTACTCAGTTCTTCGAGCGAGCAGCCTTTGACCTGGGCGACCACCTCGGAAATTTCCTTCACGTAGGCGGGTTCACAGCGTTGGCCACGATGCGGCACGGGCGCCAGATAGGGGCAATCGGTTTCCAGCATGAACTTGTCCAAGGGCGTGGCGTTCACGGTATCGCGAACGTTTTGCCCATTCTTGAATGTGACGATGCCGGTGAAACTGACCAACGAACCGATTTCCAGCACCCGGCGCATCCGGTCGGCATTTTCGCCGAAACAATGGAAGACGCCCTGGACCTTTCCCGCAAAGGGTTTGAACTGCGCCAGCGTATCGTCAAACGCGTCGCGCTGATGGATGATGCAATTCAGTCCGGCTTCGCTGGCGACTTCAATTTGCTGCAAAAAAATGTCGGCCTGGCGCTGCTTGTAGTGTGCGTCGTCGCGAACGTTGCCGCCCTGCGAACCGGGCAGATGGTGATAATCCAGGCCAATCTCGCCGATGGCCACAACTTTGGGATGTTTGGCGTATTCGCGCAGGGCCGGGCGGAGGTCGGCGGGGGCTTGCATGACCTCGGTTGGGTGCCAGCCGACGGCGGCATAAACCGATGGAAATTGCTCGGCCAGCCGGATCGCGCGTTCGCTGCTGTCAAGACTGGTCCCGATCAAAATTATTTTGGCGATTCCGGCGGCGTGGGCGCGGGCGATGACTTCAGTCCGGTCATTCGCGTAATCGGGATAATCGAGGTGCGCGTGGGTGTCGTAAAACATTGCCATGCCGTTTGCGGTCATCGGATCAACAGTTCGTACCTGGCCACGTCGTCCGGTTTGTTGAGTTTCCGCGCCAGCGCGAGCAGTTTTTGGTAAATCGAAATTTTGCCGGGATAATCCGTCGCCTCCTGGAGCAGCTCCTGATAATTGTCATAGGCTTCCTGGTCCTGGTCGTGTTGTTCCAGTTTTTCGCCGAGGGTCAAGCGGAGGCGAATGCGCTGCTCCGGTGACGGCCCGAGCTTCAAGGCCTGTTCGTACATGTCGATGGCCGACGCGGGCTTGCCTTCGCTTTCATACAGGTCGGCGAGTTTTTCCGTGAGCACGGCGCTGTTGGTCGTCGTGCTTATGTTTTCAAGATAATTTGCCGCCACATAAATGGACGCGCCGTGAACGAGTGCCTGGTCAACGATGTGCAACTGTGACCATTCGACGAGCGGGCTGTGGCGACGCACCAGTTCGGCGTGCAGGAAGGACGCGGATTTGCCAGACGGCCGGTAAAGCGGGTCGCCGATCACCGTCGTCTGCCATGATAAAACCGGTTGTGCATCCCAGGCCGCCTCGCCGAAGGTGAAGCCGTCCGCCAGCCAGCGCGCCAGAAAAGCGGCGACGTTGGGCGTGCCGGTGAGGTAGGGTTCATAGACGCAACCCATGGTGCACGCCGCCCCCTTGGCCAGCAGCGGACCACACCAATTCTGATTCTCGCTGCGAAGCGTTGCCGCGCTGAATGAATGAAGATGATAGGCAAAAGCGCCGGGCATGAACTCAACCTTGGGCAGGGTGAAGGGACCGGAAACATTTCCGTCGTACCAACCGCAGTAAATGGCGATCTGACTCATCGGAAAATCCATTGAAAATGTTTCCGGTTTGTCGTCCACGGTGGTCTCGAATCCCAGGTCGCGGCAGATTTCCGCGCCCGCTGCAATCCACTGGTCGCCGGGATAGTACATATCTGCTTTACCCAATCCGCGCATGTCAAAATAGGCACGGCCCCATAAGCCATCACGCTCGGCCTCGAGCGCCTTGTCCACCAGGCCCTTCGCGATAGTGGCATTCGGCCCGTCCAGCCGGGCAACGAGCAAGATGCCGTTGGTGGGGTTCAACATCCCGACGTTGGTGCTGCCGTACGTCCAGTTGGGTAATGGTCCGGCGAGTGGAAAATTCTCCTCGACCAGCGGCAGCCACGCGAGTTCGGAATCCACCGCGGCCTCATTCCGGTTCAATTCCGGCCTTGCGCTCCTGGGGAAAGGTTCATTTAGATCCGGGTCCGGCGCGATTTTGAGCGGGACGCCGTAACATAGTACCAGATAGCGGATTTTGGATGCTACCACGCGGCGTTCAGCCCGCGGTGGCGCTGCATTGGTTGCGGCGTTGGTGACCGGACCAAACTGCCAGAGACCGTCGGATTCCAGACGGCGGGCCAGCGGCAACTGCAGCTTGTCGCGAAACCCGTCCCGCGACATGATTTCATCTGTCGGCAGGGAGAACCCATAAATCTGTTTTTGAGGCACCTGCCGCATTTTGGCGTAGTAGTCGGCAACCGAGCGTGAACCGGACATGCGTGTGTTGTAAACGATGACAACTTCGTTGCCGCCGGCCCGGGTCAGCAGTGGCGTCAGGATCAGAAGGAAAATCAACAATCGCATTCCCCAATTACTCATAAGTTTGCCATTGGACATCGGCGGGCCCAAAACATTCCAAAATTCATGAATCGATCGTGATCCTTAGGCCGTCATAGGCGAGCGCAACGCCATCCGGAAGTTCCGCCTGGGTTTTGTCATGATCATAATCGTGGGTCAGATGCGTTAAAAACGTCCTGGCCGCGCCAATGCGCCGCGCCGCCGTCAGCGCTTCGTCAAGGCACATGTGCGTCGGATGCGGCTTGGGCCGGAGCGCATCAAGCACGGCGATCTCGACATTGCGGACCGTTTCCACCACCGCCGTTGGCACTTCCTTGCAATCGCTCAAATAGGCGAGCCGTTTCCGGCCGTTCTGTTCAAACAAATAACCGTACGTCGTCATGGAACCATGCGGCAAGGGCAGGGGAGTTATTTCCAAATCGCCGACCGTAAAAGGACCTTCAATGATGTGCGGTTCCGGGTGGAAATAGCCCTTGGGGATGGGCCGTCCGTCGAAGGCGTAAACAAAAACGCGCTTGAGGGCAGTCATGGTTTCCTGATTCGCATAGACCGGCAGCGGTCCGCCGCGCACGTCGCAGAAACGCCGGCAATCGTCCAGTCCCATGATGTGATCGGCATGCGGATGGGTAAAGACAACCGCGTCAAGCCAGGGAATGTTTTCGCGCAGCATCTGCATCCGGAATTCCGGAGTGGTGTCCACGACCAGCTTTACCCGGTCGGTGGCGACGTAAACGGAAGGCCGCATGCGGTGGTTTTTGGGGTTTGCCAAAAATTCCGGCGGATATTCCTTGCCGATGACCGGCACCCCTTGCGAAGTGCCGCTGCCCAGGAAAACAAGTAAAAAAGCCATGCCAATATCGTCCACCCAAGTTAGCGGGAGCCGTCGCCCGGCGCATCAAAAACTTTCCTTTTTTTGTCCGCCGGATTCTGCTCTGATAGGGAGGTCGGAGATTCCGGACTGTTTACAAATCATGGACTCATTGCCAACTGTTTTACTAAAGCCGGGCGAAGCTGACCGCATTGTGGCCGGACACCCGTGGATTTATCACAGCGAAATCCTCCGTCTGACCGCACCGCCGGCCGACGGCGAACTCGTTCAGGTCAAGGACCATCGCAAGCGAC
>Ga0187855_10003231_pt1 | contig 12045 bp, 6 predicted proteins | sample June2016WEW_8_10_2_FD_132969 | JGI IMG/M metagenome (GOLD analysis project Ga0187855, IMG submission 132969) | Peatland microbial communities from SPRUCE experiment site at the Marcell Experimental Forest, Minnesota, USA - June2016WEW_8_10 | ecosystem: Environmental > Terrestrial > Soil >...
ACGCGGGCTTTAGCCCCGGAGTTTCCCCGCAAAGCAAACGCCGTCCCCAGCGTGGGATGCCCGGCAAATGGCAACTCTTCCTGCACCGTGAAGATTCGCACCCGCACACCGCGCTCGCGCTCGGTCTCAGCATCCCGCGGAAGAATAAATGTCGTCTCCGACAGATTCATTTCCTTCGCGATCGACTGCATCTCAGCGTCGCTCAACCCGCGCCCGTCGGAAAATACCGCCAGCGAATTTCCCTCGAGCGCCTTTGCCGTAAACACATCCCACTGCGCCATTGCCAGCCGTCGCGTCTCGCTCATGAGGTTCCTCATCGAAATCATGGATGCCGTGTCAAAAGGATGCATGGATTTGCCAGGCGATGCAGAAAACCTACGGGAGGCGGGATGGTTGGCGGGCCGCACCGTTTGACACCGTCAGTCTGCGCTTCTATCCTAGTCGTATGTTTTTTCCATCCGCCGCCCGTGCCATGGCTTGTTGTTGCCCGGTGCCGGCGTGTGGGTAGGGAACTTTAACCTTAATTTTCCCCAACCCACCCGGCAAGAACGGGTGGGTTTTGTATTGGTCCCCACTGCCCTGGCTGGAATGGGGTCGTGACCGAAACCCAAGTCATTTGATAGACTTTAAAATAACGAGGAGAAAAACATGACTACCGCGATCGCGACTGAAACTTACAGTGTTCCCCGCATCAATGACACGGCTCCCGATTTCACCGCCGAAACCACGCAGGGCCCGATCCACTTCCACGACTGGATCGGCGACGGCTGGGCCATCCTGTTTTCGCACCCCAAAGATTTCACCCCGGTCTGCACCACCGAGCTCGGCTACATGGCGAAGCTGCAACCGGAATTCGCCAAGCGCAACACCAAGATCATCGGCCTGAGCGTCGATCCCGTTACCAACCACAGCAAGTGGGCGGCCGACATTGAAGAGACCCAGGGCGCGAAGGTGAACTATCCCATGATCGGCGACCCGCAACTGAAAATCGCCAAGCTCTACGGCATGCTGCCCGCCAGCGCCGGAGAAACCAGCGAAGGCCGCACCCCCGCCGACAACGCCACCGTGCGCACCGTCTTCGTCATCGGCCCCGACAAAAAGGTCAAGCTGCAGATCAGCTATCCCATGACCACCGGCCGCAACTTCGACGAGATCCTGCGGGTCATCGATTCCATGCAGCTCACCGCAAAACACAAAGTCGCGACCCCGGTGAACTGGAAGCCCGGCGACGATGTGATCATCACGGGAGCGGTTTCCAACGAAGAAGCTGCGCAGAAGTTCCCCGGCTTCAAGACCATTAAGCCGTACCTGCGAGTCACGACGCAGCCGAAATAGCTGCGACCTCGCGGGAACAGCCCCCAGGGAAAGCATCCAGGGCAGGGCGACCGGTGGGAAGGGCACGGGGCTTCAGCCGTGCCGTCCACCTCCAAAATGACGCGGGCTTTAGCCCCTGAGGGCCGCAGGTCTATCACCCTCATGCGCACATCCGTGGCATTATTCTTGTTGTCACGGAAGCGCATGCGGTCCGGTGATCGTCCCGGTCTTCAAAACCGGCGGGCGGCGGGCAATCCCGTCACCGGTGGGTTCGACCCCCACTCGCTTCCGCCATTCATTCAATTCCCCTACCAAGAGGGAAATCTCCACAAATGCAGAGGTGGGCTACTTTTGAAAGTAGCCCACTCTACACAAATCACTTTGGCCTCGGCAGACCTGTTACAGTCTTCCAGGTCCTGTGTTTATGCGCCCGCACCCGCAGCTCTGGCCTGAACTTCCAGCTTCGGAGTTTCCGCCATCCGTCCAAAGTACAGCTTGTACGAACGGTGGATTCCGTACATCACCGGGAAGACTGCGAGCGCCAATCCCCAGCCCAGGTGGGAACTGACTGCCTGCACCATGGTGGTGACTCCCGCGCTGACCACGTAGTACGGGAATGAGAGATGCGCCAGGCTCCACCAGATCTGGCCTGCCGCCTTGCCCTCACTCACCGCCACGATGGCTGCGACCGGAGCCGTCTGGCCCAGGAACAGCGTGACGGTCGCCAGCGCCATTCCCAGCGTGCTTGAACTCCACTGCATCCCGGCCCATTCGCCGCGAAGCATGCCATGAAACATCAGACTCGCCAGGCAACTGGCAAACGCCATCATGCTCACGTTGAACGTCATTTGCTGCGGGTTGAATTTCGCATTCTTGCGCGGCCAGCATTGCACCACGGTTGAAATGCAGGTAATCACTACCGCTTCGGCAGCGCTCAGATTAATGACCGCTGTCAACAGGAACGGCAGGTTTACCGACATGTTGCCGTTGACTCCTGGCAGCTTCACTTTCATCTGCGACGTCGCTGCCGCCAGCACCAACACTGCCAGCGCAAAGTACGTGTGCCGCGCGTGGCTCAGGAAGGTTGCATATCCTGCGGTGATAAGTGCGGCCAGCATCATTGCGCCGATGAAGGTCTTGATTCGCCGTGTGTTGTTCATGATCTCGTCTCCTTTCTTTGAAAAAGTCACACAGCGCTACTGCTCGTCATCTCCCGCATCAGTGAATGCTGCGTCCGTATTACCCACCACTGAGCCCCAGACCACGCTTGCGGCCGAGACCGCCGTACCGTTCTTCGATCCCCAAACCACGCTGAAAGCGGTCAGCGCGTTATTGCTCCAGGGCATCGCAGTGCCCCAGACCACCGAGATGCCGTTCACAACCGACGTTCCCCATACCACTGAGGTGCCCCAGACCACCGACGTTCCCCAAACCACGGAGATTGGAGCTACGGTCGCGTTTCCATATACCAGCGAAACCACTCCGGTTTGCGAGTTGTAAACCGCGGTCGGCGAAAGCGCCGATCCCAACGTCGCCGGAGCCAGCGCGGTGCTGGTGGTTGCGGCCTGTACGTTCATCAGACCGGCGCCTACCGAGAAAAGATCGTAGCTGGAGGTGAAGGTCTGCGACAGGTGAGGCACAAACGCCGATGTAGAAACCAGCCCAAATGCTGTGGTCAGCTTGGTGGCCGAAAGCATCAGCCGCGCCTTCACTTGATCCGGAGTGAGCGTGCTTTGCTCTTGCAGCAACAAAGCCGCGGCACCGACGACCGCTGGGGTCGCCATGCTGGTTCCGCTCAGGGTGAAGTAGTCGTTGTTACCGTCGCTGCCCGTGACCAGCTCGGTCGGATAGTCAGCTTCCAGCGTGGCTCCCGCAGCTGCCAGAGAAACAATTTCATTGCCCGGCGCCACCATATCGGGCTTCGCGATGTGGTCATAGGTCGTGGGCCCCTTCGAACTGAAGCTGGCCAAGGTTTCAGCCGAGGCCGACGACGACCCGTTGCTCTTGGTTGCGCCCACCGTCAGCACGAAAGGATCGTTGCCCGGTGCAGTCACCGTTCCGTAGCCGTTGCTGCCGTTGATGCTCAAGCGGCCGTAGTTGCCAGCGGCCACTACAACCATAATGCCGCTCTGCCATGCCGCTTCCACCGCCTGGCACAGAGGATCCTGCGTGTAGCTCACGCCGATCCCGCGGCCCAGCGACAGGTTGATGATCCGGATGTTGTAAGTGTTCTGCAGGGCAATCGCCTGTTGAATAGCCGCGATCACCGTGCTGTCAGTGCCGGAACCATTTTGATCGAGGGCGCGAAGATCAACCAGAGTGGCGCCAGGAGCGACGCCCGCATAATTTCCACCAGACAAGGAGCCGTTGCCGGCAATAATCCCGGCCACATGCGTGCCGTGACCATAGAGGTCATACTGCGCTCCGCTGGAGTTCGTCGTGGGCGTTCCCGTGAAGTCCTGGTGATAGACCACGCGCGAGGTTCCGTTCGCATTCTGCAGATCAGGGTGGTTGTCGTTGATGCCGCTATCGATCACGGCCACGGTCACGCCGGCCCCGTTATATCCGGCGCTCCAGGCTGAGGGCACGCCCGTGGCGTTGTTGGTGAGATCATCCGCCACGTTCATGGCATGGTCGATGTTGACCGACGCGATCTCAGGATCGTTTTCCAAGGCCGGCAGGGCGCTGACCGGAATCGTGAACGCCGCACCTTTAATCATGTGCAGTTTCGCGTTCAAGTGGCCGCCGCGGCCCTTCATGGTCGCATAGTGTGCCGCCGTCGGCACCTGCTTATACTGCACGATGACCTTTACGGTCTGGCCCTGGGTCGATCCCTGATGGGCCTTCGTCAGCAGTCCCGAAAGTTCGGGAGAAATCCGCGATGTGAAGCGACCGTTCCATCCGCCGGTCGAGGTCGTGGCTTGTCCGAACGCCATCCCCGTGGTCAGGATCAGCACCATGCTCAGGCGTTTGCCCCAGCCGGCGCTGTGTCGCTCACCGCGCACCGCAGGTTTCGACGATTTCTTTCTGTGCTCCATAAAATCTCACCCTTTCTTGCCTGTGGGGGGAAAGATCGAGCCTTATTACTCACTCCCTCTGTTGCACGGGCGTAACCAATCGCATCCGCGCAAGTAATTGTTTTCATTGGAGATCGCTGATGCGCTCTGCGGGGCGAGTGGGACATTCTGTCCCACACGAAAGGACGTGGGACAGAATGTCCCACAAGCCCGGTTTTCTCACGGTTGATTTGCGGGCGTTTCCAAGTACTTACATTCCCGCGTTTACCGCCGTAACGTGCGCTTCGATGACGACCAAGCGTGCAGAATGGGCTGACTCGGGCAGGACGGCTCCCGACACCTTATTACAGGCTGCGTAGGGTCTTCTGACTCAGAGCCGGATCGTCGTGTGATCTAAAAAACGCGACACGCTTGGCCGCTGAAGGTTAAGAATCCGTGACCACGTCTATTCCATCCGGAGCGTGACCGCGGGGTCGATGCGAGTGATCCGCAGCGTTGGCAGAAAACTCGCCACCGCGGCAATCACCGCCACAAACGCCGCAACCAGGGCCAGGGTCAGCGGGTCATAGGCTCGCACTCCATAAAGTTCACTCCGCAAAACCCGCAGCGCAAAGAAGGACAATGCCAGCCCCAAGACCAGTCCGAACACCGCGGCCACCACTCCGGCGGAACCAACATCCACCACAGCCTGACGAATCGAAGACCCGAGGGCCATGCGAATGCCAATTTCACGCGTCCGCTGCACGATGAGATTCGAAACCAGCCCGTAGATTCCGATCGTAGACAGCAACAGCGCCAGCCCCGCCAGCCCCGCGAGCAGCGCGACTTCCACGCGCTGATAAGCCAGATTCTCCGCGAGGATGTCAGCCATGGAGTGGAACCCGGAAAACGGCAAGCTTGCATCTACCTGGGCGAGAGCCTTTTGCATCGCCGCCGTCAGCCCCTGCAAAGGCCCCGCTGTGCGCACGATCCAGCTCGGTTGAAACCAGACGTGCGCCACGTTGACCAGCCCCTGGTCGATCTGCGTGGCGGGAAGATAGAACACGGGCTCGGTCGCGATCGGTGCATCGCCACTGATGCCGGGACGCTTGGCCACATTCGCCGCCACGCCCACGACCGTGTAAATGTGCTTCTCGACCTGAATGTGCCGCCCCAGCGGATTGGGATCATTGAAGAACTGCCGCGCGAAGTCGGTGTTCACCACGGTCACCGACTCCGAAGTGGGCGTGTCACTATCAGCGATGCCACGGCCAGCAAGAATCGGTATTCTGAACACGCGAAAATATCCCGGGCTCACATAAGCCGTGCTCGCGCCCCATTCTTTGCCCGCAAGCTTGCCGTCCAACGCCTTCACTCCGTCGTTCAGGCCGCGTTCGTAAGGCACGCTGAGCCCCACAGCCGCGTCTTCGACTCCGGGGATCTGTTGCATGGCGGCCACGCTACGCTCGATCAAACCATGAAATGCAGCCGCATCGCGATAGCGCGCGTCATCCAGCGAAAGTTTCGCGGTCATCACGTTGCTGGCATCAAATCCGGGCGGCAGCGTCTCCAGGTAGACGAGGCTGCGCACCAGCAGACCCGCCGCCGCTACCAGCACGACCGTCAGCGCAACTTCACCGCCGATCAGCAATTGCCGCAGACGGCTCGAACCTCGAGCCACGGAATGACTGCTCACCGCCATCGACGATCGCAGATCGACGCTCCGCACCTGCAACGCCGGCAGTGCACCAAACAGCAAGCTGGTAAGCAGTGAGGTTGCGAAGGTGAAGGCCAGAACACGAAAGTCCATCCCTACACCGCTGAGCGGAATCATGGAGTCCGGCAGGAATCCGGGCAACGATGCCAGAATGCCGCGAGCCAGCGCCAGCCCAATTACCGCGCCCACCAGTGCCAGCACAAAGTTTTCCACCCAAAGTTGGCGCAGAACCGTCCAGCGGCTGGCCCCAAGAGCGAGGCGCGTCGCAATCTCGGGCGCGCGCCGCGCAATGCGAACCAGAGTAAGCCCGGCGAGATTCGCGCATGCAATGAGCAGAATCAAGCTGACCGCCAGCATCAGTCCGATGACTGGCTCGCGCACGCCGCTATCCAGGTTGCGGGCCTGCGCCAGCGGCATCGGATAGAACCATTCGCGGTCTTTGGAGGTAGCGACCGCGTCAAACGACGGACGGCGCAGGTGCGCCAGTTGCGCCGAAACTTGCTGCCACGTCGCTCCCGGCACCAGCCGGAGGAGGATCTCACAATTGTCCCCACCGCATTCTCCACTCTGGTGCGGTTGCAGCGGCGTCCACAGATCGGCCAGGCCGGTGGGTTGCGCCCGCTCTGCCAGCACTCCGACGACGGTATGCGGCTCCCCTTTAAGAATGACTTGTTTCCCCAGCGCCTGCGGATCACCTTGAAACACAGACCGCCAGAGCGCGTAACTCAGAATCACGGCATTCGGCCCGTTGGGCCGATCTTCTTCGTCGGTAAAACCGCGGCCCAAGAAAGGCGGGATGCCCAGCACATCGAAATAATGCGCCGAGACTCGCATATTCTGGACGTAGCGAACGTTTGTGGCCGATCCCGAACCGGCCTGCAGGTTGACTCCGCTCGTTCCTCCGAACGACGCGACTTGCACCGCCGGCACAGCACCCCGCAGCATCTCCCAGGTTTCCCCGTCCTGACTAGTATTGTCGTTCTGCACGAACTGCCCTGACCTCGGTGAAATGCCTTCCTGATGCAGCATCAGCACCGCCAGCCGGTCCGGCTCCGGGTAAGGCAGCGGGCGCAAAAGAAAGCCATTGAGCAAGCTGAAAACCGCCGTGTTGACCCCCACGCCCAATGCCAGCGTAAACGTGACCGCCAGGCTGAACCCGGGGTTCTTGTACAGCTGTCGCACCGCCAGTCGCAGATCCTGAATGATCATGGCTACGCGCACCTCACCCTGAGAGGTCGAGAAAGCATTTGCTTGGCCAAAGCTCAACTGGAGCATCTGCCTGAGATGAAACTGGTTCGGATCGGCGCGCGCCAGGGCAGGCAGGTTCCACTGTCCGTTCCCAGAATCCGTTGTCCGGGATTGGACAGGACGCAGGGTATTGCGCTGACCAGGATCATGCAGCAGATTCCCTGGCATCGAAAGCCACAGGGCTAACGATCAGGCCGGTGGAATGTCGATCTTCAGTACGCCGGCGTCAGTCCGACCTTGTTTACGATCGCACGATACCGTTCGTCAGAATGCAGGAAGTCGAAGATGGGCTCGGTCTGAATAGTGATCAGAGACGGCGAATGTTCGCGGTAGGCGGCTTCGAGATACTGGAGCGTCTCTTCTTTATCCCGCGTGAGGGCGACGTTCTGAGCAATTTCCCAAGGGGAGACGTATTCTTTGCGTGACCGAGCTTTGGTGACAGTGGCTTCCCACTGCGCCACCGCTTTCTGGCCTCCTTTTGCATACGCCCGGCGCGCGGCGGCCAGGGCTTCGGCATTGTGGTCCAGTTCGAACTGTCTTTCCAACTCCTGCTCGGATTCCTTTGCCATGCCCTTCAACTGATAGGCCAAGGCCAGAAGATGGAGCACGAAGGTGGCGTTCGGTCGAGCTACGGACTGCATGCGCAGCTCGCTGATGCCGGCGTCGAACTGGCGCAACTGGATGTAGCACTTACCCAGGCCCCAGGGGCGGGCAAAGGGATCGAGTTCGGTGGCGCGTTTTTCTTCCTGCAAAGCTTCGTCGGGGCGATTTAGCGCAAGAAGAATGTAGTGGCGCAGGTAGTGGGACTCGGCGTAATTGGGATTCAGTTCGATGGCCTGACGGAGCTCGGCGTCGGCGTGGAGCGGGTCCCAGTTCCACAGATACCAGGCCCCCAGGGAGAGGTGGGCCTCGGCCAGCGAATCGTCGAGTTCCACGGCTTTGCGCGCCGCGTCTCCGGCTTTCGCGAGACTCTCCCGCGGCGGAACGTCACCCAACGATTGAAGGGCGTAGGTATCGGAAAGACCAGCCCAGGCGGCTGCATAGTCGGGCTGCAGCCGAATCGCTTTTTCGAAATAAGGCAGGGTTTGCGCAGTGTCAAAGGTGAACCAGAAATAGCGGCCGTGCAGATAGGCGTCGTGGGCCTCGGGACTGATGTAGCGCGGTTGGGGCGCAGGCGAGGTCGCGGCTTTTACTTCTTTCGCTACGATCTGAGAGAGTTCTTCGGGAAGCGAGAGTGCCTGAGTCTCGTCGCGATTGTAGCTCTGGGCCCAGACGTGCGTGTCAGTCGGAGCATAGATCAGCTGCACCGTCATGTGGACCCGATTTGCGGAACGCTCGACCGAGCCTTCGAGGATGCCATCGACGCCAAGCTCGTGAGCGATGTCGCGGACCGGACGATTCACTCCTTTGTATTGCATTGCCGACGTGCGCGAGACCACGCGGAGGTTACGGTTCTTGGCTAGCGCGGTAATCAGTTCGTCGGTCATGCCGTCGGCGAAATACTCCTGCGAGGAATCGCCGGAGAGATTGGCCAGCGGAAGCACGGCGATGGAGTGGATCTGAGCCGCTTGGGTGCTGGGGAAGAGGCGGGTGCGGAATTGGAAGGCGAGGACGAAGGTTAGGGTTAAGGCGAGCGTGATACCTACTTTGATTTTGGTGGAGGGAGGGTTTTTGGCCGCACTTGCCGAGGGGCTTGGGGGCGGTAATTCCCCGCCGCCGGACTCTTCGACTTCGCTCAGGGTAGGTTTACGAAGGGCCGGTCGCGACAAGGGCTGCGGCGCTGCCGTTGCCGCTTGAAGGGCGTGACCGTTTCTTTCGGCGACGAAACGATAGCCTTTGCCGGTGACCGTCTGCACAAAGCGTGGCCACTCGGGATCATCCCGCAGGGCTCGCCGGATCTTTCGAATCGCAGTATTGATGCCGTGTTCGGTATCGACGAAAACATCTTTGCCCCAGAGCCGGTCAACTATCTCCTGGCGGGTCACCACCTGCCCATCTTTTTCCAGCAGCAAGATGAGCAATTCCATGGGGATGCGTTCAAGCTTCAGCGGGCGATCATGACATCGCAGTTCAAAACGAGAGCTATCGAGATCAAAATCGCCGAACTTGTAGGTGGGCGCGGGCACAGAAACTCCAATGATTCGGCTAGGAACTATAGCATTGAACCGCAAACAGAGGAGTAACAACCTGCCAAATCAGCACCTTACACCTTACACCTTCACCTTTCTTCACCTAAATTCACCCCCCAGTCATTGCCTGATCCCGCCATTTCGGTCAGGATTCGATCCCGCAGCCGCGAGCGTTTAACGCGGCGCGATTGTTCGAAGGAGATTACATGAAATCAGCATCTGGCAAATTCACTCTGGCCCTGGGAATTATCCTGGTGGGGACGCTTCTCACAACCCAGGCTTTCGCAGCCTGCGGCGACCAAGCTAAGTCCAAACCCGGCGCAACTTTGTCGCGCCAATCATGGTCACCCGGATCAGGGAATGGGACGTCCGGTTCTTTGTTGCCTATCTCCGACAACTCCTCCGACGATCCTATCGTGGGCATGTGGCACGTGACCTTCACCGCCGAAGGCAACAGCGGCGGCCCACCGGATAACACTCCGATCGACAACGCCATCGTCGTCTGGCATAGCGACCGAACGGAAATTATGAATTCCGGGCGGCCTCCGCAAGATGGCGATTTCTGCCTGGGCGTCTGGAAAAAGGTAGACAAGCGCAAATACAAGGTCAATCACTTCGCCTGGGGAGGCAACGACACTACCAACGCCCCCAGTGGCATCGGCAACCCGCAGGGCCCGACTCGTATCACTGAAGAGATCACGCTGAGTTCGGACGGAAACCACTATGTCGGAAGTTTTACGCTCGATGCCACCGATACGTCGGGGAACCCAACGGCCCACATCGTCGGGGCGATCGCAGGAACTCGCATCACCATGGATACGACGGTGCAGGATTTGCTCTGAAGAATGACTGATTCAAAGTTGGCAGGGTGGCGGGAATCGAACGCCTGCCGCCCTGTCTCGTTTCGTCACATTCCCGGAGTCAACAATTTTCCTTGCATGGCACAATCTCGCGCCTCCCGTTTGACCGTTCTTTTCTCCCGCCTGTACCATCAGAACTTACTCCCCCGCTGGCGGATTCCCTGTGCCGAATCCTGTCATCGCTCACAAAGATGCCTCACGAACTGCCCAAAGCCTACGAGCCGGGCGCGATTGAAACGCGCTGGGCCGACTATTGGATCAAAGAAAAACTATTCTCTGTGCCCACCCCGCCGGCAGGTGAGACTCGGCCCGTGTTCACGCTGCTGCTGCCTCCGCCCAACGTAACCGGGCAACTGCACATGGGCCACATGTTCGGCCAGACGCAAATGGATATCGTCGCGCGCTGGCATCGCATGCGCGGCTTCATCACGCTGTGGCTGCCCGGCACCGATCACGCCGGCATCGCCACGCAGATGATGGTCGAGCGCGATCTCGCCAAAGAAGGCAAAACGCGCCGCGAACTCGGCCGCGAAAAATTTATTGAACGCGTCTGGGAATGGAAAAAGCTCTATGGCGGTGCGATTCTCAACCAGATGAAGCGCCTCGGCGCCTCGGTCGACTGGGACCGGGAGTACTTCACCATGGACGACGATCTTTCGCACGCGGTGCGCGAGGTGTTCGTCCGTCTCTATGAAGAAGGTCTGATCTATCGCGGGAAATACATTGTGAACTGGTGCCCGTGGCACGAGACCGCGATCTCCGATCTCGAAGTGAAGCACGAGGACGTGGCCGGAAAGCTGTGGGAGATTCGTTACCCAGTCATCGGCACGAACCAATTCATCACCGTTGCAACCACGCGTCCGGAGACGATGCTGGGCGATACCGCGGTCGCGGTAAACGCCAAAGATGAACGCTACACGCATCTGCACGGCAAGAAAGTTTTGCTGCCGCTGATGGATCGGGAGATTCCCATCATCACCGACGAACTCGCGCAGCCGGAGTTTGGCACCGGCGCGGTGAAAGTGACTCCCGCGCACGATCCCAACGATTTTCAAGCCGGCCTGCGCCACAACCTGCCGCAGATCGATGTGCTGGACGAGCACGCGCACATGAACCAGAACGCCGGCCCCTACGCCGGTCTCGACCGGTTCGAAGCTCGCAAGCGCGTGCTGGCCGATCTGCAGGAGCAGGGATTTCTGGTCGGCGAGAAAGATCACACGCTCTCGATCGGCAAGTGCGAACGCTGCGGAAACATCGTCGAGCCGCGGCTGTCGGAGCAATGGTTCATCAAGGTCAAGCCCCTGGCCGATCGCGCCATCGAGGCGGTCGACAGCGGCGAGATCACGATCGTCCCCGACAATCACCGCACCATCTATTTGAATTGGATGAACAACATCCACGACTGGTGCGTGTCGCGGCAGTTGTGGTGGGGGCATCGCATTCCGGCGTGGACGTGTAGTAATGATGCATGTAAGGAAGTGATCGTAGCCCGCGAAGCGCCGGCGAAATGCACAAAGTGCGGCGGCGCCAAGCTTGAACAAGTTCCCGACGTGCTCGACACCTGGTTTTCGTCCGGCCTGCTTCCGTTCACCACTCTCGGCTGGCCACAGAAAACGCGCGACCAGGAAGTGTTTTATCCCACGACCCTGCTGATCACCGCCTACGAAATTCTGTTTTTCTGGGTGGCACGCATGATCATGTTCGGCTGCCACTTCATGCAAGGCCACGACCAAGATCTCGCGATCAAAAAAGCCAGCGGCTGGGGCGACAAGAAAGACGAC
>Ga0187855_10003233_pt1 | contig 12043 bp, 17 predicted proteins | sample June2016WEW_8_10_2_FD_132969 | JGI IMG/M metagenome (GOLD analysis project Ga0187855, IMG submission 132969) | Peatland microbial communities from SPRUCE experiment site at the Marcell Experimental Forest, Minnesota, USA - June2016WEW_8_10 | ecosystem: Environmental > Terrestrial > Soil >...
GTTAGCGTGCCCAAATTCGGCCGCTTTTCGGGCACCTGACGCGAGTGCGGTTGCGGAAGAGCGGCAAGTCGCGTAGTATTTAAGACGCGGGGTGGAGCAGCCTGGTAGCTCGTCGGGCTCATAACCCGGAGGTCGTTGGTTCAAATCCAACCCCCGCAACCAATTCTTTCAGTAACTTAGCACTGGCTCAACGGTTTCAGTCCGACGCCCGTTAACGCCCGCTAAGGTTTCTTTCGACGGTTTCGCGGTGAGCATTTTCGGAATGTCGAATCCGGTGCCCATGCTCACCGCTACATCGTTCCGGTACTGCAAATCTTCCGCCGAACGGTCATACGTATCAGTTATGCTCTCGCCCGCGTGTCCCATCCAAAATTTCTGAATTCCCGAAGGACACCGAGATTGTCTAAGGTGAGTGTTGCGGAATCGGCGGAAGCTGTGGAAACCTCTTTTGCTGATTCCGAGAGTGGCGAGCAACGGATGCAACTCGCGCTTGAGCACGTTCGCCTGATTCACGGGCTTTCCGTCCTTCGTCTGGAAGATATAGCCTTTCTTCCGCTCGCCGATGAACTTCCCTAGCAGGTTGGCAACGTCCGGGTGCAAATCCACGGCGCGATAGGCGTTCCGCGTCTTGGGAGATTGCACTTGGCCTTTGCCCCAAATGGCCTGCTCGATTTTGAGTGACAGCCCGTCAAAATGCCGGCGCTCGAAACCGATAGCCTCTCCGATTCTAAATCCGCTAGCAGCGAGCAGTGGGCACAAGGCCTGTATCCGGCCCGTCGCTGTCTGGATGTTTTTCTCGACTTCCGCTCCAGTAAACGACGGCTTGTGTTGCGTGGTCGGGTCTACCTGCGGTGCGTCGATGAATCGGGAGTTCCACTTCATCGGGAAGAGTTGGTTACCATCGTCATCGACCGCAGATGCCACGACCAATTTCACGACGAGGCAAATGTTCTTGATTGTCGCTGGCGCCAACTTTTTCTTCGACAGTTTCTCGACGACAGATTTCATCGTCCGGTTTCCTACATCGGACAACGGAATCTCGCCGATGAGCGGGTTGAGGTGGTTCTTGAGAATGGACCGCCAATCGCGGGCCACGCTTGGCTTGATGGGCTTTTGCGTCCGCTGTTCGCAATCTTCGACCCACTGCTTTGCGACCGTGCGAAAGGTTGCTGATGGGCGGGCAGAACGCCCAACACGGTTCTGATTGACAGCGACGAGTTCGGATTGCATCCGGGTCAATGCACTTCGCCGCGTGGGTAGCTCCTCGAAACTGCCGAGGAACTTCTGCACGCGCACACGTTGCCCCTGATGGTCTTCGTAGAACCACACTGCGTAGCCGTTTTTCAACTCAATCAAGTTCCCTTCCTGATGCCGTCTTCGGGTCAAGGTCTTTCTCCTGAACCCATCGACGGCGCGCGGAGGTAGTCTCTCGGACCAGTCCCTGGCGGCGGAGATTCTCGACATCGCCGTCCGTCCGGGAACGGACCCGTTGTAGGCGAACCCCGCGAGGTCCTGAGTCGCGACCACGCGAAATTTCCCTACTTCAGAGAGCGCATGGATCTCGGAATCCCTCAGCGAATAGGTCTTGTCTCGGTCGGGGTAGCTGCTGCGGAGGCGCTGGGACAAAATCTCCCGAACTCGTTCTTCGCGGTCCAGTGGCGGACGCTCGCGTGAACCGCGCTCCTGCTGCTGGCGGTCGAGCCAGTCGGCTTCGTTCTCTTTTCGATGCAGAGCTTGGAGGCGCATCTGCGTATCCACGGACGAGTGCGAGTTGCGGCCTCCAGACCGGCCAGAGCGGGAATCAGAGCTGCGAGAATCGTCGATCTCGTGTCCGTCATAACCTTGGGACATAGCGAACCTCCGCTGTTGAATCGCAGTAAGGGACTTTCAAGGGGGAGTTCGCGCTTGGGTTGCAGAAGGAAAACGGAGTGCGACTGCGGGGATAGGACCGTCACCGGTGGCTCGTCCCCTAGACACCAGGGACAGCGTTCTCCCACAATCGCGTCCGTCCCTGACTGCGGAGCGCACGCGAAACAGAGCAACACCAACAAATAGTGGACGCCCTGTCTGCGGGAATTACCGGCGGGAACTCCCCTTACTCTGTACTAATGAGCCAAGCTAAATGAAAAAGCAATAGGTATTACAAATATTTTTTACCTTAGTACCCGCACGTGCCGAATAAGAAGGAACACCGTGGAACAAGATGGAGTGGCGCGGACAGAATTACTTGTTTTTTTTCTGGGCCAAGACAAGACATGCGAGCGACCATGCGCGGCGCGCCACAGGCGGGAGAAGCCAAACTCACGCGCAGGAGCGCCTGCAAATGCGAACGGAGACGATTAGAACGCGTTGTCGGAGTCGGCGGAGACAATCTAGCGAACGTGAGCGGCAAGCCCGCCTGGCAGAATTGCATAGCGGCTTAGGCCCTGGCGAAACTATTTCCTGGTCACTCAGGCCAATCGATTTCGTTCTCTGCATACACGGCCAGTTGTTTGCAGTCTCCCGTTTTCCAGTCGCTCAGGTCAGATTCCCTGAGTATGTGCGCCGTCTGCAGCACCCAGCACAGCTCGGTCTGGTCCGTGAACCGTACCCGCACGTACATCATCCCTTCCTCGAAAGCGTGTTCGGCCCAGTCCACAATCTTGCCGTGGACGCCGGGATACTGCTTCCCAGGCTTGGGTAAGTTCCTCGTCGGCTTCTCCGCTGCTTTCTTCTTTCTCATCGGCTGGCCTCTCCTTCGGACGCCGGAGCAACGACAGCCTGCGTCCGCTTTTTATTCCCGCCGGGACTCGACTTGCGTTGCTTCGTCGCACCCGCTTTTTTCCTTACGGCCCGTTTCTTCTTCTTGGCCTGCTCTTCGTCGTAGCGCTCCTCATCGGAAACATCCCATCCGGGGAGAATCACCAGGCGCGGCGGCAATCCCTTCTTCTTGCGCCTTTCCTCGGAGTCCTTGATGTCGAAATAAATGTCGTCCAGGTCTTTGGTTTTCTGCTTGTACTCGCGCTGGAACCTGTAGGCCCACGAGGCATCGTCCTCGACCATCTCGTCGAAGCTGTCGAAGAATTCCCGATTCGTATCCACGCGGGCGGTCTCAACCTCGGCGCGGGCACCTCGAATCTGTTCCGTATTGAAGGCTCGAACCCTCTCCAGCCTTAGGAGGCCGCGCATCACCTGTTCGAATGCCCGGTTCAAATCCAGGAGTTCTTGGAACAGGGCGAGCTTCATGGCTGTGCTCCGGCGCTGCGGTGTGGTTCGCTTTCGACATCACCAGGCGGCTTTGGGTATTGGCGCTCCCATTCCTTTTGCTCCTCCGGCGTAAAGAACCGCACTTTGGGCGGTTTTCCCTCGACGCGCCGGCGATCTTCGACGACCTGCACGTCGCGATAGAGCTGACCTTCATCCAGGGTGCGCTTCTCGTATTCGCGGGACCGGGCTTCGAAGCGCGCCGAATCCTGCAACTCTGAGCGTTGGAGGGCCGAGCAGACGTAGGAATTGAGCCGAGCACGATGATCCTCAAAGAGCACCAGCTCTTCGTCAAAGCACGAAGAATCGAGTTGCGAGTCCTTGGCTCGTTTAAGGCGTTCGAGTCCACGCACGGCTTCATCGACGCCTCGATTCACTAAGAGAATTGCTTCGTACGAACGCGCTTTTTGCATTTGAATCTCCCCTTTGCTCGCGGCGGGAACGCCGATGTCCTATCGTTGATGGAAGTGTTGGGACACACACCAACGGCGAGGCGGTCGGAACTCCGACCGGACGCGACAGAAACAATTGCTAGTCAGCCAGGGAGGGGATTCTGAAACGGCCTCAGGAGGGAGTAAAACCGGAAACAACGAACGCGAGGTAAGTTGCGCAGAGAATAGAAAATAGATAACTTCTGTTCCAGCCATCGTTGCACCTCAGACGTGCGACCTGGTTAGGGGCGCGTCGGTGTTACAAGCACCGGCGCGTCCCGCTCGATCACTTGATCTTCGTTGTTCTCTTCTTCTTAATGTCGTTCCTTCTTCCTCGCCCTTCGCCAAAATGTTTGTCCTTGTACTCTTTCACTTTGGCGAATCCGTCCTTATTCCAATAGCGAAGTCTTGATCCGGCTATGTTCTCCTCAATTGGCTTTGGAACCAATCCAGCATCAATCCATCTGTGAAGCGTCGATCGATGGACCAGCAACTGCCTAGCGGTCTCGGAAATCGAATATTTTTCGCTCATCACACTTATGCGACATAATGTCGCGCATGTCAAGTAAAATGCAAACCCGGATGGGCGCCTCGTCAATGGCGCCAATCCGGGTCGCCAAAGAGTATCGCACTCGGAGTAATCTCTGGAACGCAAAGTAATGGTCGGCTTAACGGCTTTGTGGCGAATCGAACCCCGCGTGCTAGACTTCGTGATTCGCCTGCGGGGTACAAGGAACATGGTTCACAACGGAGAAAGCAAGCCAAGAATCTATGTCATCGCAGGACCGAACGGTGCCGGCAAGACGACGTTCGCTCGCGAATTTCTGCCGCACTACGCTGACTGCAAGCAGTTCATCAACGCCGATCTCATTGCTCAAGGAATGTCGCCTTTTTCGCCGGACACTGCTGCCTTCCGCGCGGGGCGGCTGATGCTCGAAGAAATAGAGCGCTACGCAGGCCTCAAAGAGACTTTCGGCTTTGAGACAACACTCTCGGGGTTAGGTTATCTGGGGTTACTCCGTTGTCTCAAGAAGTCTGGATACGAGGTGCATTTTTTCTTTCTTTGGGTGCCAACCGTTTCTCTTGCATTGACCCGAGTCAGAGATCGGGTCCTTCGAGGGGGACACAACGTGCCGGAGACCATCGTGCGCAGGCGATTTGAGCGCTCCATCCGCAATTTTCTGCCTCGATATCGCCCATTGAGTGATTCTTGGATGCCTTTTGACAATGCGGGCACAACGCCTGTCGTCGTTGCCTTTCAGAAAGAGGCAAGTCCTCGTATAATGAATCGAGCGGTTTACGAGAGCCTCTTAACCCGCTATACGACACTATGACGAAGCCCCCTGCCAATGTGCTCGACTTGCCGCTGGAAGAACGTGCCGAGATGGCGCTGAAGGCGGCGGTGGAGAATGTGATTCTCGAAAGTGCCCGTGAGGGACGTCCAATCTATGTTTGGCGTGACGGCGCGGTTGTTGAAGTGTCTGTCGAAGAACTACGCGAGCGTGCCGCCCGCATCACCGCGGATTGAGGAGCATCTCAGGCACTTGGTTCAAGCATGAGCACATTCTTAGCAAATCAGGCAAAGATAATCGCAGAGGCGCCCCAAAACATAACCTCAAATAGAACTCGAGATAGCAAGCCAACCACAAGGTCCATGATTTCCGGGGGAACTCCAGCCAAATCGAAAACTGTGATTGGTTGATCGTGACCGATCCAGCTTTGCACTAGATGGTTTATGTCTTTAGTGGTGCCATCATAATCCTTTGGCGACAGGAGGAAGTCGTATCTTCGATCGCGAAGCCTTTGACGGATTTTGTTTGTATACGAACCCATCGCCGGCAGTGGTTGCGGCTTGAAGGGAGCAGTATTTCCCATTCCTGCTGGTGTGAATTTGGCCGCTTTCAGAGTTTGCGCGTCACCTTCAGATTCGAGCGCCTCATTCTTCCTCTCAATCTCTTTGTAGGTCACTCGCTCCAATCTGTCAAAAAAGTACCACACTGTTTGACGTCAAAAGGCAATGGAGAATCCGCCGTCACCTCATCTTTGCCAATCGCAGGCTGACCCGTCGGAACTTTTATGGTTGGAGCAGCAGCTTGTCGTAGCTCACAGATTTTGTCGCGGAGATTTCCGTCTTGGAGTGTCTCGGAGGCGCTCCGTCGATCAACAAGAAACCAGCCGAGTTCGTCAAATGACAGACACCAATACGGCAGAATGAAAGGGTTGCTTGTACTACGTAAGCTGAAGACTCGACTAGTTCCCTCGAAGGCTGCGCCATACTCTCCATGTGGATCGATAATGATTACTTGTGCTTTAGGAAAGTTCCCCTTGGTAGTCGACTTTAGAATGGCCGCAACAGTATTTGATTTCCCGCTCCTAGTCGAGCCAAGGATCGCGCAGTGCCGCGTTACAAGCTTATCCAAATCAAGCGTGGCACCAAGGCTCTCGGACGCTGAGTGCGTACCGATGCGGATCGGTGAAGAGCCTGATGGGGCATCAATCTTCGCGAGGTCGTCCTCGGTAACCACATGAACTTCGTCGTCAACAGTCGGATAGATACTGAGTCCACGTTGGAACGCTCCGCTTCTATATCGATCTCTACCGTTCGCAGCGGGGGTGCCCACGGGATTCGTCAACCCCGTGAAGTCCGCGTTCGAAACGGCATCCGGCTGTACCATCACCGGTGGCACACACGCCGCCGCAAACCCAACCCACGGGTCTCATTTTGTGCCGCCAGACGCAGTCCGATCGCGGCCACCGGTAGAACCATCAACCGTTCCAATCCGGTGCATTCTGGCTCATCCAGAATGATTCTACGCGCGGTTTTGGGCCATCAGAATTGTCCGTCCACTTCAAAAGTGACCAAAGTACTAGTTTCGAAAGCTTCCGCTCCGTTTACCATTAGTCCATGAAACAGGCCGACTACAAAGGACCGTACCGCTTCCCATTCATCGCGGAGCTGAAGCGGACCAAAGAGATTCAGAGAGTGACGGTCACGGTGACGGCGAGGCTGGTCATCAGGAGTGGGTATGCCAACACATAAGGCTGTCAAGATGACACGAGCGCAATCACTCGCCGTCAAACATTGGACCGAAATTGAGGCCGGGCTTCTCTTGGGAGATTGGAGCAAGACTCGCAGTGCAGCCATTCAGCTCGCGGCGCTGGCTGACAGTCGCGCGCAGCGGGAAGTCAAAAAATAACTGACGCACAACCCGAATGGCACAGAGGCCCGGGTCGAAATGATTCGGGCCTTTGCATTATGGAATTACCTCTTCACTTTAGAAGGTCCCCAGTTGTACGTTCAGCCTTAAGCACGAGGCTTCCTACTTCAAAGGACGCATCACTAAAACAAATCGTGCGAAGGAAGGAACGTTTCTTCGGTTCGGCAACGGTGCCATAGCACGGATGAATACTGGCTCGGTTCGATAAATCAGCACACAGAATGAAGGTAGAGGAAAACACCATGAGAACAAAACGGACGCATCTTTATAAGATCACCCGAGAGGAAGCGGCTGCGGCGTTAGATATCCTGAACAGACAAAGTGACATCATCGAAAGATTGAAATGCCTGTTGGAAATCAGGACGAGCAAGAAGCGCCGAATCGGTCTAGGGTTTCGGAACGATATTGAGATGATAATCGATGCAGCGAAATAAACATTCCTCAGGCTCGACGAGAGCAAGCCTGGACATCTGCCAGTCCGCCAGCCGCTACAGTGCTGCTGCCAACGCAAAGCTCCGCGCGTACCTCGCACGCTACCACCAAGCGAAAACAGTACGCAGAACCGATCCGAAACGGCGGCAAATCGAAAGGCAATCTCGAATGTGCCTAGCGGGACCACTTAATAGCGAACTCGGACGATGAATAACGTCGTAATCATCGCATGACGGTGGCGAAACGGATGAAGCAATCATGAAGTACACGTTCTCAGTTGCGGCTGGAGTCTGAGACTCATGCTACCCATATTCAAAGTGGAGTTCACACGCCACATCCAAGGCATTGGCAGAGGCTCGATAATAAGCAACTTGGTTCGACGATTCTCGTGAGCCTCTCCAAAGACTCCTCGCCCGCATGGCGTGATTATTGAATCTCGCATAATATAGCGAACCATTTTCCGATATGCTGCGTCTAACCGGATATGGGAAACCCTGCTGGAGTACCTCGCGATTTTGAAGCCTTAGAGAAACGACGCTTTCAAGCGATTCAAATGTTGGAGCGCGGACTGCGTCAAGCCGAGATTGCTCGGCAACTGCGCGTTGTCCCGCAGACGGTGGCTCGTTGGGCGCACGACTATCGCACCCAAGGTAAGTCCGCGCTGCGCAAAGCGGGACGCGCCGGCCGAATGCCGCGTTTGAGTGAGAAGCAGCGGCAGCAGCTGGAGAAACTACTGGTCGCAGGTCCGGAGCGGATAGGCTATGAGACTCCCCTGTGGACCTGTCCCCGAGTGGCCGATTTGATCGAGCAGGAATTTCAGGTGCGCTATCACGAGGGCCACGTCTGGAAGATTCTGGTGGGTCTGGGCTGGAGTCCGCAGCGACCGGAGGGGCGAGCCCGGGAGCGCGATGAAGAGCAGGTTCGCCAGTGGAAGAAGCAGGTGTGGCCAGGGCTAAAAAAAAAGCGCTGAAAGAGGGCCGCATCCTGGTGTTCATTGACGAAAGCGGACTGAGCCAGCGTCCGCATCGTTGTCGCACCTGGGCGCCTCGCGGACAGACACCCATCCTGCAATACAACTTTAATTGGAAGACTCTGTCGGTCGCAGCGGGACTCACGTTGTGGAATTTCTACTTTCGCATCTATGCCGGTACCATCAAAAAGGAACAAGTCGTGGACTTTCTTGCGGCCTTGCTGCGTCACCTGGATCAGCCGTTGCTGATCGTGTGGGATCGCCTGCCGGCGCACCGCAGCCGCCTGGTACAAGACTTCATCGCCGAATTGCAAGGCTGGATTTCCACCGCCTATCTGCCGCCCTACGCGCCGGAACTAAACCCGGTCGAGTACATCTGGGGTTACTGGAAGCAACACGAGTTGCCGAATGTCTGCCCCAAGGACTACTGGCAATTGAGTGAGGCTGCGCGACGAACGCTACGTCGCATGCGTCGCCGTCCGCGACTGATCACTGCCTTCTGGAAACAATCTTCTTTATGGCCAGAATAGCTCTATATTATGCGAGAGTCAGCAGTGGCCAAAAAATGTTAGTAGCTTGCGTGAGCTTAAACAGGAAAGTGCGAATTAGCTGTCGAACATCGCAAACGCTCCATTACTCTTCGTTTCTGTCACTAGAGTCGGCCGCGCGGATTAAACTCAACAAAGCGCCAATAGAAATCATCCCGCCCGCGTTCGGGACCTCATCGCAATGACGATACCGCCGCTGCTCGAAGAACAAGCAGGCTCGAAGCTCCGTTAGCGCCAATTTTTCGAGGATCTTGGCATTTTTGGAAAATTCGTCGATAACTTTTTTCGCCAAGTTGGCGCACTCATCGCCCGGGAATGCCTCGTAGCCATTAGACGTGAGGGCAAATAATTCGATTTCTGGCCACGGTGCCGTCGCGTCGGGTACATCCGCCTTCTCCAGCTTCTCGTTAGGAATACGTTTAAAGTCCATAGCTCCTCTTCGTTCGGCTTCAAGGGGCCTCTCTGCCTGGCGTCTGAAAAACGTTGTTTTTGGACCTGGGCCCCCAGCGAAATCCCCATTTGCCACCACTTTGCGAGGCGCAGGCTGGGCGCAAGGGCCCGACCCGCCGCAAAGGCCATATCGCGGGCGGGCGATTGGCCTCCGCGCCTCCTAGCGCTCGAAGCTCGATTCCAGGGACATCGGTGCTCTATTACCATATCTGTACAGAACCAGAGTGCAAATAGTACGCATCTGGCGGCTGTTTTCGATTATCTCCCGCGATCGCTATGTGCACACTTCGATCGCCTCGAAATTCAGATTGATACGTCTACCGTGCGGCCTGCGCTGGCTGAGTTCGGTCACCTGGCGGGACGAGAAAAGCGGGAGATGGCGGAGCAACGTTTTGCTCGGAAACGGGAGCGGCGGGCGCAAAAGCTCCGTCGCTCCCTATATCACGCACCGCTTGATTCAGCGGCTGCCGCTTAGCGGGGCTTGCCACCACTATGGGATCCGCCGCCACCTCCGGCGTGAGATACGCCACCCGATGCACCACGTGATGCTGCCGCATGGGACGTTCGGCCAGATGCGCCACCACGCGATACGGCTGCGTGGGACGTGCCTGCCGATGCGGAACTATGCGATGCGTTTGCGCGGGATGTGCGCGCCGAGCTCCTGGAGTAAGACCCGCTCGTGCTGCGTGTCGCGGATGCGCCGCCTACGGGTCCGCGATTCGCCGAATAAGCATGATTAGCCGCAAAACCACCGCCACCGTTGTACCGTCCGCCGCGGCCGCCGTTGAAGCGATGTTCGCCCCAGCCATTGCTGTAACCCCAACCGGCCCACGGGCCCATGCCCAGGAAGATGCCGTTATAGAAATAGCCCGGCCCATAAAAGCCGACCGGCGCGCAGGCGTACGGCGAATAGTCATAATAACCGTAGGAACACACAGGCTGAACACCGATGCTAACGCCAATTTGTGCGTCAGCCGCCGGCACCATTGCCAAGGTTGCGAGTAATGCTGTGGTGCAGATCAGAGCTTTGAATGTTTGCATTTGAGGCTCCCTTAACGTATCCGTACTCGTAGAGCCCAACGCCGGATATCGCGTTGCGTAAAAGCAGTCCGGCGGTACCAGGGGCTCTGATTCAGTCTAGAGACACCGATGACCCTTGTCTGTGCTGCATGAGACAGGTTAGAACCTTGTAAGAATGCGCTGCGGGTGGGAGATCCCACTCGATGGTTGCGATGCCATCTCGACCATCCTCGCGAACAGGTTCTCGGAACCGTCCTTCTTAAGGCGGAATTGCACCACATCCCCAGCCAGAAAGGGTTTGCCCCTGTGGCGCATTTTGCATTTTCCCCCACAAATTCCACCTGGACGTATAGTCGCGTCACCGGAGATTGAGAATTGGCGGATCGGCTTATGTCCGGTAAATGCGCTCATGCGGCGTCTCGACGCGATTTTCATTCGGATCGCGAGGCCGCGAAGGGACGATCGGACAAGTCTAGTGATTGTGCCAGTCCGGACTAGTCAGTTCGATCCGCCAGATAGGGCCACCGGGATAGAGCGGACCCTCTGACTTGACGAAGCACGGGGCATCGCCGCCGAGCATCCAGACGTGGGTGTCTTGGGGCTGCTTACCGACAAGCGGCGCTACCACTCCGGCGACCCCTCCGATATCCACCTTCACGACATAACGCGTAGCTTTGTGGGTGAGGCCCCCGGCCGAGAACGAGTCTTCACCTTCGGGAGAGATCAAGAGTTTCACAAGCCGCGGTTTCGGCGCGGCCGCCGCCATCGAAAGTGTCGTCAGCGGAACATCGGGCCGGATGTTCTTCAGCAGCGTAAGAATCATGCCGTTCGAGACGTTAGCAGGAAGTTTGAGCCGCTCGGTAACGGTCTTCTCTTTGCCGCTGTCGTCCGTGTAGTGGACCGTGACCTGGCCCGTCAAACCGTCCACCAAGACATCCATCGGTTGTTTGAATGCGGGGCCTTTTTGCACCTGGTGATCGTTTATGAGCCGGAAGGTACGTCGCTGAGAATAGACGACGGTTTCTTCATTTACCGAACCGTCCTTAAAGCGAAGAATTGTGTGGCTAGTCACCCGATCGCCGCGGGCGACCTGTCTTACATCACCATCCGCGAGGGTTCTGCCATCCAGGTCGCTTAGCACAAGGAAGCCGTGGACCACGCCCTCCGTGTACAACACCGGCACAGGCGACTGGGACAGGACAGGGGAAGGAAACAGAAGGGCCGACATTAGCAGGAGCGCGAGTGCGGGGAACCGAATAAGTTTCATCATGGGTCATCATACACTCACCAAGGTCCTCAATTGGCAGGAAGCCGGTTTCTCAACTCCTAACTAGTTCTATAAAAGGAGTCAAGAAAAAAACACTTCTCCTGCGGCCGGATTGTTTCTTGCCATCCAGCCCACCCCGTTGAGCAGGATTGTTTTGGCTTTCCGTTCCGTGATCTCGGGACGCTGCCTTATGCAGCCAGCGCTTTTGGTTTTTCTTGCCAGCGGTTTTCATCACATGGGCGCAACGAATCCAGTCTGTTCGGAGACCACAAGCAGAACGGTTGTCAGGTGCCAACCATGGTTCTATCGGGGACTCGTGGCCCATAGCTTTTTCGGGTTGTCCCAGGGGGATTAGGGTCGCGTGAGAGACGCAGCGTGCCCGAGGCACGCCGAGCCTAACTAATCAGCTGAGACTCGCCCTCGAACCCGAATGTCTCCAGAACCCGACTCGCCACCGCTGGAAA
>Ga0187855_10003234_pt1 | contig 12043 bp, 8 predicted proteins | sample June2016WEW_8_10_2_FD_132969 | JGI IMG/M metagenome (GOLD analysis project Ga0187855, IMG submission 132969) | Peatland microbial communities from SPRUCE experiment site at the Marcell Experimental Forest, Minnesota, USA - June2016WEW_8_10 | ecosystem: Environmental > Terrestrial > Soil >...
ACAGCCGCATCTGGTGATCGCCGGAGACACGACGGCGCCGTGCGCCCATGCTGCGGGCGTGAAGCACACCTACCTGTGCATTCCGATCCTGGCGCAAGGGGAAGCTCTCGGCATCCTGCACTTGCAGGCCACCGATGAAATTCCCGCCCTCACGGATGCGGAACTGTCGTTGAAAACGACGTTTGCCGGGCAAGTGGGACTGTCGGTGGCAAACATCCGGCTGCGCGAAGCGTTGCGTTCCCAATCGATCAAAGATCCGTTGACCGGCTTGTACAATCGACGCTACCTGACGGAGATGCTGGACCGCGAAATCCGGCGCGCGGTGCGAGCGGAGCAGTCGCTGGGCATCCTTATGCTCGATCTCGATCATTTCAAGAAATTCAACGACACTTACGGGCACGATGCGGGGGATACGGTGCTGCGGCAGACCGCGTCCTTCCTCATCAACAGTATTCGGGTGGAAGACACCGTATGCCGCTTCGGAGGGGAAGAGTTCGTGGTCATTCTTCCCACCGCCGACTTGAACGCGGCGTACGGCCGCGCCGAGCGCATCCGGTCGAAGCTGCGCGAGTTGACCGTGCTGCACCAGGGGCAGTCGATCGGGATGATTACGGTATCGGTTGGCGTGGCCGCACTTCCGGAACATGGTACGGCTCCCAACGTCCTACTGGATGCCGCGGATGCCGCGCTCTACCGGGCGAAGCGGGAAGGCAGGGATCGAGTGGTGAAGGCCGACCCGCCTGCACCCGCCGAAGCGCAACTCACCGCAGCCGGGATCTAGAGTCCTAAGGCATCAGCGGAATGCCGCGGCCTTCTCGACCGCCCACTGATCTAATGCGATAGGCTTCCGCCCGAGAATGCGTTCGACGTTGTTCGTGACAGTGGCGAGACGTCCTTCGCGAATCGCGCGCCAATATCGGGTTCTGATGCTCCGGTGGTTGCGTAGCGCGATCTGCATGCAAAATAAAACGGCCAACCGGGACGCTGGGCGTTTATCTATTACTTTCTTGTGAGCCTAAGGTCGGCCGTTCAGCTGCGTTGGCCGGGTCCCTTGCTCTCATCGCTGGCGATTACGCCGTCTTTAATGTGGATGACGCGGTGGGCATACTCGGCGATATCGCCTTCGTGCGTGACCAGAATGATCGTATTGCCTTCCGCGTGCAGCCGGTCGAATACCGCCATGATTTCGACGCCGGTCTGCGAGTCCAGATTGCCCGTAGGTTCGTCGGCCAGGATGATCGACGGCTTATTGACCAGGGCGCGCGCAATAGCTACGCGCTGGCGTTGACCGCCGGAGAGTTCGTTGGGCTTGTGGCTCATGCGGGTTTCCATGCCCACGGCCGCCAGTGAAGCTTTGGCCCGCTCCATGCGCTCATCAGTTGGAATGCCGGCGTAAATCAAGGGCAACTCCACGTTGTGGAGAGCGGTGGCCCGGGCCAGCAGGTTGAAGGTCTGGAACACAAATCCGATTTCCTTGTTGCGGATGCGCGCCAGCTCGTCGTCGTCGAGTTCGCTGACCAGTTGGCTGTTGAGCCAGTACTTGCCCTGCGAAGGCGTGTCGAGGCAGCCAATCAGGTTCATCAGCGTCGACTTGCCCGAGCCCGACGGGCCCATGATGGCAACGTATTCATTGCGCTGGATGCGCAAATTGACGCCGCGCAGCGCGTGCACCTGCTGCTCCGACCCCATGTCGTAGGTCTTCCAGAGATCTTCGGCTGCAATCATGCAGGACTCGGGCGGCGCTAGGTTCGCGGTGTTGGGCATGCTGATGACTTCGGCCGTTGCCATTTTTTTCTCCTGGTCTTCGCTCCGTTTGTCTTCGCTCACTCTGTCCGGTGCCACTGACCTCTCCGATCGTAATGGGGTTCAGTTCGGTACTACTTGCAGGCTCCGTTTTCTGAGACGCCGTACTCAAAGAATAAAGAATACTGGTTACCGAGACCTTTTCCGGCTTTCCCTTTGGACGTGCCAAGCCGGCTAAGGTTATGACTGTTCTTCTTCGTCCGCCTTCTTGGGGACAGAGTTGTCGATCTTGACGCTGCTTCCGGGACGCAGAGTGCGCAAGACCTTGTAACTCCCTGTAATGACTTCGTCCCCTTCTTTCAGGCCGTCCAAAACCTCGATGTCGGTGGTGCCGGTGACTCCCGTAGTGACCGGGGCGAAGATGGCTTTCTTGTTGCGGATGACGAAGACCCCCTGCACGCCATCCTCTTTCTTGCCCTTGGATGCGACTTCTTTGGCTGCAGGTGCCGCGGCGTGAACTGAACCCGGCGCATTATTTTGCTGCTCGATCTGGTCCCGGGTGCGCATGGTCAGCGCCTGGATGGGGATGGCCAGTGCGTTGCTGCGGGTTGCGGTGGTAATTTTCGCGGTGGTCGAGAGCCCCGGACGCAGGTCCTGCGGCGGGTCGGTCAGCGTGACCACTACTTTGAAATCCTTGGCTTCTTCACTAGCCGACGCCGATTGCGAGGTCGACACGCCGCTGGAGCGCACGATCGCGTTATCCCCGATCTCAGAAACCTTGCCGTGAAAAATCTTTTTCGGAATGGCGTCGATGGTGATTTCAGTGGGCTCATCCAGGTGCACGTTCACAATGTCGGTTTCGTCCACTTTCACTTCGGCCGTGATGACCGACATGTCGGCAATCGTCATCAGCGTGCTGCCTAAGGCGTTCTGAATTCCCATGACCACGGACTCGCCTTCCCGCACCGGCAGGTTCGTAACCACGCCGTCGTAGGGCGCGCTGTAAGTCGTCTTCTGCAACACGTCGTCGACGCGCGTGAGATTGGCGCGAGCCTGCGCCACATGTTTCTCGGCGGAATCTTGTTGTGCCTTGGCCTGCGCGACTCGTGTCTGCGCCTGCACCAGTCCTGCGTCGGCCGTGGCCCACGCGTTTTGGCGGCTGTCGAAATCCGACTTCGCAATCAGCCCGTCTTTGAACAGATTCTGGGCGCGATCCCAGTCGAGCTTGTTGCGGTCGTAGTCGGCTTGCGCGCGTACCATGTCGGCCTGCGAGGTCTTCAGAGCTGCGTCTGCGGCCAGCGCGTCTGTTTCCGCAGCCTGCACCGAGGCCTGGTTGGCCGTGACATCCGCCGCGGATTGCACGTTCTCCAGTTGAGCGAGCAATTGACCCTTCTTCACGTGATCACCCTCTCTCACATAGAGGTGGGTGATCTTGCCGTAGGCGTTGGCGCCGATGTTGACGTAAGTCTTCGGTTTAATTTCTCCCGAAGCGCTCACTACCGTGGCCAAATCCTGGCGCTGCACTTTTCCGGTCTGCACCGTGGCGACGTTCTTGCGACTTTGAAGAACGGTTGCCGAGACAAAGATTGCGAGTAAGACCGCAATGCCGACGCCGATTGCGATTTTTTTCCAAGCTTTCATGATTGCCGTCACTATCCGGGTAAAATTTCTCCCCGCAGAAGGGCCATCTCCTGTCGAGTCCAGCACTTACACAAGAACGGTCCTCGCTGCCTCAGTTGCGGGGTGACGGACACATATTCTGTTACGATCCTGGCGCCGAGAAAGTTCCCGATCAGGAAGTTAGAAGAAGTGGCCGAGACCCTATAACGTGGGGAGTGATAGCTACGCCCCGGAACCTTGCATTATAGCCCGGGCATCCGCATCTTGGCAGTGATGATTTGGCACGTATTTGGCACTGGCCCGGGCAACTCGGGGCAACCTGGGGCGCTTCTAAACGAGCGGGTTGTAGTTCAGTTTAGTTGTTCTCGGGGCACGACTTAACCTTGCTTTCACACGACGAACGGGCCTAAAATGGGAAGACGACGGTTGTCTGGCAGGAGTCCCTCTCATGTTCCGGGTTAATTCTTATCAAGCTGTTCTTCGCGTTTTGCTCGCATCGGCAGGTCTAATGGTCTGTGGCGCCGTCGCCCAGGACAAGCCAAACGACCAGCAGAACCAAGTTAACCAAGACCAGAAATCTGCTGAAAAGCCAGCCCCGGACGCGGCCAGCGCCGCGCCGGCCCCGGCTGCTCAGACCCAGCCGGCTCAAAGCCAGGCTACGCCGACCCAGGCTACGCCGACCCAGTCCGCGCAGGCTCAGCCCGCCGCCGACGCCGTGGATCCGCTCAAGCGTCCCAACAGCGAGAAACAAAGGGCGAAGAATTCGCGCGGCCTCAAGCAGGAATTGAGCAAGACCTACAAGAAGTGGCTGGACGAGGATGTGGTCTGGATCATCACCGACGAAGAGCGCGCGGCCTTCAAGCAGCTCTCCAACGACGAAGAACGCGACAATTTCATCGAGGCTTTCTGGCAACGCCGCGACCCCACTCCCGACACCGAAGAGAACGAATTTAAAGAAGAGCACTATCGCCGCATCGCCTACTCCAACGAACATTTTGCGGCAGGCGTGCCGGGCTGGAAAACGGATCGCGGCCGCATCTACATCGTCTACGGCAAGCCGGATGAGATCGATTCTCATCCCTCGGGCGGAACTTATGAGCGCCCCATGGAAGAGGGCGGCGGCGAGACTTCGACGTTCCCGTTTGAAGATTGGCGGTATCGCTACATCGATAACATTGGCCAGGAAGTCATCATTGAATTCGTCGACAGCTGCATGTGCGGCGAATATCACATGACGATTGACCGCTCCGAAAAGGACGCCTTGCTGTATACCCCGAACGCGGGCTTGACGCTCTATGAGCAGATGGGGATGTCAAACAAGGCGCAGCGTTTCAACAACAGCGGTCTGGAGCGTTTGGGAAGAGGTCCTGACAGCTCCATGAATGAGGCCAAGCAGTTCGACCGCCTGGAGCAGTACTCCAAGCTGATGGCCGCACCGCCCGTCAAGTTCACGGATCTTACCGAAGAGGTACTCTCCAAGGTCATCCTCAATCCGATGCCGTTCGATGTGCGTTCGGACTTTGTGAAAGTGACCAGCGACACCGTGCTGGTGCCGGTCACGATCCAGATGAAGAATCGCGACATCACCTTCGTCAATAAAGACGGGATTCAACGCGGCACGGTGAACATCTTTGGACGCCTTTCGACATTGACTGGCAAGGTGGTGCAGACCTTCGAAGATACGGTGCAGGTGGACGTTCCCGCCGAACTTCTCCCGCGCACCGCGGAAAACGCCTCGGTCTACTGGAAGGCGCTGCCCTTGCGCCCCGGACACTATAAACTCTACGTCGCGGTGAAAGACGTAAATGGCGATCGCAAAGGCGTTTGGAGCCGCAGCATTATTGTTCCTGAATTCTCCGACGACAAGCTCGCCAATTCGACCCTGGTTGTTGCTGACCTGATGGAGCCGGTTCCTACCAAGGATATTGGCACCGGCAGCTTCGTGATCGGCACCACCAAGGTGCGGCCGCGGGTAGCTGCCGCCGACGGCAAGCCAGCGCTGTTCAAGCGGGACAAAGACCAGAAGCTGAATTTCTGGATGCAGGTCTATAATCTTGGCGTGGACGAGAAGACGCACAAGCCTTCCGCCACCATTGAGTACAACATCACCAACCTGGCAACCAATAAATCGGTAGTCGCGCAAACCGACAATACCGACACCATGGGCAACTTAGGAGATCAGTTGACCCTGCAGAAATCGATCCGGACGGCCAACCTGCAGCCCGGCATCTATAAGATAGAGATCAAGGTCAACGACAATATCTCGAAGCAGACCATTGATCCGTCACAGGTGTTTGCAGTAGAGTAACTCCCTGCGATTTCCCCCCCAGGGGGTGGGGCGGAGTTGAGACTGACTAAGCTCGGAACTTGGGCGATCGTCCTCGGGTTGTCGCTTCCTGTATGGGCCGCAGAGCAGCCCGGAGCGATCTCGGGATACGTTCGCAACGACTCGGGCACTCCGCAAATGGGCGCCGTGGTGCAGATTCTCGGCGCCGCCAATCGCACGTTTACCGTATTTACCGATGCCGCGGGGTACTACGCCGCGACCGGTCTGTTGCCTGGTTTTTACACTCTCAGAGTCACGGCTCCTTCATTTCTCCCGGCAATGCGCGAGCGTGTTGGTCTTCGTTCCGGCGCCAGCCTGAACGTCAACGTCACCTTGAGTACATTGCTGGGCGCGATGCAGCTTGGGCCCATCCGTTCTCTTCCAGATAATGACGACTGGAAGTGGACGCTGCGCTCGGTCGCAAACCGGCCGATCCTGCGCGTGTTTGACGATCCCACCCCGGTTAGCCTGGGGACCAGTCCTGAAAATGAGAAGCAGACCCACGAACTGAGCGGAGCAGTCTCGTTCCTGGCCGGTTCAGTGGCCAGCGGGTACGGTGCAGGATCCGACATGAGCACCGCGTTCACGCTGGAGCGCTCCATCTTCTCCGAGGGACACTTCGCGTTCAGCGGCGACGTGGGTTACGGCAGCGGCAATCTTCCGGCGGGAGCGCTGCGCGCTTCTTATTCGCATACCCTGGCGGATGGCTCGGTGCCGACCCTGGCGCTGACGGCGCGCCGTTTCACTTCTTCCGACCCTAACCTGCACAACGCCGCATTACAGGCGCTGGCGCTTTCGGCGGGCGACAACTTTACTGTTGGCGACGTTCTGGAATTCAAGTTTGGCAGTGAGCTTCAGACTATCCAGTTCCTGGGGCATGTTTCTGCCTTCCGGCCTTACGCCTCCGCCGACCTTCATCTTTCGCCCAACACGGTTCTGGAATACGACTATGCGAGTTCGCGCCCCGACATGCGGAATGAGAAGGGGTTCGATTCTGCGCCGGCGGACCTGAGCGAATCGAATCCCCGGGTCAGCCTGCTGAATTTCGCTCCACAGATGGAGAGCGCTCACCACCAGGAACTGGGCGTGTCGCATCGTTTCGGCAAGAATAAAGTGCAATTCGCAGCCTTTACCGACCATGTCGCCGATCCCGCTCTGGCGGGCACGGGCTTCACTTCGACCGCGGGCGGATTCATTTTGCCTGACATCTCCGCGGGCACGTTCAGCTATGAAGGTAAGAATCTTGATACCAACGGCGTGAGGGTTGTGCTGGAGCGCAAGTTCTCTAACGACCTGACGGCTACCCTCGATTACGCCTTAGGTGGAGTGCTGGATCTCTCCCAACCCGACGTGCAGTTGCAGCAAGCTCAGCAATTCATGACCACGCAACGCCGTCACGCCCTGGCGGCGAAAATGAGTGGAACCATGTCTCACAGCCACACCCGCTGGATCGCCTCCTACCGCTGGGTGAATGGACAGGCTCTCACGCCCGTCGACATGTTCAACGCTTCGCCGGGGCAGAGCGATCCCTACCTGAACATCTTCATCCGCCAGCCGATTCCCTGCATGGGCGGCCGTATCGAAGCGATCGTCGACCTGCGCAACCTTCTCGCGCAGGGCTATGTTCCAGTCCTCGGCCAGGACGGCCAGACCGTCTATCTGGTCCAGGCGGCACGCTCGGTCCGCGGCGGCGTCGCTTTTACTTTCTGAGTAGCCCCCCTAGTGGCTGGCCCCGGTCCTCGCATTCGGCCTATGCCTTTCGTCACCTCGTCGCCTTGATTAGGCGATGCTAACCTTTTGTCGTACCGCCCTCCCCACAAAAGCTTTGTTTCGGAGATCTTGATGCGCCGCACCTTGCTCGTGAAAATCAGCGCTGTTTTCGCCCTCGCCCTCAGTCTCGCCGCGCCGTCGTTTGCGCACCACCTCAAGAAGGCTGGAACCACCTTGATGCCGATCACGACTTCGTCGGCCAAGGCGCGGGAGCTTTACCAGAAGGGCGTAGTCGACTACGAGAACCTGTACCTCGAGCGCTGCAATGACGACTGGCGCGCCGCGGTGAAGGAAGATCCCAATCTGGCACTGGCCTGGGCCTGGATCGCCTTTAACAGCAGCAATCCTGAGGAAGTCAGCGCGGCTCGCGCCAAGGCCAAAGCTCTGCTGCCCAAGATTTCTGACGGCGAACAGTTGATGGTGACGTGGATCGCCAAAGTGCAGGAAGGCGACTACCTGGGCGGCATTACCGCCATGAACGACCTGATTGAGATGTATCCGCACGACAAGGACGTGCTGTATCTTGCCGGCAACTGGATGCTGCTCGAAAACGGCGACGAGCAGGCGCAGCGGATCATGAATAAGGTGCTGGCGCTGGACAAGAATTTCCCACCTGCGTTGAACGATCTTGCCTATGTCGAGGCGCGCAACCGGGAATTCACCAAATGCCTCGCGGCCATGGACCGCTACGTCGCCCTGCTGCCCAAAGAGCCCAACCCGCAGGATTCCTATGGAGAACTGCTGCGCATGTCGGGCGATTTTGAAGGCTCGCTAGTGCACTATCGCGCCGCGCTCAAGATTGATCCTGACTTCGTGACCTCGCAGCTGGGTCTGGGCGACACCTACGCCCTGATGGGCAACCAGGAACAGGCGCGGGTGGAATACGAGAAGGCGATCCGCTTCGCCCACAACGAGGCCGACCGGCTGACCTATGGCATGCAGAAGGCGATGACCTTTGTGCGCGACGGCAACTTCGCCGAGGCCGACAAGGAATATCAGCAGATCGCCGCAGACGCCCATGCCAAAGAGCAGGACCTGCAGGAAGCGCAGGCACTGCGTCACATGGCGGAGTATCAGACCGACGACAATGCCGCCCTTAAACATCTGAAGCTGGCTGAGGAAGCGCTGAACCATCGTCCGACCATTTCCGCCACCGATCGCGACGAAGAGTTGTCGCGCATCCTGCGCAATCGTGCTGTGCGGGCCGCGCGCGCCGGCAACCAGCCGCTGGCCGACCAGTCGCTGCACCAGCTGGAGGCTCTGGCCAACGGCAACCACAGCCGCGTGATTCAGAGTTCCTACCACGGCGCGGCTGGATCTCTGCTCATGCTCCAGAAGGACATGGATCAGCCGAAATACGAGGCCGCCATCGCGCATCTGGAAGAAGATCAGGAGAATCCCTTCACGCTGGAACTGCTGGTGCAGGCCTACTACAAGACCTACCAGCCCGATAAGCTGCATGAAGTCGAAGTGAAGCTTCGTGGCACGAATGTGCCGACCATGGAACAGGCCCTGGTGGTCCCGGCGGCCCGCGCCCGGCGGCCGACGATCTAGTTCCAGTTTGGTTCCGGGCTCCACGCCGAGCCCGGAACTTTCTCGTCCAATTTGCGGCCTTGGTGTACAGTAGGTTGGCACTTTGCCCGCATGAAAGCTGACCCCGAGCGCCGCGCTGGAACCAGAATCGCCACCAGCGTTCCCACGCGCGTGCGCAGCGTTCATAGCGCGGATCCGACACCGCAGACCGCTCAGACGCGCGACGTCAGCGCCAACGGAGTCTTCCTCTACACCAAGTCCCGCATGGAAAAGGGTGCGGACGTTGAGTTGGTGCTGATCCTTCCTCCCGAACTGACCTCCGGCGAAAAGTGCTGGGTCTGCTGCCAGGCTACGATTGTGCGGGTCGAAGAGGAAGGATCCGAGTTCGGTGTAGCCGCGCAGATCCGCCGCATGGACATTCTGCCCGAAGTCACGGCTTGAACTTCGGTGGCTCCAGAATCCGTTCCGATTCGGCAGCGAGTTTTCCCAAAAGTACACAGCGTCGGAGGGCGTTTCATCGTTCCGGTGGATGATTATGTGATACCTCGTGAATTTCTGAAAAAAGAGCTTCCCATTGCATCGTCGGTGGTGCAATAATGGCGGCCCTAGAATTGCTCTTGTCAATTTAAGGTTCCGGGTGGGCCCAAAGTATGCTGATCGACAAGCTCGCGGCAGGGGTGGTGCAAGTGCAGACACCCATCGGTCCGCGGTATGTAATGCCCTCATTCCTCGAGCGCGTGTATCTGCTGTGGATGTTCCGCAATTTCCCCATTCTTCCGCACGCCGTGCTGAACGGACGGCAGCAACGCCTGATCGATCGCATGTGCAGCCAGCAGCGGTTCGCATCGATGGCGTATGCCGATGGCATGGACGAAGCGCCGGTGATTGGTACCGTCGAACATCGCCCGCCGATCGGCGCAGGCGAGCAGTTGCCGCCGCGGCGTCCCGTGGCCAGCGACGCGAGTGGCTTGGCGGCGGAAGTTCGCCAGCGTTCTTAGCCTCGTTTCTTTCCGCCTTGAAATCGTGAGCATTGAAATCGTGCGCGGTGAAACCGTGCTGGTCGGAAACGTGGCTCACTTCGCGGCAGCGATTCCAAAAGTCGGAGCAGTCCTGCGCGCAGACGTTTGCGTCTCGCAGTTTTTTTCTACGAGGATTAGACTTGGCTTCGCAGAAAATCTGCCGCCGGATGCTATAATTTTTGTTCGTCCCTACCAGCCAAATCCCCACCGTGGGCGCGTAGCTCAATTGGCAGAGCAACTGACTCTTAATCAGTAGGTTGTAGGTTCGATTCCTACCGCGCTCACCAACTAACCCCAATCGGTTGTGGGGCTTTCGAGAACGACAGCCTTCCACTCTTCAGGCACCAATTCCGCATCGTGCCTAATTTTGTGCCCACCCAGCCTTAAAGAACCGAATCCGATTCAAAACCGCTCAATGAGTGTAATGGCGATATTACGCCAGTCATTGCCGCACGCAGCTGCGTTCGCTTCGAGGCATTGTCCCTTGAATCGGATCCTACCCCCTACCCCGAATCCACGGGGCGTGCCGTTATAATGCTGCCTTGCTCAACAGACTTGTTCTTGAAAACCTTCGCTATAGACCTGTTCGGACTCTCTTGAGCGTTCTGGCCATAGGGATCGAGGTCACGATGATCTTGACGCTAGTTGGCATCAGTTACGGAACGCTTGATGAGGCCGCACGACGCGCTCGTGGAGTTGGGGCTGACATTGTAGTTCGTCCGCCAGGAACTTCGCTGATCGCCGCCAGTTCTTCTCCCATGAGTGAAGGTCTGCTGCCGTTCTTCATGAAGCAACCACATGTCACATTCGCTACTGGGACCATGATCCAACCACTCGGCGGTTTTGACAGTCTCAGCGGCATTGATCTCGATCAGTTCAATCGGCTGAGTGGGGGCTTCCGCTTCCTAAGAGGACGTCCATTTCAGAATGATGATGACATTATCGTAGACGAATATTACGCGAAGGAAAAGAATCTGGACATCGGAAGCACGATACAACTGAAGAACCACACGTGGCGAGTCTCGGGAATCTTTGAATCCGGCAAACTCGCCCGCATCTGCGCAAAACTGGACGTGCTACAAACTCTTACGGGCAGCTCAAGGAAGCTCAGCCAGATTTATCTGAAGGTGGACGACCCACCACACGCGCAGGCAGTCGTGAACGATTTGCGTGACAAAATGCCTGGATACTTCATCTACACGATGGAGGAATTTGCTTCGCTCTTGACCATCAGTAGTGTCGGTCTCTTGCGAAACTTCATTGGTGTTGTCATCGGCATCGCAGTTATTGTTGGATTCCTCGTGGTGTCCATGGCTATGTATACAGCGGTCTTAGAGAGGACACGGGAGATTGGAATTCTTAAGGCGCTCGGTGCCTCCTCGGGCTACATTCTCAATTTGCTTTTTCGGGAAACGCTGCTTATTGCGATCATTGGTAGCGTTGTGGGAATCATCATGACATATGGTACCCAATGGCTGATGATGCATGCTGTTCCTGCAACCTTAACCCAAGAGACGGTTTACGAATGGTGGCCGATAGCCGGAGCAATTTCGGTAGTAGGAGCCCTGCTGGGGGCGATTCTCCCTGGATGGAAAGCGGTGAAACAGGATGTCATTCAAGCACTATCATATGAATGACAGTATCTCTCGGAAGGAGCAGACGTGGCGAGGAGAAGGCGTTTCAACCGGCGCGGTCTTGCAATTTGCGCGGTTGCATTGTGCGGTTTTGCGGCAACAACCTGCCGCGCGCAATCGACAGCAGAGATCTTTTCGCGGCTGGACCGAGCGGCACAATCGTTTCTCGGAGCAACGGCTTCTATTCAAGTTACTACACACACGAAGATAATCGATGAGGATGCAGTTCAGGTTGGCACCGTTGCCGTGAAACGTTATTCTCCCGACGAGATCGAGTTCCTGATCAACTTTACGGGGCGGGACGCCCAGGGAATGGCTCTGCGTCGACAAACTTTTCAGATCTATTACCCCAAGGCGAATTTAGTGAGAGAGTACGCGGTCGGCAAATACAGAGACCT
>Ga0187855_10003237_pt1 | contig 12037 bp, 6 predicted proteins | sample June2016WEW_8_10_2_FD_132969 | JGI IMG/M metagenome (GOLD analysis project Ga0187855, IMG submission 132969) | Peatland microbial communities from SPRUCE experiment site at the Marcell Experimental Forest, Minnesota, USA - June2016WEW_8_10 | ecosystem: Environmental > Terrestrial > Soil >...
CCAGCGAACGCGGCCGGTGATTTTGTTTTTAGAAAATTGGCGAACTGTTGCACGTCGCGCGTGGAACCTGGGAATGTTGCGATGACGTGTTCATCCGGATCGAGGATTACATAGAAGGGAAGGGAAACGGTTTTGTAGCGTTCCTCCTCCATCTTGGCATTCTCTTCAGAAACCGCATCGCTACCGTCGGTGTACAGATCCACCAGGACGAAATCCTTCAGCAGCGGCGCGATTTCCGGACGCGGGAACATGTTGGCCTTCATCCAGTGGCAGTTGGTGCACGCGTTGCCGGTAAAGTTGACGAAAACCAGTTTGTTTTCCGCACGGGCTTTTGCGAGCGCTTCCTTGTATTGATTCTTCATCCAGAGCGGCCCGCCATTTTCCTGGCCCGCGCCGCCAAGGGAAGTGGTTTTCGCCTGCACTGGAATGGCGGCTTCCAACTCGCCGAGCGTTGCGCCGAACAATCCAGGAAGCAGGCTGATGGAGAAGATCAAAAAAACGGAGCCGAGCAGCATTCGCCCCACACCCAAATGTTCGTCGGACTGAATGCCTTCCAGGCGCAGGAATCCGAACAGATACAGCCCGGGCAGGGCGAAGAGCACCACCCAGGCAGCGATAAACACCTCGCGCGAGATCAGATTGGTCTGCAGAATCTGATCGGCGGTGCTCAGATACTTGATCGACACCGCCAGCACGATAAACCCCAGCACCACTTTTACGCGCATCAACCATCCGCCGCTCTTCGGCAGTTTCTTCAAAAAAGAAGGAAACAATGCCAGGACGAAAAACGGGAGCGCCAATCCGCTAGCGAATGAAGCCATGCCGAGCACCGGCTGAATCCCGCCGGTCTGCACGGAAGCGACCAACAGCGGACCCACGATTGGTCCTATGCAGGCGAATGAGGTGAGCGTGAACGTCAGGCCCATGATCAGCGTGCCGAAATACCCGCCGCCCTCGGAGGCCTGATTCAATTTGGTGAGGAGTCCCGACGGCAGCGTCAGCTCGAATGCCCCCAGCAAACTCAATCCGAATACGATGAACACCAGTCCGATAAAGCTGTTGACCCACGGGCTGTTGCCTAGCTTCACTACACCGATGGGTCCGGCGATGGCTTTTGTGATCAGCCCGAGGCCGGTGAAGAATACGATGACACCGATACAAAAGACCACGGCTTGCAGTACGCCATCGCGCTTGGAGGCGGAGTTGCGATTGATGAAATACGAGACCGTGAACGGGATCATCGGAAAGACGCAAGGCGTGAAAATGGCAGCAAGTCCGGCCGCAAATGTTGTGAGCAGGAAGATGCCGAGGTCGGAGGATTGCGGATTCTGCGCGGGCGCGACGGGAGCGGACGGCGCGGCCGCAGCCGAGGCTTTCCGGAATTCGGTGTAGCCGGCCGGGATCACGATGGTCGCCGCCTTGGCCGCTGGATCGATGTTGATGGACGCCGCCGCGGTCTTGCGCTTGGGCGGAAGGCAGATGTTATCGTTGCAGCACTGGTAGCGTACCTGCGCCGTCAATTCCGCCAGCCCGCCAGGCGCGTCTTTCTTCAGCTCGATTTCATATATGAAAATAACTTCTTCGCCGAAAGTCTCCGTGTTGACGTTGAACGAAGGGTCCAGTTTGATGAGCGGCTTCGGTTGATAGGTCTTGAACCCCGCGACTACGGGACTTTCGGCCAAAACGGCAGTTGTGGCGATAGGAGGCCGCGGCGTGGTTCCCGAATAGAGATGCCAGCCGGGCTCCAGCCTGCCGGTGAGGCGAGCGAGGATCTTTGAACCAGGCGGCGCCGACTGCGAATCGAACGTCAGCTTCCACTGCACCGGATCCTGCGGAGCGGCGAGGAGCGAAACCAATCCGATGAGGAAACCAGCGACGAGGCGCATATTAATCCGCGTTAGCAGCGACACTGGGCGGATGGCCGTTCGCTAATTCAGCTTCAATGCGTTCGTTGATCTTGCCGCCCGCCAATTCCTTCGCTACGCGGATGGCGTTCTTGATGGCATTGGCGTTCGAACGTCCGTGGGTAATGATGCAAACGCCCTTGACGCCCAGTAGGGGCGCCCCACCATGCTCGGAATAATCCAGGCGCTTCTTGAAATCCTGGAACGCGGCGCGGGATAACACGTAGCCGATTTTGCGCGTGATAGTGGCTTCCAGTGACTCACGCAACATCTGGTAGATCATGTCTACCAAACCTTCCCCCACCTTCAATGCGACGTTGCCCACAAATCCGTCGCAGACAATCACGTCGAGATCGCCCGTGAAGATGTCGCCGCCTTCCACGTTGCCTACGAAGTGGATGGGCAGCGCCTTGAGCAACGGCGTGGCGGCGCGAGTCAGCTCATTGCCTTTGTGTTCTTCTTCACCGATCGAAAGCAGGCCCACGCGCGGCTTCGGCTTCCGAAAAGCCACGCGGGAATAAATATCGCCCATCACCGCGAATTGGGCCAACATGCGCGCTGAGCAGTCTACATTCGCGCCGACATCCACCACCACCACCGGCGTGCCTTTGAGAGTGGGAAAGGCGGAGGCCAGCGCAGGACGATCGACGCCCGGCACCATGCCTTGCACCATCTTCGCGGTGGCCATTACGGCTCCGGTATTGCCGGCCGACACCACACCGTGCGCCACGCCATCCCGGACCAACCGGGACGCAACTCGGATAGAGCTGTCGCGCTTGCTGCGAACGGCCTTGGCGGCGCTATCTTCCATGGTGACCTGTTCGCTCGCGTGCAGGATTTCTATGGGCAATCCGTCCAGATCCCCGTGCTGGGCCAATTCATTGCGAAGGACATCCTGTTTGCCGACCAGGACGATTTTTACGCCCAGAGTTTTGGCGGCGCGAACGGACCCATCCACTTCGGCTTTCGGGGCGTGATCGCCGCCCATTGCGTCCACCGCGATGGTTAGCATGGGTTGATCAGCATGAATGAGAATTATACGACGTCCCTGGCTATTCTTCCGCTACTTCGATCACTTCGCGACCCTTGTATCGCCCGCAATGCGGGCAGGCACGGTGCGGCATCTTGGGCTCATGACAGTTCGGGCACTCGGCCATGCCGGGGGTCTTCAGGGAATCATGCGCTCTTCTGGTGGACGTGCGCTCCTTGGAATGTCTTCTTTTCGGATTGGGCATTTATGTTCCTTTGACTTGAAGTTTCTTCAACGCCGACCAGCGGTCATCCGCCGGCCTGGGTTCACAGGCGCAGTCCGCCAGATTGCGGTCTTGGCCGCAATTGGGGCAGATACCGTGACAATCTTCCCGGCAAATGCGCTGCATCGGCAGCGAGAGCAAAACAAACTCCCGCAAAATATCTTCCAACTCTACACCGCCGCCTTCATAGAAGGCGACTTCACTTTCTCCCTCGTCGATCTCGACATCCTCTTCGTATCCGGCGCGCTTGGCCGGACGATAGAAGAGATCAAAATCCGAGTCGATCGGAAACTCGGCCGGCTCCAGGCACCGGTCACAATCCGCCCGCATCCGGACCTTCAGGTGTCCCTGTATCCGGATCTCTCCCAACGTATGGGGGAGCAACTCCGCGCCGCCTACCGCTTCGAGCGGCGTGGCTTGACTAAGTCCCTGATCGTATTGGATCTCACCAGGAGAGAAGGCCACGTCGAAACGGACCTTCTTTAATTCCAACTCCTTAACGCTGAAGAACACGGAAACCTCGCCTGAACAGGGAGCGGTTAAACCCTTAGTATAGCAATGCCGTGTAGGGCAGGTTGGCAACCTGCGCGCCGATTGGTAATCGGCGCAAAAGCCGCGGGTTGGCAACCCGCTGCAGGTTGGCAACCTGCCCTACAACTTATTGAAACCCCACCTCGCTCAGGATGATGCTCAGTTGCCGATGGTCGCTTGGGACCGAGAAGCTCTTGTCTACCGTGATCGTAACCGTGGCGCTCGGGCCCTCTGGGTTCAACGGTGCGCTGGATAGCGTGTAGTTGCCAGGGCCCGGATACGTTTGGGATGTTACGGGCCGATTGTTTAGTTCCACCGTGACTCGCCGGGCAGGGGATTGCTCCGGGATGGTAAAGCGAACTACCAGCGGGGACGGCTGTGCGGGAGGTTTCAGCAGGATGACGGCGGTCTGGCTCATCCAGCGCCATTGGCCATTTTCGAGTTGGTAGACGCCGCTCGCGATCTGCAGGTCAGCTTCGGGCGCGTTCATCGGGAGGTTGGAAAGTGTGGGCTTGTGCTCTACAACCATTTCGGCGCGAACTTGATCGATGGGAGCGAGAGAAACATCGAAGGGCCGTAGCCCGAACATGGTGGTGGAGTACGCTGATTTTCCGTTCAGAGCTACGATGCGCAGCGGAATGGAGGGCCGGATGGTCCGTTCCGCTGTCAGCGCCAGCACTCCACCGCCGGTGGTGAATGGCTGTGGATAGCAGAGCGCGCTGGAAGCCACCATTTCGCCCGGATGAACGGCTTGCCCGGACAGTAGCGGAAGCGCGCCTTCCGATTCCAGATAGTAACGCAATCCCCACTCGCCGTTGATCCAGACGCGTTTGGATTCGACGTCGTTCTTGAGTGCTCGCGCAAACTTGCGGTAGCCATCCCAATGTTGATAATTGACGATTGCAAGAGCGAGGCCGAGGGCGAGCGAAACGGCGAATCCGATCTTTTGCCAGCGCCGGCTGACGCGGCGCGTGGCCAGGATCGCGACGGGCAGCGCGATGGGCAACAAATACCGCGCCGATCCCGCGAAAAAAAGAATTAGAGCGCTGGCGAAGAATATAAGAACCCACTGCGCCAGGAAATCGCGCCAATTGCGCGCGCACCAGAGGAGGATTCCAAGCCCGATGGCGATGGAAGCCCAGAAAAGTGGATTCAAATCGTAGAACGCCGCGCCAATGGCCACGGGGATGGTCATCAATGGCGGGAGCCAGAGGCCCGGGAAGACGATCCAGGCCAGATGGCCGGTGAGTGCTACAGCGTTCCTTATCTTTTGGTCAAATGCCTGCAGCCCGTAAGTTTGCATGTAGCCGGCCAGCACCTGAGCGGGGAGCGTTCCGCTGGAGAAGCGTTCGTAGAGCGACCAGGCAGCCAGGACGACGGGCGCGGTACAAGTTGCGATCCAGGCGGCGCGCCACTTGCGGCCCCATTGCCAGGCGTATAGCAGCAGGATCGGGGTCAGGATCACGGCTTGGTAGGCCGCCAGCGCTGCGAATGCCATAGCGACCGACGAGCCGAGCAATCGACGCAGCGAGTGGCGCTGCACCGCGCCAACGAACAGAGCGACCGAGAGCAGCCAGAAGGCCAGGAACGGCAGATCCGCTTCGAGCGAATTGCCGTTGATGACGAAGGCCGGCGTCGCGAGAAATAGCAGCGTGGCCGCGAGGGGATAAGGGCTGAAACGGTGCGCGAGCGAGAGCGCGCTGAGCGCGGCGATCAGCGAGAACAGGATGTACGCAGCATGGAACGGGATCTCATGAACGTCCTTGAAAACCGCGAGCAGCAGGCCGAGATACCAGGAGTTCAGCGGCGGATGCGGATGGCCGCGCATATCCACCATCTGGCCCAGGAAAACGTAGCGGACGTGCAACGGATGGAGCGGGTCGATCTGCGCGTGCTGAGCGCCGTAAAGATAGTAGACATCGTCGCCTTGAATGGCCTGATTGAGGAACGGAAGCCTGAGGGCCAAAACGAAAAGTACAATGATGACGAGTTCCCGGCGCAAGTATCAAGATAGCAGCCGTGGGACAAGCCTCCGGCTTGTCCGGAGCAAGCCGGAGGCTTGCGCTACGGGGCGAGTTACTGCGTTACGCTCATCACTGGATTGTTGCTGGACTGGCTGCCTTGCGTAACCACCACCGGATAGGTTCCAGTAGCCAGCTTCGGGATCACCATGTTGATCTGACCCAAGCCCACGAATCCTGGAGACATGCCGGCGAACTGCACCACCGCATTTGCTCCGCCGATGGTCACCGTGGGAACCACCGTCGCGTTCGACAGCGGGCTACTCGAAGCCGGCGAGCCTGTGGGCAGTGGATGGTCCAACGGGCCCAATCCAGTGACGTACATCACAACCACCGTTCCCACTTTGGCGGGACTCGCGCTGTCGGCCAGCGAATTGTCCGGGTTCAGGACCACAGCCTGGTTCGTGCCGGCGACAAAAATTCCGGGTTCGACCGCGCTGACGTTCACCATCGCCGCCTGGCTCTCAAGTCCATTGGCGGTGACCACCACGGTTGCCATGCCCGGCTGGGTTTCAAAGGGCATCTGGAAATTCGCCTGGAGTTGGTTCACGAAGATCAATGGCGCGGGAACGTTGTTGACCAAGATTGAGACGCCGTTCAAGGTGTCGGGTAAGGGCTTGACGCTTGCGGCGCCAGTCGAATTCGCAAAGTTGGTTCCGAACATGCTGACGATAGATCCCGGCGCCACCGTGTGGGCGAAGCTGGCGGCGTTCACCAGACCGCTGGAGGGTAAGGTCGGGAAGGGAAATACATAAGCGGCTCCCTCTCCGCCGGCGTGGCCCGGCGCGCCAACGATTGCCGTTCCTTCGCTGATGGAAACCTGTTGCCCGAAATCATCGCCCTTCACGCCGTTGACTGCTTTCAGCTGCATGGATAGGGTCCAATTTGTGCCGGATTGGGCGAAAACGTACGCCTCTCCAAGTCCCCCATTGCCTTTATACGACCCAACCACGGCCAAGTTTCCATCGATTGAGACCGTGGTGCCGAATATGGCCCCGGCCGCGGGGTCGATGGCCGTCAGTTCGGCTTGCTGGGTCCAGTCCGTGCCCGAGCTTACAAAAATGTAGGCTGCACCTATGCCCCCGTTTTTGAGGTAAGCCCCGACGAGTGCCGTGTCGCCGCTCAACGAAATGGCGTGGCCGAAATTGTCAGGTGAGACGCCATCGGAAGCGGTCAATTCGGCCTGCTGGGTCCAGGTAGTGCCAGAGCGCACAAAAACATACGCCGCGCCCTGAAACGAATTCTTGGAAGGTACACCCGTCAAGATTGTATCCCCGCTTATCGCTTCACTGGTACCAAATTGATCGTTGGCCGCTGCGTCGGAGGCGGTCAATTCTGCCTGCTGGGTCCAGGTGGTTCCGGAACGCACAAACACGTAGGCCGCCCCCAGGAAGTTGCTATGGGCGCTGGCCCCTATAACGGTCGTGTCCCCATCTACCGCGACGGCACCGCCGAAGCGGTCACCCGCTACTGAGTCGGAGCCAGCCAACTTCGCCTGCTGCGTCCAGCTTGTTCCCGAGCGCACAAAAACATAGGCGGTATCGGTAGCACCGATGACAGCGGTGTCGGCGCTGAGTGAAACCGCCTGGCCGAAGCTGGCTGGGCCTGGAACCGTCAATTTAGCCTGCTGGCTCCAGGTTCCGTCGGAACTCGAACGCACAAAAACGTAGACAGCGCCTTGATTGGAAGCCTTGGTAGGGGAAGACACCAACGCCGTTTCGCCGTTCACGGCAATTGCGTCGCCGAAACTGTCCGCGCTGGTGGCGTCGGAGGCTTTCAGCTCGGCTTGTTGGGTCCAAACTGTTCCTGTCTGAATAAACACGTACGCCTCGCCTTGCGCTCCGTTTTTTCCTGGCACCCCAAAAAGCGCGAAACTGCCGTTCACCGCGGCCGGGATAACCCCGTCACCCACCACAAGGTCTGAGGCGGCGAGTTTGGACTGCAGGGCCCAATTCGAGCCGGAACGGACGAACGCGAAGGCCGCTCCCATCAAAGACGAGTTGTTGTAGTTTTCCACCACAATCGCCGTGGTCCCGCTCACCGCGACCGAGCAGCCGAATCCGCCACCGCCGTCCGAGGACGCCAGTTCGGCTTGCTGGCTCCAGCTGGAACCGGAAAAGGCAAACACGTAGGCCCCTCCCAGGCCTCCGGCCGATGGTGTGCCGCAATTAAATTGGCAACTTTTGTCTGGGGCCCCCGACACCAACGTGTCTCCATCTACGGCAACCGAGAAGCCGAACTCATCCCCGCTCGCTCCATCGGAAGCCGTGAGTTTGGCTTGTTGGGTCCAACTTGTACCTGAGCTGACGAACACGTAAGCCGCGCCGGTGCTGCCGGATTTTCCCGAGGCTCCCGCCACGGCGGTAGTTCCGCTCAACGAAACCGACAAGCCGAATTGATCGCCGCTTGCTGCATCGGAGGCAGTGAGCTTGGCCTGCTGGGTCCAAGTCGAGCCTGCGGATGCAAATACGTAGGCTGCTCCCTGGTTGGACGCACTGCCGCTAGCTCCCACCAGCACGTTGGGTCCGCTCGCTGCGACTGAGATGCCAAATTGATCCCCGGCGGCGCCGTCCGAAGCGGTCAGCTTGGCCTGCTGGGACCAGGTGAAACCAGTAGTAGTGAACACATACGCTGCTCCTTGGCCGGAGTTGCCGGGGGCTCCGATCACGGCCGTTGTACCGAACAACGAAACCGAACTGCCGAATTGGTCACCACTCGCACCATCCGATGCGGTTAGCTTGGCCTGCTGACTCCATGCTGTGCCGGACAATACAAATACGTAAGCCGCGCCTGTAAGCCCGCCCTCGGAAGGCGCTCCAACCACGGCTGTGTTACCGGCGATCGCAAGAGACTGACCCAGACGAGCACTGCCGGCGCCATCGCTCGGCGTGAGCATAATCTGCGTAAATGTTGGATCGATGGTGACGGGATAAACCGCGCGGGCGTCTTGAACGACGATCCGAACTTGGTCACCTTCCACCGCGAGCCGCGATGCCAGCTCTTTTCCTCTTGCGTCCCACGCTTTCAGGCCGCCATAGCGCAGTACGGCGCGACCTTCCGCATCAAGCAAGGCCACTTCATTCGGCGCGCGAAGCGTCGGATGCAGCGATCCGCCGATCTGGAGCGCAATTTCGAGTGGGCCGTTGCCGGAATTTCCCGGCCGCGCCGACAATGTGAAGCCTTGCTCCAGCCCGCGGGCTTCGTTGACGTACCACTCGGTCAACAAGCCGCGCCGATATTCCACGCGGTTCCCCGCGCTCGAAAGCACGCCTGGGCCATATCCCCGCAGCCTCAGCGTGAGGCTTCGATTGCCGTGAATCAGCCGGGTTCCGGATGATCCGAACGAGAGCTTCAGGTTCTGGGCAGCGTTCTGGGCCGTGAATCCGTGAGAGCTGTCTGGCTCCATGGCATACATCGCTTGGAGCCAAGCCTGTTTCAGGCCTGCGCTGTTGGGCACATTCCGGGGGCCAGTTCCAGCAAGTAGGATTGCGGAAGCGCCGAAAATCAAGAAAAAACGCGGGTGAATCCAAGACTGTTGCAGCATGGCAGTTACACACATCGCGTAAGGCGGTCAGGAATCGCATCATCTTATATTTGAGACAACGCTAAGTTATTCATAAATTTACCTGCCGGAGGCGCTCACTTTCCCGTTGGTCGATCTGCGCGAGAAATCCCGCGGCTTCGGGGTAGTCGGGGCGGAGCTTCAATGCCTGGTTGAAATCGGCTCGGGCTCGCGCCAGGTCGGACTTGTAAATCAGGTGATAGACGCCCAGGAAGTAATGAGCTCTTGCGTCTTGCGGCCGCACGCGCACGATGCGTTCGGCGATTTCGATAGCTTCGTCGAACATTTCGAGCTGGTGATATTCGGCGGCCAGAAAATCGAGGCGCGTGGGGTCCAACGGGTCTGCGGCAATCTCTTCCTTCAAGATTTGGATGTACCAGTGGTTCTTGCGGCGCCGCGCTTCACGGTCTGAGGAAAAGCTGTGATGGATGCGGATTTGGGTCTTATGCAAGCGCCCGCCCGCGGACAGAATCGAGGAGTCGATGATTTCGTGCACGCGGCCGCGGTATCGATAATCCGGACGGTTCGGAAAGAGTCGGACGACATAGTCGGTAACTGAATTTTCGGAATCCAAGGAGTGATTGTGGCGCTCCAGAAAGTATCCCGCGTTTTCATCGAGCGCGATCAGCTTATCGAGCTCCGGCGCACTTTCCGGAGCCAGCACCTCATCGGCGTCCAGCATCAGGATCCACCGGCCGTGTGCGTGTGCAATGGCGTGATTGCGTGCGGCCGCAAAATCGACGACCGTGAAATCGAACGGGATCACGGCCGCGCCGTAGCCGGCTGCGATGGCCGGTGTTTGATCCGTGGAGCCGGTGTCGACGATAATGAACTCGCCGGCCAGACCTTGTACGGAATCGAGGCACCTGGCAAGGTTACGCTCTTCGTTCTTCACAATCATGCAAAGACTGAGCGCGTCCGGCAAACGCGGCATAGCTGTTTTGATAATAAGGCAGACGCTACTCGACGCGTAGCGACCGCACGGGGTCCAGCTTGACGGCTCTGCGCGCGGGAACATAGCTGGCAGCCAGCGCGATAGCCACAAGCAGCGTCGATACTGCCGAGAACGTAATCGGATCGGTGGGGCTGACGCCGAAGATCAGGCTCTCCATCCAGCGCGTGAGCGCAAATGCGGCGGCGCCGCCAGCCACTACGCCAGCCAACGCCAGCAGCAATCCTTGGCGCAACACCAGACCTGCGACGTTACGCGCGGAGGCGCCGAGGGCGATGCGAATTCCGATCTCGCGCATTCTCTGCGTGACCGTGTACGCGAGCACGCCGTAGATGCCCACGCTCGCCAGCAACAGCGCAAGCGTAGCGAAAATCCCGAACAGCAGCATGTTGAAACGGCGCTGCGCCAGCCCCTCGGCCATTCGCTGTTCCATGCTAGCCACGTCCGCCGCGGGCTGATTCGAATCGATGGCCCAGACCTGGCTTTGGACGGCATTCGAGAGCCGCAACGGGTCGTCCGCGGTCCGCACTACCAATGCGATCGAATTGAACGTGCGGGTCGGCAGAAACAACTCCGGCCGCACCTCCGTGTCGAGGCCCATCTGATGCGTGTCGGCCTTGATACCTACAACGGTGTAATGCTGAGGATTTTCGCCGCCGCCCAGCAGCAGGACCTTGCCAATGGCTTCGCCGCGCGGCGAGATGCGCCTGGCCAGCGCTTCATTCACCACGATCACGGATGGTTTCGATTGCTCGGCATCCAAGCGCGTGAAGGAGCGCCCTCGAAGAATAGGCATCCCGAGCGTTTCGAAATATCCGTCACCCACCGGTGTCTGATCGGCTAGGGATACTGTTCCGTCGGCTGGCGGTGGGTCCCCTTCTACGCGGAAATTAGTGGCAGAAATCCGGTCGAGCATCGGGAAACCCGATCCAATTGCAGCGGACTTGACGCCCGGGACACGCACTACGCGATCCAGCAGTTCGTTGCAGAACTCTTTCACGAGCTTCTCATCCTGATATTTCGGCGCATTGAGATTAACGTGCATGGTCAGCAGATGATCGGTCCGGAATCCCGGCGAGATGGAGAGGAGGGAAGCCATGCTGCGGATCATCAGACCGGCACCCGCAAGCAGCACCAGCGCCAGCGCGACTTCAGAAATCACCAGCACATTGCGCAGACGTCCGGAAACTCCGCTCCCGCCTCCGCGGCCGCCCTTACTGAGCGATTCATTCACGTTTTGCCGCGCCGTCTGAATGGCCGGAGCCAAACCAAAAATTAGTCCGGTAAGGAGAGCCGCTCCCAGCGTAAACACGAGCACTTTCGCGTCCAGCGTCAGTTGATGCAGGTGGTAATTGTCTTCCGGCGCGAACTTTCGAATCGCCTGCATTCCCGCGAAGGCAAGCCCGACTCCCGCCGCTCCCGCAAATACGCTGAGAAGCAGGCTTTCGGCCAGCATCTGCCGCGCCAAGCGCCAGCGGCCGGCTCCCAGCGCAATGCGAATGGCGATCTCTTTTTCACGTCCCGCGGCTCGAGCCAGCAGAAGATTTGCCACGTTGGCGCAGGCGATCAGCAGCACGAATGCCACCGCGAACTGCAGCACTACGATGGTGCGCCGCATCACCGCGCCGACGTCTTCCACGAACAGAGGGAATACGTTGACTCCAAAAGTGGTGTTCAACTTCGGATAAAGCTGGATCAAGCGCTGATCGATGGAAGCCATCTCGGCCCGGAACTGTTCCAACGTTACGTTGTCCTTCAAACGCGCGAAAACGAAATTCTGCCGGCCGGAGAGTTCGGCGTCACTCATTCCCGCC
>Ga0187855_10003240_pt1 | contig 12035 bp, 8 predicted proteins | sample June2016WEW_8_10_2_FD_132969 | JGI IMG/M metagenome (GOLD analysis project Ga0187855, IMG submission 132969) | Peatland microbial communities from SPRUCE experiment site at the Marcell Experimental Forest, Minnesota, USA - June2016WEW_8_10 | ecosystem: Environmental > Terrestrial > Soil >...
GCGGGGTGTAGCGGTAGAGCGTGTTGGAGGAGGCGTCGTACATCGACAGCGTGTGCCCGTCGTAGTAGACCTGGGTGTCTCCCTTTTCGGACTGCAGCTCCAGGCGCACGTGGCCTTCCTTTGAGATCCACAGCCGCCCTGACGCGCCCGAGAGCAGCGGGCTCGATGTCAGCTGGCTGGCTTCACCGCCGCCGCTGGCGAGCGAGGCGCCTTCGAGCAGATGGTTGGTGAGCTGAATCTGGGCGCTCACGCCCTGGATTTGATTCCCGCCCGCCCCCGCGGTGAGCGCGTCATGGATGGCGTCAGGCAGCGGCTTGGGTGGAGGGGTGGGTCCCACGCCGAGCGCGGTGGCAAGCGCCGTGGCGCCGATGCCGACCCCGACCAGCACTGCGCACAGCAGTAGCAGGCGGGGGAGTGGTAGGCGACGCAAAAAGTAGCTCATTGCTGGTGCCTCGGGTCGGCGCTGGTTGGGCCGCGCGGCGAGCACGGTAAACCTTCAATGAGAAGGCTAGCGCGATAGATCAAGAGATCCTGAAGGAGTTGATGGGGAAGCTCTTATCTTCGGGGGCGCTGGGCCGCCGCCTCGTGTGGCCCGCGCAAACGCCACCCTCGGCCGCGGCGATCGCCGGCGACACCCGCGGGGGAGCACTCCGACGCCGCCAACGTATATCGTGCCGGCCGATATGAGCGTGGCACTCCTGATCATCGTCATCCTCGTCGTCGTGGTCGTCGCCATCGGCGTGGTGCTGCTGGCGTCGCGCAGCCGCGAAGGCACGCCCGAGGACTCGACGGCGGACCCGTTTGAATCGAAGGCCGCCGTGCGGGGGCTGACCGCGGCGCTGGTGGTGGTGTGCGCCTTCGGCCTGGTGGTACCCGCGCTGGTGCTGGTCGCCAACGCCGAGCACAAGGCCAGCGTTGGCGTGGGGGGCGTGCATCTGGACGCCAACCAGGTGAAAGGCAGGGAACTGTTCTCGCACTCCTGCAACCTCTGCCACACGCTCCTCGGCGCGAACGCCGTGGGCCGTACGGGGCCTGACCTCGACGTGCTGATCCCGACGGTGGCCTCGACGGTGCAGAACGAAAAGGTGCGGTATGTCGCCCGCAAGGCGTTTGTCCTGAGCGCGATCCTCGAAGGCCGCGCGCGCGGCAGAGGCCAGATGCCGAGGCTGCTCTTCCAGGGCAAAGAAGCCGAAGACGTGGCCGGCTTCGTGGCGGCGATCGCCGGTCACTGACGCATCGGATCGGGCCCCCGCGGGCCCCGTTCCTCACGGGCCCAACCTCACGAGACCCGTCCCCAACCGGCATTCGTGCCGTCCGAACCCGCTGTCAGCATCAAGCGCATGGTCGAGAGGACCATGCGTCAGAGGCGCAGGCCGCGACGTACGCCGGCCGAATGGGTGGGCCCGCATCCGGATCGAATCGCCGGGTGGGCTGTGGTGATGGGCTTCGCGCTGGTGCTTGCGGCGCTGCTCAGCGCGCACTGACGGTTTGGCCATCCGTCGATACCCCCCGCGCGAGCCATCGACTAAGGTCACGCGGGGATGGCAGAGCAGTCAGATATGCCGAAGGCCGCCGCGGCCGAGAAGACCCCCATGCCGAAGACCCCCGCGGATGTGAGCGCGTTCGTGGAGGAACGGGAGATCCGGTTCATCCGCTTCTGGTTCACCGACATCCTCGGCCAGCTGAAGTCGTTCTCGATCAACGCAGCGGAGCTGCAGGACGCGTTCGAGGCGGGGATGGGCTTCGACGGCAGCTCGATCACCGGGTTCAACGCGATCGAGGAGTCGGACATGATCGCGCTGCCCGACCCGAGCACCTTCGCGGTGCTGCCGTGGCGCCCGGAGGAGCAGGGGGTGGGGAGGATGTTCTGCGACATCATCACCCCCGAGCGCACCCCCTACGAGGGCGACCCTCGCCACGTGCTGCGCCGCGCGGTGGAGCGCGCGAAGGGGATGGGCTTCGACACCTTCAACGTGGGGCCGGAGCTTGAGTACTTCCTGTTCAAAGACTCGCGCTCCACCGAGCCGCTGGACCGCGGCGGGTATTTCGACCTGACCACTCTGGACGCCGGCAGCGACGTGCGCCGCGAGACCGTGCTGGCGCTGGAGCAGCTCGGGATCCACGTCGAGTACACCCACCACGAGGTGGGGCCCAGCCAGCACGAGATCGACATGCGCTACGCCGACGCGATGAAGATGGCGGACGACTGCATGACCTACAGAATCACCGTGAAGGAGTACGCGATGAAGTACGGCTGGCATGCCACGTTCATGCCGAAGCCGCTGTTCGGCGAGAACGGGTCGGGGATGCACACGCATCAATCGCTGTTCAGAGAGGGCAAGAACGCCTTCTTCGACGCCGACGATCCGTACTTCCTCTCCGACGTGGGCAAGGCGTTCATCGCCGGCCAGCTGCGCCACGCGCGCGAGATCTGCTCGATCTTCGCGCAGTGGGTCAACTCCTACAAGCGCCTCGTTCCCGGCTTCGAGGCCCCCACGTACGTGGCCTGGTCGCGACGCAACCGCTCGGCGCTGGTGCGGGTCCCCCTCTACCACCCCGGCAGCGAGAAGGCGACGCGGATGGAGCTGCGCTGCCCCGACCCGGCGTGCAACCCCTACCTGACCTTCGCCGTCCTGCTGCAGGCGGGGCTGGAGGGGATCGAGAAGGGGTACGAGCTGCCGGAGCCGATGGAGCAAAACCTTTACCACCTCTCGGGCAAGGAGCGCGGGCGCCTCGGTGTGGAGCAGCTGCCGGAGACGCTGGGCGACGCGATCGAGCTGACGGCACAGTCCGAGCTGGTGCTGCGCACGCTGGGCGAGCACATGTTCAACCGCTACGTGGAGATCAAGCGCCAGGAGTGGGAGGACTACCGCGTGCAGGTAACCCAGTGGGAGCTCGATAGGTACCTCTCCATTTTGTAAGGAGGGGGCCTCCGCCGCTAAAGCGGCTGCGGCGGTGGTGCAGTGGTTGGGGTTGCCGACCGTGCGGGAGGCACGGCGCACGCGAGCGCCGCGGCCGGTGAGAGGTGCAGCTGAAGCGCCTGCAGGAGGTGCCCGAACGAGGAGGGGTGCTGGGGCGCGATCTCGTGCAGCAGCCGCAGCACGCCGAGCGCGTGGCGAACGTAGGACTCCTCGCCCGTGATCTGGGCGAGGCGCAGCAGCCCGAGCGCGGCGGAGGACACGCCTGATGGGATGGGAGAGTCGTCGAGCTCCTTGCGCCGCGCGATCAGCTCCTCGCCGTCGGTCGGGGTCGAGAAGAAGCCGCCGCGCTCCGGGTCGGCGAAACGCTCGATCGTCTGCGCCGCGATCGAGCGCGCCTCGGTGAGCCAGCGCTCCTCGCAGGTCGCTTCGAACAGCACGATCAAAGCCTCCAGCAGGAAGGAGTAGTCCTCCAGGTAGCCGCCGATGTGCGCGCGGCCCTCGGAGTAGGTGCGCAGCAGCCGGCCGTCGGCGTCGCGCAGCTCACGCAGGACGAACTCCGCGCACTGCTCCGCGGCGTCAAGGTAGCGCGGCTCGTCCAGCACCGACCCCGCGTCGGCGAGTGCGGCGATCATCAGCGCGTTCCAGCTGGTGAGGCGCTTGTCGTCGAGGCCCGGCCGCGTGCGGTGGGCGCGGGCCTCGAGCAGTCGCGCGCGGATGCGCTCGCGCGCGGCGGGGTCGGGTCGGGCGGTGGGGCTCCTGTCGGTGAGGACGTTCAGCCCCGGCTCGGGGTGGTGCGGATCGACGAAATTGCCCTCCTCGCTGACGCCCAACCAGCCGATCGCGGCGTCGGCGTCCTCGCCGAGCAGGTCCCTCATCTCCTGAGCGCGCCACACGTAGTAGCGGCCCTCCACGCCCTCGGAGTCGGCGTCCAGCGCCGAGTAGAAGCCGCCCTCGGGCCCGCGCATCTCGTGCAGGGCCCAATCGAGCGTGGCGCCGGCAACGTGAGCGAGCCCCTCCCCCTCCTCCTCCCCCACCAGCCGGTGCCCGTGCAGGTAGGCGCGCGCGAGCAGGGCGTTGTCGTAGAGCATCTTCTCGAAGTGCGGCACCGTCCAGGAGGCGTCGACCGAGTAGCGGTGAAAGCCGCCGCCGAGCTGGTCGTGGATGCCGCCGCCCGCCATCGCGCGCAGGGTTGCGAGCGACATCTCGCGCTCGCCGTGGCGCAGCAGGAACTCGACCGCCGGGGTCTGCGGGAATCGAGGCCCGCCCGCCCCGCCTCCAAAGCCGCCGTGTCTCGGGTCAAAGGATTGTCGCAGGGTGGCGACGGCGGTGTCGAGTGCCCCGCTGTCGAAGGGCTCGGTCGAGGGCTCCATCCGGGCGGCCCTCGTCAGCTGCTCGCGGATCCGCTCGCCTCCTGCACGGATCTCCGCCGCGTTCTCGCGCCAGGTCTCCGCTATCGCCTGCAGCACCTGCGTCCACGAGGGCATCCCGTGGCGGGGCTCCGGCCGGAAGTAGGTGCCGCCGTAGAAGGGCGTCTGCTCGGGCGTTAGGAACACGTTCAGCGGCCACCCCCCGTGGCCGGTCATTCCCTGGACGGCCTCCATGTAGAGGGCGTCGACGTCGGGGCGCTCCTCCCGGTCGACCTTTACGCACACGAACTCCTCGTTCATCAGCGCCGCCACCTGGGCGTCTTCGAAGGACTCGTGCTCCATCACGTGGCACCAGTGGCACGAGGAGTAGCCGATCGACACCAGCAGCGGCACGTCGCGTTCGCGCGCCGCCGCGTGTGCCTCGGGGCCCCACGGCAGCCAATCCACGGGGTTGCCCGCGTGCTGTCTCAGGTAGGGCGAGGTCTGGTTGGCGAGCGCGTTGGGCATCGGCGTCAGGTGGTGGGGGCGGGGTGTTGCATTAACTTTTCGGGCCCCAACCCTTCATTTTGTGAAGTGGTAGGGGCAGTTGAATGCATTGTTTTTGGGCTCCAACCCTTCATTTTGTGAAGTGGTGGGGTCGGTTGAATGCATTTATTTGTTTTGGGCCCCAACCCTTCATTTTGTGAAGTGGTTAGGGGTGTTTTTTTGATGATGTCTGCACCAGCCCCGGCAGCGGGAAGTGCACCGCCAACGCCGAGCCGACCGCTCCCGAGCCCATCGCCCCCCATTCGCGCGAAGCCGCGCCCGCGCCCGCGCTCGCGCTCACTCCGGCCCGCGAGAGCTGCGCCTTGGCGGTGCTCACGTTGAAATGCTCCCCCGCGAGGGTGCCGCTCGCGCGCCCGCCGTTGCCGAGCGTGACCGTGCCGTGCGTGGCGGCCGTACCGCCGACGTGGATCGTGATGCTCTGGAGCTTGCCTTCCTTGGCGGGCAGCGTGCCGCTCAGCGACACGCCGGGCACGAACTGGAGGTTGTGCAGCGTCACCACGGAGGCGCTCAGCTTGGCGTAGCCGCCGTGCAGCCCCCCGAAGCTCGACCCGTTCGGCAGCTTCTGCTGCACCTGCAGGGTGGCGCCGATCACCTGCCGGTCGAGGTCCACGATCGTGTCCAGCACCGCGGTTAGCGTGCGCCCGCGGGTGCCGTGCAACCCGGGGACGGGCTGCACGTAGGCCAGCTTGGTGGGAGTGATCGGCGTGGGGCTGAAGGGGTTCGGTTCGGGCTTGCACTGCTGCACCGGCGCGCCCCCGAAGAAGGCTTCGACGGCCAGCTCGGCGCAGTCGCCGAAGTCGCTGCCGATCACGGAGTGGCCGGTGTAGGGGACGACCAGCAGCTGCGCGTCTGGGATCTCCGCTGCCACCCGCCGGGCGCCCGAGGTGGGGGTGCGCAGATCCTGCTCGCCCGAGAAAATCAGCGCCGGCACGTTCGGCAGCGGGCCGGCCGCGGGCGGGGCGGGGGAAGCGTTGGGCCAATCGAGGCACACGGGGATCAGGCTGTCCGACCACACCGTCGCGGTGTCGAACGGGTACAGGTCGCCGCTCGGCAGTCCCTTCAGCGCGGCGCGCGCTTCGGCTTCGCGGGTCGCGGGGGTCGCGCTGCGCTGCCACGGGAAGGGCTTCTCTTCGCAGGAGGTCGCGAGGAACAGCGCGTTGTCTTCTTCTTCGCTGGCTTCCCGTTCGGCCCGCGAGCCCTTCGGTTGCAGCGGCACGTTGGGGATCAGCCCTTCCGAGAGCGCCTTGATGCGCAGCAGCGGGTCGGGGTTGCCGTGCAGCGCCGACACCACAGCAGCCGGCAGCAGCGCCCGCAGGGCGGGGTTGAGGTCGCCGGCAAGCAGGATGTTGAAGAGGTCGGCCTCCCCGATCGTGGAGGCGTGGCGATGCCCCTGCCCGTCGTACACCGAGCCGCTCAGCGAGTGCTTGCGCAGCCGCGCCGCCAGCGTGGCGATGTCGGCGAACGGATTGGCCGTTATGTGGGAGCACGCCCCTTCCGAGCAGAGCTCTTCGAGCATCGGTTTGAGCGCCTGGATCGAGGAGAGCGAGAAGGGTTCCGGCCCTTCGGGGAGCACCACGGAGTCGAGCACCAGCGCTTCCACGTGTTCGGGGTAGCGTTCGGCGTACTCGAGCGCCACCTTGGTGCCGTAGGAGGTGCCGTACAGCACAAGCTTTTCGTAGCCCAACGCTTCGCGCACCGCCTCGATGTCCTGCACGGATTCCTCGCTGGTGAACGCCCCGCGCGCCGGCCCGAGCTGCAAAGCGCACTGTTCGGCCTCCTGCGCTTCGCTGCGCGCTTTTTCCAGGGCGGCGGAGTTGTGGCAGTTGAGCGGATCCGAGCGCCCGGTCCCGCGCTGGTCGTAGACGATCAGGTCGCGGTTACGCAGGGCAGGCGCGATCGCTTTCGAGGCGAAGCCCGCGAGCGGGTCGGCCGCCTGCCCCGGCCCGCCGGCGAGCACCAGCACGGCGCTTTGACTGGGAGCCCCACCCACCCCGCCGGCCTGCAAGCGCTGCACGCTGAGCGGGATCGCGCCGGGCACGGTGGGGGCAGCGCGGTCCAGCGGCACGGTGACGGTCGTGCAGGCGAAGCTCGCTTCGTGCGCGCAGGGAGTGAAGCTGAGTCCGAGGCTAGTTGCCGGTGAGCCAGCCGAGGAGGCCGGCAAGCCGCTCAGCAGCAGCGCGGACAGCAGCCCCACGAAAAGCGAACAGGGTGCTCGTCTGCGTCTGCCCATCAGAGCCGACAATAGCGGCAGTGGCGGTGGGGCTTGCGCCGGTAGTGACCCGTTCGCCCCCGAGCACGCCCACCAGCGCCTTATTGTGGCCGAGGCGCAGCGTGCCGTGCGCGGCGGCTTTGCCACCGATCCGCAACGTGACCTTTTCGGCCTTCACAGTGCCCGACACGCTCACGCCCGGCACGTAGGAGTAGCCGTGGAAGCTCAGCCCGCCCTTGGAAAGCTTGGCCCAGCCGGCGCGCAGCCCGCCGCTGCTCAGCGAGGTGAGGTCGGAGGAGCTGCTGGCAGCCAGCAGCTCGATCGTCAGCTGGCGCTCGAAGTCGGCGATCGTCAGCCCGACGGCGGCGAGCGTCCGCCCTGCCCGCCCGTGGTAGCCGTGCACGGGCGCCACATCGGTGAGCCGCGCGGGAGCCAGCGGGGCGGGGATCAGCAGCGGCGAGGTGGCCGGCCCGGCCGGGCAGGGCTTGATCGGAGCGCCGCCAACCGGTGCGCTCGAGACGAACATCGCCTGCAGCGCCTTGCGCGCGCACGGGGTCGGCTCGTCCTCGAGCACCGCGTGCCCGGTGTTGGGCACGACCAGCAGGTGGGCGTCTGGTATCTGCGCCGCCACCTTGCGCGCGTTGGCAGTCGGCGTGCGCAGGTCGTCGGCGCCGCTGAGGATCAGCGCCGGCACGTTGGGCAGCGCTTCCGTTTGGATCGGCGGCGCGGGCGTCGCCGAGGGCCAGTAGGCGCAGGCACGGAGCTCGTCGAAGTCGAACACGTTCGTGGCCGTGAAGGGCGCGAAGGCGCTCGCCGGCAGCGCACCGATCTGCGCCTTCGCCTGCGCCATCCGTTCTGCCGGGCCGGCGGGGCGGGTCCAGGGGAAGGCCTCCTCTTCGCAGGTCGTCGCATAGAAGAGCGGTGAGTCGATCCCTTCCCCTTCTTCGCCTTCGCCGCTGAAGGCATGCACCAAAAGACGTGCCAGCGGGGCGTTGTCGCCGCCGGAGGCGGCCCTTACCGCGGCCGGGAATTCGGCCCGCAGGAGAGGATCGAAGTCGCCCGCCAGCAAAACGTCGAGCAGCTCGTTGGCCGTGATCGGAATCGGGACGGCGTGGCCGTGCGGCCCGACGTAGCGCCCACGAACAACCCCGCCACCCATGCGCCTCACCAGCCGCGAGAGGTCGCCCACCGGGTTGGGGGTAATCCGTGCGCACTGCCCATACGCGCACAGCTGGCGCAAGATCCGCGGGATCGCCTGGAAGGTCGTGAGGTCCAGAGGATCGGGCCCGGTCGGCGGCACAACCGAGTCGAGCACCAGCGCTTCGACGTGTTCGGGGTAGCGCTGCGCATACTCCTCCGCCACCTTGGTGCCGTACGAAGTCCCCCACAGCACCAGCTTTTCGTAGCCCAGCGCCTTACGTAGCGCCTCGATGTCGGCAACGGAGTCCTCAGAGGTATAGAAGGCCCGTTCCGGCCCGATCTGTTCGGCGCAGGCTTTCAGCAGCTGCCCCCCACCGTGGTAGGCCCCCGGCTGTTCGAAGCCGTGGCAGGCCAGCGGGTGCGAGTAGCCGGTCCCACGCTGGTCAAACACAACCAAATCGCGAGTGTCGAGGATCGGCCCCAACAGTTCAGTGAACTGTTCAGAGAAGGGAATCGCCGACTGCCCCGGCCCGCCCGCCAGCGCGATCACCGCAGAGTGGGCTTCACCAACCGGCGCAAGGCGGCGGCGAATAGCCAGCGTGATCGCCCCAGGCGTGACCCCGCTGGGGTCAAGCGGCACGGTCAGGTGCGCGCACGCGAGCTGGGTGCTTTCCTTGCACGGAACGAAAGGGATGCTCGACACGGCCGCCCCCGCGAGCGCGGGCAAAGCACCCGCCACGACACACGCGGCAGCGGTGGAGGCCGCCAGGAACGCGACGGCGAGCTTCCTGACGGAGAGTCGCACCAATTGGAATCTACCGGATCGGACAGCGCGGTGCGCCGGTTCCGTGCGTGCGCGCGCTGGAACGGCGTTGTAGGGTCAGCCCATGGACGAGCGCCGCCAGACGGTGACGGCCCCCGGTGCGCCGGCCGCGATCGGCCCCTACAGCCACGCGGTGAAGGCGTCCGGCGAGCTGCTGTTCTGCTCCGGGCAGATCCCCCTCGACCCGGAGAGCGGCGAGCTGGTGGGGGTGAGCGCGGGCGAGCAGGCGCGCCGCTGCTTGGAGAACCTGCGCGCGGTGTGCACGGCGGCCGGCACCACGCTCGACCAGGCGGTGAGGGTGACGATCTACATGACCAACCTCGGCCAGTTCGCCGAAGTCAACGAGGTGTGCGCCGAGTATTTCCCTGCCGACCCACCGGCCCGCGTGACGATCGGGGTGGCGGGTCTGCCGCGTGGGGCGCAGGTGGAGATCGATGCGGTGGTGGCGCTGGGGTCGAGCGCCGGGGGCGCGGAGCATCAGCAGGCGCCGGGTGGTCAACCGGCGCCGGGTGGTCAACCGGCGCCGGCCCCACCACCCGCAGTCCCGGTCCCGCAGCCCCCGCCGGCCCCACCAGCGTCGACTCCACCGCAGGCTGCGGCCCCGCCACCCACGCCCTCGGACCCCGTGCACATCTACCACGTGGAGCTGCGCCACTTCCCGCGCAACCTCTGCCACTTCAACATGGGCGCCGCGGAGCTGCAGAGCGCGATCCTCGAGCCGTGGGCGGCCGACCGCATGTTCGACCTGGGCGACCTCCGCTGGGATCCTCGCCAGGCCCGTCTCACGGTCATCGAGGGCCCGCCGATCCCGCCGGATCAGCTCACGATGGGCCGCGGCTGGAGCGCCGCCAAGCGCCAGGGTACCGACGTCACGGCGCAGGTGCTCGCAGCGGCAAGGGCGCCGCGCCCGGGGTGATCTGCGGGGTGGCTCTGCGACCCCGGCGCTGAGCGAGGGGAGTCGAATGGCGGCACGGCGTGACAGGCAAGCCGCCGGGCTATGAGATCGAGTTCTTTCGCCGCTCGGACGGCGTCGAGCTGGTTCCCCCGCCAGTGCTCACAGTACAGGAAGCGCTGCCGACAGTTCGAGCGCGTAGCAGATCGAGCATCTCCATGAGAGCCGGCAGCAGATCGTCGGGCTCCAGCGGACGCCGTCGCACACGGTGAAGTCGAGATCCTCGGAGAACCTGTACGTCCACAAAGCACTTCTTCAGGCAGGTCCCGCCGACGATCTCAGCGGCGTTTATCGAGTCACGATGTATCAGGGTGTGACCGTGTGCGCGTTGCCTGACCAGCCTTAAGGGGTGAGCGAGGGGACTCGAACCCCCGGCCGCCGGGACCACAACCCGGAGCTCTACCAGCTGAGCTACGCCCACCAAGCCGATGTCGAAGTGTAGCGGTGGGTCTATGTTCATCGTGGTGGTGGCGTCGTTCGTGGTGGGGCAGGGACGGAAGGCGCCAGGATAAACCTGGATCCACGATCCCGGGGTCGCACCGGCACCGGATGACGCATCGCCAGGACCAATTGCCCTCTAATCGCCGTGGGCGCGATTCTGCGCTACGCGGTGACCGCCACCGTCTCAGGGGTCTCGCTGACAACCGTGGGCTTGATCCTGATGATCGTCGGGGTCCTGGGGCTGATCCTGTCGCTTTTCTACATGCTCGCTTGGAGCCCGCGCCGGGGCCGGGTCGTGCGCGATCGCGTGATCGAGCGCGAGCCCTACGAATAGGGCGCAAGGGCGCTGCAGAAATAGGGCGCTGCAGAATAGGGCTCTGCGCACTCGCGGGTGTGCCATGGTGTTATGACAATCCAGCCACCAGGCGCATAACTCTTGGCGATCGGGGTATCCACCCTGTGACCGCCAACGACAACTCTTTGCCAAGACTCCTTGGGGCACCAGCCGCAGGGAGCAACGAGGGAGGAGAACGATGAGTTCAATCGCGACATTTCCATCCCCCACACCCACGCTCCCCGAGCGGGACGACGAGGGGAAGCTGTTTGCCCGTTGGCAGCGGCACGGTGACGAGTCCGCTCGCGAGGCGTTGGTGCGGCGCTACCTGCCACTCGCCAACCGCTTGGCGCGGCGCTACATGCGCTCCTCCGAGCCCTACGAGGATCTGCAACAGGTCGCCTCACTTGGGTTGCTGAAGGCGCTCGACCGCTTCGACCCCTCCCGGTGCCGACCCTTCCAGTCGTTTGCGATTCCGACGATGCTCGGCGAGATGCGCCGCCACTTCCGTGACGCCGGCTGGTCGATACACGTGCCCCGCGGTGCACAGGAGCGTGCGCTGAAGGTGCGCGACGCCCAGGAGGCGTTCGCCAACGAGCACGGCCGCGCCCCGACGGTCAACCAGCTCGCCGTCTACCTGGAGCTCGGCGCTGAGGAGGTGATCGACGCGCTGGTCGCCATGCAGGGATACAAGACGCTGTCGCTGGATGCGCCCCGCCCGGGAGAGCAGGACGAGACGGCGATCAACTATGGCGACTCCGTGGGGGAGGACGACGACCGCTACGAGCTCGTCGAGCTGGACGCCACCATCACCCCGGTGCTCGATCGCATCCCCGCGCGCGAGCGTCGCATCCTGCACATGCGCTTCGTCGAGGATCTCACCCAGACCGAGATCGCAGCCCGCACAGGCATCTCGCAGATGCAGGTCTCGCGCCTGCTGCGCCGCTCGCTGGAGGAGCTGCGTTCCCTTACCGGCGAGCGGCAGTAGGTTGATCGCGGGGAGGCGACATTTGCTCGCGCACGGATATCGTCGTCAACTGCGGTCGGTCGAGCGAGATGCCTTGCGCCTGCGCGGCTTCGACGAGCGCTCGATCGATCGAGATGCTGTGGGCCTGCGCGGCTCCGACGAGCGCTCGATCGATCGGCGATCGACCACAACGGGCGTCCCACCGCTGATGCTCGAGCGAGCCAATGTCCATCTGCGAGTGGCCAGCCGGCCCGAGAACGTGATGCTCGTACGGGAGGTGCTGACGGGGGTCGCCGACGCGCTCGCGCTCGACCCCAGCGATCTGATCGACATCA
>Ga0187855_10003241_pt1 | contig 12035 bp, 10 predicted proteins | sample June2016WEW_8_10_2_FD_132969 | JGI IMG/M metagenome (GOLD analysis project Ga0187855, IMG submission 132969) | Peatland microbial communities from SPRUCE experiment site at the Marcell Experimental Forest, Minnesota, USA - June2016WEW_8_10 | ecosystem: Environmental > Terrestrial > Soil >...
GATGCGGGAGATAGCCTCGTAGGCGCGCGCGCGCGCCTCGCGCACGGTGCCCCCGAGCGCCGAAACGTTGAGCACGCGTCCGCCATTGGCGAGGATGCGTCCGCCCTCCGTTTTGGTGCCGGCGTGGAAAATTTCCACGCCCGCGACGGCGGCGGCGGCGTCAAGGCCGTCGATGACCGAGCCTTTGGCGTAAGAGCCGGGATAGCCCCGGGCGGCCATGACCACCGTGAGCGCGGCCTCACGATACCAGCGCAGATCGAGCGACTTGAGCACGCCGTCACGGCTTGCGAGCAATGCCGGAACGAGGTCCGACATCAGGCGCAGCATCAGCACCTGGCATTCCGGATCGCCGAAGCGCACGTTGTATTCGATGAGCTTCGGCCCTTCGGCGGTGATCATCAGGCCGGCATAGAGCACGCCCTTGAAGGGCGTGCCCATCGCCTTTATCGCGGCTAAGGTCGGCAATACGATTTCGCGCATGACCTGCGCGCTCATGGCCGCATCGACGATGGGAGCCGGCGAATAGGCCCCCATGCCGCCGGTGTTCGGCCCGGTATCTCCGTCGAAAGCGCGCTTATGATCTTGCGCCGACGCCAGCGGGATCGCGGTGTCGCCGTCGCAGAGCGCGAAAAACGAGGCCTCTTCGCCGTCGAGAAATTCCTCGACGACGACTTCGGCGCCGGCGTCGCCCAGGCCGCCGTCGAGCATCATGTCGATCGCGGCTTCGGCCTCGTCGAGGTTTTGCGCGACGATGACGCCCTTGCCGGCGGCCAGCCCGTCGGCCTTGATGACGATGGGTGCGCCGCGGGCGCGGACATAGGCCTTGGCCGGTTCCGCGGCGCGGAAACGCTCATAGGCTGCGGTCGGGATGCGATTAGACCGGCACAGATCCTTAGTGAAACCCTTGGAACCTTCGAGTTGGGCCGCGGCTCGGCTCGGACCGAAGGCCTTGATTCCGGCAGTCTCCAGATCGTCGACGATGCCGGCGCAGAGCGGCCCTTCCGGCCCGACCACGACGAAATCAATGGCGTTGGCGCGGCAAAACCCGATCACCGCCGCATGGTCGGCAAGATCGAGGGACACGCACTCCGCTTCGCGCGCGATGCCGGCGTTGCCGGGGGCACAGACGAGCCGGTCCGTCAGCGGGCTTGCCGCCATCTTCCAGGCCAGCGCATGCTCGCGTCCGCCGGAGCCGAGGAGCAGAATGTTCATAGGCTAAAGCACATGGCAGCACACATGGCCGGGCCCCTGTAGCACGGGTGACTGTCGGCGCAAGATCATGCCGGGAGTTGTCCAGGGTCTTGACCCGGGGCGATCCGCGGCCCTAACAGCGCTCAGGCCGATCGCAGCATCAGGATGATGAACGAACCACGCCTCAATCTGCCGGAACTGACGGTGTCCGAGCTGTCGGCGGCGCTCAAGCGCACCATCGAGGACGCCTACGGCTACGTGCGCGTGCGCGGCGAACTCGGCAAGGTGAGCTATCATGGGAACGGCCACGTTTACTTCGATCTCAAGGATGAGCGGGCCAGCATCGCCGGCGTGATCTGGCGCAGTGCCGCCCCGCGCATCAAGCTCAAACTCGAAGCCGGACTCGAAGTGGTGATCACCGGGCGGCTGACCACCTATCCCGGCCGCTCGCAATATCAGATCGTGGTCGAGACGCTGGAGCCAGCCGGCCTCGGCGCGCTCATGGCGCTGCTCGAGGAGCGCAAAAGACGACTGACCGCCGAGGGACTGTTCGACGAGGCGCGAAAGCAGCTGCTGCCTTACCTGCCGGCGGTGATCGGCGTCATCACCTCGCCGAGCGGCGCCGTGATTCGCGACATTCTGCATCGGCTCGCCGACCGTTTTCCGCGCCATGTGTTGGTCTGGCCGGTGAAGGTGCAGGGCGAAGGCTCCGCAGCCGAGGTCGCCGCCGCCATCACCGGCTTCAACGCGTTGCCGCAACGAGGCGCGCTGCCGCGGCCCGATCTCCTCATTGTCGCGCGCGGCGGCGGCTCGCTGGAAGACCTCTGGTCGTTCAACGAGGAAATCGTGGTGCGCGCGGCGGCCGCAAGCCTCATTCCGCTCATCTCCGCGGTTGGGCACGAGACCGACGTGACGCTGATCGATTTTGTCGCCGATCGGCGGGCGCCGACACCGACCGCCGCCGCTGAAATGGCGGTGCCGGTGCGTGCCGAGCTCATCGTCGACGTCGAGAGTTTGGAGCGGCGGGCGCTCGCCGGCTGGCTGCGCAGTCAGGAGGCGCGGCGCAACGGCGTGCGTTCCGCCGCCCGCGCGCTGCCGGATGCCGACGAAGTGCTGGCGGTGCCGCGGCAGCGGCTCGATCACGCCGCGGCACGGCTCGGCCGTGCGCTGCGCGCCAACGCTCACATCCATCACGTCAGTTTTTCGCGCATCGGCGGCAGGCTGAGCGCCCATCTCTTGCGCACGCAAGTCGAGCGCCGCCGGGAACGCTATGCCGCCCTTGCGCTGCGGCTGCGCGCCGGCGTCGGCGCCAATGTCGCGGCGCATCGCATGAGAATTTCACGTGAAGCCGAACGCGTCGGGGCGTTGGCCGAGCGTGCCGCGCGCGCTATGGACAATCTCCTCGACGCGCGCTGGGCGCGTTGCGAACGCGATGCGCAATTGCTGGCGGCGCTGTCCTATCGCGGGGTCTTGGCCCGGGGTTTTGCGCTGGTGCGCGATCGCGCAGGGCGGCCGCTGCGCACCGCCGCGTCGGTGATGATCGGCACGCCGATGGACATCGAATTTTCCGACGGCCACGTCGGCGCCCGCGCCGAAGTGGTGCATGCTTCGACTACGCCGCGCGCCGAGCCGCCGCGACGACGGCGACGGCGCGACGGCGATCCGGGGCAAGGCAATCTCTTCTAGTTGGCGCCGGGCAAGAATTATCTAGCGCCGGAGGGCTTAAGCCGCCACTTTTCAAGTGACGCTCTCGCGCCGCGCCGACGGCTAATCGGCGCGGCGGGTTTCGTCCGCCAAGCGGAGTGATTATGTTAGTTAAGGCGCGGGCCGTTGTGAGTTATGGCCCGACTGCGACGGAGGCCCATTTGCTCAATCGTACCGATCGACCCTCGGCGATGCCCGGCGAGGCCGAGGTTAAATATCTCGATGGCGATTTCCGCGTCGTGCGGCCAGGGGCGTTCGTGGGCTGCGCCGTGACCGGCGTGGCGATTCCGCTCGAGGAGCTCAGATATTGGAGCGTCGACCTGCAGGAAGCCTATGCCACCCCGGAGGCAGTGCTGCAGCGGCATGCCGCGGCCTACGTGCGGAAATCTTAAAGCCCACGCCCATTGCACTTAGTTATTTCTGGCTGACGGCTGCACCACGCGAAGGATCAGCTGGCGAAACGCCTCGGCTTCCTCGATCACGAGACGCACCGGCAACGCGCAGGCGCGCGCCGCCAGTTCGGCGACGTGCGGATCGCCGGCAAGCCGGGCGAAGTCCTTCTCGGTGGTGAGCAGTGTGAGGTCCGCGGCGTCGGCGCGCGCGATCAGCGCCTGCGCCTCCGCCGCCGTATAGCGATGGTGGTCGGGAAAGCTTAAGCGCTCGGCGACGCTGATGCCGGCGCCGGCAAGCGTCGCGAAGAACTTCTCCGGATCGCCGATGCCGGCGAAGGCCAGAGCTGCGCGCGTGCCGAGCTGGGCGACGGTCGGGCGGTCGGGTTCGAGACGGCCGTGGAAGATTGCGACGCCGTGCCGGCGCGCGAGCTGAGGGACCGCGCCGGCGCCGGCCGGCGGCCCGACCATGACGAGCGCCTGCGCTTGCGCGATCTGCGTTTCCAGCGGCGCCCGCAGCGGACCGGCGGGGATGACGCGGCCATTGCCGACGCCGCGGCGGCCATCCACGAGCAGGATCGCGAGATCCTTTTTGAGCGCGGGGTTCTGAAACCCATCGTCCATGACGACCACGTTCGCGCCGGCAAGCTGCGCGGCTTTTGCGCCCGCCACGCGGTCATGAGCGACGATGGTCGGCGCAAGGCGCGCCAAGAGCAGCGGCTCGTCACCAACGGCGGCGGCCGAATGGACAGCAGGATCAACGCGTAGGGGACCGGCCAGTCGCCCGCCATAGCCCCGGCTTAAAAAGAAGGGCCGCTCGTGGGCAGCGAGGAGGAGTTCCCCCACAGCGAGCGCCGCCGGCGTCTTGCCGGCGCCGCCGACCGTCAGATTGCCGAGGCAGATCACCGGAACGCCGACGCGCTGCCCTGGCGTCTGCATGCGCAGCGCGGCCACGGCGCCATAGATAGCGGCGAGCGGACTGAGCATGCCGCCGCTGCCGGGCCGCCACCAAAAGTCGGGCTCACGCATGAGCGCATCCCCGCGCTAGAGCATGATGCGGAAAAGTGGAGGCTGGTTTTCCGAAAAGATCATGCGACACAAAGATAATAGAGCACCAATCGATTCAATCTGAAGCGATTGCGCTCGAGGATACCCGTTGTTCGAGCCGCAGTTGCATCAGATAAGGATCGAGGGCGGCGAGTGTGTGCACGAGCGCGCCGCCGAGCTTTGCGACTGCCACAACGGCTGCATCGGCCACGGCTTTGCGTGCCGCCGGCTTGGCGAGCCAGCCGGTGAGGCACGCCGTCAAGGCCTCCTCATCGGCGACGCGTTCGGCGCCGTGCGCGGCATCGAGCGCGGCATAGATCTCGGCGAAGTTCCAGACGTGCGGGCCGTGAACGATCGCGGCGCCGAGCCTGATGGCCTCGATCGGATTCTGGCCGCCATGGCTCGCCAGCGAGCCGCCCATGAAGACGATGGGCGTGAGCCGGTAGATCAAGCCGAGCTCCCCGAGCGTATCGGCAATGAAGACATCGATATCCGGCTTCGGCAGCTCGTCGCGCGAGCGCAATGCGACCGAAAGGCCGGCCGCCTTTGCCGCCTCCGCAATTCCAGGGCCGCGTTCCGGATGGCGCGGCGCGATGACCATCAGCAGCGATGGATATTTTACCCGCAGCCGCCGATACGCGGCCATGATGATGGCCTCTTCGCCGGCATGGGTGGAAGCGGCCGCGATCACCAAGCGCGTGCCGATGATGGGCCGCAGTCTGCACAAGGTCGGCTCGTCGACCGGCGGCGCGGGCACGTCGAGCTTGAGGTTGCCGACGTTGCTGATGCGCGGTGCGCCGAGTTGCGCAAAGCGTTCCGCGTCGGCGCTCGACTGCGCCAAGCACAGATCGAAGCGCTCGAGCAAGGCCGCGATCGCGCCCGGTAAGAGCCGCCAGCGGCGAAACGAGCGCTGCGATACGCGGCCGTTGACAAGCATCATCGGGATCGCTCGTTCCGCACATGTCATAATGAGATTCGGCCACAAGTCGGATTCGACGAACAGCGCCAGATCGGGCCGCCAATGATCGAGAAACCGGCCGACAAATCGCGACGCATCGAGCGGAATAAACTGGTGCACGGCACCCGCCGGCAGGCGCTGCGCGGCGAGTGCCGCGGAGGTGACCGTACCGGAGGTGACGAGCACGGCGAAATTTTGCGCACAGATGCGCTCGATGAGAGGAATAACGGCGAGCAATTCGCCGACGCTGGCGCAGTGCAGCCAAATCAGCGGACCGGTCGGCCGCGGCAGGCTTGCTTCACCGTAACGCTCGGCGAGGCGAGCGGGGTGTTCCTTGCCGCGGCGTTGAACGCCAGCCGATACAGTCGTAGCGCGAGCGGCGGGCGATCGCGCACGCTCAGTCTCCCTCGCGTGGCTGATCGGCTGGGTTCTGGAACTCGGTCTCCACCGGATGGATCGCGCTGGCGCCGAACACCAGGCGGAGCGATTGCGTGGATGTTGGTTCGGAAATGGTGTCCGGCATGCTGCTCGATCCGCCCGCTGTTTCGCGATTTATGAGGACGCGACCCGCCGTTCTCTCAGGAGATCGATGAGCATCGCATGCCTGTCTCGGCCGGCCGCGACGAGCATCCCGTGCCGCGACAGGGGAAGATTATAGGCGATAGGGCCACCCCCGACGGGCGTTAGCGCGCCGCCGGCTTCGTGCACCAAAAGATCGGCCGCCGCAAGGTCCCAGTCGTGGCTGTTGGCGCCGGCAATCGCCACGTCGAACGCGCCCTGCGCCACGCGGGCGAGCCGCAGCGCCAGCGAGTGCACCCGCGGGACGACGGTGAAGGGCGGGGCTACCGTGGCCAATCGATCAAGAAAGCTCTTCGGACCGGCGATTCGGGCGTCTGCCAGCGAAGCTCCGGTCGTGGTGGCGATCGAGGCGCCGTTGCAGGTGGCGCCATTGCCAGCGATCGCCATAAAGAACTCCTCGGTGACCGGAGCATAGAGGCAAGCCGCAATCGGCCGCGCATTTGTCACCAGGGCGGCGGAAATGGCCCAATCCGGCAGCCCGGCAAGATAGGCGCGCGTGCCGTCGATCGGATCGACGATCCAGACGTAACGCGCGGCGGGCCGGTCCGGATCGTCGACGCTTTCCTCGGACAGCCAACCGAAGCCGCCGCCCTCGGTCAGCCGTTCATGCAGCAGGCGATCGACGGCAATATCAGCTTCGCAGACTGGCGACGATCCTCCCTTGGTCCAAGTGTTGATCGGTCTTCCAAACATCGAGAGCGCCAGCGCGCCGGCCTCGCGGACATAGGTGGCAAGCCGTGCGGCTGCTTGCGTGGGGTCGACGACCTCAATGGCCGGCAACGGTCAGACCCTCAACCCGCAAAGTCGGTGCATTGGTGCCGTAGCGGAACGTGAGGTCGTTTGCCGGCGTCAGACTCGCGAACATGTCGAAGAGGTGCCCGGCGATCGTAACCTCGCTGACCGGATAGGTGCGCTGGCCGTTCTCGATCCAGAATCCCGACGCGCCGCGACTGTAGTCCCCCGTCACCAGGTTGACGCCCATCCCGATCATGTCGGTGACGTAAAAACCGTCGGCAATGTCGGCGATGAGCTGCTCCGGATTTTGCCGGCCGGAGGCGAGATGAAGATTGCTCGGGCCGGGCGAGGGGGTCGAGGAAACGCCGCGCTGCGCATGACCGGTGGTTTCAAGATCGAGCTCGCGCGCGGTGGCGCTATCGAGCAGCCAGGTCGTCAGTACGCCGTCGTCGACCAGCTTGCGGCGGCGGCCGGCGACGCCTTCGGCGTCGAACGGTCGTGAACGCAAGCCGCGCGGCCGCAGTGGATCGTCGATGATGTCGATGCCCGGGGCGAAAATCTTCTGACCAAGTTTTTCCCGCAAGAAACTCGTCTTACGGGCGATGGCGGCGCCGTTGGCGGCGCTCGCCAGATGGCCGACCAACGAGCCTGAGATTCTGGAATCGAACACCACCGGCACGCGGCGGGTTGCGACCTTGCGCGGGTTGAGGCGCTTGACTGCCCGTTCGCCGGCGCGCCGTCCGATCGCTTCGGCGCTATCGAGGTCGGCGGCGTGCAGCGTCGAGGAGAAGTCGTAGTCCTGCTCCATGCCGGTGCCACTGCCCGCGATCGCCGACATGGAGATCGAATGCCGCGAACCGATGGTGGCGCCGTGGAAGCCGTGGCTTGTCGCCAGCACCATGCCGCCGATGCCGGCCGAGGCCGAGGCTCCCGCCGACTTGGAGACGCCGGCAACGGCGAGCGCGGCTGCTTCCGCTGCATGCGCGCGCGCTTCGAGCAAATCGACGCCCGGCATTTCCGGATCGAGCAGATCGAGCGGCGGGAACGTGCTCGCCAGCAATGCCGCGTCGGCCAAACCGGCGAACCGATCTTCGGGTGCCGCGCGCGCCATGGCGATTGCGCGCTCAGCCAGCGCGTCGAAGCCGTCGCCTTTCAGGTCGTTGGTCGAAACCACCGCCTGCTTATGGCCGACGAGGACGCGCAGCCCGAGATCGTCGCCCTCGGAGCGCTGCGATTCCTCGACCGCGCTGTCGCGCACCTCGACCGACAATGATACCGAGCGAACGACCAGGGCGTCGGCCTCATCGGCGCCGGCGCGCCGCGCGGCGGTGACGAGACGTTCGGCGAGATCGGCGAGGTCGGATTGGTCGAGAAGCGAGGGCATGCAGCGGCCGGTTTATGCGGGGACAGAAGCGAACACAAGGCCAAGATGTGGAGTAGGCGGCGCGATTCAACCCACAGCTTGGCGCGCGCCGGTCGGCACGCCCGGGCCAATTGCGAGCGGTCGCGGCAACCGCTCGTCAATCATGTGATTCATTCGCCTGCCTCAATACCAGCAGTTAACCAGGGTTCTTAAGCTGATTGCGACCGCGCTCTGGCATTCTCGCGGCAACCGGGCGGCAACAGCCTGGCGGGAGCCGAGTTATTCGGGGCGTCAAATGGAAGCCGGCAGGATCGCTGCCGGGTCGGGCCGCGCCGGGGTATCCCATCGCGCAAGCGCGATGGGGACCCCACTGCGGCTCGACCCTTTCTCCTTGCCCGTGCGTTTCGAAGCCGCGGACGAAGCGGCCGACGAGCGCCTGCGCGTCGTCGATCTGCATCGCGAGCGCGTCGTGGTGCGCCGCTCCGTGCGCGGCATGCGCATGGCGCTGAATTTGCCTGTCGCCGCGTTCCGCGGCGTCGCCATCCGCGTCACCGGCAAGGCGGACGAGCCGCCGACCGCCATTGCCGTCGTGCTCGAGCACGGCGACCCGGCGCTGTCGCTGCCGCTGTTTTGCTCGAGCGCGAGCGACGACGTCGTCGCCGAATGGCAATCTTGGGGCCGTGTCCTCGGGTTGCCCTTGCTTGTCGCCGAGCGTGACGGCAGCTTGCGCGAGCCGTTCGCGCGGCTTGGCGCGGTGCGCATCGATGCGCCGACATGGCGCCGCCGCCGCCGTACCGTCATCGCGCGCCGCCGCCCCGCGGCCTTGCTACGGCGCCGGGCCGGGGTGCCGTCAGAAACGCCGGCGATCCATCGTGGCGAACGCGAGATCATCGCCAGAGATTGAGTGTCTAAGGCGAAGTCGATGGATCCGCAGGATCGGCGTCCGGCCTTCCGCCTGATCGGGGCCCTACGATGCGATCGTTCGGCGCACGCTTGGGCGTGGAAGACCACGGGCGGTCTTCGACGGCTGAGCGGTCCGTGGCGACGAGGAAGCGAGAGCCGTCCCAGACGAGGCCGGCGGCGCCGGTGAGCGCGAGGCGGCGTTTGTCGAAGACTTGCGCCTCGCAGTCGGCCGGCGCGGTCAGCGCGCTCACCAGAACGGCCGCGCGCGCGCAATCCTCCTCGAACGCCGAGCGATCCGTTACCACGCTCAGCAACCGGCCCTGCGGCAGCGCGGCGATGCAGCCGGCCGGGTCGCAGCGCGCATCGGGATCGCGCGCGGAAGCCGGATCGCGATCGTCGCCGTCGGCGCGCAGCCATTGCTCGGCTGCGAAGGCGTTGAAACGCTTGCCGACGACCTGCAGCCGCCCGTCCGCGTCGCGCACCGCGACGAGATCGCGCGAAGGCGCGACAATCGCATCGAAGCGCGGCCCGTGGAGAGCGCCGATGAGGCCGAGCGCGGCCAGCGGAATCGCGGTCGCGTGAAACAGCCAGCTGCGCCACAGAATGGCGCTCATCACCGCAAGGCTCAGGAAGGGAAGCGCGTAGGGCGCGAAGGCGCGCACGTGCAGCGTCGAGCCCGGTGCGGCGGCGATGAAGCGCGCGACCCAGAGAATGAACTTGATGCCGAGGCCGACATAGAGCCAGACCGGCGCGTCGAGCCCCAGCGGATAAAGCTCGGTCCCCAGGAGCGCGCCGGGCGCGGCGAAGCATTCGATGATCGTCAGCGTCAGCGGATTGCCGATCAGCACGTAAGGGCTCAGATCATGAAAATGACAGGCCATGAACGAGGCGGTGGCGCAGGTCGCGCACAGGGTCGCCAGCATGAGCCGGAGCGGCTTGTCGACAAAATGGGCCATGAGCGCGCCGGGCTGCGGCGAGCGCCCGCGCGCTGGCAACAACGGATCGCGCCGGTGGTCGAGCCGCGCCAGCCGCGCCTCCATCACCGCGACGAGCGCGCCGACCGCGGCGAACGAGAGCTGAAAACTGACCCCGAGGATCGCATCGGGCTCCAGCGCGACGATCGTCAGCACCGCGAGCGCAAGATTGCGCATGGTCAGCGCGCGACGGTCGAGAATGACGGCGCCGAGCACGATCAGCGTCATGATCAGCGCCCGCTCGGTGCCCACGCGCGAGCCGGTGGCGATGTCGTAAAGAAAGGAGCCGAGCATGGCGACGCCGGCGGCCCATTTCTTGATCGGATAGTTGAGCGCCAGCGTCGGCGACAGCGCCAGCAGCCGCCGCGCGAGGACGAAGAAAATGCCGGCCTCGCGGATGAGGTCCTTGGCGTCGTTCGAGAGGAAATCGCGCTTGCCCGTGACCATCGCCGCGGCGATCGCGCCCTCGTCGCCGCCGATGATCGCGTCGACGCGCACAGCGAGGCGATTGCGCGCCCGATCGATCGCAGCGAAAAAGCGCTGGCGCCACGAGGCTTCGTGCGGCGGCGGCAGAACCGAGATCGCCCCGAGCGTCGAACCGACCGCGCCGACGCCCGCGAAGTAAGCGTCGCGCGAGAAATTGTAGCCGCCGGGCACGACCGCGCGGGCAGGCGGCAAGAGCCGCGCGGTCAGCGCGACATAATCCCCGCCGCGATATTGGGCGTGCTCCGCGTGGTCACGCGCACGCGGTGCGGCGCGAGACCGGCGGGCATGTTGCCGGCGTCGACGACGCCAAGGACGAGGCGCGCGCCGACCGGGCGGATGTCGACCTCCTCGACGAAGCCGCGCAGCTTGACGATGCGGACATGATCGAGCACCGGCGTCTCGACGCGCGCGGTGCGCAGCCCCATCGAGAGAAATCCGGCGAACAGCGCGGCGAGGCCGACCCAGAGGCCGAGCGCGAGCGGCCGAGCGCGAGAAATCCAGGCAAGCGCGGCGCAGAGCGCCGTCAACAGCGCCGGCAGCCACAACACCGGCTCGCTATCGGCCGCCAGATTGAGCGCGACGCCAGCCATCGCAGCGACGGGAATCCACAGGAAAAACTGCCGCCCGTCGATTTCCTTCGCCAGCGCCGCGGCGAACAGCGCGCGCCAATCGGGCGCCCGCGCCGCCGCCGCGCGCGCAACGCTGGCGCCGGCAACAACGGCTGTGCGCGCGGGGGTCGTCATGACGGCGGGTGTAAACGCATTGCGACGCCGTACCGAAGGCACGTCATACGGAGGGCGGATGAGCGTAGCATAATCCGCCATTGCATCGCCGCGAAGCGGCGAGCGCGAGGTCATCGCCAGGAATTGAGGGCAGCTCTCTCAACAGCGCGCCTCGAGACGCGGCCTCGCGACCCCCACCCCTATCCGCTCCCCGTAAGGGGAGGGGAAGAGCAAGCACACCCGCAAGGCAGTCAGTGAAAGTATCGCAATGCGGCGTCGAGCAGCAATCCGGCAAACAGGATCAGGCCGGCGTCGCGGTCGGATTTGAACACGGCGAGGCAGAGGCCGGGATCGGCAATGTCGAGCCGGGCGATCTGCCAGGCCAAGTGCGCGGCAAAGCCGACAAGGCCAAGCGCGAAGACCAAGCCGGCGCCAGCGGCCATGCCCGCGGCGCCGATCAAAATGACGGCGAGGCCGTAAAACAGCGCCAGCATCGGCTTGGTGCGCGGTCCGAACAAGAGCGCGGTCGATTTGATGCCGATCAGCGCATCATCGTCGCGATCCTGGTGGGCATAGATCGTGTCGTAGCCGATGACCCAGGCGATGGATCCGGCATAGAGCAGAAGGGCCGGCACGCCGAGCCGGCCGAATGCTGCCGCCCAGCCCATCAGCGCCCCCCAGGAGAACGCCAGGCCGAGCACGGTCTGCGGCCAGTCGGTGATGCGCTTCATGAACGGGTACACCGCCACGATCGCGAGCGAGGCGATGCCCAGCGCGACGGTAAACGCATTGAACGAAACCAGCACCGCGAAGCCCACCAGCGCTTGCAGGACCAGTAAGATCGCGGCCTGGAAAACGCTGACTTGCCCGGAAGGAATCGGCCGGGCGCGCGTACGCTCGACGCTGCGGTCGAGGTCGCGATCGACAATGTCGTTCCAGGTGCAGCCGGCGCCGCGCATCGTAAAGGCACCGACCAAGAACAGC
>Ga0187855_10003242_pt1 | contig 12031 bp, 9 predicted proteins | sample June2016WEW_8_10_2_FD_132969 | JGI IMG/M metagenome (GOLD analysis project Ga0187855, IMG submission 132969) | Peatland microbial communities from SPRUCE experiment site at the Marcell Experimental Forest, Minnesota, USA - June2016WEW_8_10 | ecosystem: Environmental > Terrestrial > Soil >...
CCTCGGTGCCGGCGGGTGCGGCGAGCGCGGGTGGCTCATGATCCCCAGCGGAGGCGCCGGCGGCGGGCTCAAGTTCGCCCGTCACGACGGCTGGACCATCGCGGCCGCGGTGGACGGGTTCCGCCGGCACTTCCGCATGGACCGGGTGAACTCGGTGTGCGTGCTTCCCCTCTACCACGTGAGCGGGTTCATGGCCTGGATGCGCAGCGCGCTCTCCGGCGGCACGTTCGTCCCGTGGTCCTGGAGGGACGCGGAGGCGGGCCGGTTTCCGGCCGACGTTCCGGCCGACTGCTGCCTCTCGCTGGTCCCCACCCAGCTGCAGCGGCTCCTCGCCACGGGCGGCGCGGCCGCATGGCTGCGCCGGTTCCGGATCGTCTTCCTGGGCGGAGGGCCCGCCTGGGACGGGCTGCTCGACGAGGCGGCGCGCCTGGAGCTGCCCCTTTCCCCGAGCTACGGGGCGACGGAGACGGCCGCGATGGTGGCCGCCCTCGAGCCGGGCCGGTTTCTCGGGGGCCAGCGCGGGTGCGGGCCGGCGCTTCCCCACGCCCGCATCGACATTGCCGACGGCGGCGCGGTGCGGGTCTCCGGGGGGTCGCTCTTCCGCGGGTATTTTCCCGCGATGGCGGACGAGCGCTCGTGGACGAGCGGCGACATCGGGGCCTTTGACGCGAGCGGGAGCCTGGTCATCCTGGGCCGCAGCGACGACCTCATCCTGACGGGCGGCCGGAAGGTGCACCCCCCCGAGGTCGAGGACGCCCTGCGAGCGAGCGGGGAGTTCGACGACGTCGCGGTGATAGGCCTTCCGGATCCGGAGTGGGGCCAGCTTGTCGTCGCCTGCCACCCCGCGGGCATGCGCCCGCCGCGCCCGGACAGGCTCGAGGCCGCGCTTTCCGGGCTGGCCCCATTCAAGCGCCCCAAGAGGTACGCGGGCGTCTCGCCCTGGCCGCGAAACGCCCAGGGGAAGGTCGACCGCGCGGAGCTGGCGCGGCTCGCCTCGGGGGCGTGACCTTGGGCGCTCAGCCCGCGCGCACCCAGGCCGACAGCGGACCGGGAAGGGGCCGGCGATCCCGCTTCGCGGAGCCGATGCAGACGTGCTCGGTGCGGACCCGCGCGGCCCTCTTGGCGGCGGGGCCCAGCCGCGTGATCTCGAAGCGGACCTCGTAGGCATCTTCCGAAAGGAGCGCCGGCTGCACGCTCACGCGCAGCCTGTCGCCGCAGGACAGGGGCCGGCTGTACTCGGCCTCGCTCTTCACGATCGGGATGACGACGCCGTGGTCCGAGAAGAACGCCTTCAGGGCGATCCCCGACGCGGACAGGGACTCCTCGTAGGCCTCGTGGCAGATCGCCAGGTAGTTTGCGAAGAAAACGACGCCGGCGGCGTCGGTGTCCGCAAAGTGGACCGTGCGGTCGTAGCTGAAGGGCATCGCCCCAAGCGAACGTCGCCCGGGCGCGTTAGGCAACATCGCAGAGTGGCGCGGGCGCGCCCGTCTTCCGGCGTTGAACTCGGCGGCATGGGCGTCTGGAATCGGCCCATGACCAAGACCGAGATCGCGGACGTGCTCGCCGAGATCGGGACCCTGCTCGAGCTGAAGGGGGAGAACCCGTTCAAGGTCCGCGCCTACACGGCGGGCGCCCGGGCGATCGAGGCCCTGGAGAACGAGGAGTTTGAGAAGCTCGTCGCCGAGAAGAACCTCCAGAGCATCAAGGGCATCGGCGAGGCCCTCTCGGCGAAGATCGGGGAGCTTCACGCCACGGGCCGCCTTGGATTCCTGGAGGAGCTCAAGGCCTCAACCGAGCCGGGGCTGGTCGAGATGCTGAGGATCCCGGGCCTCGGCCCGAAGAAGATCATCGCCCTGCGCCGGGAGCTCTCCGTGGCCTCCGTCGCGGACCTCGAGAAGGCCTGCAGGGAGGGGCGGGTGGCGGCCCTCGACGGGTTCGGGGAGAAGACTCAGGAGAAGATCCTGGCGGGAATCCGCAACCGCGAGGCCTACTCGCGGCGGCACCTGTGGTGGGACGCGATCCAGGTGGCCGGGCCGATCGTCTCCGGGCTCAAGGCCCTGGCCAGCGTGAAACGCGCGGAGATTGCGGGCAGCCTGCGTCGCGGGCTCGAGACGATCGGCGACCTCGACTTCATCGTCGCGGCCGAGGAGGCGCCGCCCGTGGTAGACTGGTTCACCGGGCAGCGGGGCGTGAAGGAGGTCACGGCGAAGGGGGAGACGAAGGCGAGCGTCCGGCTCGAGGGGGGCCTGCAGGCAGACATGCGGATCGTCCCGCCGCACCAGTTCGCATTCGCCCTGCACCATTTCACGGGATCGAAGGACCACAACGTGCAGATGCGCCAGCGCGCCCTCGACCGGGGGATGAGCCTCAGCGAATGGGGCCTGGTCAAGTCCGCCGGGGAGGGCACGGCCCGCGAAAAGGCCGAGCGCAGGGAGGGCGTCGCGGCCGAGGACGAGACGGCCATATTCCGCGCGCTCGGCCTGGCCTTCATCCCGCCCGAGCTCCGGGAGGGCGCCGGCGAGATCGAGGCGGCCGAGCGGGGGGAGATCCCCAGGCTCGTCGAGCTGGCCGACCTGCGCGGCTCCTTCCACAACCACACGACGGCGTCCGACGGGCGCAGCACGCTGCGGGAGATGACCGCCGCGGCGGAGGCCCTGGGCTGGGAGTACCTGGGGATCGCCGACCACTCCAAGTCGAGCCGACAGGCGAGGGGCCTCACCGAGGAGCGCCTTGCCGCCCAGCTCGGCGAGATCGCGGCCCTGAACGCCTCGCGCAAGTTCAGGACGCGGGTCTTTTCGGGGACGGAGTGCGACATCCTGCCCGACGGGAGCCTCGATTTCGAGGACGGCGTACTCGCCCGGCTGGACTACGTCGTCGTCTCCGTCCACAGCGCGTTCGGCCAGAGCGAGGCCGCGATGACCTCGCGGATCATACGGGCCATCGAGCACCCGCGGGTGACGATGCTCGGGCACCTCACGGGCCGCCTCCTGCTCGAAAGGGAGCCGTACCGGGTGGACGTCGGGAAGGTGGTCGACGCGGCCATTGCAAACGGCGTGGTGGTCGAGCTGAACGCCAACCCGTTCCGGCTCGACATGGACTGGCGCCACTGGAGGAGGGCGGCCGAGCGCGGCCTCGAGTGCTCTATCAATCCGGACGCGCACGGCACGGAGCAGCTCGCGTACGTCAAGGCCGGCGTCAACTCCGCCCGCAAGGGCTGGCTCGGGCGCGAGCAGGTGATCAACACGCTCGCGCTCAAGGCCGTCGAGGCCCGGCTCGCTAGGAGGGGGGGGCGCCGATGCTAGACGTCAGGGCGCGGGGCCTGGCCAACATCCACGCCGCGATGATGACGGCGTTCGTCGGGGCGTTCTTCTGGGCGTACGCGAACGTGATCTACCACGTCCCGTTCGTGCGCCTGAGCAGGGAGGTGAACCTGCTGCCGTATTTCCTATGCGTCATCGCCGGGATGCTGCTGTCCGCGCGCGACGTGTCGCGGCGCCTGGCGGCGCGCTTCCACCTGCCGGACCTCGGGGGCTCCGCCCGGATGGCGTTCCGCCAGGTGGCCCTCATGGCGCTGCTCGTGTTCACCATGATGTTCGCGACCCAGGACCACCGCATAAGCAGGCTCTTCCTGGGCACGTTCCTCGTGTGGAGCTGGGCCGGCCTCGCGTTCCTGAACGCGTGGGTCCCGGGCAGGCTGGCGCGCTTCGTCTTCCAGAAGGGCCACCGGCTCCCCACCGTGTTCATCGGCAAGCCCGAGTCCTTCGCGAAGCTCCAGGAGTGGATCGCCCACAAGGAGCCGCTCGGGATTCACCCGGTGGGCCTGCTCTCGGCGGAGCAGCCGGCGGCGGGCTCCGGCGCGGTCCCGGTCCCCTGGCTCGGCAGGCCGTCGGACCTTCCCAGGGTCCTCGACGAGTCGCTGGTCGGCCAGGTCATCATGCTCGAGCTGCCGGCCAGCGACGCCGAGGCGGCGCGGGTCATCGCCGCGTGCCGCGAGCGGGGCTGCCGGCTCATGATCCACAGCGACATCGAGGAGCGCTACTCGCAGCCGCTAGTGCCCGTGACCGAGGAGGGGCGCCATTTCTACACGCTCCAGGAGGAGCCGCTCGAGGATCCGCTCAACCGCATCGTCAAGCGGTCCTTCGACATCGCGCTCGCGCTGCCCGTCGTCGTCCTGATCCTGCCCCCGCTGTGCGCGTGGGTGGCGGTCATGCAGAGGCTCCAGGCGCCCGGGCCCCTCTTCCACGCCCGGGAGCGGCGCGGCAGGCGGGGGGAGGTCTTCTGCATGCTCAAGTTCCGCTCGATGTTCGCCTCGGCGGGCGACGCGGCCGAGGAGTCGATGCAGGCGCTCTCCGAGGACCAGCGCATCTTCCCCTTCGGGAGGTTCATGCGCCGCCGGAGCCTGGACGAGTTCCCTCAGTTCTGGAACGTCCTCGTCGGCGAGATGAGCGTCGTCGGCCCGCGCCCCTACATGCCCATCCTGGACGAGGAGTTCCGCCAGCAGACGCAGGGCTACCGGATTCGAAACCTCGTGAAGCCGGGGATAACCGGCCTGTCGCAGAGCCTGGGCTACCGCGGGGCCGTCCTCGAGGAGGAGATGGTCCGCCGCCGCGTCTACTGGGACGTCTACTACATATCCCACTGGTCCGTGCTGCTCGACCTTCAGATCGCGGCGAAGACCCTCTGGCAGGTGGTCGTTCCGCCGGAGACCGCGTTCTGACAGCCCCTTGGGAGGGAGCCCGTCAGAAGCTCTTGATGTAGGTGACGCCCTGCGAGTCCACCAGCGTGAGGTGATCCGGGTCGACCTGCACCAGCCTGACCCCCAGGGCGCGGTCGAGGAAGTCGTTCACGCGGTAGATGTGCCCGTCGACGAGCGCCTTGCTGTCGGAGCCGGCCGCCCGCACCCCGGTCACGCGTAGGCCGTCGACGAAGCTCTGGACCTGGTCCCCGCGGCTGGGCGGCGGCGTGGCCGGGGTCTTGGGCGCCTCGGCCGCGGCGGGACGGGGGGCCGGCTCGGCCGCGGCGACACGGGCGGCCGGCTCGGCCGCGGCCGCCGCTGGCGGCGCCGCCTGGGCGACGGGCGCCGCGGTCGGGGGCTGCGGCGCGGGCTGGCGGACCGGCGCCACCGGCAGGTCGGCCGGGCGCGGCACCTGGACGACGACGACCGGCGGCGGCTTCGGGGCCGGCGTGGCCGGCAGGGGAGTGGCCACCGCCGCGGCCCTCGGCTCGAGCCTTCCGGTGATAAGGATGCCCGTGATCACAACGGAAGCCACGATGAGCGTCACCGCGCCCGCGGCCAGGAGCACCAGGGTCTGGGCGCTCATCGGCGCCCCGTGGCGGGGTATGCGCTTGCGCCGGCCCGTCTGGGCCAGGGGCGCGATGTCGGCCTGTTCCTCCGCCCGCTGGCGCTCCGCCTTCTTCAGCGCATCGTTGATGAGGCTCATGGTCGCGCTCCCAGTTGGTGAGGTTGGCCATGTCGCGGGCAGCCCGCCGCGCGTCCCAGTAGTTGACCTCGTCGGATTCCCGGATGAACGCCGAGAGCATGGCCTTGTCGCAGAGGTTGTTCACGATGCGGGGGATCCCCCTGCTCGCCTTGTGGATCTCGCGCAGGGCCCAGGGGGTGAACGCCGGTCGGCCGGAGCCGCCGGCGAGCGTCAGCCTGTGCTGGATGTAGTGGCCCATGTCCCGGCGCGACAGCGGATGGAGCTCGTAGTGGACCAGGATGCGCTGGCGCAGCTGGCGGAGCTCCTCCCTCGCCAGGAGGTCCTTCAGCTCCGGCTGGCCCATGAGGACAATCTGGAGAAGCTTCTGCTTGTCGGTCTCCAGGTTTGAGAGCAGGCGCACCTGCTCGAGGACCTCGGTCGAGAGGTTCTGGGCCTCGTCGATGATGAGCACGATGTCGCGCCCGCGCCCGATGCGCTCGAGGAGCACGCGGTTCATCTGCGAGACGAGGTCCACCTGGCTGCGCGCGAGCTTCGTCTCCCCGAGCTCCCTGAGGATGGCCTTGAGCATCTGCGTCTCGGTCACGCGCGGGTTGAGGATGAGGGCCGTGTCGAACCGGGCCGGGTCGAGCTCGTTCAGGAATCGCCGGCATAGCGTGGTCTTGCCGCAGCCCACCTCGCCGATGAGCACGATGAACCCCTTGCGCTCGCGCACGCCGAACTTGAGGTGCTGGAGCGCCTCCTGGTGCGTCGGGCTCAGAAAGAGGAATTTCGGATCTGGTGTGATGTTGAACGGCATCTCCTTGAACCCGTAGTAGCTCAGGTACATGTGCGCATTGAGTAAGCCCTACTGGTCCCAAAACGCACGCCAAAAGCCGTGCGCCCGCTGTATTCGTGTGTTTTTGACCGCCCGGTCGGGCGCGGGACGGGAGCCCGCGGGTCCGCCAGGCGCGCCGCGCCGCGGCAGCCTAGCCCTTCTTCCGGCCGATCGTGTATCCAAATTTCATGACCCCGCGGAAATTCCCGCCGGGATCGTGGGCGAGGAGCGCGGCCCTCAGCTCCTCCCCGAACGGGCCGGCATTCGCGCCGAGGGCGTTCCTGGAGCAGACCGACGTCGAGAAGAGGTATCCGGCGATCGCCTCGATCGTCCAGTCATGCGGCTCGAAATGGGGATAGCTGGCGACGCCCTCGAAGCCCGACTCCCGCAGCACCCGCTCGGCATGTTCGGGGGTGCTGCCCGGCACCGGCCTCCCCGGGGAGTCCCCGGCCGACGGATCGCGGCCCGTCCATTTCTGGACGACGCCCGCGACGATGCGCTGCCACGGTTCCCTTCCTCCCATAAGGCCGTAGCTGCTCCCGAGGATGGCCAGGCAGCACCGCGGCCTTAGCCATTCAAGCGCCCGCCGGGTCACGAGCTCCTGGTCGAGGCGGTGGAAGGCGTCCCCAATCGTGATCAGGTCGAACGAGGCCGGCGGCGCCATCGCTTCCTCGGCCCTCCCGACCGACCACCTTACGTTGCCCACGCCCCGCCTCGCTGCCTCCCTGCGCCCGGCTTCCACCATCTCGGGCTCAAGGTCGACCGCCAAGACCTCCCGGAACGACGCGGCGAGGTCGAGGGCCACGCGCCCGGGGCCGCAGGCCAGGTCGAGGAGCCTTCCGCCGGGCGCGGCGGCGGCCCGGCCGGTCAGGTCCCTCAGGAGCGCGCCTGGATACGGGACGCGGTAGCGCACGTAGTAGGAGGCCGTGCCGGCAAAGGCGTCCGCCGGGAAGTCGGGCTTGATGTACTCCACTCGCTCCATGTCCCTCTTGTCGTTGTCGGGAGCAAGCGTGGCGGGGGATGGCCAAAGCGGCAAGAGGTTGCTCGCGGCCGCGCTGGCCCGGATGCGCCCGGCGGCCAAGTTCCTCGTTGCCTTCGGGTGTCAAACTGGTGCGATTCAGCTGCCGTTCCGTCTCTGGCGCGCGCAGATCAGCCCGGTTTCATTCGTCCCCTGGAGCGCCGGGACCCAGGCGAGCGGGAACCAATCCATGAAATTCACCGACGGCCTCTGGCTGCTCCAACCCGGCGTGCAGGCCCACTATGCCGCGGTCGCCCACGACGTTCGCGCGCAGGGCGACGAACTGGTGGTCGTGGCGCCGACGAGGCCGATGCGCCACCGCGGCGACACGCTCCAGGGGCCCCTCCTGACGGTCAGGCTGAGCTCACCGCTTGCGGACGTCGTCAAGGTGCGGATCGAGCACTTCAGCGGCGGGGACAGGCGCGGTCCGGAGATTCCCACGGTCCCCCGGCCGCCGCCCGCGGTGCGCGTCGACGCCGGCGCCAAGGAGGCGACGCTCGTGACGGGTTCCCTTACGGCGCGGCTGATCCGCGACCCGTGGACCGTGTCCTTCGAGGCCGGCGGCCGCGCGCTCACGCGCAGCGGGGCGAGGGGCGCGGGGTATGTCCGGTGGGCCGGCCACGGGGAATTCGTGCACGAGCAGCTCAGCCTCGGGGTGGGCGAGCTGGTCTACGGGCTGGGCGAGCGGTTCACCGCGTTTGTGAAGAACGGCCAGGTGGTGGAGACGTGGAACCGCGACGGCGGCGCGAGCAGCGACCAGGCTTACAAGTCGGTGCCCTTCTACATGACGGACCGGGGCTACGGCGTCCTGGTGAACGACACGGGCCCGGTCTCGTTCGAGGTGGCCTCCGAGAAGGCCTCCCGCGTCCAGTTCAGCGTCCCCGGCGAGTCCCTCGAGTACTACCTCATCTACGGGCCCGGGCCGGGGGACGTCCTGCGCAAGCTGACCGCGCTCACCGGCAGGCCGGCCCTGCCCCCGGCGTGGTCGTTCGGCCTGTGGCTCACGTCCTCGTTCACGACGGACTACGACGAGCGGACGGTCGTGGGGTTCATCGACGAGATGAAGAGGCGCGACCTTCCGCTCCACGTCTTCCATTTCGACACGTTCTGGATGCGGGAGTTCGAGTGGTGCAACTTCCAGTGGGACCCGCGGACCTTCCCCGACCCGGAGGGGATGCTCCGGCGCCTCCACGAGAAGGGCCTGCGCGTGTGCGTCTGGATCAACCCGTACGTCGCGCAGCAGTCCCCCCTGTTCGAGGCCGCGCGGCGGGAGGGCTTCCTCCTGAGGAAGCCGGGGGGCGGTGTCTGGCAGACCGACCTCTGGCAGCCGGGGATGGGTATAGTCGACTTCACCAACCCGGGCGCGCGCGCCTGGTTCTCGGGCCACCTCAGGAGGCTCTCCAAGATGGGCGTCGACTGCTTCAAGACGGACTTCGGCGAGCGGATACCCACCGACGTCGTCTACCACGACGGGTCCGACCCGGTGCGGATGCACAATTTCTACCCGATCCTCTACAACGAGACCGTGTTCAGGGTGCTCGAGGAGGAGCGCGGCGCCGGCGAGGCGCTCGTCTTCGCCCGCTCCACCCACGCGTCCGGCCAGCGTTTCCCGGTGCACTGGGGCGGCGACTGCGAGTCCACGTTCGAGTCGATGGCCGAGAGCCTGCGGGGGGGCCTCTCACTCGGCCTCTGCGGCTTCGGCTTCTGGAGCCACGACATCGGCGGCTTCGAGGGGAAGCCGCCGGCCGCGCTGTACAAGCGCTGGGTGGCCTTCGGGCTGCTCTCCTCGCACAGCCGCCTCCACGGCAGCACGAGCTACCGCGTGCCCTGGCAGTACGGGGACGAGGAGTGCGACGTCCTGCGGTTCTTCACCAAGCTCAAGTGCAGGCTCATGCCCTACCTTTACGCCCAGGCCGTCGTCGCCCACCGGGACGGCCTGCCCGTGATGAGGCCCATGATGATGGAGTTCCCCGGCGACCCGGCCTGCCTCTTCCTCGACCGCCAGTACCTCCTCGGGGATTCGCTCCTGGTGGCCCCGGTCTTCAGCGAGGACGGCCTCGTCGACTACTATCTACCGGCGGGCCGCTGGACGCATCTGCTTACGGGCGAGGTGAGGGAGGGCGGCCGCTGGCACAGCGAGAGGCACGGGTACCTGAGCCTGCCGGCCTACGCGCGGCCCGGAGGCGTCATCGCATTCGGCGCCGTCGACAGCCGGCCGGACTATCCGTTCGCGGAAGGGGTGACCTTCCGCGTCTACGAGCTGGCCGACGGCGGCTCGGCTGCGTGCGACGTGCCCGGGCCCAAGGGCGAGCCCGCCTGCCGCCTCGAGGTGAGGCGCCGCGGCGCGGCGATCGAGGCCTCCCTTTCCGGACAGGCGAGGGGCTGGAGGCTGCAGCTGGTGGGCGTCGCGTCCGCCTCGGGATCTGAGCTTCTGTCCGATCCCGCCGGGGTCATCGCGGTTCCGGCCGGCGGGGCGAACCGCCTCGCGCTGACGATTAGGGCCTGACCCGGCGCCCGACCAGGGAGGCGCTCCTCTGCGGCGACCGCAAAAGATATTGCGAACCCGAGACGGCCCCATGTTTATCATGGGAAGCACTCGTGAAGTTCCGCAAAGTCATCCTCAGCCTCTACGTCCTGCTCTTCGCGTGCTTGACCGTGGCCGGGGGGATCCTTTTCAAGGACGCGCACGACGAGTACAGCCGGCTGGAGCAGGTCGAGTCCGCCAACCGCCGCCGGCTCGCCGAGGCTCAGGGTCACCTGCGAGAGCAGGAGCGGGTGCTCGAGCGCCTGCGGACGGACCCGGCGTACGTCGACAAGGTGATCCGCGTGAGGCTGGGATACGCCAAGCCCGACGAGTACATCTTCCGCTTCGAGGACGACGACTCGAAGGGATCGGCCGGGCCGTCCTCCGTCCTGAGGAATGACAAATAGGCGCGAATGACCCGCGACACCACCGGACTGGTCGACTCCTTCCGCCGCGCGGGGCAGGGCCACGTGTTCGAGTTCCTCGACCGGCTGCCGCCCGATTCCCGGACCCGCCTCATTTCTGAGGCCGGCGAGGTCGACCTTGCCGAGGTCGACCGCCTCGTGCGGACGCTTGTCCTCAGGGGAGCGGCGCCCGCCGCGGACCTGGAGGGGCTCGCGCCGGCCCCCTACGAGCGCCTGCCCTCGCACGGGGGGGACAGCGCCGCGTGGTCGGCGGCGAAGGCGGCGGGCGAGGCCGCGCTTCGCGCGGGCCGGGTCGCCGCATTCACCGTCGCCGGCGGCCAGGGAACCCGCCTCGGCTACGACGGCCCCAAGGGGACCTTTCCCGTCACGCCGGTCCTGCGCCGCCCCCTCTTCCAGGTCTTCGCGTGGAAGATCCTGGCGGCGGGCAGGCGCTACGGACGCCCCCTGCACTGGTTCGTGATGACCAGCCACCAGAATCACGCCGAGACGGTGGCGTTCTTCGGGGAGAACCGGCACTTCGGCCTCGACCCGGGCCGGGTCCACTTCTTCCGGCAGGGGCGGATGCCGGCCGTGGACTTCTCCGGGAGGATCCTCCTCGAGACCCAGGCCTCGCTCGCCCTGTCCCCCGACGGGCACGGCGGGTCGCTGCGGGCGCTCGAGCGCAGCGGGTCGCTCGACCTCATGGCCTCGGAGGGAATCGACACCCTGAGCTATTTCCAGGTGGACAACCCCCTTGTCCGGTGCGTGGACCCGGCCTTCCTGGGCTGGCACCTCTCGCGCGGATCAGAGATGTCGAGCAAGACGGTGCCCAAGGCGTACCCCGAGGAGAAGCTCGGCCACTTCTGCGTCCGCAGGGGCGAGCTCGTCGTGATCGAGTACTCGGACCTGCCCCTCCCGCTGCAGCGGGAGAGGGATCCCGGCACGGGCACCCTGCGCTACGGGGCCGGGAGCATCGCGATCCATGCGATCGACCGGGAGTTCGTCCGCAGGATGGCGCGCGGCGCCGACGGGCTGCCCTTCCACAGGGCGGACAAGAGGATCGCGACCGTGGACGAAGAGGGGCGCCCCGTGAGGCCGGAGAAGGCGAACGGCGTCAAGTTCGAGCTCTTCGTGTTCGACGCCCTGCCGTTCGCGAGGCACCCGGTCGTCGTCGAGACGAGCCGCGCCGACGACTTCTCGCCTGTGAAGAACGCGGAGGGGATTGACTCGCCGGCCACCTGCCGCGCCGACCAGCTGCGCCAGTTCGCCCGGTGGCTCAGGGCGGCCGGCGCCGAGGTGCCGACGGACCCGACCGGGCTGCCGGAGGTCTCGCTGGAGGTTTCGCCGCTGTTCGGCTACGACGACGACACCTTCATGGAGAGCTGGTCCCTCCTCTCGCCCAAACCCGCGATCGCGGACGGGCTTTGCCTCGAATCACCGACCAAATGACGCAATCCTCCAGCATCGAATCCGCGGTGGCCGCGGGCCGGCTCATGCCGGCCGCCGCCGCGAACATTGCCGCGTACCTCGCGGCGAACCTGCCGCCCTGGGCGCGGGCGAGCATCGGGGAGCTCGTGGAGGGGCGGTCCTGGGGCGAGCTGAACGACCGCTTCTACCGGGAGCTCGAGTTCGGGACGGGCGGCATGCGGGGCCGGACGATCGGCGCGGTCGCCGCGGCCGCCGAGACGGGGACGCCGGGTGCCGACGGGATGCCGGAGCACGCGGCCGTGGGGAGCAACATGCTGAACGACATGACGCTCGCGCGGGCGGTGATCGGCCTCTTCCGCTACACGCAGGGCTACCTCCGCGGGCGGGGCGACGCCGCCGCGC
>Ga0187855_10003248_pt1 | contig 12016 bp, 8 predicted proteins | sample June2016WEW_8_10_2_FD_132969 | JGI IMG/M metagenome (GOLD analysis project Ga0187855, IMG submission 132969) | Peatland microbial communities from SPRUCE experiment site at the Marcell Experimental Forest, Minnesota, USA - June2016WEW_8_10 | ecosystem: Environmental > Terrestrial > Soil >...
CGCGCGGGCTCAAGCCCGCCCTCCCTGTCTGCAGGAATGCCAGGTAAGCAGCCGCGTCTCGGGTCGCGCCCGGATAGGTGGCGATGGCGTTCCCATCGGCATCGAGAATCGCGTAGAACGGGATGGCAATGGTCTGGAATTTGCTCTGCTCCAATTCCTGATTGGTCAGCGAAGCTGCGTCCGTGCCGTCCGTGTACAATTCCACCAGCACGAAGTTCCCCAGCGCGCCCGCGATTTCCGGCCGTGTGAACATGTTGGCCTTCATCCAATGGCAGTTGGTGCAGGCATAGCCGGTGAAGGTGACCAACACCAGCTTGCCTTCGCGCCGCGCGCGGTCGAGCGCCTCGCGATACTGGTTCTGCATCCAGACCAGCGCGTTCCCGCCTCCGGCCCCGCTACCCCCGCCTGAAGCTACTGGAATATACGCGTCCAGTTCACCGAGCCTGCCACCCGACATCCCCGGCGCCAGGCTGATCGCGAAGATCAGGAACACCATCCCCACCAACAGGCGCCCCAACCCCATGGGTTCGTCTTTGGCGATGCCCTCGAGGCGCAGGAAGCCCAGCAGATACAGTCCCGCCATAGCGAACAGCACGATCCACGCCGCCAGGAACCGCTCGCGCGTGATGACGTTCCATTGCAGCACCTGGTCCACGCTGGCCAGGAACTTCAGCATGGCGGCCAGCACGATGAATCCCATCACCACCTTCACGCGTGCCATCCAGGCGCCGCTCTTGGGCAGGCGCTTCAGGTACGACGGAAACAGCGCCAGCAAGAAGAACGGCAGCGCCAGGCCCGAGGCGAAGGAGACCATACCCAGCAGCGGCCGCACGCCTCCGCTGCCTACCGACGCCGCCAGCAGCGTGCCCATGAACGGTCCCACGCAGGCGAACGAGGAAAGCGCGAACGTCAGCCCCATCAGCAGCGTGCCCGCGATGCCGCCCTTCTGTGAGCCCCGATCGAGTCTGGTCAGCACCGATGACGGGATGGTGATCTCAAACGCTCCCAGCAGGCTCAGCCCGAAGGCCAGAAAGACCAGTGCAATGAAACCGTTCACCCAGGGATTCGATCCGAGTTGCACCACGCCGAACGGGCCGAGAATGGCCGTGGTCATCAGGCCCAGGCCCGAGAACAGCACTACGATCCCCAGGCAGAAGAGCACCGCCTGAAAGACGCTCTCCCGCCGGGTCCCCTGCCGGTTCAGAAAGAACGACATGGTGATGGGGATCATGGGGAAGACGCAGGGCGTGAAGATGGCCGCCAGGCCGAAGCCGAACGCCACCAGCAGGAACGCTCCCAAGCCTTGGGTGTCAGGCAGAGGGCGACCTGGGAGTCGCCCGCTGACCTGGGGGTCCGCCCCACTCACTTCCGTGTATCCGGCGGGGATGGCGGAGGCTGCGGCGCGGGCGGCGGGGTCGACGGTCAGGGTGGCGCTGGCCGTGCGGCGCCGGGGTGGAATGCACACCTTGTCGTTGCAGGTCTGGTAGCGCACCTCCGCGGAGACTTCGGACGCGCCCGCCGCGGCGTCCGGCTTCAGTCGCAACTCCAGCAGGAAAACCGCCGAGCCTTCGTAAGTCTCCGTGTCAAGCTGGAAGTTGGGGTCGTAGGCCTTCTTGGGAGGCGCCTGAAACAACCTCACCTTCTCCACGGCGGCATTCGCGGCCATTTTGACGGTGGTGGGGATGGCCCCCGCGCTGGTCGTCGAATAGACGTGCCAGCCCGGATCGATACGGGCTTCCAGGCGCGCCAGAACCAGTGATCCAGGGGCCGCGGCTGCAGGTTCGAGGGACAGCGACCACTGCACGTTGTTGGGACCCTGCGCCAGGGCCAGGGCCGGCAAGGCCGCCAGCAGGAGGAGAGTCTTACACCGCTTGCCGGCCATTGGCTAACTCGCCCTCGATGCGCTGATTCACGTTGCCAGCGGAGAATTCTGCTGCTACCCGGATCGCATTCTTGATGGCATTGGCGTTGGAACGGCCATGGCTGATGATGGTAATGCCGCGCACTCCCAGCAGCGGGGCGCCCCCGTATTCGGAATAATCCACGCGCTTTTTGAAATCGGTGAAAGCCGCCCGCGCCAGCAAAGATCCGATCTGCCGCGCGATGGTGGCCCGCAGCGATTCCTGCAACATCTGCTTGACCATGTCCACCAGCCCTTCGCTGACTTTGAGCGCTACGTTGCCGATGAACCCGTCGCACACGATCACATCGGTCTTGCCGGTGTAAATATCGCTTCCCTCGACGTTGCCCACGAAATCGAGAGGCAGGTTCTTCAGCAAGGGCGTGGCGCAGCGCGTGGTGTCGTTGCCTTTATGCTCTTCCTCGCCGATCGAGAGCAAGCCCACCTGGGGACGCTCCTGGTGCAGCACCACGCGGGAATAAACCTCGCCCATCACCGCGAACTGCGCCAGCATGCGCGGGGAACAGTCCACATTGGCGCCCACGTCGATGACTACTACGGGCTTGCCGGCGAGGGTCGGAAAAATGCCCGCTAGCGCCGGACGGTCCACGCCGGGTATGACGCCCTGCACCATCTTGGCGGTGGCCATGACCGCGCCGGTATTGCCGGCCGAGACGAATCCCTGCGCGATGCCATCGCGCACCAGGCGGGAGGCGACGCGCACGGAACTGTCGCGCTTGGAACGCACGGCGCGCGCCGCGCTGTCCTCCATGGTGACCTGCTGGGTGGCGTTGACCACCTCGATCGGCAAGCCGCGGTAGTCGTCGAATTGCTCCAACTCCCGCCGCACAACCTCCTGCCGCCCGACCAGGATGACCCCGACCCCCAAAGTCCTGGCCGCCCTGACGGCCCCTTCGACTTCCGCTTTCGGGGCGTTGTCTCCGCCCATTGCGTCGACGGCAATGGTGACCATGTTGGGCAGATGGCTACTCCTGCTCGACTTCCACTACTTCGCGGCCCTTGTATTGTCCGCAGTGCGGGCACACGCGGTGCGGCAGCTTGGGCTCATGACAGTTGGGGCATTCGGACATCCCGGGAGTTTTCAACGAATCATGCGCGCGGCGAGTTTGGGTCCGCCGCGCAGAGTGGCGTCGTTTCGGATTCGGCATTTCAGTACCTCAAAGAGTTTACCCCGGAACCTCGGGGTTTTCAAAGTGTTTTCAGGTCTTTCAGACCTTCGAGAGCGTTCCACCGGTTACCGGCGTGCTCTTCGGTGCAGTCGCACGGCGTTTCATTGCGGTTGCCGCCGCACGTTGGACAGATCCCCTGGCAATCCTCACGGCAGATCCGCTGCATGGGCATTACCAGCAGGACTTGCTCGCGTAAAATATCTTCCAACTCCATCCCGCCGCCTTGATAGAAGCCCAATTCAGCTTCGCCCTCATCGATCTCCACCTCTTCCTCCCGCGCGATGTAAGACATCGGCCGGTAGAAGAGATCGAACTTGGTATCCAGTGGAAATCGCGCGCGGCCCAGGCAGCGGTCGCATTCCGCCTCCATCAGCACATCGAAGCGGCCCTGGATGCGGACTTCGCCCTCGGTATTGGCCAGCAATTCGGCCGTTCCCTGCGCGTGCAGCGGACCCGCCAGCCAGATTTCATCTTGCTCGAAATCCAGATCGCGGGGCGCGAAGGTTTCGTCGAAACGAACCTTCCGCAATTCCATCTCTTTGATGCTAAGGAACATAGGAATACCCGGGCGCGGGAAGACGCAACTGTCATTATAGCGCAGACGCGTGTGGGGCAGACTCCCGGTCTGCGCGGGTCCCCTGGACCCGCCCTCTCGTTCGACTATTCCGGCAGGAACCGGCGCAGGCCCCAATCGTATGCTGCCGCGCCGACGATACCGCCCAGGATCGGCCCGACGATCGGCACCCAGAAGACCATGCTCCCATCCGTGAGGCCGTTGTTCTTGAACCCCGCCACCACCGTGAACAGCCGTGGGCCGAAATCGCGCGCCGGGTTGATGGCATAGCCGTGCATTCCGCCGAAAGACATGCCCACGGCGACCACCACGGCGCCCACCAGCACTGGCGTCAAATTGGCGCCGGGCGGCTGATTGCGCGCGTCGGTCAGCGCCATCACCATGAACAACAGGATGGCGGTCCCAATGGTCTGATCGAGCAGGCCGGCGCTGGGAACTTCCGGAAACGCCGGGAACGTGGTAAAGACGCCGGCGGTGTGATCCAGGTGGGGATCGGCCGCATGGAACGCGGGAAGGTAGTTCCAAAACACCAGCGCGGCGGCCAGGAATGCGCCCGCCACCTGCGCCAGGATATAGGGCGCCACCTTGCGCCAGGAGAAACCGCGGAAGATAGCCAGAGCGATGGTCACCGCCGGATTCAGATGCGCGCCGGAGATGCGCCCCGCGGCATAGCAGCCCATGGTCACCGCCAGTCCCCATCCGATGGTGATGTTGGTGAACCCGCCGTGCACCACTTCGCCCGGCGTGCCTTTGGCGAACAGCACCACCATGGCGACCACGCCGTTGCCCAGCAGGATCAGGATTAATGTGCCCAGGAACTCGGCGGCCAGTTCCGCGCGGAGAGAGTATTTTTGCACGCGATGGGCATTCTATCACTCTTCTATCGCCTTTGTCTGCGCCGGCTACACGGGCCAGTGGAGCGCGCGCCAGGCGTCCACGCCGCCGGCGAGCGGGCGCACGCGCACGATCCCCCGCCTTTGCAACAGCAGCGCCGCACGGGCGCTGGAGGCTTCGTTTGGTCAACTGCAGAACAGGATGATATCGCGATCGCGGGGAATGTCGCCGTGGCGCGTCTCCAGGTCTTCGAGCGGAATGCGCAACGCTCCCGGCACGGAGTCCGCTTCGCTTTCGAGAGCGCTACGGACGTCCACCACCACCACCTCCTCGCCGGCTTCCAGCTTCCGTCTCAACTCCTCCGGAGCGATGCGCGCCACCGCGAGTTTTTTCAAAAAGCGCCGGCGTTGCGCGAATTTCCAACCGATCCAGGCGGCCAGCAGTCCCACTGCCAGCACCCCCACCCAGGAACCCATCCGCGCCGCATAGTCTCCCACCCTGTCGAGTTCGCTGCTGAAGATATAGCCCAAACCGGTGTAGACACCGATCCAGACCAGCGCGCCCAGAGTATCGAACAGGAGGAACCTGCCCCAGCGCACACCGGAGATGGCGGCCAGCGGCGCGGAGACGGCGTTCAGGCCGGGCACGAACTTGGCCACCAGCAAGGACCGGCTGCCGTAGCGCAGGAACGCGGTCTCTGTCTGGCGCACACACGAGTCGGGCTCGAGCGCCACCCGGCAGATGAAGCGCAGCACTTTCGCGCCCCGGCGCCGCCCCAGCATGAACCACACGTTGTCCGCGAGCAGGCAAGCCGCCATGCCCGTGAGGAAGATCCAGTGAAGGGCCAGGCGTCCGTCTTTGGCGAGCGCGCCGCAGGCCAGCAGCAGGGGCGCGGAGGGCAGCGGCAACGCGCCTTGCTCGGCCAGTATCCAGAAGAACAGCAGCGCGTAACCGTGGCGCACGACAAAGTCGAGGGTGTCAGTCACGAAGGGGGCGCCACGCCACGCATACCCGCTATCCTAACGCTTTTTGCCAATACCGCCGAATACTTCTTCGGAGGTTATTGTGCATCGCGTCTCTGCAGTTTTGCTTTTGTTTACCGTTCTTCTTCTGCCATCGGCGTCGGCCGCCGACAGGCCGGCCCGCTGGCGTACTGTCTGGCGCGTAAGCCAGGCGCTGCTGGCAGGGGCCGACGCGGCCGATGCCGCCAGTTCCTGGGGAAAACATGAAACCAACCCGCTAGTGCGGACGGGACAGAGCTTCGGCTACGGTTCCCTGGCGATCAAGTTGGGCGCGCTGACCGGTGGTGTGGTCGCACAGCACTTTATCCTGCGCAAGGCGCCTTATCAAACACCGTTGTTCGCATCCGCGAATCTTGCCGCCGCCGCTCTGCTGGGCGTGGCGGCCGTGCACAACATGCGCGTGCCGGCGCAATAGAGGATGCGCCAAGGAGGGCGGGCACCTGCCTGCAGCCGGCTTTCAGCCGGCTTCTGCTTCTATTGTACCGGCAGCAGTTGGATGCCGTTCATTACCGGGCTAGGTTTCTCCCGCGGCTCGTTAGTCTTAGGAGGCGGCGCGGGCGCCGGCGCCTGCTGGTATGGAGCCAGCTTAAGCGGGTGCGCGTCCGGCTCCAATAACCAAACCGTGCGATCCGGGTAGTAGTGCCGCAGCTTTTCGTTCTCCGCGGCGTCGCGGTCGAGCGCCCAAACCACTGGTGCCCGGTCGATATCCGCGGCGTTTTGAACCCACTCGTGAAAGCGGTGTTGCGGCCAGTAGCGCACGAACACGAGTTGTTTGCCGCCGGCCTGCGCCAGGCGGTCGTGCACCGCGATCCGCCCTTCCGGATCGCCATGATTCACGTCGTCCCAGGCGTCGTATTGCAGCATGGCGACCGAGGCGTTGGTATTCGCGAACGCGTGGAAGCCGTACCAGAACAGGAACTGGGCGGCGCAAAGGAGCACGAGGAGTTGGGCGGCTTCCCAGCCCGCTCGATATCCGCGGATCGTAATCCGGCTGATCCTTTCAAGCCCAATCACACTTACCAGCACGAACAGGCACGTGGCCGCGGCGATGTAATGCGGATAGAAATAAGGATAGAAGTTCGTGCCTACACCGAACATCGCCAGCGCCAGGGCGACCCACGCAAATCGCCACCGCCGCAACGACGGCAAGAAGAAAGGCAGAGCCAGGTAGAGTGGCGGCAGGAAGAAGAAACGGTAGAAGCGCGCGCGAGAGGTCAGCCGCTCCACGAAGCCGCGTACCGTGTCCGCGCCCTTACCGTGCGTGGCGGCTTGCTCTTCATAGTTAAGCTGCTGACCGGCGGTCAGCTCCCTATGCGGCGCCGGATTCGGCTGTACCGTGAAGGTGGTGGGCACGCCATATTGATACCGGCTGAGCATATAAGGGAGCGTTGTCCAACTGCCAGTGACTTGTTTGTTGTGGAGCAAGGTCAATCCCACGGCCGGAAAGATCGTAAGAGCTAACGCCGCCGTCACTCGCGCGACTTCGCGCCACTGTATCGGTCCCCGCAGCGCCGGCAGAAAGAACAACACGACGGCCGCCACCATCAGCACGCATTCGAAGGGACGCGTGAGTAACTGAATGCCAATTCCCAGGCCCAACAAGACCGCGTCCCGAGTCCGATAACTCGCCCGCAATCGGGGCAGCGATCCAAACACCAGGCAACCCGCAACGGCCGAAACCGCGCCGCCCCAATAAGTGTTCATCCAATATCTCAGCGGCCCGAACTGGATCACGGTGAGCAATCCGCCCACCAGCGCCCAACCCGGCGTGGTCCAAGCCCGCAGCATCCAGTAGCACAGGGCACAGAGCGCCGCCACCGCAAGGGCCACGCCAGCCCACGGATGGCCGAAGAGCAGGCGTCCGAGCGCCAGCGCCAGGCCCTGTCCGATCGGAAAGATAGAGCTGTAACTCGGCTCCTGCAACACGAAAGTAGTTTCGAAAAACTGGGGTAGCGGATGCGCCGGATTTGCCAGGCGGAAGTGGCGCAGGGTGTCGGCCACCAGCAGGTGCGAAAACTCGTCGGAGCCGTTCGGTGTGGGCACCGGACTTTGCGCCAGCAGCGCCAGCCGCAGCGCGATGGGCAGGATCGCGAGCGCTAACATGCACCACCCGGTGCGCGCCGCCAGCTTGCGCGCCCAACCGGCCAGGCCGGCGTGCGCCGCAATCATCAGAATGAGCAGCGCTGCGATTTCCAGCTCAATGAAATCGCTCGCGCCGAAGCCGATCGGATTGTGCAGCGGCAGAAAGGACCGGAAGAGCTGAAGCATCGAACGCTTTCATTCTAGCGTGTGGGGCGGGCGTCCACGCCTGTCAGGATGGGCCTTCGGCCCACGAATAGTGATAAAAGCCAGGTGGAGGGCGGGCAATCCTGCCCGCAGCCGGCCTTTCAGCCGGCTTCTGGCCGCCTAAAAAGGCGACTGCGGCCAAGATTGGCCGCCCTCCAATTTCAATAACTTGCGGTGGGCTTTCTACCGTGCGGCCGACGTCCACGTCGGCCTGCGGGTCCTGGAGGACCCGCGCAGACCTGGAGGTCCGCCCCACGAGTAAGTCCCCCGCTTACTGAATCTCCACGGCTGTGTTGTCGGACGCCATCATCTCGCCCTCGCTGTCTCTTACCACCACCCGCACGACGTAGCTGCCCACTTTGACGTTGAAGCTGGTCTTGACCTTGATCCCGGAATCCAGTCTCTTCTCCAGAGTCTCGTCTTTCAGCCGCAGAGTCAGGTCCCGCTGTTCGCCAGCCACATAGTTTCCGTTGAGGTCGAAAAGAGCGGATACGATGGTCAGGATATCTTGGTTTCGCCCTTCCGCTTTCCGATAGTGCAGGCTTCTGATATCCAGTTGCGCGACGACCGAGAGGTTCGCGTCAACGTCACCGGAGCGGAAGAACTGCGTGCGCACGGCTAGCGGAATATCCTTTATAACTTCGCGGGAGAAGACCGAATCTTCGATTTCCTGCTTGGCCTGGTCTCCGGCGACCGCGCCGTGCTGCGGCGCGTAGTAGCCCTTGCGCGTCTGCACGCTCAGCCCTTTGGGCTCCCGCAACGCGATTTGGAGTTTGTGAAACTTGCCGTCCGACTTCAGATTCTCGGGCGTAAAAGCCAGCACATAGATGAACTCCGGCGCGGTGCCCAGACGCCGGAATCCGTCGCCGAGGTCGTTATTGGCGTGGAACCAGTCGCCGCCGGTGGAGTGCGCCAGGTCTTCCATGACAAACTCCTGGGCCTGCGCCTCTTCTTGAAGATACTGACTCACCATGTTCAGGACCTGAGGACCTCCCGCCGGCGTCGGCCTGGAGGCGTCAAATCCTGGCAGGGTCCAAAGTCCGCGCACATCCAAAGTGCTGATGATCACGTTCGCCTTGATCGCCCGGTTAATCGCATCGGTGACATCCGTTTGGTCGGCGAAAGGCACGAAGAAGCCGGGAGAGGCCAGCACGATGTTGCGCTGTCCCGGCATCCCCGCGACGCGCCGGACTACCTTGACCAGGACGCTGGTTGCCAGGCGGGTCTCGTGCTCGCCTGCGTTCAGCGCGGACTCCGCGAACCCCAGAACCTCCTGTGTGGTGGCGAATTGATTACCGCTGCACGCCTGATAATTGATCAGCGCAACCTGGAGTGCCTGCCCATCATTGAGGTTCACGATGCGGTCCGCCATGTAATAGCTGATGTCCGGGCAGTCCATGCCATGGCCTATGCCGCCGGCCACCGGGGCCGGCTGCAGGCGTGCCAGCGTCTCCTGCAATTTCGCCTTGTCGTCGGTGAACTCCTGCACGATATGGCCGGACGTGGTGTAGATCGCAGCCCGCTCCGCTGGCGGCATGGACGTTGCGATCACCCGCGCGGCGGCGTCGCGCGCGCGCATGATGTCTTCGGTCTTCACGTGTATATCGTCGAACAGATAGGCCACGAAGTGGTCCGCGAGCACCGGGGGCGGCGCGGCGGCTGCACCTGCCACCGGCGGTTTGGCCTCCGGCTGCGGCTCCAGATCGCCCGCCTCTTTTTGCAGCACCACCGGCGTACCTGGCTTCTCCAAGGAGAATCTCGAGATGACCTGCGGCTTCCCGTTGTCCAGCAGACGAAAGTCTTCCTTTGTCAGGTTGCCCACGGCATGGCCCTGACGGTCGCGCACGACTACGGTCACGGGCACCAAATTCACCCGCGACGTGAACTTCGCGGGCGCTTCCTTGGTCTCCATTTCGGATTCGGACTGGCCCTGCGCGGCTACCTGCTGCGCGAAAGCGAGTGAACCCGCGATGAGTAGAAGAAACAAGCTGCGGAGCTTCATGGCTTTGCCTCCTTCATTCTAATCCCTGGCGGGCCGCTGTTAAGAACACGCGCTCCTTCGAAGCGTTGTCGCCCACCCGCGATTGACACTCCCTAGGGGCAGGTGATATGTGTAGTGATCTTCGCAGGAAATCAAATGGCTGACGAGCAAAAGCCCGAGGGCTCTCCGGCGCCTCCTCCCTCCGGGGGCGAGGCCGCAGGCCCGATGGAAAAGCCGGCCCCTCCGGCGCCGAAACCAGCTGTCCCAAAGCCTGCCGCGCCAGCCCATGCCGCGCCTCCCAAACCCCCCGCCGTCATGGTCACTACGCCATGGGAGAGCGATATCACCGAACTCCTGAAAGAGCATTTCGGCGGCGACATCACGGAATTCTCGACCTACCTGGGGCAGAACTTCCTGGTGGCCAAACCGGATGCCGTCATCGCTATCCTGGACACCCTCAAGCTGGAGTTGGATTTCGATTACCTGGTGGATGTGACGGCCGTCGATTACCCCAAGCGAGCCGACCGCTTCGACCTGGTCTACATTTTATATAGCTTCGCGCGCAACGAGCGCATCCGTGTGAAGACCATGATCCCGGATGGCTACACTCCGGCCACCGCCGTCACCGTGCATCTGACGGCCAATTGGCTGGAACGCGAAGTGTTCGACATGTTCGGCATCCAGTTCGCTGGCCACCCCAACATGCGCCGCATCCTGCTACCCGAGGAATGGCAGGGCTACCCGCTGCGCAAGGACTACGGAATATTGCAGCAGGACGACGGTTGGGTGCGGGAGAACCTGGGCATCGAAAGCGGGCAATAACCCTCTATGCCGGAAGCCACCTTTCTAGACGCGACCGAGTTAGTCATCAACATGGGTCCGCAGCACCCGTCCACGCACGGCGTGCTGCGCGTGATCCTGAAGCTCGATGGCGAGAAGGTGAACGGCACCGAGTGCGTGATCGGTTATCTGCACCGCGGCGTGGAGAAGATCGGCGAAAACCGCACCTACCAGCAGTTCGCGCCTTACGTGGACCGCATGGATTACGTGGCCTCGGTCTCCAACGGGTTGGGCTACTGCCTGGCGGTCGAAAAACTGCTCAACATCGAAGCGCCGCCGCGCGCGCAGGCCGTGCGCGTGATCCTCACCGAACTGAACCGCATCGCCAGCCACCTGCTGTGGCTGGGCACGCATGCCCTCGATATCGGCGCCATCACGCCGGTGTTCTACTGCCTGCGCGAGCGCGAGGAAGTGCTGAAGATTTTCGAGAACTACTGCGGCGCCCGCCTGACCACGCACGCGTTCCGCATCGGCGGACTGCAGTACGAAACCTACGACGGATTCGAGGAGGAGGTCAAGAAGTTCTGCGACTGGTTCATCCCCAAGGTCGATGAATATGAGGAACTGCTGACCAACAACCGCATTTGGATGGGCCGGCTGAAGGGCGTGGGAGTTCTCTCGGCCGAGGAGTGTAAGGAATACGGCGTCACGGGGCCGGTGTTGCGCGCCGCCGGCGTCCAGTGGGATCTGCGCAAGGCGCAGCCATATTCCGGCTACGAGCAGTACGAATTCGACATCCCCATCGGCGAGAACGGCGACACCTACGACCGGTACACGGTGCGCATGGAGGAGATGCGGCAGGCCACGCGCATCATCCGGCAGGCGGTGGATCGCATCCCCAGCGGACCCATCATGGGCAAGGTACCCAAGGTGGTGAAGCCGCCGGTGGGCGAGGTTTATGTGTCGATCGAAGCGCCCAAGGGCGAGCTCGGCTATTTCATCGTGAGCGATAATTCGACGCAGCCGTATCGCATGCGCGTGCGGCCGCCCTCGTTCGTGAATTTGCAGGCGCTGGACTGCATGGTGCGCGGCGGTCTGGTGGCCGACGTGGTCGCGATTATTGGTACTCTGGATATCGTGCTCGGCGAGGTGGACCGATGAGCGCGAGGGGGCGATCATGATTGTGAATCTTTTTCGGAAGGTCTTTCTGGTGGATCTATTCCAGGGTCTCTGGGTGACCTTTCGCAACCAGGACCCCAAGCGTATCTATACGGAGCAGTATCCGGCCGAGCGGCCTAAAGTCGGCGAGCGCTATCGCGGCGCTCCGCGGCTCAACATCAACCCGGATAATGGCGAGACGCTGTGCATCTCCTGCAACCTGTGCGCGCTGGCCTGCCCGGAAAACCTCATCGTGGTCACCAGCCAGCGCAACGAGCAGACCAAGCGCAA
>Ga0187855_10003254_pt1 | contig 11999 bp, 12 predicted proteins | sample June2016WEW_8_10_2_FD_132969 | JGI IMG/M metagenome (GOLD analysis project Ga0187855, IMG submission 132969) | Peatland microbial communities from SPRUCE experiment site at the Marcell Experimental Forest, Minnesota, USA - June2016WEW_8_10 | ecosystem: Environmental > Terrestrial > Soil >...
ATTCCGCTTTCCGGTCGACGTGGGCGGACTCGCCGTGGTGCAGACTCCCGAACCGAGCATCAAGCCCGAAGACCCCGCATCCGTGCCCGCGCACAGCTGGAGCATCCTGAGTCCATGAGCGTTCCTGCCCCAGCTTGGGTGGTAGCCGGGCCGCCCGGCGCCGGTAAGACCACGGTCGCCGACCTCCTGCTCGGCTCGCTCGAACCGACGCCGGCCCTGCTCGACAAGGACACGATGTACGGTTCGTTCGTGGCGGCCCTTCTGGCGTCCGCGGACCGGCCCGCGGGGGAGCGCGAGGGCCCGTGGTACGACGAGCACATCAAGGTGCACGAGTACGCCGGAATGACGGCTACAGCCCGCGAGATCCGGGCACACGGATGCCAGGTCGTGCTATCCGGCCCTTTCACCGGGCAGATCCACGACGCTCAGCGGTGGCAGTCCTGGGTCGCGGAGCTGGGCGGCGGGACGGTGCGTCTGGTCTGGATCTCCTCGGACGAGGCCACCCTGCGCCACCGGCTTAACGCTCGCGGGCTCGAGCGGGATTCGGCCAAGCTGGCGAACTTCGAGCAGTTCGGCACCAGCATGCGGCTCGGCGCCGAACCCGCCGCCCCGCACGTCACCGTCGATAACCGCCTCGCGGCCGCCGTAGCGCTCAAAGACCAGATCGCCGCCCTGGTCACGCGGGCCTAACCGTTTAAGGGCGCAGGACCGTGTAGCGGACCGTCTGCACCCGGATCAAGCCGTCGCGGAAAACGAAGGTGTCGATGCCGTCGTCAACCCTGGTCGCCCCGGCGTCCGCGGCCCATTCCAGGAAGAGCACGTCGCCTTCGAAGATCAGTGTCTTCAGATCCCAGGCCGCGTCCGGCACATCGGCGAGCAGCTGAGTGAACGCCTCCCGGATGCCGTCCTGGCCGCGCTTGACGCCTGCGGGCGTGATGAAGACAGCGTCGTCGGCGTAGTCGGCGACGATTCCATCCAGGTCGCCCGCGCCAAGGGCCTGGGCGTGGTGCTGGAAGACTTCCTCGGGCGTGCGCGTCATCGCGTTCCTCCTTGGCAGCGGATCTTGGTTCCTACCCTATGGCCGCCGGCGGTACGCAGGACAGAGCGTCGCCACCCGGCATTCGCTCCCGTTACGTAGAAGCCGATGCCGATGCGGACGGAGGTGCGCTCGTCGGCGCGGATGCGGGCGAAGACGTGGACGAGGAAGGGGTCGGAGCCGGGGTCGTGGAGGCCGATGCCGACGGGGTCGGGCTCGGGGACGACGTGGAAGGGGTCGGGGTCGGGGTCCGGGAGGCGGACGGAGATGACCTCGGGGACGCCGATGCGGTCGGCGACCGGGACGAATGTACCGACGAGGACGCAGATGCGCTGGTCGGCTGAGATGTGCCCTGGAATGATGATGCGCTCGCTGAGGAGGACGCGGGCCGGGAGGCAGGCCTGCCGGAGGGCGTCCGCCCGGCCGGTGTGGATGCCGCCGATGAGGAAATCTGTGCGGCCGGAGACTGGACCGGGGCCGGCGTGTGCCCGGTGAAAGCGGTCACGGCGAAACCGGCTACGGCCGCCGCGACAACAAAGCCACCGATCCACGCCAGCGCCAGCGGCCGCCACGTGCGGCGACGCGGCCGGCCACCTCCGCCTCCCGTGGGCTGACGATACGCATCCCCGGGGGGATACGCGTCCCCGGGCGGATAAGCGTCCCCGGGCGGATGCGTGCTGCCGGGAGGCACCGGCATGCTCCGCGAGGTGGCGGCCGGCGAATTGCCCGCCGGGGCCAGGAGCAGGCTTTCCCCGCTAGGCACCTGCGCCACGGAGTCGACCCGCGTGGTCTGTGTCGCCGACTCGAACCCGATCGCCGCATCGGACCCGAACGGCACCGCAGTCGTCGCGGGCGCGGGACCTGGCGCGGCATCCCGGGCGAACGCGCGGATGATTGATTCGGGCAGCCAGCTCGCAGTCGGCTGGAGGGCACCCACCTCGGCGAGCAGGCTGCCGGCGGTGGGCCGCTGCCGGGGGTCCTTGGCTAGGCAGCGCTCGATCAGCGGTCGCACCTCGGCCGGCACCCGGTCAAGGCCGGGCGTGCCATGGACCACGCGGTACAGCAGCGCGGCCGTTGTCCCGGCGCCGAAAGGTCCCTCGCCCGTGGCGGCGAAGGCCAGAACCGCCCCCAGGCTGAATATGTCGGTCGGGATTCCGACCTCATAACCTTCGGCCTGTTCGGGGGACATATACCCGGGCGAGCCGATCACCAGGCCCGCCTGCGTCAGAGCGGTGGATTCCGCGGCCCGGGAGATGCCGAAGTCAATGACCCGCGGGCCGTCCTCCGCTAGCAGCACGTTCGACGGCTTGAGGTCGCGGTGCACCACGCCCGCGGCGTGGATCGCTCTCAGGCTCTCCGCCAGGCCCGCGGCCAGCGTCAGCAGCGACCCGGCGGGCAGCGGCCCGTGCGAGGCTACCGCCTCAGCCAGCGAAGGCCCGGGAACATAGGCCGTGGCCAGCCACGCCGAAGGGCCATCGACATCCGAGTCCACCACCGGCGCCGTGAACACGCCGCTCACCCGCCGCGCCGCGGCGACCTCCCGCCCGAACCGCATCCGGAACTCCGGATCCGCCGCCAGCTCAGCGCGAATGACCTTCACCGCTACCGGCCGCCCGCCCGCGGAGACGCCGAGGAAGACCCGTCCCATGCCGCCGCCGCCCAGCTGGCCTACCAGCCGGTACGGGCCGATCGCCTGCGGATCTCCAGGCTGCAATGCCCTGACCACGCTGCCCCCCAACGTCATCCAGAAGCTTTGCCGTCGAATCCGACAGAACAACGATAATGACTGTGTTCGGGAATTAACATGGGCACGAGCGGCTGTTTCCGCCTTGGCGGGAATCGTCAAACGGAATCTATTAACGCCAATCACATTGGTTTCAATAGTCTCTCTGGCCCCGCAATTAACGCCGATCCCGGCGAACGCGCGGCGCGTTTAATTCCCCGGCTGGTTGTGCCGGCCGGCGAGCGGACCCTTGAGCGGGACGTGTCACGTCTTCCCGCCCGTGCGCAGGGCCGCCTGAAGATGGACGAGTACCTCGACCGGATGGGACACGCGTCGGGGGCATCCCGGCCCACGTCGCCTGCCGCCCGGGCCATCGACTTAAGGCCAGCGCGAGATCACCACACTGACCCCTCGGCAACTTGTAACCCTGAAATTACCTTAAGTCATTATTTCCGTGTAGGCCCAGGTGGCGGGCGCATCACGGACATGTCCTCGATGCCGCCCCAATGTATACAGCCGAGCTTGGTGCGGCAGTGAACCTTTTGGCGCCTCATTGTCGTAAGGAAGTCGTAAGGACTGTGACAGTGGTGTGCGTCAGTTGCCCAGGGGCCACGATCGGCTTCGGCGAGGGGAAATCAATGGCTCGCATGTCTCTTCGGACTTCAGATCCGGTCCGGGTCGGGCAATACCGCCTGACCGCGAGGCTGGGTTCAGGCGGCATGGGTGTGGTCTATCTCGGGGCGGGCCCGGACGGCGGCCCGGTCGCGATAAAGGTCCTGCGGCCCGAGATGGCCGATGATCCGGATTTCCGGCGTCGCTTCGCCCGCGAGGTGACCGTGCTGATGCGGGTCCGAGGCGTGTGCACGGTGCGGGTTATCGAAGCCGACACCGAGTCGGACCGGCCGTTCATGGTCACCGAATACGCCGAAGGTCCTTCGCTGGCCGACTACATAGACAAGTACGGGTCGCTGAACGCCGACATGCTGCACAGCCTGGCGACCGGGCTGGCCGACGCGCTCACCGTCATCCACGCGGCCGGAATCGTGCACCGGGACCTCAAGCCCTCCAACGTGATCCTGGCGCAGGACGGCCCGAAGGTCATCGATTTCGGGATCGCCCAGACGCTGGACGGGACGTCCTTTACCAAGACCGGAGTGATGGTCGGCTCACCGGGTTTCATGGCGCCAGAGCAGATCAGCGGGCGTCCGGGCTCGGCGGCTGACATCTTCGTCTGGGGCGTGACCGTCGCGTACGCGGCCGTCGGGCATTCGCCGTGGGGCACCGGGAACACTGATGCCGTCTTGTACCGGGTCATGTACGCCGACCCCGACATCGCCGCCGTGCCAGGCTCACTCAAGCCGCTGGTCGCGGCCGCTCTGGCCAAGGATCCGCAGAACCGTCCCGCCGCGCACGAGCTGCTTGACCAGCTGAACAGGATGTCCGCCCGGCCCGCGCCGATTCCGGATCGGTCTCACGACATTCCCACCGCGACGGTGCCGGCCCAGCACCAGTGGTGGCAGGCGAGCCCGCCCCAGCCCAAGCAGCCCCTGAAACCCCAGGTCAGCCTGCCCTCGTCGAACGGCACCCTGCTGCTCGGCCCCGCGCCTGCCCCCGCGGGGCCGGGTGGCAGGACAGTCAGCCGCCGTAAGAGGGTGAGCGCGGCCACGGCCGCCGTCGTCGCCGCCGCGGCGGCCGTGCTCACCGCCTTCGCGCTGCACTCGCACCCGGGTCACACTCCCGCGGGCCGCCCGGCAGGAAACACCATCCCGACCACGGCCCTGCCCGCGTACGCCGGCCAGACGCAGCGTGGCGTCTTCCAGACGCTCAGCCGCATCGTCTCCTCAGGCGGCACCATGGTGACGACGGGCGGGCAGACTAACCAGGGCGGAACCGTCGCACGCCAGCAGTTCCGCGTGTCAACCGACGGCGGGAAGACCTGGCACCTGGCCCCGATTCACCTGCCGGACGGCGGCCAGCCCCCGCTCGGATATCTGGCCCCCCTGATCGCCGGCGGCCCGAACGGCTGGATCGCCGTGGGCCCGGACGCGATCTGGACGAGCCGGAACGGCACGTCGTGGACGCTCGCGGCCACGCACGGGATCGTTCAGCCCGGTGACTCGGTGGACGTGGTCACCTACACCGCCGACGGGTTCCTCGCCGCCGGGAACGGCAAGACGAGCGGCGGCGGGACCGAGGCGGTGATCTGGCTTTCGCATGACGGCGTGACCTGGCAGCGGATGACGGCGGCGCAGCTCGGCCTGGCGGCGGCCGGCCAGGCCCCCCAGGCCATCACCTTCGCCGCCACGCGCGGGAATGACACGGTGATCTCCGACAACAAGTCGGTGTGGCTGAGCACCGACAGCGGGTCGGCCTGGACGCTCGTACCGGTCCCGGTCGATCACGGCGCTCGAAGCCGGATCAGCGGCGTGTCATTCGACGGTTCCGGCCTGGTCGCGGTCCGGCCGGGCACAACCGCGAGCGGCGCCTCAGACGGAGTGACGTACTTTTCTCCGAACGGGCAGGCCTGGCAGTACGCGGGCACCATCGACCCGGCCGGGGGCTGGAGTCCCAAGGTGATAAAGGGCAGTGACTACGGCTTCGTCGTGACCGGTAGGACCGCCCAGAACCAAACCGTGGCCTACACCAGCACGGGCACCGGCGCCGACTGGCGGCCGACGGGGTCGCTTGGTGACGCCTCCAGCGAGTCGAACTTGGTTCCCACGGTCGCGCCGGGAGGCAATGTCGTGGCCGTCGGATCCACGAACGGCACCACGATCAGCCAGCAGGCCGTCTTCGTCGAGGCGAACACGGCAGGAAGCGTACGCCCGGTCCCGCTGGCCAGCATCCCGGCGGTCACCGTGACCAGCACCGCCATCGCCGATGGCGAGCAGATCGCGGTGGGCAGCGCCGACGGCTACCCGGCGATATGGCGGAAGGCCCCCGGGGGATCCTGGGCCCTGGCATCCTCGCTGTCGCTGGTCTCAGGCACCCGGGGCCTGGCTAACCTCACCGCCGTGACCCACGGCTCGGCCGGGTGGCTCGCCGTCGGCTTTCCTGGTCCCGCCATATTCACCTCGACCGACGGGATCACCTGGCAGCCCGTCGGCGGAGACATGGCGCAGGACCTGGCGGACGCGGTCTCGATCTCGACGGCGGCAGGTCCGGCGGGTTACGTGATCGTGGGCTCGGAACTCAAATCGAGCGGCGGGTGCACGGCCGACGTCTACTGGTCGGCGAACCTGACCAGCTGGACCGAGGCGCACGACGTGAACCTGACGACCGGCTCGTTCGTGGACATCGCCGTCGCCGCGGGTCCGGACGGCTTCGTGTCGGTGGGCTCGCGTGACGGCATGCCCGTGGTGTGGACCACCACCGACGGCCGCGCCTGGACGACACGTCAGCTGCCCGTGGCGGTCGGCGTGAAGGCCGGCCAGTTGAAGGAGGTCGCGATCAACGGGAACCGGGTTGTCGCCACGGGCACGGAGACGACCCAGGCAGGCACCACGCCGCTGGCCGAGCTGTCCGTCTCCGGGGGGACCAGCTGGCAGCAGGTTCCGTTCGGTTCGCTGGTCCCGGGGACCACCATTACCGCGGTCACCCAGACCTCCGGCGGCTTCACCGCTGCGAGCCTGTCCAGCGGGTCCTCCGGCGACCTGGACGCCGCGGTCTGGACCTCGGCCACCGGGGCGAGCTGGACGCAATCGTCGGTCGATGGCCTGAGCGGAGGCGGCAGTCACGAGATCAGCGCGCTGGCGCGGTCTGGCTCGACCGTAGCCGGTATCGACTCGGTGCAGACGAACACCGGCCAGGAGTTCGTCACCGTGCCCCTGCCTGGCCGCTAGAGCGCCGGACGACCACTGGCACGGGCCCCGATCAGCCTGCCGTGCCCCGGGCGGACCAGGGGAACGGCAGGAGATCGGGTTCGACCCAGCCGGCCCGGGCCGGCCCGGAGGCCAGCGTGGCCGACCGGTAGTGCCGGCTGAGCAGGCGCTTGTCCAGGAGCGCGGGGTTCCGCCCGGCGAAGAGGTCGAAGTCCGCGCAATCCGGGTCCGCGCCGACGTGGTGGGCGACGATCTCGACCCAGGCGCAGGAGACCGTGTGGTGGTACTTCTGCGGGGCCCGCTCGTACCCGGCAATGTGACGGATCCAGGTGCAGATCTTGCCGGTGGCTGCGGGCATGCCGTAGCGCTGGATCGCGACGAAGGCCAGGTTGATGTGCTGACGGTGCCGGAACTGCCCGGCCGGGCCGGTGATCGCGGGCAAGATCGCGGCCAGTTCGGGATCGGGCCAGCCGTGCGACCCGGGCGGCATCTGGTGATCGGGCATCAGCAGGCCTCCTGCAGGGCGGTGATGACGGCGTGGTAGCCGGCCAGCTGGGTGGCGGAAAGGCGGCCAAGCGCCTCGCGTTCCAGGTCCGCGACGGCGGCGAGCACGCGTCCGGCCACCGCCTGGCCTGCCTCGGTCAGGGGCAGCCGGAACGACCGGCGGTCGGCCGGATCGAGTTCCCGGGTGAGGTAGCCGCGGTTCTCAAGCCGGTCAAGGACCCCGGTCAGCGTGCTGGCCCTGGTCCCGGTCCTGTCGCTGAGCTGGCGGACGTTGACGGTTCCGCCGTCGCCGAGGTTGGCCAGCGCGTTGATCTCGGCGGCGTTAAGCCTCAGGTCGGTCAGGGCCGCGCTCAGCGCGTGCAGGGTGTGATGCGTGGTCTTTTGCAGGGCGAGCACTACCCCGGGCAACCCGCCTGCGGCCCCAGGCAGCCTGCTCCCGACCCCAGCGTGCGCATCTACCCCATTTTCGTATATTCCATTTTCGGACATCATGGATGTGGATTATACGGTACCGCGGCACCGCGGCTGGACCGCGCCGGGCCAGGACGCGGAGTCGCCTCACCCGGCCGGCCGGAGGGGATGGCTGAGGGTGCCGTGGTGCGTGCCCCGGCTCCGGATCACGAGGTAACGGTGAAGTTGACCGGGTTACTCGACTGGCCCATGACCGACGCGACGAGCTGCACCACCTGCTCCGGCGCGGTCCAGGCCGCGCCGCCGGCCGGGTTGACGGCCGGGACTGAGAAGCCGACGGAGGCGGCGTAACCGAACCGTTGACCGTGAGTGCAGGTGTCGTTAATCCGTTGCCGGCGGCCATGCGCATCGCCGATGATTGCGGCTATGGCCACGACCCGGCGAGCCGACATGTTCACCGCGGACGGCAAGCCGTCTGACGACGACCCGCGTGAGAACGGGCCGAGGCTGGGCGACGAGCGCGTCACACTGGTCGAATCCCTGCGCTGTCAGCGCCTCACATTGGAGCTGAAGTGCTCGGGGCTTGATGCGGAGTCCATGGCGCGGCGTTCCGTCGAGCCGTCGACGATGTCGCTGCTGGGGCTGGTGCGGCACCTGGCCGAGATGGAGCGTGCGACCTTCCGGGTGATGATGGCGGGCCAGGACGTGCCCCGGCTGTTCGGCTCCGGTGACGGTGATTTCGATGGTGCCGTTCCCGACCCCCGGGTGGTGGCGGAGGCGTGGGACGCATGGCGTGCGGAGGTGGATTTCGCCACGCGGTTCGTGGCCGGGGCGCCCAGTCTCGGCGTCACCGGCGACGATCCGTTGAATCAGCATGGCAGCGGCGGCGGGCCGATGTCGCTGCGCGAGGTGCTGGTCGGAATGATCGAGGAGTACGCCCGCCACATGGGTCACGCCGACCTGCTGCGCGAGCGGATCGACGGACGCCTAGGCCAGTAATGATCAGCGGACTTGCTAGCGGTCCGAAGTAACCCGCGTGAACAGTTCCTGATAACGGGCCTGCGTTGCCGCGACGACCTCCGGCGGGATGACCGGGCCCGGTGCGCGGCGGTCCCAGTCGAGGCCGGCCGACCAGTCCCGGACGAACTGCTTGTCCAGCGAGCGCTGCGGGCGGCCCGGCTGCCACTCCGAGGCCAGCCAGAACCGGGATGAGTCTGGAGTCAGCACCTCATCGGCCAGCATCAGCGTCCCGTCCTCGCCCAGCCCGAACTCCAGCTTGGTATCGGCGATGATGACGCCGCGCTCGGCGGCGAGCTCTGCTCCCCGCCGGTATACCTCCAGGGTGGCCCGCTTCAGTTCGGCCGCCAGCGGCGCGCCGACCAGCGCGGCCACGTCGGCGTAGGTCATTGGCTCGTCGTGACCCGTCGCCGCCTTCGTAGTGGGCGTGAAGACGGGTTCGGGCAGCCGGGAACCCTCGCGGAGGCCGGGCGGCAGCGGCACGCCTGAGATCGTGCCGGTTTCGTTATAGGACGCCAGTCCCAGTCCAGTCAGGTAACCGCGGGCAATGCACTCCACCAGCAGCATCCGCAGGGGGCGGCACCTGATCGCCCGCCCCGCCCACTGCTCCGGCACGTCAGTCCCGGAGATCACGTGATTGGGGATGACGTCCTTGAGCTGCTCGAACCACCACAGCGAGAGCTGGGTCAGCACCTTGCCCTTGCCGGGAATCGGCGTGGGCAGCACCACGTCGTAGATGCTCACCCGATCGGAGGCGACCATGATCAGATCATCGCCGTCGGAGTAAAGCTCCCGGACTTTTCCGGAATGCACCAGTTCCACGCGCCCTCCTCGCCGATCTCGCCGCGGGCAGGCGGCGTGCGGCACAGCGTACTAGCGCCTGGTGGGCGTACGATCATGTGCCATGGCGGACCTTGAGGTGCAGTACCTCCAGGTGCAGACGACGACCGATTCGCGGGCTGAGGCGATGGAGCTTTCCCGCGCCGCGGTCGAGTCGAGATTGGCCGCCTGCGCCCAGGTGGCAGGCCCGGTGGCGTCGATGTACTGGTGGGACGGAGGACTAGAGCGGACCGAGGAATGGCTCGTGCTGCTCAAGCTCCCGGCTGACCGTTACGACGAGCTCGCGGCCTTCATCACCGAACGGCACAGCTACGACGAGCCTGAGATAGTCGCGCTGCCGATCTTGACAGGTTCGGCCGCGTACCTGAGCTGGATGTGGGAGGAGACCCACCCCGCGGAGGGAGCCTCGGGGTGACCGGCGCGACGGCCACGGCTGGCTAGGTACTGGCCGGGACGTTCCAGGACGAGATGACCGGCTCGTCGTGCTCACCCCCGAGCGTGCTGACCGTCCCGGTGTCCAGTTGGAACAGCCGTCCGGCTGACGGCTCAAGCCGCAGGTAGCGGGCGGTGAGCACCCGCAGCACGTGGCCGTGCGCGACGAGGACGACGTCCCCGCTTTCCAGCAGCGGCGCGACGCGGCCCAGCACCAGGTCGGCCCGCTCGCCGACCTGGTCCACCGTCTCGCCGGGATGCTCAGCGTCCCCGGGGATCACGCCGTCTCGCCACAGGTACCAGCCGGGTCGCTGCTCCCGGATCTGCGCCGTGGTCAGGCCCTCGTACCCGCCATAGTCCCATTCCCACAGCTCAGGATCCGGCTTGGCGTTGTCCAGGCCGGCCAGGGCAGCGGTCGTGACCGCGCGGCGAGCGGGGCTTGTGAACACGGCCACGATGTCCAGCCTGGCCAGCATCGGGGCGAGCGCCGCGGCGGCCGCTTCGCCAGCCGGGGTGAGCGTGACGTCGGTCCGGCCAGTGTGCTTGCCTGCCCGGCTCCACTCGGTCTCGCCGTGTCGTACCAGGATCAGGTCTCCCATAGCTCGATAACATATCGGTAATGGAAACGCCAAATGCCGCCGGACCGCTGGCCGGCCTCCGAGTGCTCGACCTGACCAGGGCGCTGTCCGGGCCGTTCGCGACGATGGTCCTCGGCGATCTCGGCGCCGACGTGATCAAGGTCGAGGACATCTGGCACGGGGACGACACCCGGCGCTGGGGCCCGCCTTTCCAGGGTGACGACGCCGCCTACTTCCTCTCGGTGAACCGGAACAAGCGCGGGCTGTCCGTGAACATGAAAGCTCCTGCAGGCCGGGACATCGTCCGGCGGCTGGCTGCGGGCTCGGACATCCTGGTGGAGAACTTCCGGCCGGGCACCGCCGCACGTCTCGGCGTCGGCTACGCCGAGCTGGCTCGCCGTAACCCTGGTCTCATCTATGCCTCCATCAGCGGTTACGGGCAGACCGGGCCGAGCGCGGCACTGCCCGGCTACGATGCGGTGGCGCAGGCCGTGTCGGGGATGATGAGCGTCACCGGCGAGCCGGACGGCGAGCCCGTGCGCAGCGGTACGTCGTTGGCCGACGTCGGGGCGGGCATGTGGGCGCTGATCGGCATCCTGGCCGCGCTGCACGCGCGGGAGACCAGCGGCCAGGGCCAGCTGGTGGACGTCTCGCTGCTTGACGGCCAGATCGCCTGGCTCACGTACGTGGCGGGCAAGTACTTCGCCACCGGCGTGACGCCGGGCCGGCACGGCAGCGCGCATGAGAGCCTGACTCCTTACCAGGTGTTTCCGACCGCCGATGCGCCGCTGATGGTGGCGGTCGGCAGCGACGGGTTGTGGCGCCGGTTCACCTCAGCGACCGGGCTCGACGAGCTGGCCGATGACCCGCGCTATGCCACTAACCCGGACCGGGTGCGCAACCGTGACACGCTGATCCCGCTCATCGCCAACGCGCTGGCGGCCAGGGGCTGCGCGGAATGGACCGACCTGCTGAACGCGGCCGGGGTGCCGGCCGGACCGGTGAACACCGTGCCCGCCGCCCTGGAGCACCCGCAGGTCACCGCGCGCGAGATGGTGGTTGAGATCGAGCATCCGGTCGCCGGGACGCTCAAGATGCTGGGGTCACCGCTCAAGCTGTCCGCTCAGCCGACCAGCATCCGCCGTCCGCCGCCGGTCCTGGGCGAGCACACCGATGAGATCCTCGCCGAGGCCGGCTACACCGCCGCGCAAGTCACTGAGCTGCGCGAAGCGGGTGTGGTCAGGTAACGCCTTCCACCCGGTGCCCTTCTACCGGGACGCAGCAGGCGCCCAGTCACAAGAGGCGACGGAGCGCTAGCAGGTCCCGCATGCTGGCCTGGACCTTAACTCGGCCCGCGAGCCACATGCGGGCGATATTGGCCGGGGTCGCGGACAGCGAGACCACGTCGTCGCTCTTGGCGGTCAGCCTGATGTCGGCCGGCGGTTCGTCGGGTGCCGCTTCCTTGACCGGTTCGGCGCCCGCGTCGGTGAACCTGGTTATGAACGTCACGCCGAGATCGGTCACCTGACAGCTCATCGAGCGGTTGCCGAAGTAGCTGGCCCGATCCTGCGGATTCATTTCCGCCAGTCGGGTCGTGAGAGTCTGCAGCGCCTCGCGGCACTCCTCGGCTGAAGCCA
>Ga0187855_10003259_pt1 | contig 11987 bp, 8 predicted proteins | sample June2016WEW_8_10_2_FD_132969 | JGI IMG/M metagenome (GOLD analysis project Ga0187855, IMG submission 132969) | Peatland microbial communities from SPRUCE experiment site at the Marcell Experimental Forest, Minnesota, USA - June2016WEW_8_10 | ecosystem: Environmental > Terrestrial > Soil >...
ATCGAGGCTTCCCGGCTGATGACCGGGCAGCCCGCGGCGGGCAACGGCTACGAGCTCCAGGCCATCGCGGCAGTGGTGATCGGCGGCGGCAGCCTGCACGGCGGCGAGGGCAGCGTGATCGGGACGCTAATCGGCGCGTTCAGCGCGTTCACGATGGGGCCACTCTCGAAGGGCAGCGATTTGGTGGGGATCTCGCCGTATCTGCAACAGGCGATCATTGGCGCGGTGATTATTCTGGCGGTGTCGGTGGATGAGCTGCGGAAGCGGCGGCGGCGGGCGGCCTAATTTGGGACAGTGCTACCGACCGAAAATGCAAACGCCGGTGAAGTGGCCCGGTCTCCACTCGTAAAGCGCGGCGCGACTTGCGGCTGATAATGCATGATGGAGATCTTGCCGAGCAATTGAACGGGATGCCGTATACGCGGCCGGGTGGACAGTTTCGGAGCAGTATCTCGGGTGCAAGCAGCGACTGCGCGACACCGTCAACGACCGGATCGGCACCGAGCCGATCCCTGCGAGGTCCTGTTATTCGCGCCGCTCGGTCCGCCGTGGCAAAAGCGCCTCCGGAACGCCCGCGACGACAGAGCTCCACTCAACCTGGAAGTGCCCCTTGTAACCAAACAGCCGGCCCCAGGTCCGGTTTTTGACCACGACTTCGATCCGAAAGCGGTTATCGGTCTCGTCGTACCATTCGCAAACGTCCGCAACGCCCGAAAAGAGCATCGGGAATGTAAGCCCCACTGGCCCTTCGTAGAAGCGCTGTGCGCCGGAACGCAAACGCAAGCCACCATTGGAGGCGACGCTAAGATCGATATCCACCGCCAGGTGTTGATGAGTCCCCAGATAATCGACGATGCACTGCCGTTGCTCGCTGTAAATCATGTACGCGTCAAAACGCCGGGGACGCTTCGCATGGAATGTGCGGATCCACGTAATCGTCTCTCGCCCAAGGGCATCCAGATAGCCATAATTCACGATCTGAAAAGGTATGTCGCGACCGCTCTCTGGGAACATAATGCGGCGCGCTGAACCCAAGTACAAGAAAGGCAGCGTGTACGGTGGCCCATGCCAAATTTCCTCCATCACGCCGGTCCCTATGCAAGCGGTGTTGTCTTTGCTGGAGAAACCGAATCGGCGCTGTATTTCAGGGTGCAGCCGGGCGAAATCGGAGCCGAGAGCGCGCTCGTAGATGGACTTCATGGGGTCTCTTTAGGAGCACGCCGAAGGCAACGAGAGGCCGAAGGAATCTCGGCTGCCGAAAAATAACCGATGATCGAGAGGAGCGCCACACCCGCGTTCAGCGTCACTGGATTGAATGCGCCCACAAGATAGGATGGCGATTTCAGAGAGACGGCTATAAGCGCCCCGGCCATGGCCAAGCCATTCAACAGAAAAAACGGCCGCCACCGCCAAAGTCCCAGGGTGACAGCGGCGAATGCCAGCTCAAGCAAGCCGAGAGCCGGCAAGAACCCGGGCGGCAGGCCCGCCGCCGCGATCATCGCCCGTTCGTCAACATTTGCAAACAGCAGCTTCGGCACAAGTCCCTGCCACAGCCAAGTGAAGGCGATTCCCAATCGTGCCAGCGCGTGAATCAGTGCCATTCGCATGCTGAATTGAGGTGGCACGCCACGGTCAATCCAAAGGCGAAGCCGGTCGAAACTCCATGCGGTGGCCCAGCCGATCAGGGGGCGGAACAGTAGCCGATCGATCAGCCGGCCGGCTGCGCCAAAGCGCGTCCGATAGTCGTACCAAGTTAGAAACCTCACGCCCCCAGCCGTTGGAATGTATTGCCAATATCCGGAGCCCTCTTCGATCAACGATTTTGGGTCCGCGGACCAGAATTTCAGGGCGGACGTACGAAGCCCGGCAGCGTCCCCGTGTGCCCCTGTACTTTCACCCTCGCCATCGACACTGAGTCCAAAGCCAAGCCGCGTCGAGTAACGAAATCGCTGTGGCTCTTCCTCCGAGCGCCGCGGCAGGTAGTCAATTGCAGTAAAGCGCAGATCCCAGAGTTCGTGCAGATCGGGTACTTGAGTACGGCGCCAGACTTCGTCTACACCAGCACAGATCTGAATCTCGACGTATACTCCCCGATCTTGTGCCATTGACCGAAGATAGCATCTCCAGCGAAACAAAGCAGTCCGGCTGTGAGCGGCGACCGGCCAAAGAACGCTTTTGCTCTTTGCGCGACATCCATGCGCGTAGCAGCCCGTTGCTTACACGAAGCAATAGGAACACTACATCGCAGCCAGCGACTCTACGTTCTTGTCACTTGACGGTAAACGCGCTATCCATGGATGTGCCTGTGAAGTTGAGATGCACCTTTCGAATGCTGGGTCCGGGCTACCGCCCGCGACCAACGCCGGAAGGCCAGGCATCACAGATCCTTTGAGCTCAAACCAGTCCGCTTGGCGATTCTCGCCAGCATGCGCGGTCCAATCTCGTCCTGGTCGTAATAGGCGAACTCATAGTCCATCCACACCGGTCATGTCAGCAACCGGTGAGAGCCGCGCTGACTCTTCACGCGCCAGCCGATCCTCTCCAACGCAGCCAGGACCCGCGTCGCTTTACTAACGGGCCAGTTGCTCATCCGGTCAGGAAGGTCATTAGGCGCTCGACGAAGAGATTGCCGGATCGGTTGCGCATCGGCAGGGATATTTGCGGCTGGGCAATGCCGATGATGTCCCCAGCCTGCGTCTGGGTGAGCTTGCGCGCTCAGATAATGCGGTAGATCTCCAAGGTCGGCCGCGCCTTGACCTGTTCCTGTTCGGGCTTGGGAAGGCCTGGGTCGGCAAAGACGTTAGCGCGACTATTTTGGCAGGCTATGCCACCTTTCTCTTCGTAGCCATTTCAGTTCTGACTTTCTTTGAGAACCGGTCCTCTGTCTGCCAACCGTCGGCGGATGAGCTGCGGAAGCGGCGCGGCCGGGCGGACCTGCCAAGCCTGCGCCAATTCCTGCGATCTGATCCGGTGTCCAAAAACTCTACAGACAGCGGATTACGGCTCACAACCTATGTGCCATCTCAGGATTCTGCATGCCAAGCGTGGCGACGGCCACCGCGTCGATATCCGGCGATCCGGAAGCTTACGCAGATTCTGGCACCACTCGGATGTGGGGACTTGTGAGTTCGTGCGCCCGCTGGGCACGGCTTTCGTGTGACCGGGCAGGGGGTCTCGCCGCGCGCCGCGCAGGGCGGCCGGCACCTCTTTCATTAAAATCATAGCATCGGATACATAACTCATGTATACTTGAGACTGCCAATGGACGTGCCTGTGGTGCGACCATTCGCGCGGCTAGGCAAGTCGCTTTTCGACGTTCGCCAGTCTCGGGCGTGAGACTCGGTAGGAATTCTCGCGTCGCTTCTTCGATTCGCGTTCTTTTTTGGCAGGCAGACATGGACGCGCTTGTTGAAGGCCACAAGTCCGAAGAAGAATTGGAGAGTTATTCTCTGGGGAGGCTGGCACCAGCCGACGTGGCCGCCCTGGAAGAGCATCTTCTGATTTGCGCACGGTGCAGGGCCAAGCTAGCCGATATCGAACCGTTTAACTTCGTCCACTACACAAGCGACGGGCCCTTCTACTCCCGGATTACCCGGCTAAGAACCGGAACATTCTTCGCTCGGCATTGGGGCCGGATCCTGGAAGGCGGCAGAGAGTTCCGTATGCGCGCTAGCGCGAAGACGTACCTGGAGGCTTCATTCTCCCAGATGTTCCCGGAGCACACCTGCACATCCCGCTGCGGCCCGACGTGTTAGCGTCCCGCACGGGCAGGGGGCAAGGACGGACGTCGCACTGCGATACGTTCGGGTCTAGCTTATAGTACAATGTACTTAGTGGCGGCTCTGATCGGAGCTGCGCGATTCAGCAGGGGACCATCCGAACTGAGCGTAACTGCGAGTGTGGGTGCTTAGTACATCCCTTCACAAGTACGGTCTCGTATTCCGAGGAGACCGCTCCCTCACGGTCGCGGCTCTGATCGGTGCTCAAATACGCAACTGTAATTCCGAACGCGGGTACTTAGCTATAGCTATAGGCATGCTACGGCGGCTCCCGACACAGTTCCATGATGAAGGCACGTCCTTCGGCGCCATGGATAGCGGCGACGTTCGAATGATTCAGCGATGCCGTAACCTGCCAGCACTTGCGGCTCGCGCTGGAAGCGGTCGAGGCGGTCGGGGTCGGCAGCGAAGGAACCGGGAGGGCTTGACGGCGACACTGCGCCCATGCAGCCTTCGCCGAGCCTGGCGATGATGCGATATCGCGCAATGAATTAGCGGCTGTGACGCGCGAAATGGGGCCAGGGCGACGCAGTCGGAAAACGCTACAGGCGCGCCCGGCGTTACAATGACGGAAGCATGAATCTGTCCGCTGCGCCGTGCGCTTCGTCACCCTAGCGTGAGGGCACCAAATAATAAGGCTGGGAGTCTCGGGTAAATGTCCGGCCGGAGGTCTTGGCGTAGAGGCATCTGTGATGATTCATTCAGCAACCCGGTACGTGCTCATCGCCGCGGCCACCGCGCTCTCAGCTCTGGGCCAGAGCGCCAGTCCCAGCACCATTATGGGAGCTGGATACGCGCTTCCCACTCCAATCAACGTCGCTCCCGGACAAGTCGTCACCGTATTCGCGGCGGGAGTGGGCAGCACTCTCACACAGCCGGTATACGCCGGCGCCGGCAATTTGCCCACTTCGTTGGCGGGGATCGGCGTCACAATCCAGCAGGGGATCGAAATCCCGGCGCCGATCCTGGAAGTGCGCCCCGTCAGCACCTGCGGCGCAGGTTGCGGCGTCATTACCGCCATTACCATACAGATCCCATACGGGTTGGTTACGGTCTGCAATCCGTCGAACGTTGCATGTCCTTTGATCGCGTTGCTGACCGAGTTCTTCGTGACAGAGAACGGCGTGGCGGGGACCTCGAGCGCTTTGACTGTCCAGATCGACCAGGTGCATATTCTGACTGCCTGCGATACGGTCTTGGGAGGGCCGGGTACTCCGGTTGGCACGTTGCCATGTCAGCCGATGGTGACGCATGCGAACGGGGCGCTGGTCTCTACCATGAGCCCGGCAATGGTGGGCGAGGAACTGGTCGCATATGCCGTCGGTCTGGGCGCGACGAATCCCGCAGTGCCGACGGGGCAACCTGCGGCCCAGCCCGTGCCCACCGTGGAGACGTTCACGCTGGACTTCAATTTCCACTCTGGCGCCCTGGCATCCAAACCACAATTATCGGGGACGACGGCGCCTTTACCGTCGCCCCCGATTCCATTGTTCTCGGGCCTGACACCCGGATATCCCGGCCTGTACCAGATCAATTTCATCGTCCCCACGCTGCAGTCCGGCGCGCTTCCGTGCGCTTATGGGGAACCGCCTCCGCCAGGGACTGCGTCAGGAGGCGCGTTCAGCTCCAATCTTACAGTGAGCGTAGGAGGCGCCGCATCGTTCGATGGCGCGGCTATTTGCGTCGCTCTGGTGGAGTGACCGTTTCACAAACCGCCCGCATTGGGGGGAGGATTCGCTGGCCTCACGCTGAATGCCTCCGCCCTCTACTTCGCGTGCTGTTAGTTCGCGGTGGTGGGGCAGGCGCTTTCGCCTGCCAACCGCGACTCACCGTGACTTCCGCCAGGTGGCTGCCAGTGTTCTGTCCCCACGTAAGAATTTACAATGAGCGCGAGAGCGCGACCGGGGGTCGCGCGCGGACGAGGGCGTCCGCCCCACTTTGCTTATGCGGACGTTGTAAAGAGTTAGGAGGGACAGGACACCAGGGTGCGCGCCCGCTCCGATACTGGAAATGAAGCGGTGGCGGGTGCCGGTCAGGTCAGACACCACACTTGGACCGCCAGCAGCCTGTCGTAGAAGTCCTGGGAGGCTGAATGCCCGCCCACCAAATTCAATACCGGTTGATTCGCAGTGGTGGGGCAGGCGCTTTCGCCTGCCAACCGCGACTTACGGTGACTTCCGCCACCAGACCGCTAGGGTGCCCGCTCCGATCCCGCAAGTGACGCGCCAAGCCCCGCGTGGCATAGCGAACGAATCAAAACGGATCGGCGCTACCCGCCGGCAATGGCTCCCACCACCAGAAAAGGCTCCGCCCCCGAGGCGACCGCATCCGGCAGCGGCGCATCCGGCGGCTCATGGGACAGATCCTGCTCGCAGGCGAAGAACCTTACGAACGGCCGGCGCTGCTGCGTGACGTGGTCGCGGAGCGTACCGCGTAGCGCCGGATAGCGCGCCTCAAGTGCGTCGAGGACCGAGCGCTGCGTAGCCTGACCCTCGACGTCAAGCTGCACCTCGCCGTCGACGCGCGCGATCGTCCGCAGATGCGCCGGTAGCACCACCCGGATCATGGCAGTGTCTGGACCTCGACGGAAAGTACGGGCGGAAAATCCCGGACGATTGGAGACCAGTTGTCGCCGGCATCGGCCGATGCGTACACCTGCCCGCCGGAGGTGCCGAAATACACGCCGCACGCATCCAGCGAGTCGACGGCCATGGCGTCGCGAAAAACATTCACGTAACAGTCGCTTTGCGGCAGCCCTTTCGTAAGCCCCTCCCACTCGTTTCCGCCCGTCCGGCTGCGGTACACACGCAGCTTTCCCTCGGGCGGAAAGTGCAACGAATCGCTTGTGATCGGGACGACGTAGATGGTCTCCGGCTCGTGCGCGTGAACGTCGATGACGAACCCGAAGTCCGTCGGCAGGTTTCCGCTGACCTCTTGCCAGGAGTCGCCGGCGTTGTCGCTGCGCATGACGTCCCAGTGCTTCTGCATGAACAGCACACCCGGGCGCGACGGGTGCATCGCAACGTGGTGCACGCAATGGCCGACCTCGGCAGTCGGATCGGGGATGGTTTGAGACCGCAGTCCTTGGTTGATCGGCCGCCACGTTGCTCCGGCATCGTCGGTACGAAACGCGCCCGCGGCCGAAATGGCGATGAAGATCCGGGCTGGGTTGCCAGGGTCCAGAATGATCGTGTGCAGGCACATCCCGCCGGCGCCTGGCTGCCAGTGGGGCCCCGAGCCGTGGCCGCGCAATCCGGGGAGCTCGCCCCACGTTTGCCCGCCGTCCGTCGAGCGGAAGATGGCGGCGTCTTCAATCCCGGCGTAGACCGTGTCCGGATCGGTGAGCGACGGTTCCAGATGCCAGACGCGCTTGAACTCCCAAGGGTGCGGGGTGCCGTCGTACCACTGGTGAGTACCCGGAACGCCGTCATACACGAATTTGTTCCCCACCGGCTCCCACGTCTTGCCTCCGTCGTTGGAGCGCTGCATCATCTGCCCGTACCAGCCGCTCGACTGCGACGCGTACAGCCGGTTCGGGTCCGCGGGCGATCCCTTCACGTGGTAAATCTCCCAGCCCGCAAAGTGGGGGCCGCTGATGTCCCAGCGATCGCGCTTCGCGTCCGCCGAAAGGACGAATGCGCCCTTGCGCGTGCCCACCAATACCCGTACACTGCTCATCGCTCACTCCTGCATGAGGTTCACGCCGATCCTTCATGACCGGCACGACCAGCCTACCTCTACACTCGATACGTTAGCAAAAGTCGACGTGCCAGGTGTAGTGCGATGGGTCGCGTCCCGTCCTACTGGGCGGGTGTGGCGCCGCTGTGGGCCGCCTCGTAGATTTGGTGGCTAAACTGGTTCTCCTGTTGATTGATGGCTTTTGCGTCGGCCGGACTTAAGGTCCCTCCATCGGCCTGCTCGTCGGCAGCGGTTTGCTGCTGGATCGCGGCAAGTTGTGAAGACAACTGCTTGGCTTGATCGCCGCTCAGGTTCCCAGCCTTCTCGTCCAACGCGATGCGGCCTGCTTCCAGGGCTTCACGCGCGCCGGCCCGGGTCACATCCGGAGCGGACGGCGGAGTCGCGCCGTTGTGGGCATCGCTGTAAATTGTCTGGCTCAACTGGCTCTGCGACTGCTGGATAGCCTGTGCATCGGTGGACGAAAGCGCGCCCCCGTCGGATTGGCGGTCCGCCACGATCTGGCTGTGGATGGACGATACCTGGCCATAGAGCTGCTGGGCTTGATCGCTGGTGAGATTGCCGTTATCCGCGTTCGCTGCGACGCGTCCGGTGAGAGCGGCCTCGCGCAACGCCGCTGGGCTGAGTTGCAGGCTGTCCGCCCCTTCGTCGGATGACTGCACGCCGTTGGCGGACGCTGGCCCTGCCGGAGATCCAGGTTTCGCCGAAGGTACAGGTGCGTACGCTTCCGATAGTGTGCTGCTGTTCCAAGTAACTGAAGTCAAGTGTTCACTCCTCACTCCAAGCATCGGTGGTCTGGGTGCACGGCTTTAGCAGGGCCGCCGGCTGCGCCGGTTTGAACTCGGGGATGACCCCGCGTGATTGACCTCGTGGCGCAGGCGCTCCCACCTGCCGCGCCGACACTCTTGTCGGCGCAGGTGAGCGAAGCTCGCCAGGCTTTGGCATTTGTTCGCGCAAGCGCAGTTACCGCCCCGAAAACCAGTCTCGAATGAGGCAGCTACGTTATTGAGCGACAATGAAGTCACAGATCAGGACTACAGCGTTCGCCCGCGTGTGTGAACGTCGATGACGAACCCGAAGCCCCTCGGCAAGTTTCCGCTTACCTCTCGCCACGGTCGCCGGCGTTGTCGCTCCGCATGATGTCCCAGTGCTTCTGCCTTCGCATCCGACAAAAGGACGAATGCACCTTTCGTGTGCCAACCAGTACCCGGAGCGCTTAGGCGGCCGCTGGCGGCCAGGAATCGGGCCTCCGCGTAGCCACATCTATCGGCGTGCGTTACATTATCAGTCGGTTATACTTGTTCGGTGCCTTTTCCTTAAAGGAGGAAAACTATATGCGAATGTTGCTGAGAGTATCGATTCCCGTGGAGGCCGGAAACGCCGCCGCCAAGAATGGGACACTGGGTCCCACGATCGAGGGAATACTAGCCGATCTCAAACCGGAAGCGGCCTACTTTTTCGCGGACGATAGTGGCCAACGATCGGGCTCCATCGTTTTCGACATGAAGGACACATCGGAGATTCCGGCGGTCGCTGAGCCTTGGTTTCTCGCTTTCAACGCACAAGTCTCGCTGCGGCCGATCATGAGCCCGCAAGACCTTGCCAAGGCCGGTCCATCGATTAGCAAGGCTGTCAAAAAACACGGGAAGTAGCACCCGGCGTAGCCTTAGCAGTAACTCCACAAGGTGGCCAATGTGCGGATGGCTGCCTTGCTCTCGATCTTGTACTGCGCATTCAATCTCACAAATGTGAAGTGAGGTGGGGCAGGCGCTTCCGCCGGCGCTTCCGCCTGCCAACCAAGAGCCCGATCACACGCCTCACGGGAAAATTGCGCAACCGCACCCCATAGCAACCAGACCGCTTACGGCTCAACCACCTCTCGTGGTTGTCCTGTCCCAATCCCGCACGCCCTATCATGGAATTGGGTATGGGAAGTATGGGAAATGAATTCGGTGAACAGCTTTCAAGCAACCCGATCGCCGGGCGGCAGGAGGCCAAACGAGTCGCGGAGCACGCAAGCCGCTCATTATCAATATCATGAGCCTTGTTTGTCAAACCAGGCAGCTACCCTGCCAACCCGCAGCGCCTTGCGCCGCCCGGGGCCGTCCCGATGCAACACAATGCAACACAATGTTACGCAAATCGAAAAATCGCTCTTCCGAGAACTTCCCCGGCACTGATGGCCGGACGTGCAGCAGCCACCCAAATGCAGACGCACCCAAACGAGCCCCCGGAACACGCAACCCGCCCATTATCAATGCCATGGGCTTTGTTCGTCAAACCAGGCAATCGCCCTGCCAACCGGCAGTGCCTCGCTCCCAGGCCGTCCCGATGCAACACAATGTCACGCCAATCGAAAAAAAACATTTGTAACAAGTGCCCTCGCCGCACCCGGCCAACCTCAGCCCACCGGCTCGAGCTTGGCGATCTTCCGCCCCCCACGGCGCCCACCGAAAACGGATCGCCGTGTCGCCGCGTCGCCCCCTCGCCCGCTCGTAACATCAACGCCGTTTGTCGATGTTGGCGAGCTTCGCTTGCCTACCGTCTACAATCAAATGATGACCGATGCGGCCCTGCTCGACCACATCGCCCGCCTGCCGCACGCCCGGGCCAATTTCAAACAGCTCGTGCGGGAGCTAAGCGCCAAAGGCTCCTCCCGCGCGGACCTGGAACTGTCCCTCGCCCGTCTGCTGGCGCGCGGCGATCTGGTCGAGCTGCGATCCGGCCACTACGTCGTCACCGCCCGTACCCGCGAGTTCGCCATCGGGCGTCTCAACGTGCATCGCGATGGCTATGGTTTCCTGATCTCCGAACGTCCCATCGAGGGCCTCAAGGGAGATGTTTACATCCCCGCCGATTCGGCGCAAAAAGCCATGCATGGCGACCGCGTGCTGGTCCGCATCGCGCGTATCGAATCAGACGGCCGCGCCGACGGCGAGATCCTCAAGGTCCTGAGGCGCGCGCACGCAACCGTAGTGGGAGAGTTTCGCGTCGGCCGCCGCGGCAATTACGTCGTGCCCCAGGATGAGCGCATCCAGCAGTGGATCGATATTCCCGAAGGCATGGAAATTCCCGCGGGCACGCGGCAGATCGACCGCATCGGCGCACCGCCGCTCGCCGTGTCCGATCCGGCCGACCTCGACGGTCTGATCGTCAACGTGGAGTTGCTCGAATTCCCGGAAGCCGGCGAGCGCGCCGCCGGACGCGTGGTCGAGATTCTGGGCCACCCCGACGACTTCGGCATCGATGTCGAGATCGTCATCCGCAAGCATCACCTGCCGCACCAGTTTCCGCCGGAAGTGGTGGAGCAGGCCGAGCGCATTCCCGGCGTAATCGCCGCCTGGGAACTTGCAGGACGACGCGATTTTCGCAGCTTCGACGTGGTCACCATCGACGGCGAAACCGCCCGCGATTTCGACGACGCGGTTTGGGTCGAGCGTCTACCCAACGGCAATTACGCGCTGCACGTCCACATCGCGGACGTGAGCCATTACGTGCGCCCGGAGTCGGCCATCGATCGCGAAGCCCGTTTGCGCGGCACCAGCGTCTACTTCCCCGACCGCGCCGTGCCCATGCTGCCCTTCGAGCTTTCCACCAATATCTGCTCGCTCAATCCCCATCTGGATCGCCTGGTGCTCTCCGCCCTGATGGAGTTCGATCACCAGGGAGACCGCGTCCGCCAGGAGTTCACGCCGGGCGTCATACGCAGCGCCGAGCGCATGACCTACACCGACGTGCACCTGTTGTTGGAGGGCGATGCCGGCCTGCGCGCCCGCTACGCCCCGCTGGTGGCGCGCTTCGAGCTGATGCGCGAGTTGGCCCTCATCCTGAACCGCAAGCGCGTACGGCGCGGCTCCATCGACTTCGATTTGCCCGAGCCGCTGATCGAGTTCGACGAATTCGGCCAGATGACCGGGGTCATTCGCGCGCCGCGCAACATTGCGCACGGCCTGATCGAAGAGTTCATGCTGGCGGCCAATGAAGCCGTCGCATCGCATCTGGAGGCGGCCCTGGAGGCGTCCATCTATCGCATACACGAGCTGCCAGATCCCAAGCGCGTCATGGAATTCGAGGAGGTCGCGGCCCACTTCGGCTATTCGCTCGGCGCAGGCGCCATTCGCGTGAAGAAGTTCAGCCACGTGGATCGCGCACGCGACGGCCGCAAAATGCGCAAAGACATCGTGCTGGCCGATTCCTCGGCAAGCATCTCGTCGCGCAATTATCAGAAGCTGGTGGCCAAGATCGAGGGCAAGCCCGAGGAGCGCATCCTCAGCTTCCTCATGCTGCGCTCGCTCAAGCAGGCGCGCTACAGCACCGATAACGCCGGCCATTTCGCTCTGGCCGCGGACTCCTACACGCACTTCACTTCACCCATCCGGCGCTATCCCGACCTGATCGTCCACCGCCTTTTGATGGCGTCGTTGGAGGGAAAGGCCGCGCCGCCCGAGCCCGAATTGCGCGCCATCGCCGAGGAGTGCTCGCAGTCGGAACGCCGCGCCGCCGACGCCGAGC